>ERZ777003.5002-NODE-5002-length-10438-cov-4.504093_pt1 | contig 10438 bp, 7 predicted proteins | sample MGYA00374956_ERZ777003 | MGnify/ENA primary metagenome ERZ777003 (study PRJEB29302, sample SAMN06268252) | bioreactor metagenome | isolation source: Joint BioEnergy Institute, California, USA | place: USA:Joint BioEnergy Institute, California, USA | collected... | reverse complement strand
ATGCTGACTGCGGGGCCGAACAGGTCGGCGAGCACACCGACGATAGGCGCGCCGATGGGGGCGACCCCCAGGAACACCAGCATGTACATCGCCATGACCCGGCCGCGCATCTGCGGTTCCACGTTCAGTTGGAAGTAGGCGTTCATGGAGGTGGTGAAGGTCATGAAGGAGACGCCCATGGGCACCAGCGCCGCGAGCAGCGCCACGTAGCCGGGCATGAGCCCGGCGACGATCTGGAGCACGCCGAAGAGGAACGCGCCGAGGACCACGGTGCGCAGCCGGGGCGCCTCGCGCTTGGCCGCGATCAGCGCGCCGGTGAGGGCGCCCACCGCGAGGAACGTCGCGGCCAGGCCGAACGCCTCGGAGCCCGCCCGGAAGACGTTGTTGACCATGAGGGCGAGCTGGTTCTGCACGTTGGAGCCGAAGAGCTGCACGAAGGCGATCACGCCGAGCAGCAGGAGCAGGTCCCGGCGGCCGGTGACGTAGCGCAGCCCCTCCCGGACCTGGCCCTTGGAGCGCGGCACGGGCTTGCTGACGTGCAGTTCGGCGGGGCGCATCAGGAGCAGGCCGGTGAGGACCGCGACGAAGGAGGCCGCGTTGATGAGGAACACCGGGCCGGTGCCGACGAGCCCGATGAGCAGGCCCGCCGCGGCGGGGCCGGTGACCCGGCCCAGTTGGAAGCTGGCGCTGTTCAGCGCGACGGCGTTGGGAAGGTCCTGACGTCCCACCATTTCGACCACGAAGCTCTGCCGGACCGGGGTGTCCACCACGGTGACCAGGCCGAGCGCGAGGGCGAACGCGTAGACGTGCTCCACCCGGGGGGTGCCGAACGTGACGAGCAGGCCCAGTCCCAGGGCGAGCAGGCCCATGAGGGCCTGGGTCAGGATGAGCAGGCGGCGCTTGGAGAAGCGGTCGGCGAGCGCGCCGCCCCACAGGCCGAGGACGAGCATGGGCAGGAACTGCAGGGCGGTGGCGATGCCCAGCGCCACGCCGCTGCCCCCGCTCAGTTGCAGGACGAGCCACTCCTGGGCGATGCGCTGCATCCAGGTGCCGGTGTTGGAGACGACCTGGCCGAGGGCGAAGAGGCGGTAGTTGCGGTTGGCCAGCGACCGGAACATGCCGGAGCGGCGCCCGGGCTCCTCCGGCTCGGGCGGGTCTGCGGGGGGAGTCTCCGGGACGGTCGCCGTACGGACGTGCGAGGCGGTTGTGCTGCTGATGGCGGCGTACTCCTCTGCGTCGGCCCCCTTCCCGCCGTCCCCGGTCACGACTGGCTCAGCCGGTCCAGGATCTCGGTCGCCCGGCGCAGGACCTCCTTGTCCTCCTGGCTGAGTTCCGCGAGCCGCCGGGTCAGCCAGGCCTCCCGGCGCTGCTGGTCGGCGGCCACCAGCCGGCTGCCCTCCTCGGTGATCTCCACCAACTGCTGGCGGCCGTCGTCCGGGTGGCGCATCCGGCGGACCAGGCCCCTGGCCTCCAGGGCGGCGATGATCCGGGTCATCGACGGAGGCTGCACCTTCTCGTGGTCGGCGAGCGCTCCCGGGGTCATCTTCCCGTGTCGGGCCAGGGCGAACAGCACCGATCCCTGTCCCAGGGACAGGGAGGAGTCCGGCCGCTGCGCGCGCAGCCGTCGGGCCAGTCGCCCCACGGCCATGCGCAGTGCCGCGGCCAGGCCGGCGTCAGTTCCGGTCGGCGGGGTGGGGGTGGATCGGTTCATTAGCATGACTCATTACTTTTGCTAACGATGTCTCGCAGGCGGGTATTCCCGCAGGACTGTGCGGGTAACCGCCGCGCCCGGGGCGCAAACGGGTTCGGCGCCCCGCCCCAGCGGGGCGGGACGCCGAACGGTGCCGGACGTGCCCGGCGGTGTCAGCCGATGAGGCCCTGGAGGGCCGCCTCGGAGAAGTGGATCAGGAAGACCAGCGAGACCACCAGCATCAGCGGGTGCACGTCGCGCCAGCGGCCCTGCGCCAGGCGGACGACCGTGTAGGCGATGAACGCGACGCCGATGCCGTTGGCGATCGAGTAGGTGTAGGGCATGACCACGATGGCCAGGAAGGCCGGGATGCCGATGCCCAGGTCGCTGAAGTCCACCCGGGTGATCTGGGTCATCATCATGAAGCCGACGACGATCAGCACCGGGGTGGCCGCCTCGAACGGCACCAGGGCGGCCAGCGGGGTGATGAAGAGCGCCCCCAGGAACAGCAGGCCGGTGACGATCGACGCGATGCCGGTGCGCGCGCCCTCGCCGACGCCCGCCGCGGACTCGGCATAGGTCGTGGCCACCGAGGCCGAGGCGAGGCCGCCCGCGACGGTGCCGATGGCGTCGGCCACGAGCACGCCCTGCGCGTTGGGCACGTTGCCCTCCTCGTCGGTGAGCCCCGCCTGGCTGGCCACGCCGACCATGGTGCCCATGGTGTCGAAGAAGTCCGCCAGCAGCAGGGTGAGCAGCAGCATGAGCATCGTGGCGATGCCCACGCCCTTCCAGTCGGCGAGCAGGTTGAACTGGCCGACCAGGCTGAGGTCCGGCAGCGACACCAGGTCGCCGACCGAGGTGGGCACCTCGGGGACGGTCAGCGACCAGCCCACCTCGTTGACCGTGCCGTCCGCGCCGGTCTTCGGGCCGACCTTGGCCAGCGCCTCGACCACGATGCCCAGGACCGTGGCGAAGACGATGCCGATCAGCACCGCGCCCTTGACCTTGCGCACCATGAGGATGATGGTGGCCACCAGGCCGAGGACGAACACCAGGATCGGCCAGCCGTCCAGGGAGCCTCCCACGCCCAGTTGGACGGGGGTGCCGCTGCCGGGCTGCACGAAGCCGGCGTTGACGAAGCCGATCAGGGCGAGGAACAGGCCCACGCCGACCCCGATCGCGCTCTTGAGCGAGGGGGGAACGGCGTTGAAGACCGCGTTGCGGAAGCCCGTCAGCACGAGCACCAGCATGATGACGCCCTCGATGACCACCAGGCCCATCACGTCGGACCAGGTCATCATGGGCGCGAGGACGTAGGCGAGGATCGCGTTGAGGCCCATGCCCGAGGCGATCGCGAAGGGGTAGCGGCTGATGACGCCCATCAGCATCGACGAGACCGCGGCGACGAGTGCGGTCACCGCGGCAACCTGGGGGATGCCCAGGGTGTCGCCGTTGATGTCAGGCGCCGTACCGATGATCAGCGGGTTGAGGACGACGATGTAGGCCATCGCGAAGAACGTGGCCAGGCCGCCACGGATCTCGCGGGCGAAGTTCGACCCTCGCTCGCTCACTTTGAAATAGCGGTCGAGGGGTGCGAGGAGACCGGTGCGCTTGGGTGCGGGCACCTGGTCGGTCACTGGGGCAGAGGATTCGCTCACTCGCTCTAATCTGACAGGCCACGGTCACAGGGAAACATCGGATCAATTCCGAGTTTTCACACGTCAGCGCGGTAACGCGGAGGAAACACGCGGTCGGTGAGCCGCCTTCACCGATCGTTTAGCCTGAAAACGTGCGTAAACCCCGGCAGCCCGACCCCGAGGTCCACGAGTCCGACTACCGCGTCCCCGCAGCGCTGGGCACGGCGGCGTGGACCGTCGCCCTGATCGTCCTCCTCGTCCAGGGCGATCGGCTACCCGAAGACGACCGGTGGTGGATCTGGGTCTGCGTGGTCGGGATCGCCCTGGGCGTGTTCGGCTTCTGGTACGTCCCCCGCCTGATCCGCAGGCGCGCCGAGGAGGAGCGCCGCCGACGGGGCTCCGCCGGACCGGACGCCCCCGCGGAACCGGTCCCCGGCCACGACTCCGGCGGTGTCCCCGGACAGCCTCGGACCTGACCCGCCCCCGCGGTCGAGGAATGTCCTCGATAATGAACGGGTGTCCGAAACGCTCCGCCCGCTGCCGCCGCACCTCGCCGACCGCCTGCGCGGCATCCTGCTCGACGCCGACTACACCGTCTCCGGAGTCCGCGACCGGCTCGGCGACACCGCGGCGCGGGCGCTCGCCCGGGAACAACTGATCCCCGCCCTGCGGGCGACCGGTGGCGAGGAGCGCCTGGGCCTGCTGCTGCGCCTGTGGTGGCTGGGCGAGGCGGTGCCGGAGGCCGCGCTGCGCGCCCTGCCGCTCGCCGACCTCGCCGCGGCGGGCCTGCTGACCGTCCGCGACGGCCTGGTACGCGCCCTGGTGCAGGTGAAGCCGTGGGAGCTCGCCGACGGCCGCCCCGGCTACGTCGTCTCCGACCCGACCGTCCGCCCCGGGCAGGGGCAGCCCCGGCCCGACCACGTGGTGGGAGCGGGCGGCGCGTCGCAGACCCTGGCCCGGCTCATCGTGGACGGCCCGGTGGAGCGCGCGCTCGACCTGGGCTCGGGCTGCGGCGTGCAGTCGCTGCACCTGGCGGAGCGAGCCCAGCGGGTCTGCGCCACCGACGTCAACCCGCGCGCCCTGTGGATGACCCGGCTGAGCTGCGCGCTGTCCGGCGTGGACGGCGTCGAGACCCGCGAGGGGTCGCTGTACCGGCCGGTCGAGGGGGAGCGGTTCGACCTGATCGTCTCCAACCCGCCGTTCGTGGTCACCCCCGGCCCGGCCCGCTACACCTACCGCGAGTCCGACCTGCCCGGCGACTCGGTGTGCGCCGAGATCGTCGCGTCCGCCCCCGCCCACCTGACCGACGGCGGCTGGTGCCAGCTCCTCGCCAACTGGCTGCACGTGGACGGCGAGGACTGGCGGGACCGCGTCGGCGACTGGGTCGCGGGCACCGGGTGCTCCGGCTGGGTGGTCCAACGCGACGTGCAGGACCCGGCCGAGTACGTGGAGCTGTGGCTGCGCGACTCCTGCGAGCAGGGCAGCCCCGAGTACACGGCCCGCTACGACGCCTGGCTCGACTACTTCGAGCGCGAGGGCATCAAGGGCATCGGCTTCGGGTGGATCTGCCTGCGCAACGACGCCGCCCAGGACGCCACGGTGCGGGTGGAGGAGCTGCGCCACGAGATCGACCAGCCGGTGGGGCCGTACCTGCCGGACGTGGTGGACGGGGCGATGACCGCGCACCGCCTCACCGACGCGGCCCTGCTCGCGGCCCGGGTGGCCACGGCCCCGGGGGTCCGCGAGGAGCGGATCAGCGTGCCGGGCGCCCTCGACCCGGAGCGCATCCTGCTCCGCCAGACCGCGGGCCTGCGCCGCGTGGCCCAGGTGGGCACGGTCGAGGCGGCGCTGGCCGGCGTGTGCGACGGCACGATCCCGGTGGGGCCGCTGCTGGACGCGATCGCGGAGCTGATCGGCCAGGACCCGGCCACGCTGCGGGAGCGGACCCCGGCGGCGCTGCGCGGCCTGATCGCGGAGGGGTTCTTCCGGGTCGCCCGCTGACCCCTCCCCCGGCCCGGAGGCGGGGCCGCCCGGGCGTCGGGACCGGGCTGCCCAGGGTTTCCCGAGATTTCACCGGGGAAGGACACCGCCCGCGTCCCCCCGCCGGAACCGTCGTCTACGGTGGTGCCGCACCGGTCCTGGGGAGGTCTCCTTGACGCACACGACGGTCGACCCGTTCGGCGTGACTGAACTGCGCAGAAGGGTCCTGGACAGTTGGGCCGCCTCGCCCGCGCGCTTCCGTGAGGACGCCAACGCCGAGGAGGACTACGCCCTCGGCGGCTACCGAGACCGCGTGGTCGTGGAACTGGCGCAGAACGCCGCCGACGCCGCCCAGCGGGCCGGGGTGCGGGGACGGCTGCGGCTGGCGCTGCGCGGCCGGGAGTTCACCGCCGCAAACACGGGCGCCCCGCTCACCGCCGAGGGCGTGGAGTCGCTGTCCACCCTGCGCGCCTCCGCCAAACGCGACGCCGCCGCCGTGGGCCGCTTCGGCGTCGGCTTCACCTCGGTGGCGTCGATCAGCGACGACGTGGTGTTCGCCTCCCGGGACGGCGCGGTGCGGTGGAACCGGGAGCGCGCCGCCGCTCTGGTCCACGACACGCTGGTGGCCACCGGGCGGTCCCGTCCCGAACTCGCCGAGGAGATCGCGCGGCGCGACGGCCGGGTGCCGCTGCTGCGGCTGCCGTTCGCCGACGACACCCGGCCCCCCGAGGGCTACGACAGCGCGGTCGTCCTGCAACTGCGCGACGCCGACGCGGGCGCGCGGCTGGCCCTGCAACTGGCCGAGGCCGGGCAGGCGCTGCTGCTGGCCCTGCCGTGGCTGGCCGAGGTCGAGATCGACGCCGACGGCCAGGTCCGCTCCCTGTACTCCGTCCCCGGCGACGACGGCACGGTCGCCATCCGCAGCGTGGACGCCGGAGGCGAGCACGTCACCCGCTGGCGCACCCTGACCCGGTCGGGCCGGTTCGCACCGGAGGACCTCGCCGACCGCCCCGTCGAGGAACGCGACCGCCGCGACTGGTCGCTGACCTGGGCGGTGGCGCTCGACCCGGCGGGCGACGCGGCCGCCCTGCCCGCCGACGTGCCCCGCGTGGTCCACGCCCCCACCCCCAGCGACGAGGAGCTGCACGTCCCCGCGCTGCTCATCGGCACCTTCCCGCTGTCGCCGGACCGCCGCCGCATCGCGCCCGGGACCGCCGCCGACGTCCTGCTGGACGCCGCGGCCTCCGCCTACGCCGAACTGCTGTGCCGCCTGGACGCCCTCGCCGTCTGGGACCTGGTCCCGCTGGAGCGGCTCGGCGGCGCCGAGTTCGACGCCCGCTTCCGTGCCCGGGTGGCCCGCCTGCTGCCGGACACCCCGTTCCTGCGCTCCGCCGCCGGCGCTCCCCTCACCCCCCGTGACGCCGTGGTCGTCGAGGGCGGCGGCGTGCTGCTGGACGTGCTCGGCGACCTGCTGCCCAACGCGCTGCCCGGCGACGCCGACCTACAGCACCCGGGACTGCGCGCGCTGCGGCTGCGCCGCGTCTCCCTCGCCGACCTCGCCGACCTGCTCGCCGGCCTGGAGCGGGAGCCCGCCTGGTGGGCGCGACTGTACGCGGCGCTGCGCGCGGCCGGTCAGCGCGGCGCGGACCTCGGCGAGCTGGGCGCGCTGCCGGTGCCGCTGTGGGACGGGCGGCTGGTGCGCGGCCCCCGCGGCCTGCTGCTGCCCACCGGCCCCTCGTTCACGGCGGGGACGCTGGACGTCGCGGCGCTGGCGCCGCTGGGCCTGCGGATCGTGCACCCCGAGGCGGTCGACCCGCTGCTGGTCCGGCTCGGCGCGGTCGAGGCGAACGAACGCGCGATCCTCACCGACCCGATGACCCGGGCGGCCGTGGAGAACTCGCTGGACGCCGACGACCCCGACACGATCGCCCGGGCCGTGCTGGAACTGGTGGCGGCGTCGGCCACCACGGTCGCCGACGAGCCGTGGCTGGCCGAACTGGCGCTGCGCGACGCCGAGGGCGACTACTCGCCCGCCGCCGAGCTGCTGCACCCCGACAGCCCGCTGCGGGACCTGCTCGTCGAGGACGCGCCCTTCGGGGTGCTCGCCGACGACCTGGCGGAGTCCTACGACACCGAGACGTTGCAGGCGGTGGGCGTGGTGCAGTTGTTCACCGTGTACCGCGCCCACGACGTGACGCTGGGCGCGGCACTGGCCGAGAGCCTCGACGAGATCCCGCTGGACGGCGTGGCGGAGTGGGCCGCCGAGGTCTCGGAGCTGCTCGGCCACCCCGAACTGCCGCCGATCCTCCCCGAGCTGGTGGGGGTGCGCGACCTGGAGTACGTCCGGGAGGACCGCTGGCCGCAGGCGCTGGAGCTGCTGGCGGCCCCCGGTCCCCGCGCGGCGGTGACCGAACCGGCCCGGGTGTTCACGGGGGACGGCCGCGTGGTGGACGTCCCCTCCTACACGGCCTGGTGGCTGCGCACGGGCGCGCTGCTGGACGACCTCACCCCGGCGGAGACGCGGGCCGCCGACGCCGACCCCGCGCTCACCGGCCTCTACGACGAGATCCCCACGGCGCTGGACCCGGAGTTCGCCCGCGCCCTGGGGGTCCGCTCCGACCTGGGCGAGCTGCTCGCCGGTCCGGACGGTCCCGACGACCTGTTGGAGCGGCTGGGCGACCCGGAGCGCTCGGTGTCGCGCGCGTCGCTGCGCCGGATCTGGGCGGCGCTGGCCGAGGTGCCCGCCGAGCGGGTGTCCCCGCCGGACCGGGTGCGCGCGGTGCAGGGCGGCGCGGTGGTGGTGGCCGACGCGGAGGACGCCGTGGTGGTGGACGCGCCGGACCTGCTGCCGCTGCTCGCCGACCGGCCGGTGGTGCTGGGTCCGGTGGAGCGCGCCGCCGACCTGGCCGACGCGCTCGACCTGAGCCTGGCCTCCGAGGTGGTGGCGGGCCGGGTGACCTCCTCCGGGGAGGTCCGTCCGGTGCCCGACGAGGTGCGGGTGTTCCTCGACGACCCGCCGCTGACCTACCTGCACCACGCGGAGCTGCGGGTGGACGGCGTCGCGGTGGAGTGGCGCTGCGTGGACGGCCACGTGCACGCCTCGACCACCGACGGCCTGGCCCGCGGCCTGTGCTGGATCACCGGCCGCTGGGAGCGCCGCCACCTCGTCGCGGCGCTGCTGCGCGACCCGCAGACCCTGCCGATGCTGCGGGCCGAGGCCGACCTGGAGTGAGGGGCGGCCCGCTCACGCCGACGGCGCCGCCCGCACCTCCCCCTCGGAGGCCTGGACCAGCACGAACCCCTGCCCCTCCAGGGCGAGCTGGAACGCCTCGCCGCTGCCGCGGCCGATGAGCGCGCCCGCCTTGACGGTGCTGCGCAGGCTGGTCTTCAGGGAGGTGGACCAGGCGACCGCGGCCTTGGTGTCGACGTAGGTCGGCTGGTCGACGTCGAGCAGGACCGGGGTGCCGTGGCAGGCGATGGCGATCCGCCCCCGGCCGGTGAAGACCGTGTTGAACAGGCCGCCGGCGAAGATGCCCATGCCCCGCACCCGGTGGATGTCCCAGTCCAGTCCGGCGTCGAAGGCGAGCACGTTCTGCCCGTTGACGGTGATCGAGTCGTCCTCCAGGTCGAGGATGTGGATCTCCCAGGCGTCCCGGGCGAGGAAGACGTCGCCCTTGCCGGAGACCCGCATGAGCGGCAGCCCCTCGCCGGTGAGCATCTTCTTGGCGAACCGGCCGACTCCCGCCCCCCGGTAGGCGAAGTCGATGTCGCCCTGGTAGGCCACCATCGAGCCCTGCCGCGCGTAGAACTCGCCGTCGCAGGCGACCCGCAGCATCCGCGGGTTCTGGAGGGTCATGCCCGGCAGGTCGTTCTCCCGGGCCTCGCTGAACAGTTCACTGCGCACGTGCTCACTCCTCGGCGTGTGGGGCGCGGCCGGTCGGGTCTGCGGCACCGGCCGGGCCGTGCGACGCTGCGACCGCCATCATCGCAGGTGACGCCGGAAGAATTCCACGGCCTCGGCCGCCACCGCGGCGCGGACCGGCTCCCCCGACCGGACCGCCTCGTACATCGGGCTTCCCGGCTCGGCCAGGCACAGGAACGCGTAGTGGCCGACGTCCGCGCCGACGGAGCGCCCCTCTGCCCCGGGCAGGGCGTCGAGGTACCCGCGGACGGTCTCGGGCGGTACGACGGTGTCGGCGTCGCCCCAGCGCACCGCGACCGGTCGGCGCACCCGTGCGGGGGAACCGGTGTCGAGAATCCCGCCGGAGGCCGGGGCGACGAGGAAGGCGCAGCGCACCCGCGGGTCGGTGTGGTCGGCCGCCAGTCTCTGCGGCCAGGAGGCGGTGGTCTCGGCGGGCAGCGCGAGGATCTCCTCGGCCAGGGTCGGGTACTCGGGAGGGGACGGCAGCGGGTGGTCGCCCCGCAGGACCGCCTCGATCGGCTGCCGCGCCAGGCGCGCGCCCACGAGGGCGGCGGCGGTGTAGCCGCCGAGGGAGAACCCCGCCGCGCCCACCGCGCCGACCTGCTCGTGGTCGAGGAGGTGGTCCAGGGCGAAGGTCAGGTCCCGGGGCCGGTCCGCCCAGAAGGCGAACCCCGGCACGGTGAAGCCGTCGCGGTGGTTGTTGCCGTGGTGGTCCACCGCCGCGACGAGGAAGCCCGCCTCCGCCAGGGGTTCGGCCAGCCAGGACATCTGCTCGGCGGAACCGCCGGTGCCGTGCGACAGCAGCACCAGGGGGGCGTGTCCCGGCCGCTGCGGCCGGTGCAGGTGGAGGCGGACCGGGCGCGGTCCGGCCTCCGTGTGGTGGGGGCGGCTGGGGTCGGAGAGCTCGCGGATCTCGCTGGCGGCCATGGCCGCGAAGCGTAACTGAACCGTTTCAGCAAGCGGAAGGGCCTGACCGTTTCCGGTCAGGCCCGCCGGTCACTGCTGGGACTGCTGGTCCGAGGAGACGAGTTCCAGCTCGCCGGTGTCGTCGAACACGATGGTGTCGTAGCCCATCTCGTCCACCACCGGGGTGAGCGGCTGGGACTCCGGTTCGGGCAGCGTGGCCTCCGAGTGCGCCCCGCAGCCGTGGTCCAGGGAGACCACCCGGCCGTCGTCGGGGGCGTACTCGTTGGCGCACACCCCGAACAT
>ERZ777003.4999-NODE-4999-length-10444-cov-5.375686_pt1 | contig 10444 bp, 8 predicted proteins | sample MGYA00374956_ERZ777003 | MGnify/ENA primary metagenome ERZ777003 (study PRJEB29302, sample SAMN06268252) | bioreactor metagenome | isolation source: Joint BioEnergy Institute, California, USA | place: USA:Joint BioEnergy Institute, California, USA | collected... | reverse complement strand
CGGCCCGCCGTCATCGTCCGCCGCGGGGAGGTCGTCCGCCGCCGGTACTGAGCCGCCGGCGTGGGCGGCGGAGGGCCCGCCGCAGGAGCCACCCCCGGGCGCGCCCGCCGAACCGGACGGCGAGGACGGGGCCGGAGCGTCCGTCGCCAAGCACAGCAGCGTCATGGCGCTGGGCAGCATCATCAGCCGGGTCACCGGCTTCATCCGGACCGCGGCGATCGGCGCGGCGATCGGCGCGGCGGCCGTGGGCGACGACTACGGCCTGGCCAACGTCCTGCCCGGCATGGTCTACGAGCTGCTCCTCGGCGGCGTGCTGGCCAGCGTGGTGGTGCCCCTGCTCGTCCGGGCGCGCAAGCGCGATCCCGACCGGGGCGAGGCCTACACGCAGCGACTGTTGAGCCTGGCCGCGGTGTTCCTGGCCACGGCCACGGCGGTGGCGGTGCTGTGTGCCCCGCTGTTCACGCTGCTGCTCACCAACGACCAGACACCGCCGGCCGACCGGCGTCTGATCACGACGCTGTCGTACCTGCTGCTCCCGATGATCTTCTTCTACGGGATGGCAGCCCTGTTCGCGGCGGTGCTCAACACGCGCGGTCACTTCGCGATGCCGACGTTCGCGCCGATCCTCAACAACCTCGTCGTCATCGCGATGTGCGGCGCGTTCATCCTGACACCGGCCATCGACAAGAATGACGCCGCGAGCCTGTCCGGCGCCCAGGTCGCCCTGCTGGGCCTCGGGACGACGTTCGGCATCGTCGTGCAGACGGCCGGCCTGCTGCCCGCCCTGCGCCGGGTCGGCTTCCGCTGGCGCTGGCGGTGGGACTTCCGGGAGCTGCACCTGGCGGAGCTGGGCCGGGTGAGCAGCTGGATGCTGGTGTACGTCGCGGTCAGCCAGGTCGCCCAGGTGGTGATCTTCAAGCTGGCCTACTCGGCCGCCAACACGGCCGGCGCGGCTGGTCCAGCCATCTACCTCAACGCGTTCCTGATCTTCATGATGGCCCACGGCATCATCGCCGTGTCGGTGATCACCGCGCTGATGCCCCGGATGTCGGCGGCCGCGGCCGAGCAGCGGCACTCCGACCTGGCTGACCTGCTGTCGCTCGGGACCCGGCTGACCGCGGTCGTCCTCGTCCCGGCGACCGTGGCCTACATCGTGCTCGGTCGGCCCCTCGCGGTGACCCTCTTCGAGTGGGGCAACTATGACCACGAGGAGGCGGTGGCCACGGGCTGGGTCATCGCCGTGGCGGGGCTGGGCCTGATCCCGTTCGCGGTGAGCCAGCTGCAACTGTTCGCCTTCTACGCGATGCCCGACACGAAGACGCCGGCCATGATCAACCTGCCGGTGGTAGCGGTCCGCATCGGCATCGACCTGCTCCTGTACGTGGTCCTCCCGGCCACCCTGGTGGCCGCCGGCCTCATGTTCGGTAACGCGGTGTCGTTCGTGGTCGCGGCCGGCTTGGGCTACCTGTTGCTGCGCCAGCGCGTCGGTCCCCTCGGGATGCGGCGGGTGTTCCGGACGCTGAGCCGACTGGGCCTCGCCGGTCTGATCGCGGCGGTGCCCACCGTCGTCGGGCTGCTCACGTTGTCCGCGCTCTGGGGGGATGGCAAAGGCGCCAGCGTCGTGCAGCTCCTGCTGTGCGGGCCGATCCTCATCGGCGCCTACCTCGGCGCGGCGACCTGGTTGCGGGTGCCGGAGGTGAAGGAGCTGATCGGCATGGTCCGGGCCCGGCTCGGGCGCTGACCGCGGTCGCACCGCCCCTCCGGGCCGACCCCACCTGACCCCGACCGGCGCTGAGCAGGGTCCGGTCGTCGCGTCGACCGCTCAGGTTGGGCCGGGTGTCCGTTCGGTTGATGAAGTTTCGTCCGTTTCGTCACGGGCGATGCGCTGGACGCGGGCAGCCGGGCAGGGCACGCTGTTAGGCGACCGCGCCCGCCCCAGTCGGCGTCGAGCCCGCTGCGCGGGGCGCATGGGTACGTCCCGGCGCGGTCGAGACAGCACCTAGAGTTAGGGACGCAGGGAAGAGGAGACTTGCCGGCTTCGCTTAGGGTCGGTGGGACTCTGCGCCGCAGCCGGGATGCCGTCGTCAAGGTGTGCGGGGAGCGGACCGGGGGCGCCGGAGTACTTGGTTGCGGGTTCCGCGAGGAGGACGGGTGACCCACGCAGGCGACGCGCGCCGCACCGGCACCGGCGGATACCCGTCGGTCCCCGGCGTCATGACCTACGGCGCAGCGACGGCCGGTGAGGTGCTCGCCGACCGGTACCGGCTCGAGGAACATGTAGCGACCGACACCGCGGGTCGACAGATCTGGCGAGGGGTCGACACGGTCCTGCGCCGACCGGTGGCCCTCGTGATCCGCCAACCCGGCGGCGAGGCGGCAGCCGGCATGCTCACCGCGGCGGTCGCGGCCAGCCGGCTGGTCCATCCCCACCTCGTCTCGGTCTACGACGCTATCGACGAAGGTCATCGGGCCTACCTGATCCGCGAGTGGGTGCCGGGCGTCGCCCTCCGCGACGTGCTGAGCCAGGGTCCCCTGGACGGCGAGCGCGCGACCCTGGTGACCCACGCGGTGTCCGAGGCCGTCTCGGCCCTGCACGTCGCCGGCATCGTGCACGGCAACATCCATCCGGGCACGATCCTCATCGCCGACGACGGCCGCGTCGTGCTGCTGGACGCCCACGCCGACGCCCCGACCGACCCGGAGTTCGACATCCGCGCGGTCGGCGCGGTCCTCTACGCCTGCCTCACCGGCCACTGGCCGTACGCCGAGGCGGGCCGCTCCACCCTGCCCGATGCGCCGCGGGACGGGCACGGACGACCCCTGCGCGCCCGCCAGGTCCGCAGCGGCGTACCTCACCACCTCGACGAGATCGCCGCCGAGCTGCTCGACCCCCAGGTGGCGCCGCCTGACGCCGGTCTGCTGGCCGCCGAGTTCGCCCGGCTCGTGTCGGCTGACCCGGGGTACGACAGCGGTGAGTACCCGGACGTGGACTGGGACGGCAGCCCGGAGCCCGGCCCGATGGGGTTCCAGGCGGAACCCGGAGGCGCCCGTCGGCGCGCCACCGGCAAGCTGGTCGCCGGGGTGCTCCTGCTCGCGGTCATCGCCAGCGCCGGTATCTACACGGTCTTCCGGTTCCTCGCCGGGTCGTCGAGCGACAGCGACTCGCTCGCCGAGCCGTCGCCGACCATGGTGCCTACCGTCGTGCCCCAGCCGATCGCCCTGACCCCGGACCAGGTCCGCATCGTGGACCCGCCCGGCGGCGACCGCACCGAGCTCGAGGGGGTGGAGTACCTCGTCGACGGCGACCCGTCCACCGGCTGGAGCACCGACCGCTACGTCAGCCCGGAGTTCGGCCTGATCAAGCCGGGCATGGGCATCCTCATCGACCTGGGCCAGCCGACTCAGGTGGACGCCGTCCGGGTGCTCACCACCCAGGGCGGTGCCTCGCTCGCGCTGCGGTCCGGGACCTCCGATCCGGGCAACACCAGCGAGGGCGACGACCTGATCGCGACCACGTACAGCCCGCTGGGTCCGGAGCTGGAGAACTTCGAGGGCACGACGATCACGTTCCCGGTGCCGAACGAACAGACCGTGCAGTACCTCCTGATCTGGATCACGATGCTCCCGGAGGTGGCCCCGGGCGCCTACCAGATCACGGTCAACGAGGTCGAGGTCCTCACCTCCACCCCGGAGTCGGCGGGATAGCCGGCCGCGTCGTCGGGCCGGAACGGCGTAGCCCCCGCGTGGGGACGCGACCGATAGATTCTTCGCCATGACCGGTCGCGCGGAGCAACCCACCGACGCCGACCTGCTCCACGCCCACGTCGCGGGGGATGCCGACGCGTTCGGGGAGCTGGTCCGGCGGCACCGCGACCGGTTGTGGGCGGTGGCGCTGCGCACACTCGGAGACCCCGAGGAGGCCGCCGACGCGCTGCAAGAGGCGCTGATCTCGGCGTACCGGGCGGCGGAGCGGTTCCGCGGTGATTCGGCCGTCACGACCTGGCTGCACCGGATCGTCGTCAACGCCTGTCTGGACCGGGCCCGGCGCCGGCAGGCGCGGCCCGCCATCGCCCTCGCGGATCTCCCCCCGAACCGGGAACCCACCGCGGTGCTTCCCGATCAGGACACCGCCCGCGAGGTCTGGGCCGCCTTGGCCCAGCTTCCGGCCGACCAGCGGATTCCCTTGGTGCTGTTGGAGATCCAGGGATACTCCGTGGCTGAGATCGCCGAGATCCTGGGCGTCGCCGAGGGCACGGTGAAGAGCCGGTGCGCTCGGGGCCGGGCCCGCCTGGCGGTGCTTCTCGGGCACCTGCGTGGCCCCGAACGGTCCGAAGCTTCGGTCAACCAAGGCGACAACGACCGAAGTACGTCGACCTCGGTCGTCGCGCCCACTCCCGAGGCCGGGAACCGGAGCCCGGCACCCGGCGTCGGATCCGGGATCGTGCGACAAGCGTCGGACGCCGTCCGGGACGCTCCGCACAAGCTGCCTACGCGACCCGCGGAGGGGGGTGCGCCATGAACGGGGAATGGACCGGTCTGACCTGGGAGAAGCTCGACCGGCTCGCCGACTACACCGCGGGCACCCTCACCGGAGCGGAGGCCGACGAGGTCGCTCATCTGATCACCACCGACGAGCGGTGGGCCGCCGCCCACGCCGAACTCCTGGCCGCCCAGCCCGCCGTCTCGGCCGCGCTCCGGTCGGCCGCCGAAACCCCGGTCGCGATGCCCGCCGACGTGGCAGCCCGCCTCGAGGCCGCGCTCGCCGACGCCCGAACCGACCGCCTCGCCTCGGTCCGCCGTAGCCGACCACACCGGGTCCGGCCGGGCCGCCGATCCCGCTGGTCGCCCGTCCTCCTTCGGATCGCCGCCGGCGTCCTCGCCCTGGCCGCCGTCGGCGGCCTGGGGACGGTGGTGCTCCGGACCATCCTGCCCGCGATGGAAACGGTCGACGCGGCCGGCGAGGCCGGCGAGTCACTGGTATACGCCGACCAGGCGGCCGGGCCACCGTCGGCCGACGCCGACGTCGCCACCGGCGCCGGAATCCGGGTCCTCGCCTCGGGCACCGACTACACGACGGCCACCCTGCACCAGCTGGTGGACGCCGTGCGCTCGGCCCCCGCCCAGACCGCGGCCGAACGGGAGGCCGAGCTCGGCGGCCTGACCGTCGACAACGCCCTCACTGAGGTCGCCTCCCCGGAGGGTCTCGCCCGTTGCCTCGCCGCGGTGCGGCAGGCGTACCCGGGCGTGACCGCCGTGGTGGACTTCGCGCGGTTCGAGGGGCAGCCCGCTGTGGTGATCGCGGTACACGACGGTCGGGCCTGGACCGTCGTGGCCGTCGCCGTGGGCTGTGGTGACGACGGACTGATCGAACTCGCGTCGGTCTCCGTGCAGTGACGCCTCGGCGGACCGCGCACTGGTGAGGCCCGCCGCTTCGCGCGCCACGCCGCGGCACGCACACCCGTCCCGGGAATCGGTGTCCGTACCATGGCGTTGCTGCCGGACGGACGGGGCAACGCGCTCTGACCGCTCCGCCCCACGACCTGTACCGCTTGCGGTGCGAGCGGACCGATGGAGGCCCCCATGGACGACGTGCGTGATGTGATCATCATCGGCTCCGGGCCGGCGGGTTACACCGCCGCGATCTACACCGCGCGGGCCAATCTCAAACCCCTGGTGATCGAGGGGGTCCAGTCCGGTGGCGCCCTCATGCTCACCACCGAGGTCGAGAACTTCCCTGGCTTCCCCGACGGGATCATGGGGCCCGACCTCATGGACGGGATGCGCAAGCAGGCCGAGCGGTTCGGGGCCCAGTTGCTCACCGACGATGTCACCAAGGTGGAGCTCGCGGGCGACGTCAAGACGGTGTGGGTGGGCGACAAGGCGTACCGGGCCCGGGCCGTCATCCTCGCCACTGGATCGGCCTACCGACCTTTGAACGTGCCGGGGGAGAAGGAGCTGCTCGGCCACGGGGTGTCCTACTGCGCCACGTGCGATGGCTTCTTCTTCCGAAACCAGCACATCGCGGTGGTCGGCGGCGGAGACTCCGCGATGGAGGAGGCGACGTTTCTCACCCGGTTCGCCGAGTCGGTGACGATCATCCACCGGCGCGACGCCTTCCGAGCGAGCCGCATCATGGCCGACCGGGCGCTCGCCAACCCCAAGATCAAGGTCGAATGGAACACGGTGGTCACCGAGATCCTGGGGGCCGACGGCAAGGTGCGGGGCGTCCGGGTGCGGGACGTGGTGAGCGGCGTCGAGCGGGTCCTGGACGTGACCGGCGTCTTCGTGGCGATCGGCCACATCCCGCGCAGCGAGCTCTTCGTGGGCCAGCTCGAGATCGACGAGAACGGGTACGTGGTGGTGGATGCGCCGAGCACCCGCACGAGCGTGCCCGGGGTCTTCGCCGCGGGCGACCTGGTCGACCACACGTACCGACAGGCGATCACTGCCGCCGGTTCGGGCTGCGCGGCCGCGCTGGACGCCGAGCGTTACCTCGCCACCCAGTCGGCGGCCGCGGGTGTCATACGTTAATTTCAACAAAGAAGATTACCAATGACTAGGATGTCCCCGTCCAGCCTGCCCTGAAGGAGAAGCATGCCCGTCAAGGACGTCACCGACGCCACCTTCGCCACCGAGGTGCTGGCCGCGCCGCGCCCTGTCCTGGTCGACTTCTGGGCCGAATGGTGCGCGCCGTGCCGCAAGATCTCCTCAGTGCTCAACGAGATCGCGGAGTCGGAGCTCGGCCAGAAGATCGACATCGTCAAGGTGAACATCGACGAGAACTCGGAGACGGCCCTCCGCTACCAGGTGATGTCGCTTCCCACGCTCACGATCTTCAAGAACGGTGAGGTGGTCGGGTCGATCGGGGCCAAGCCGAAGAGCGAGATCATCGAGTTCATCGAGTCGGCCCTCTGACGCCACACAGACGCCCGGCCCGGTACGGCGAGTTGCTCGTCGTGCCGGGCCGTTTGCTTGGCCGAAGCTCATGGCCCGATCGGCCGACGCACGACGCAGCCACGGGGTAGGCTCCCGCGAGCGAGAGAGGGGAGGCGCCGATGCTGGCCATCGGACGGGGGGACGCCGGCCCAGCCGTAATCGAGATCAAGGCCATCCTGCGCACGCTGTCGCTGCTGGACACCGACGACGGCGACGACGTGTTCGACGATCGGGTCGAACAAGCTGTCCGAGCCTTTCAACAGGCCCGTGGGCTGAGCGTGACCGGGCAGGTCACCGAGGAGACCTGGCGTTCCCTGGACGCCGCGCGGTGGACGCTCGGCGCCCGCGTGCTCGCCTGTGAACAGCCCGAGCCGATCTTCGGAGACGACGTCCTGGAGCTGCAGGAACGGCTGCTGGAGCTCGGGTATGACCTGGGCCGAGCCGACGGCATCTTCGGGCGCCGCACCGCCGCCGCTGTCGCCACCTTCCAGCGCGAGGTAGGACTGGTCGCCGACGGCGTCTGCGGTCCGGCCACCGTAGCAGCACTCCGACGACTCGGCCGAAAGGTGGTCGGTGGCCGGCCGACCCTCCTGCGGGAGACCATACGACTGCACGCCAGCGGACCAACCCTCGCTGGTCGACGCATCGTCGTCGACCCTGGCCACGGGGGCGAGGATCTCGGCATCAGCGTGGTCGAAGCCGGCCAACGGTGGACCGAGGCGGACCTCGCGTTCGATCTGGCCATTCGCCTCGCCGAACAGCTGACCACCCACGGCGTGCGGGCGTACCTCACCCGCGGGGCCCGGCCGATGGGCCGGCTGAGCGAGGCCGAGCGGGCCGCGCTCGCCAACGAGCTCGGCGCGGATCTCGTCCTGTCCCTGCACCTGGACGGTCACTCCTGCCCGCACGCGTCCGGGGTTGCCACCTATCACTACGGCTACGGGACCGGCGCGAACGGTGTCACCTCCACGCTCGGTGAACGGCTCGCCGAGCTGGTGCAAGAGGAGATCGTGAACCGGACCGGCCTCCGCGACTGCCGGACCCACGCCAAGACCTGGGACCTGTTGCGCCTCACGCGCATGCCGGCCGTCCGTGTGGAGGTCGGCTACCTCACCTCACCCGACGACCGTGCGCTGCTCGTCGAACCCATTTTTCGCGACAGCGTCGCGGCGGCGATCACCACCGCGGTTCAGCGACTGTACGCGCCGACCGAGATCGAGGCTTCCGTGGGCGAAACCATCGCCACCACCCGAGCCACCCTCGTCACAGCGTGACCCTGGTTTCATGTGAAACACGTTTCATGTGAAACATCGGCTGGGCTAGCCCACCGGTTCGGCGGCGTTCCGGGTGAGGGCACGTGTGGCCGGCCGCAGGATCGACTCGGGGTTCATGGAACCGAGCAGCTTCTCCAAGGCGTACTCCACATCCGACTTCCACGACAGCGCCGTCCGCAGCTCGAGTCGAACGCGGGGCACCCGGGGATGCGGGCGTACGGTCTTGAACCCCACGGCCAGGAAGAAGTCGACCGGAGCCAGGCACCCGGGCCGCTCCTCGGGATCCCCGCCGGTCGCATCGCCGAACGCCTCGATGGCCCGGATGCCCCGCTTGGCCACGTCCCGGGCGACGCCCTGAATGAGCATGCGGCCGAGGCCACCGCCGGCGAAGGCCGGGACGACGTGGGCCGCCATCAAAAGCACCGCGTCCGGTGAGACCGGGCTCGTCGGGAAGGCCATCGAGCGGGGAACGTACGCCGGCGGGGCGTAGAGCATGAACCCCGCCGGCATGCCGTCGACGTAGACGAGCTTCCCGCACGACCCCCACTCCAGCAGGGTCTGGGATACCCACGCCTCCTTCTCCAGAGCGGGATCGCCCGAGGCGCAGGCCCGCTCGGCGGCCACGGGGTCGAGCTCCCAGAAGACGCACTGACGGCAGCGACGTGGGAGGTCCTCGAGCGTGTCGAGGGTGAGGTTGACCAGGCGGCGCGACATCACGGTCCTCCGACGTGGCGTGCCAGTGCTGTGATCGAGCCCGAAACGCGTACTGATCGTACGTCCGGGACGGGTGAGCCGTCTGAGATGCGCGGGCGCCGGATCGAACGTGTCGCCCCAGCCATCACGGCTCCTCCGCGCCGTCCTGCGGCGGCAGCAGGTCCCCGATGGACAGCGGCGGCAGCTCCTGCCAGTTGAAGCGGGGCGGATCGACGATGGCCCGCCCACCGAAGTCGGCCAGCCACGCCGCCACCGTGCCCAACCGGTTGCGCCACTCGTCCTCTGGCCCGGGGGGCAGCACGTCATCCCACGCCCGGAGGTACGGACCCCACAGATCGGGATGGCCCGTGGGCCGGCCCAGGAACCACACGCGCAGGTGGTTGTCGCCGTCCTCCCAACGATGCACGTGGACTTGGGCGACGCCCGGCAGTGAGCGAATCGCTTTCTCCAAGCGGACGATCATCACGCCGAGCTCGGCCGCGAGGAGGTTGGGCAGGTCGCCGAGATCGAGGTGGGGGCGGCACTCCAGGGCCAGGGCCACGGGGAGGCCGGTGGGACGCCGAGTGGCGCGGACCCGCCACCGGTCAGCCACCCACACGTAGTCCTCATCGGGCGTACGGCAGGTGTCGCACTCATCCATGTCCCGCCGGTCCGGCTCCTCCGTCTGTGGGCCAAGAGAACGAGCGGAGAGCGGCCCGACAAACGGAAGGTTGCTCTCCCCGGCATTGGCGTAGTACGGGTCGTCCGCAGACGCCGCCTCCTCTGACGGCGGAACGGGGGAGGGGATGGAGTTGTGCACTGAACGACCCTAACGGCCGGCGACGCCGTTTCACGTGAAACGCGCCGAGGGGTCCGAGCGTGAGCTGAGCGGCACTCCGGAGGCGGGTCGGACCGAGCGGCTTCTGGTAGGTCGCGGGTGCACGCACCCGGCGGAGACGGCGTGGTCGTCGACGTGCCGGCCGGTGTGCCGTTCACCGGCGGGAAGCGCAGCACCCGGTCGTCGGTGAACGATGGGATGCCTCGACCATTCGCGGTTGCTTGTCGTCACCCACAACCAGCCGCCCGGGGCCAGCGCAACCGTCCGGAGCCGGCCGTACTGGCTCAGCAGCCCGGCTACCGGCGTGCCCACCGTGCCGTCGGCGTTGAGGAGGATGGCCCACCGCCGCTGGCCGCGGAGCGCCGCCATGAAGAGCGCGTTGTTGGCGAAAGCCAACCGCTGGGGACGCCTCGGCCGGGGTCCAGACCGTCGCGGGGTTGCGGAACTGGGCGCTGGTGCCCTCCACGATCGGCCAGCCGTCGTTGCCGCCGGCCACGATCTGGTTCAGCTCGTCCCAGGTGGTCTGGCCGAACTCCGACGCCCACATCGGACCCCGGGGCGTCCAGGCCAGGCTTACCGACTCGTGGACGGTCGGAGTGCGAGCGCGGGTGGACGTCGACCGAACGGTGCCGGACACAAGGCTCGCCCGACCACGACGGACGGTGTCGCCGGGCGCTGGACCAGATCCCCGTGGGGATGCTCG
>ERZ777003.4997-NODE-4997-length-10448-cov-11.228712_pt1 | contig 10448 bp, 9 predicted proteins | sample MGYA00374956_ERZ777003 | MGnify/ENA primary metagenome ERZ777003 (study PRJEB29302, sample SAMN06268252) | bioreactor metagenome | isolation source: Joint BioEnergy Institute, California, USA | place: USA:Joint BioEnergy Institute, California, USA | collected... | reverse complement strand
CCCGCCGCGCCCTCGACCGGCTGCCGGCCGACCGCCCCAGCCACGTCCGGTTGCGCGACCTGATGATGCCGGTCTGGGCCGAGGTCTACTACGAGCTCGTCTTCGCCGAGCCGTGTCCGCCCGACGCCCGGGCGCTGATCGTGGCCAACGCCGACGACGTGGTCACCGCGCTGAAGTGCTGCGGACTGCGGCACATGGACCGCCGGGACCGGCTCACCCGCTACCTGCGGGCCCGCGTGGACGCCGGCACCGTGCCGGTGACCCTGCCGGCGCCGTTCACCGCCGAGGAGACCGTCTGGTACCTGCAGGGGACCTACTTCAACACCGCCGTCGTCCAGATGTCCGAGGCGATGGCGCACCTGCTGCTCGCCGTCGCGCAGCACCCGCCGACGCAGCGCGAGCTGCTGGACACCCTCGACGACGTCGACGGCGAGGGGGACCGCGCGTTCGACCGGGTGATCGACGAGACGCTGCGGGTGTATCCGCTGTTCGGCGTGGCACACCGGGTGACCACGGCCCCGATCGAGGTCGACGCGGGGGTGACCCTCCCGGCCGGGTCGGTGTTGCTGTTCAACCACCTCGCCTACCACCGCACCGGGGTGGCCGCCGACGACACCTTCGACCCGTCCCGCTGGCGGACGCTGCGGCGCGGTGACGCCCACTTCATCCCGTTCGGCGTCACCGCCAACCGGGCCTGCCCGGCGCGTGGGGTGGCGCCGGTGATGATGCGGGCGGTCGCCCGCGAGGTGCTGCGCCGGTACACCCTGGCCTCCAGCGTCCGGCACACCCGTTCGCTGCCGAACCGGGGACCCTGCTTTCTCGTCCCGGCCGGCGTACGGCCGCCGGGGCGGCCGCGGCTGTGGGCCATGCGGCTGCGGGACCGCTGGGCCGACGTCTGGCGCAGCCTCGTCCAGCTCGTGCTCGGCACCTGGATGGTGATCGACGCACGGCGCCAACGGCTGTGCGCCACCTACTTCGAGGAGGCACAGAAGTGATCGTGGCTGGTTCGGTGGTGGCGGCCCGGGCGGAGGGAGGGGCGCCATGAGCCCCGTGGAGCTGGCACCCCGCTTCTTCTTCGCCGTCGCGGTCATCCTGCTCTTCTGCCGCCTGATGGCGTGGTTGCTCGGCAAGGTCGGCCAGCCGGCGGTGGTGAGCGAGATGCTGGCGGGTGTCCTGCTCGGGCCGTCCCTGCTCGGCCTGGTGGCGCCCGGCGTCCAGGACGCGCTGTTCCCGGAACCGCTCCGCCCGGTGCTCTACGTCGTCGGGCAGGTCGGTCTGGTCATCTTCATGTTCCAGGCCGGGTACGCGTTCACCACGCACCCGGTCACCGGGCTGGCCGGCACCGCCGGTGCGGTGTCGTTGGCCGGGATTCTCGCACCGCTGGGCCTCGGCGCGCTGCTGGTGCTCACCACCGCCGCGCACGTGCCGGTGTTGGCGGACGGTGCCTCCCTCGGGGTCACCGCCGCGTTCGTCGGGGTCGCCCTCGCCATCACCGCCTTCCCGATGCTCGCCCGGATCATCACCGAGGGTGGGCACGCCGGCACCCGTTACGGTTCGCTGGCGTTGGCCAGTGGCGCGCTCGACGACGTGGTCGCCTGGATCCTGCTCGCCGTCGTCCTCGCCACCGCCTCCGGCAGACCCGGGCCGGCACTGGTGACGTTCGGCGGCGCGGTGCTGTTCGGGCTGCTGCTCTGGTTCGTCGGGCGCCGGCTGGTCGCCGCGCTGATGGGCAGCGACCGGCTCGGCGACCAGAGTCGGATGCTCGCCGTGGTCGCGCTCCTCTTCGCGGTCGCGTGGTACACCGACGAGATCGGCCTGTACGCGGTCTTCGGCGCGTTCTCGGTGGGTGCGATCATGCCGCACGACGACCGGACCGACCGGATCGTGGCCACCGTCACCCCGGTCTGCCAGGTCGTGTTCCTGCCGCTCTTCTTCACCTACTCGGGTCTGCACACCGAGTTCGGGCTGCTCGGGCAGCCGTCGGTGCTGTTCTTCGCGCTGGGCTGTGTCGCGCTCGCGATCGTCGGCAAGTTCGGAGCCTGCTGGGCGGTGGCCCGGCTGCGGGGCGAGCCGCGGGGTGTGGCGCTGCGGATCGGCGCCCTGATGAACGCGCGCGGGCTGATGCAGCTCATCGCGATCAACGTCGGTATGGCGGCGGGAATCGTGAACCCGACCCTCTTCACGGCCCTGGTGCTGGTCGCACTCGTCACGACGCTGATGACCACGCCGGTGTTGAACTGGGTCGTGCGGCGTGAGGCGAGAACCCCCGCTCTGCTTGACACGAAGAATCCGATGGTAGCGGTTCAACGGTCCGCCGACACGACATAGAGACATCTATCACAGTCTATGTACCCGGGTGGGTGTGCGATTCTCGACATGTGCTGAAGGCAAGTGCTCCGTCACCTGCCGTACCTCGGCTGCTGCTGGTCGAGGACGACGCGGAACTCGCGGACATGCTCGCCGAGGTGCTGCTCGACGAGGGCTACCACGTCGACGTCGCCCGGGACGGCCAGCGGGGCCTGCACCTCGGGCTCACCCGGCCGTACGACGTGATGGTGATCGACCGACTGCTGCCGGCGCTCGACGGGCTCAACCTGCTGACCCGGCTGCGGTCCCGCGCGGTCCGCACCCGCGCGCTGGTGCTCACCGCCCTCGGCACGGTCGACGACCGGGTCGCCGGGCTGGACGCGGGAGCCGACGACTACCTCATCAAACCCTTCGACCTCAACGAGCTGAGCGCGCGACTGCGCGCACTGTGCCGGCGTACCACGGACGGCGCCGACGCCCTCCCGATCGGGGGCGGCCGACTCGATCTCGCCCTGCGTGACGTCGTGCTGCCCGACGGGACCCGCGTGCCGCTCTCGGCGCGGGAGTTCGAGCTGCTTCGGGTACTCGCCCTCCGGCCCCGGGTGGTTCACTCCCGGGCCGAGCTGCGCCGCCGGGTCTTCGACGACGCGACCGCCCCGTCCATCGTGGACACGTACGTGTACTACCTGCGCCGCAAGCTCGGCCGGGGCGTGGTGCGGACCGTACACGGTCTCGGCTACCGGCTGGGTGAGCTGTGAGGATCGGCCGGCGGGCGGCGGCGCCGACGGGAATCTCCTGGGCCGCCGCCGAACGCGCGGTGGTCGCACGGGCCCGGCGGCGCATCGGGCTGCTGGTCGGGGTCGCGGCGACGGTGCTGGTGACGGTCGTCGGCGGCCTCGCCTACACGATGCTGGTACGTGGCCAGGAACGCCAGATCCGGCGGGAACTGGCGTATTCCGCCGAGTACGGCGACCCGTCCGGTCCGCCCGGCTGTACCTGGCTCTTCGTCCTCCGCGACGGTGAACTGATCACCGGTCGGGTACCCGCGCCGGCCGGCTTCCCCGTGACCGACGCGATGGTCGCGACCCTGGCCACCCGCACCACACAACTGAGCACGGTCCGGCGCGACGGCACCCTCTACTTCGTCCTGACCCAGCCCCGGGGTGAGGACGTGGTGCAGGCGGTCTTCGACGCCCGCTACCAGCTCGCCGACCGGCGTCACCTCCTCCTCGCCCTGACCGTGGCCGAGGCGGCCGGGCTGTTCGCCGCGGTCGCCAGCGGAATGATCCTGGGCCGTCGCGCCGTCGCGCCGCTCGCCGAGGCACTTGCCCGACAGCGTCGGTTCGTCGCCGAGGTCAGCCACGAACTGCGTACGCCCATCGCCCAGGTGCACACCCGGGCCCAGGTACTCGCCCGGCGGGCCGGAAACGCCGGCGTGCCGGCCGGTTACCGCACCGAGCTGGACCGGCTGATCGGTGCCACCCGGCGACTCGGTGAGGTCGTCGACGACCTGCTGCTCTCGGCCCGGCTGGCGGCCGTGCCGGACGGCCGGCCAACGGCCGACCTGGTGGACCTGGCCGCACTCGCCGAGACGGCGGTCGTCGCCGAGACGGACCGTGCCAACGAGCAGGGCGTGACGCTGACCCTGAGCCGTCCCGACGAGCCACTGCCGGTGCTCGGGGTGGTCTCGGCGCTGCGCCGGGTGGTCAGCGAGCTGCTCGCCAACGCCCTGGCCCACACGCCCGCCGGCGGTCGGATCGAGGTCGTCGTACGCCGTGACGGTGGCCTCGTCGAGCTGACCGTGACCGACACCGGAAGCGGGTTCGATCCCGCGGCCCGGATCTTCGACCCGTTCCACAGCGGTGGCGGTGGGCGCCGGCACACGGGCCTCGGGTTGGCCCTGCTACGCGAGGTCGTCATCGGTCACGGCGGCACGATCGAGGCCCGGGGCCGTCCGGGCCAGGGCGCACGTTTCGTCGTCCGGCTGCCGGCCCGGGCTCCGGACAGCTCGCCGGTGGCCCCGGCCGGCAGGTGCGCGTGGCGAGCCGCGTGACCGACCGGGCCGGGGCTCCGCGACCCGGTCACCCACGCGCGGTGCGGACCCGCCGGGACGTCGCCCGTCACCGGCTGGCGTACGGTGTGCCGACATGGCGAACCCTCTGCACGGCCTGACCCTGGCGGAACTGCGGAACCGGACCAGCGAGAAGTGGCGGCGGTACCCACCGGACGTCCTCCCGGCCTGGGTCGCCGAGATGGACGTGCGGCTCGCCGAGCCGGTGGCCCGGGCGCTCGCCGAGGCGGTCGCGCGGGGCGACACCGGCTATCCGATGGGGGAGGACTACGTCGAGGCGTTCGCCGGATTCGCCGCCCGGCGGTGGGGCTGGAAGCTCGACACCACGCACGCCCGGCTCGTTCCGGACGTGATGCTCGGCATCGTCGAGGTGCTGAAGCTGGTCACCGACCCCGGTGACGCGGTCGTGGTCAACCCGCCGGTCTACCCGCCGTTCTTCGGTTTCGTCGCGGGCGCGGACCGGCGGGTGGTCGAAGCGCCGCTGACCGCGGAGCACCGGCTGGACCCCGAGGCACTGGAGCGGGCGTTCGCCGCGTCGGTGGCGGACGGCCGGCGCGCCGCGTACCTGCTCTGCAACCCGCACAACCCGACGGGGACGGTGCACCGGCCGGAGGAGCTTGCCACCGTCACCGAGCTGGCCAACCGGTACGGCGTCCGGATCGTGGTCGACGAGATCCACGCCCCGTTGGTGTACCCCGGGGTGACCTTCCGCCCGTACCTGTCGCTGCCCGGCAGTGAACGCGGCTTCGCGGTGTTCTCCGCCTCCAAGGCGTGGAACCTGGCCGGCGTGAAGGCCGCGGTGGCAATCGCCGGGGCGGAGGCCGCCGCCGACCTGGCGCGGATGCCGAAGGTGGCCGGGGACGGAGCGAGCCACTTCGGGGTGATCGCGCACAGCGCCGCGCTCCGGTACGGCGAACCGTGGCTGGACGACCTGCTCGCCGGTCTCGACCACAACCGTCGCCTGCTCGCCACGCTGCTCGCCGACCACCTGCCGCAGGTCCGGTACCGGCCGCCGGACGGCACCTACCTGGCCTGGCTGGACTGCCGGGAACTGGCGCTGCCCGGCGATCCCGCCGAGGTCTTCCTCACCCGTGGGCGGGTCGCGCTGGTCTCCGGGCCCGCCTTCGGCACCGGTGGTGCCGGTCACGCACGGTTCAACCTGGCAACCTCCCCGGAGATCATCACCGAGGCGGTCCGCCGGATGGCCGCCGCGCTGCCCTAGACGGCGGCTTCCGGGAACATCGGTGGGTCGGTCGGTGTCGTCACGGGTCCCGGCTCGCGTGGCCGGCAGGGCGGGGTGGAACCGTGACGCCCGCCCGGGTGCCCGGTGCCTGGCGTCCTGTGCCTGGCGTCCGGTGCCGGGTGCCCGGGTGCCGGTGCCGGCGTGCCGGGTGTCGCCGGCCCGATGTCCCCTGGTGCCCGGGATGTCCGATCCCGTTGCCCGACTGTTGGCGGTCTGTGCCCGGCCGTGCCGCACCGTCCGAAACCCCGGTGGCCGGTCGACCACCGGCGGCGGCCGGCCGGAATGCCAGCCCGCCACCGGCTGTTGAACCCCGGTACGCGCCCGCACCCCCGGGTGCGCGCGGCGCGAACGCTCAGACTCCCCCGCCTCCCACCCGCGCGAACCCCCCGACCGGGGCACGCCGCGGGCGGCACACCGCGACACGAGGCGGACAAACCCCCCGGATCACGGAAGGCAGGAACCATCATGACGTTCCTCAACCGATGGATCTCGGCCATCACCGACACCCCCACGCGCAGGACCGCACTGGCCGCAGCCGGCCTGGCCCTCATCGGCGGCACCATCGCCGGCCCCGTGGCCACCCTCAACGACGGCCCCGCCACCACCCTCAACCTCGACCCGGCCGCCGTCACCCAGACCATCAAGGACATCGAAACCGGCCCGGCAGCCAAGAAACTGGACCACCAGTACCAGGCCCAGAGCACCTACTACTACTGCGCCCCCGCGGCGACCCGCATCGCCCTGTCCGCCCAGGGCCACACCCCGAGCCAGGACGACATCGCCGACCGGCTGGGCACCACCGAGGCCGGCACCAACTCCGCCGAGGACACCACCCGCGTGCTCAACACCAGCGGCGGCCGCGACTACCGCACCGTGGAGATCCCCGACCCCGCCGCCGACCCGGTCGAGATGGACCGCCTGCAGGTCGACATCGTCCGCGCCATCAACGCCGGACGCCCCGTCGTGGCCAACATCGCCGGCACCGCCGTCGACACCGACGGCACCGCCCACTCCTACCCCGGCGGCCACTACCTGACCATCGTCGGCTACGACGACCACGGCCGCACCGTCACCATCGCCGACCCGGCCAACCCCAACCACAGCCACTACCAGATGAGCACCATCACCCTGGCCAACTGGATCGCCGAACGCGGCTACTCCGCCTGACCCGACCCCACCACCACGGGCCGGTTCCCCACCCCGGGGAACCGGCCCCGTTGCCGTACGGGGCCGACAGCCGGCGGATCACAGCGCGGCGATCAGCAGCGCGGCGATCAGCAGCGCGGTCTGGTGCAGGGCCTGGTCGCTCAGGTACATGCCGTTCATCCCACCCGACCGGAGTTCGGCGAAGCCCGCCGACCCGGTGCGCCGGAGCAGCCAACGTACCGGCCAGCGACGGTCGAGAAACGCGTGCGTCACCGCCGACACCGCCAGCCCGGCGGACAGCCCGGACCAGGTCAACGGCAGCGGCAGGACCAGCCAGACCAGCGCGACCAGCGCGCCCAGCACCAGGTGGTAGTGGGTGACGTGTGCCAGGCAGGCGCCCCAGCCCTGGTGGGGGTGGGCCCCGGCGGCGACCTCCGCCGCCGTCGGGGCGGCCTTGTGTCTCGCCTGGTGGTCGTTCTGCCCGAGTACGTGGTCTGCCAGGTTGTGGCCGACGGCGAGCACGGCCCACACCGTTGCGAACGTCGCGAGGGTCGAGATCTGGTCGAGGCGGGTCATCGCGTACCTCCAGGGGGACGTCGTCGTAGCCCGGGTGCCGGGACGCCCGTAGCCCGCAGTCGATCACAGGCCGGCGACGTGGTTCCCATCTTCTGATGGGAACCGGCGGCCTACCGGAGCCTCGGTGGCGTGATGTGTGTCGCCCCGCCGCGCGGGGCCGCCCTCGAATCACCACCGCGTACGGTCGGCGACGTCCGGTACGCTGTACGCGCTGGCGGGCTGCTAGCTCAATTGGCAGAGCAGCTGACTTTTAATCAGCGGGTTCAGGGTTCGAGTCCCTGGCGGCCCACAACCTGAGATGCCGTGCGGATCTCGGGGCGGCCGGTGTCCGACCGGCTACTGCCGTTTCTGGGCCGAATTCGTGAACATCGGTACGGGCTTCCCCGGCCCTGGAGGACCGTGACCCTGGCGCGGGTGCCGGAGGCTCCGTCCGTGTGCCGCAATCCCGAGCTCCACTTCGACCTCCTCGGTGTGTACGCCGGCATCAATACGATCGTGATCAATTCTCGTCACCAGACCGGCCTGGTGGCCAACGAGGTCCTCGTCTTCGACGGCCCGCTGATCGTCGAGGGACACGCGACGCACCTCGTCCCGTAGGCGGCGCCGGGGCCGGCGGTCCCCACCGCGCCGGTCCCACCAGCCGGATGTCCGCCACGTCGGCTCGGTTCACCCGTCCCGAGGCGGCTCACCGGTCGACGCGGCGAGCGCGTCCACACGTGTTCGTCGGTCGCGGTGGGGCGACGGTTGGGCGGGCGCCTCGTGCGGCCCCGCCGGGGCGCGGGACGGGGGCGGCCGGGATCCGGTGCGGGCCCTAGCCGTGCTGGGGTGAGGCGGCGTAGGCGCGCATGAAGGTGTCGACGGCGGCGCGCACGATGTCGCGGAGCTCCTCATCCGCGATGGGGCGGGTGCCGAACCGGGAGCGTGACTCGACCGGTCCGGTGAGCAGGCTGATGAACTGCTCGGCGGCCTGGTCCGGATCGGTGGGACGGACGTGACCGGCGATGCAGAGCCGGGCGAGCCGGTCGGCCAGCGCCCTGGTGACGCCCGGTCCGTCCACCGGCAGCACGTCGAGCAGGTCGGGGAAGCGGGTGGCCTCGGCGTAGAGCAGGCGCCGCATCGCCCAGGAGCGCTCGTCGCAGTAGCAGCGAAGCAGCTCGTGCCCCACAGCCTCCAGCATCGCGCGCAGGTCGTCGCCGCGATCGGCCATCCGCTCGATCGCGGCCATAATCTCGGCCGTCAATGTCGCGGCCGCCGCCTCGATCGCGTGCCGGAACAGGTTCGCCTTGTCGGTGAGGTGGTTGTACACCGTGGGCTTCGCCACGCCCGCCTCGGCGGCGATCTCGTTGACGCACGCCTGCGCGTAACCCTGACGCGAGAACACCGCGAAGGCGGCGTCCAGGATCGCACGCCGCTTGTCGATGCGCCCCCGTTGGGGCTTGCGCCCGGTAGCCGACAGGACCCGTACGTCGCTCACAACCTGTGAGCCTATCGCGCTGCAACAGATCAGAAACAAACGGGTTCAATTGTCTGAACTCGCTTGCGTAGTACCCGAGCGAGCACTAACTTGAACCTGCTGGTTCAAGTGCGCGTCCGTTGATGTGGAGACACCGATGACGCAAGCGCGTGACGACAGGCTCGATCCCGCACTGCTGCGACTGGTGGGCGTGGTGCTGCTGGGCGGGATCATGGGCATCCTTGACGGCACGATGGTGGCCGTCGCGGTCGACACCCTCACCGCCAGGTTCGACACCGCGGTGAGCACGATCGGCTGGGTCTCCACCGGCTACCTGCTCGCCCTCACCGCGACGATCCCCGTGACCACGTGGGCGGTGGACCGTTTCGGGGCCCGTCGGCTCTGGCTGTTCGGTCTGCTGTTGTTCCTGTCCGGCTCGCTGGCGTCCGGACTCGCCTGGAACGTCGCCAGCCTGATCGTGTTCCGGCTCGCACAGGGCGTCGGGGCGGGCATCCTCGACCCACTCGTGTTGACCCTGCTCGCCCGAGCCGCCGGACCAGCCCGCGCGGGACGGGTGATGGGCCTGATGGGAGCGGTCCTGCCGCTCGGTCCGGTGCTCGGTCCGGTCGTCGGCGGGATCGTCCTAGACACTCTGAACTGGCGCTGGATGTTCCTGGTCAACCTTCCGATCGGGGCGGTCGCGTTTCTGCTCGCCCTGCGCGTCGTGCCGGTCGATTCGCCGGCGGAGGAGCAGCCCCAGAGCCGTCTCGACGTGCTCGGCCTGGCGCTGAGCGGCCCCGGGGCGGCGGCGCTGATCCTGGCCCTGACCCAGGTCGCGCAGACCGGCAGGTTCCTGGCCGGGCCGGTGCTCCTCCCGCTCGTTCTCGGCGCCGCTCTGCTGGTCGCCTACGTCGTGCACGCACTCCGGGTGCGGGACGTGCCACCGCTGATCGACGTCCGGCTGTTCCGCAGCAGAAGCTTCTCCGCCAGCGTGACGGTGCAGGGGCTGGTCGGGGTGGCCTCGTTCTCGATCCTCTTCGTGCTGCCGCTCTACTACCAGCAGATGCAGGGAGCCGGTGACGGCGCGTTCGTCGCCGGGTTGCTGGTGGCTCCGATGGGGCTCGGCTCCGTGCTCGCCATGCCGGTGGCCGGGCGGCTCAGTGACCGGCTCGGTGCCCGCGGTCTCGCCCTGGGTGGGGCGGTGGTGGCCGCGCTGAGTGCCCTCGCCTTCACCCGGATCGATGCGGACACCCACCCGGTCTGGTCGGGGCTGGCGGCGTTCGTCATCGGCGGCGGCCTGGGCTTCGTCGGAGCTCCGACGATGGGTTCGCTGTACCGCACCCTGCCCGGGCACCTGGTGCCGCAGGGCAGTTCCGTGCTCTACATGCTCAATCAGCTCGGCGCCTCGATCGGGATCGCGGTGGTGGCGGTCATCGTCGACGTCGCTGGACAGGACGACCCGATGCGGGGCTTCCACGGAGTCTACTGGTGGGTCTTCGCGACCGTCCTCGTCATCCTGGCCGGCAGCGCCCTGCTGCCGGGGCGGCCCGAGGAGGCCGCGGCGACCCCGGCGGACCCGGCCGACCCGGCGGCCGTGCCGACGACGGCGCACTGAGTCTTCGCGCGGATCGCGGTGGGGCAGGCCGACCCCG
>ERZ777003.4996-NODE-4996-length-10452-cov-7.050014_pt1 | contig 10452 bp, 7 predicted proteins | sample MGYA00374956_ERZ777003 | MGnify/ENA primary metagenome ERZ777003 (study PRJEB29302, sample SAMN06268252) | bioreactor metagenome | isolation source: Joint BioEnergy Institute, California, USA | place: USA:Joint BioEnergy Institute, California, USA | collected... | reverse complement strand
CGTCGACGGCGATCTCGTGCGCGGCGGCGGCCCGCGCGGCGGCGGTGCGGCCGAGCGCGAAGCCCGGCGCCTCCTCGTCGACGATCGCGCGCACGCGCGCCTCGAGCGCCGCGAGGTCGTCGGCCGGCGGCGGCCACGGCAGCTCCCGCAGCGCCCGCTCGAGCACGCGGTGGATGCAGGCGCCGCGCGCGACCGCCTCCGGGTCGGGCTCGAGCCGCTCCGGCCGCAGCTCGCCCTCGACGAGCCACCGCACCGGGCAGCGGGCGTAGCGCTCGAGCGCGCCCGCCGACAGCAGCTCGCGCTGGCGCAGCGCCGCCCGCGCGCGCGGCCCGAGCGGGGCGATCGGCCGCGACGCCGCGCGCGGGCCGGCGAGCGCGACGGCGCGGGCGCGCTCGACCGCGGTCGGCGCCTCCGCGACGGGCCACGTCACCGCCGACAGCGGCCGGTGGCGGGTCGGCAGCTCGGTCAGCAGCGCGGCGACGTCGTCGACGAAGAACGAGCGCGGCGCCGGGTTGCCGTCCTCGTCGGCGTCGCGGCAGCTGAGGATCAGCCGCCGCCGCGGCCGCGAGACGGTCGCGTAGAAGAGGTAGCGCTCGTCGGCGAGCGCGTCCTCGCGCAGCTCGAGCCGCAGGCCGGCGGCGGCGTTGAGCGCCCGCCGCTGGTCGTCGGAGAGGAACGGCTCGGGCGGCGCCGGACGCGGGAACTCGCCCTCCTGCAGCCCGCAGACGACGACGGCGTCGAACCGCCGCGCGCGGATCGCGAGCGGGTCGGCGACGACGACGGCGCCCGGCCGCGGCGGCTGGCCGAGCCCGACCTCCAGCTCGGCGAGCGCCGCCAGCAGCGGCGCGAGCGCGAGCACGTCGGCCCGCCGCGGCGCCGCGACCGCGAGCTCGCCGAGCTCCTCGAGCGCGTCGAGCAGGACCCGCAGCGCCCGCGCGTCGGCCTCCGCGGCGGCGTCGAGCACGGGCGCGCGGCCGCGGTGCGGGGCCGCGAACAGCGCCCGCGCCTCGCGGCCGAGCGCCGCCAGCAGCGCCGCCGGGCCGTCGTCGGCGGCGGCGCGCAGCCGGTCGAGCTCGCGCAGCGCCCAGCCGCCGGACGCCCCCTCCCACGCCGCCCGCGCCTGCGCGACGGTCGTCAGGACGTGCCGGCGGACGGTCGCCTCGAGCCGGTCGGCGAGCTCGAGCCGCGCGAGCTTGCCGGGCGTGCGCAGGTAGGCGAGCAGGTCGTCCGGGGTCGCCTGCTCCGGCGTCAGCGCGCAGCGGGCGAGCGCGAGCACGCCGCGCCCGAGCGCGGTGTGGGCGAGCGGCACGCGCCAGTCGAGCGCGTGCGGGATCCCGTAGGCGCCGAAGACCTGCTCGACGAGCGAGGCGCGGCGGGCCGGGTGGCGCAGCACGACCGCGATCTCGTCCCCCGGGACCCCGTCGCGCAGCAGCCCCAGCACGGTCGCGGCGACGAGCTCGACCTCGGCCCGCTCGCCGCCGGCGACGAGCAACGCGACGGCGTCGCCGGGCGCGACGAGGCCGGCGCCGGGCTCGAACAGGCCGCGCTCGAGGTGGTGCAGCGCGGCGCGGGCGTCCGGCGCGTACCAGTCGTCCAGCGGCGGCAGCTCCTGCACCTCGTCGGCGATCTGGGCCAGCTCGCTCGCCGAGGTCGCGCGCGCGGCGAACGCGACCCGGCCCGGCTCGTACGTGAGCGAGACGACGACCTCGGCGCCGGCGACGGCGGCGAGCGTCTCGATCGCGTCGCGCTCCAGCCGCGTGAAGTCGTCGAAGCCGTAGAAGACGACCGGCGTGTCCCCCCACGCCCGCGGGCGCGCCCGCAGCGCGTCGAGCGCCCGCCACGCGAGCAGCTCGGCGTCGACGCGGCCGAGCCGCTCGAGCTCGCGCACGTAGCGGTCGTAGATCGCGGCCGCCTCGTGGACGGCCGGCGGCGCGTCGGCCCACGCCCGCACCGCCGCCGTGAGCCGCTGCGGACTGATGAGCGACCGCTCCAGCTCGGCCACGAACGCGCCGGCGGCGCGCAGGAAGCCGCGCGTGCCGGCGACCGGCGCGAGCGCCTCGGGCGCCGCCGCCGCGATCGCCGCGGCGAGCAGGCGCTCGCGCTGGAGCGGGCCGACCGCGCGCGCCTGCAGCCCGGTGCGGGCGGCGATCTCGCGCACGAGCCCGGCGAAGGTCGCGACCCGCCCGCCGAGCCGGACGCCGTCGCCGGTCAGCTCGCGCTCGTAGTGGGCGACGTCCGCGGCGGTCGGCACGACGAGCCACGGGTCGCGGCGCAGGCGGGCGCGGACGGCGCCGAGCGCGACGCCGGCCTTGGCGGCGTTGGCCGGTCCGATGACGAGCTTGAGCGACATGGGCCGCCCATCGTCGCGCGCGCGCCCGATGGAAGCGCCCGGCGGAGCGCGGCTGCGCACCCGCCACCACGAGACGGCAGATCCGGGTAGGTGGATCTGCCGCTTCCGGAGACGGCAGATCCGGGTAGCCGGATCTCCGTCTCCGGCAGATCCGGCTACCCGGACGTGCCCGAGCGCCGCCCCGCTACGCGACCGCGGCCTCGCTCGCCGGCGCGTCGGCGGCGGCGTCGGCGGCCTCGTCGGTCTCCGGCGGCCTGGCGCCGGCGCGCGCCCACGGCTCGTCGAACTCGACCCGCCACCTGCCCTCGGGCGTCTGCTCGAGCGCGAGGCGGGCGCGGAACGAGCGGCCGCTGCGGCCCCTGAACCCGGTCACCGGGCGCTCGGTGCGGCCGGTGCGGATCAGCTCCCGCGCGATCGCGCTCGTGAGCGTCTTGCCGGCCTTCGCCTTCCAGATCACGAAGCCGCAGCCGGGGTCCTCGCGCGACCAGCACGAGAAGCCCTTGCGGTTCTCGACGATGTCGTGGCCGCAGACGGGGCACGGGCCGAGGTTGGCGCGGGGGATCCGCACGTCCCTGAGCTTCGCGTCGAGGTCGACGACGGTCCCCTCGGCGAACCGCACGATGTCGCGCATGAACGCGCTGCGCGAGTCCTCGCCGGTCTCGATCTTCGCCAGCCGGTGCTCCCAGTCGCCGGTCAGGCTCGGCGAGGTGAGCGGGTGGTCGCCGAGCAGCCGGATCACGTTCAGCCCCTTCTCGGTGACGACGAGCGCGCGCCCGTCGCGCTCGATGTAGCCGACCGCGAGCAGCCGCTCGATGATCGCCGCGCGCGTCGCCGGCGTGCCGATCCCCGAGTCCTTCATCGCCTCGCGCAGCTCCTCGTCCTCGACGAGCCTGCCGGCCGTCTCCATCGCGGCCAGCAGCGAGCCGTCCGAGTAGCGCCGCGGCGGCCTCGTCTCCTTGCGCTCCCAGCGCGCGTCGCGCGCCGTCGCCGCCTCTCCCTGCGCGAGCCTCGGCAGCCGCTGCTCGCGGCCCTCGTCGTCGTCGCCGGCGGCCCGCTCGCCAGCCGGCTGCTCGCCGGCGACGCCGCGCCAGCCGGGCACGAGCACGACCTTGCCGCTCGTGCGGAAGCGGTGGCCGGCGACCTCGGTCACGACGGTCGTGCTCTCGAGCACGGCATCCGGGTGGAAGACGGCGAGGAAGCGGCGCACGACGAGGTCGTAGACGCGCCGGTCGTCGTCGTTCATCCGCTCGACCGGGTGCGGGTGGTTGGTCGGGATGATCGCGTGGTGGTCGGTGACCCTCGCGTCGTCGACGACGCGCGCGAGCGGCAGCACGTCGAGCCCGGTCACGTAGCGGGCGGCCGCCGCGTACTCGGGCCGCTCGCCGACGATCGCCGCGATCGGCTTGATCTCGGCGACCATGTCGCTCGACAGGTAGCGCGAGTTCGTGCGGGGGTACGTGAGCGCCTTGTGCTCCTCGTAGAGCCGCTGGGCGGCCGCGAGCGTGCGCCTGGCCGAGAAGCCGAAGCGGGCGTTGGCCTCGCGCTGGAGCGAGGTGAGGTCGAACAGCAGCGGCGGGCGCTCCCTGCGCTCCCTGCGCTCGAGCCTGACGATCGCGCCGGTCCTGCCGCGGACGGCGTCGACGACGGCCTGCGCGTGCGCGGCGGACGCGACGCGCGGCCCCCTGCCGGCGTCGCTGCCCGCCGGGACGTGGTAGCGGCCCTCGTAGCGGCGCGCCCCCTCGACCTCGAAGGCCGCGTCGACGACCCAGTACGGCTCTGGCCTGAAGGCGCGGATCTCCTCCTCGCGCCTGGCGAGGATCGCGAGCGTCGGGGTCTGGACGCGGCCGAGCGAGACGGCGCCGTCGAACGAGGAGCGCAGCCGGATCGTCGCCGCGCGGGTCGAGTTCATGCCGACGATCCAGTCGGCCTCGCTGCGCGAGCGGGCGGCGTCCTCCAGCGGCCTCATCTCCGCCCCGTCGCGCAGGTGCGCGAACGCGGCCTCGATCGCCGTCCTCGTCATCGACGACAGCCACAGCCGCTTGACCGGCAGCCTCGCGCCGGCCTTCTCGTAGAGGTAGGCGAAGATCAGCTCGCCCTCGCGGCCGGCGTCGCAGGCGTTGACGACGACGTCGACGTCGTCGCGCGACAGCTGGCGCTTGACGACGTTCATCTGCCTCCTCGAGCGCTCGTCGCGCACGACGAGCTTGAACCTGCGCGGCACGATCGGCAGGTCGGCCATCCGCCACCTCTTGTACTTGTCGTCGTACTCGTCCGGCTCCGCGAGCTGGACGAGGTGGCCGACCGCCCAGGTGATGACGTGCTGGGGCCCCTCGAGGAACCCCTCGCCCCTCCTGAACGGGCCGGGCAGGACCCTCGCGATGTCCCTCCCGACCGACGGCTTCTCGGCGATGACGAGCATCTTGGCCATGGGTGCGAGAGCGTAGCGACCTCGCCCGGCCGCGGCGGCGCCGGAGCGGCGGGCCGCCGTCAGCGGGCGCAGGGGCCGCTGGAGGCGACGGCGCCGCGGCGCGCGTCGGCGAGCGCCGCCCGCACGACCGCGTTCGGCACGCCGTAGCCGCCCGGCGGCCCGCTCGTGGCGGCGGCGAAGACGGTCGCCAGCACGCGGCCGTGGCGGTCGACGACCGGGCCGCCGGAGTTGCCGCTGCGCACGAGGCCGCGCAGCGTCGTCAGCTGCCGCCGCACCGGGCCCCGGCCGTAGGCGTCGTCGGCGACGACGGTCCGCGTCGCGCCGATGCGGGCGGCGCGCGCGTCGAACGGGCCGTTGAGCGGGTAGCCGAGGATCGCGCCGCCGGTGCCGGGCCGCGCCGCCGCCGCGAGCGCGAGCGGCGGCGCGTCGAGCCCGGGGACACGCAGCACGGCGACGTCGTTGCGCGCGTCGAAGTGGGCGACCTCGGCCGCGAGCGTCGCGCCCCGCCCGCCCGGCTGGACGACCGTGTCGCGCTGGCCGGCGACGACGTGGGCGTTCGTGACGACGAGGCCGTCGCCGGCGACCCAGCCGCTGCCGCCGACGCCGAGCCCGCAGGCGTCGCCGAGCACGCGCACGACGCTCGGCGCCGCCGCCCGCACCCCCGGCGCGCGCAGCACGCGCGGCGACGGCGGCGCGACCTCGGGCTGGGGCCCCGTCAGCGCCGGCAGCGGGTCGAAGCGGGCGAGCGCGTTGAGGACCGGCCCCGACGGCGGCAGCGCGTCGTTGAGCCGGCGCAGCACCTCCGAGCGCTGGATGTCGGCCCGCCAGGCGCGCAGCCACGGCGTCTGGAGCGCGACCGCGCCGGCGATCCAGGCGATCCCGAGCGCGAGCGCCCCCATCAGCAGCGCCCCCGCGAGCCCGTCGGCGACGCCGAGCCCGGGCAGCCGGATCAGCCGCCGCAGGCGGACGCCGGCCGTCTCGAGCAGGTTGGCGACCAGCCCGCCGACGAGCAGCGCGCCGCCGAGCGCGAACAGCGGCGCGTACGGGGAGCGCGCCCCCTCGGCCAGCAGCAGCGGACCGATCCGCGAGCCGAGCAGCGCGCCGCCGGCGAAGCCGGTGAGCGAGAGCGCGGCGACGACGAAGCCGCGCCGGTAGCCGCTGACGGCGAGCGCCAGCGCGAAGGCGACGATCACCCAGTCGACGGCCGTCATGCGCGCCGACAGCATGACGGCCCGGGCGGCGCCCCGACGGGAGGCGGCGGCGCGGCGCCCGCGGTGGACGCGCGGCGACCGGCCGGCGACGCGTCCAGGCGCGTCGGCGTCAACTACCCTTCGGGGCCACGGTGCGGACAGGAGACCGGACTGGGGGCAGGCGGCGTCGGTCCCCCCGCGACAGCGCCGCGCAGGTGGAGCGCCGGCGGCGTCTCCTGCGCCGCGGCGTGCCCGCGCTGACGGCGCTCGCCGGCCTCGCCGTCGCGCTCGGCCTCGCCGTCGGCGGCGGTGGCGGCGGCGCCGAGCGGGCCGTCGCGCAGCAGTTCGCCGACCTGTGGGCCAGGGGCGACTACGACGGCATGTACCGGCTGCTGTCCGACCGCGCCCGCGACGCCGTCGCCTTCGACGACTTCCGCGCCGCCTACGCGACCGCCGCCGCGACCGCGACGACCCGCTCGCTCGCCGTCGGCGAGGCCGGCGACCGCCGCGACGGGGCGGTCCCGGTCCCGGTCACGGTCCGCACGCGCATCTTCGGCGACGTCAGGGGCGTGCTGCGGATCCCGGTCGAGGCCGGCGACGAGCGGCGGCCGGCGGTCGCCTGGGACCGGTCGCTCGTCTTCCCCGGCCTGCGGCGCGGCGAGCAGCTGGAGCGCGAGACGCGGCTGGCGCCGCGCGCGGCGCTGCAGGCGCGCGACGGCAGGACGCTCGCGGCCGGCCCCGACCGCCCCGCCGAGCTGCCCGACGTCGCCGCCCACGTCGTCGGGCGGGTCGAGCCGGCGCCGCCCGAGCAGCGGACGGCGCTGCGCGCGCTCGGCTACCCCGACGGCGCGCCGGTCGGCGTCTCGGGCCTGGAGCGCGTCTTCGAGCGCACGCTCGCCGGCACCCCCGGCGGCACGCTGCTGGCCGGCAGGCGGACGCTCGCGCGCCGGCCGCCGCGCCCGGGCAGGGACGTCCGCACGACGATCGACCCCGACGTCACGCGCGCCGCGATCGCGCAGCTCGGCGACCACTACGGCGGCATCGCCGTCGTCGACCCGGCCGACGGCGCCGTGCTCGCGCTCGCCGGCGTCGCCTACTCCGGCCTCCAGCAGCCGGGCTCGACGTTCAAGATCATCACGCTCGTCGGCGCGCTCGAGGCCGGCATCGCGAGGCCCGGCTCGACCTACGACGTCGTCGACCACGCGACGCTGTCGGGCGTCTCGATCCAGAACGCCAACGGCGAGCTGTGCGGCGGCACGCTCGTCGCCGCCTTCGCCCACTCGTGCAACTCCGTCTTCGCGCCGCTCGGCGCGCAGCTGGGCGCGCAGCGGCTCGTCGCGGTCGCCGAGCGGTTCGGCTTCAACCGGCCGCTGCCGATCCCGGGCGCGGCGGTCAGCACCGTCCCGCGGCCGGAGGAGATGGCCGACGACCTCGCCGTCGGCTCCAACGCGATCGGCCAGGGCGGCGTGCAGGCGACCGCGCTGCAGATGGCGCTCGTGGCGGCGGCGATCGCCAACGACGGCCGCCTGCCGGCGCCGACGCTGTCGCTGGCGGCCAGGCCGTCGGCGACGCGCGCGACGACGCCGCGCGTCGCCCGCCAGGTCGCCTCGATGATGCGCGCCGTCGTCGAGGAGGGGACCGGCACGGCGGCGAGGATCGACGGCGTCGCGGTCGCCGGCAAGACCGGCACCGCGGAGCTGCGCAGCACGGTCGCGCCCGCGGACGGCGAGCTGCCCGCCCACCTGACCGACGACATCCCCGACACCGACGCCTGGTTCGTCGCCTTCGCGCCGGCCAGGAGGGCGCGCGTGGCCGTCGGCGTGCTGTTCGCCGAGGCGGGCGCCGGCGGCGAGGTCGCGGCGCCGGCGGCGCGCGAGGTGCTCGTCGCGGCGCTCAGGCGCGACGGCGACGGGCGGTGAGCCGCGGCTGGCGCGGCGCCGGGCGGTGCGCCGCGCCGGCGCGCGACGCGCCCCGAACGCGCGACGCCGCCCGGGCGGGCGGCGTGACGGCGTGGAGCGAGCCGGCGGCGCGGCGGGGCGGCCGCGCCGCGCGCGGCGCTACATGTCGAGCGTGACGGTGGCCGGCTCGCCGCCGCCGGGCGGGACGATCTCGAGCTCGACCGGCTGGTTGGAGTAGATGCTGTACGGGACCCTGAAGAGGATCAGCGAGCCCTGGATCGGGCCGCTGCCGGAGGCGCTGTCGGGGTCGGGCAGCACCGTCGGGCCGCTGCCCTTCGTGCCGTCGACGACCGCCGGGCGGTACGCGAACGGGTTCTCGTCGGGCAGCTCGACCGGCTCGTACTCGTTGCCGGCGGCGTCGACCATCTTGAACTCGGACGCCGCCTGCTGCGGCTCGTCCTCGACGTTCTGGGCGCGCAGCCAGACGCCGAACCACTCCTCGTCGGCCGCGAGCGCCCCCTCGGGGTTCGGGATGCCCCTCAGGTAGTCGGCGTCGTCGACGGCGCTCGGGTTGAGCTCGCGCGAGATCTGGACCTGGTACGCGAGCCCGCCGGTCTCGACGTAGGCGGCCTCGCTGTGCCCGTGGACGACGGGCGCGCTGTCGCCGCAGGCGGAGAGGGTCAGCGCCGCAGCGACCGCCGCCAGCGGGGCGGCGAGCGGCTTGGGGAAGCGAAGAAGTCGGGTCATGAGCGGCGGGGAGTCTATCCGCCCTAGCGCGCGGCGACCGTCACCCGGCCGCCGCGGTCGCGGTTCTCCTCGAGGATCGTCTTGATGCGGCGGACCATCCGCGCCAGCTTGCGCCGGCGCCACCCGCGCCGGATCGCGAGCCGGTCGCTCGGGTACCGCGGCTCGACGTCGAGCTCGTACTCGACGCGCGTGAGCCCGCCGGGGCCCTCCGTCAGCGTCCAGGTGCCCATCGCCCTGACGCGGTTGTACTTGCCGAGGCGGCCGCGCTCGCGCAGGCGGAACGGCGGGTCGACGTCGACGAGCGTGTAGTCGGCCCAGCTGAAGCGGTTGAACGGCGCCCGCTCGCGGAAGCGGACCCCGGCGCCCTCGCCGACCGTGTCCTCGCGCGTGAGGTGCCAGTCGCCGAGGAAGTGGTCCTTGAACTCCGGGTGGTTGGCGACGTCGGCGAGGTACTCGAAGATCTCCTCGCGCGGACGCTCGATGACGACGGAGACTCTGATCGGATGCACGGCGGGGCGCAGTCTAGTCGATGGCCCCGCGCGACGGCCGGCCGCTCAGGCGAGCTGCTGCGCGCGGGCGCGACGGCGCGCGCGCTGGGGCCGCTGGTCGGTGATGCGCACCGTGTGGCCGCGCTCGCTGCCGTGGACCGCCTCCGTGCGCACCGGCGCCTCGCGGCGCTCGCGCCGGCACAGCTCGCAGAGCATCCGCCCGCCGTCGTAGAGGTGGACGCGCTCGCCCACGAGCGGGGTGCGGTGGCAGCCGTCGCAGCGGTCGGCGCCGGCCGCGAGCGCCATCACGCTGCGCCGCAGCAGCTGGCGCTCGAGGTCGGGTGAGGTCAGCGTTCGCAGGAGCATGGTCGCTGCTTCGCGCCGACCCGCGGCGCTCCTCCCGGCCGCATGCGCCCGTGCAGCGGTGTTCCCACGCTGACGCACCCGTCCGCGGCGGAGCGGCTACGGTTTCGACTCACCCACGGCGGGTAGGGGAGCGAACGCGGCGACCGCCGCACTCACTCCGCGCAACCCAAATCACTTGTAACACATGTCACAAGTGATGCCGTTGACGGCGACGCCGCCCCGCGTCGCATGGAGGTCCCCCATGGAATCGCACATGTCAGGCACGCTCGCGGGAACCGGCACGTTCCGCTGCGTCTCCTGCGACTACGTCGTCTCGCTCATCGCCGCCGATGCGCTCCCCGCCTGCCCGAGCTGCGGCGGGAGGGAGTTCATGCGTGCCTCGCTGTTCACCGACCAGCAGCCGTCGCTGGAGGCATTGCCCGAGGGGATGGGCTCCAGGGACGAGTGGCTGCAGTCGGTGCGCGCCGCGCTCGACGAGGCCGGGCAGTACCTCGTCTACGCCGAGGACGGACGCCCGATCGTGCACGAGCTCACGCGCGAGTGGACCCGCATCGGCCGCAGCCTCGCCGCCGACATCCGCTTCGACGACCCGACCGTCTCGCGCCGCCACGCGCTCGTCGTGCGCCGCGCCGACGGCGTGCGCGTGCTCGACGACCGCAGCCTCAACGGCGTCTTCGTCAACGGCGAGCGGATCGAGTGGCGGCCGCTGCGCGACGGCGACGAGCTCGTGATCGGCCGCCACCACCTCCACTTCGTGCCGGCCGTCACCGGCACCCGCGCGGCCGAGCCGGCGCGGGGCGCGGTCGCGCCGTCGCCCGCCGGCGCGGCGCAGCCGCTGCCCCGCTAGCGGCCCGGGCCGCCCGGCCGGGCGGCCTATGCTGGGCGCGAGCGCCGTGCCGAGATCGACGTCCCGCAGCCCGATCGCGCCGCTGCCGCGCTGGCTGGCCCGCGCGGCGCTGGCGGCTGCGCTCGCGCTCGCCGCTTG
>ERZ777003.4995-NODE-4995-length-10454-cov-6.809405_pt1 | contig 10454 bp, 8 predicted proteins | sample MGYA00374956_ERZ777003 | MGnify/ENA primary metagenome ERZ777003 (study PRJEB29302, sample SAMN06268252) | bioreactor metagenome | isolation source: Joint BioEnergy Institute, California, USA | place: USA:Joint BioEnergy Institute, California, USA | collected... | reverse complement strand
AGTTGCGGACGCGGGGATCCAAGGGGGCGCAGCCCCCGTGGTCAAGCCAACCCTCCCCGCCTCCTCACAATCCAGTGCCCCGAAAGCGCGAGCGCCGCGAACGTCGTGAGCAGCCACGGCGGAAGCACCGGCGAAACGTGCCGCTCCGCGTTCACCTCGGTGGCCGGCGGCAGCGGCAACTCCCCCGCCTCGGCGGCCGTCACCACGGCATCCGGGTTGGCCACGTCGAGACGCAGCTGCAGGGCCCGGTACACCATGTCGGCCCAGACCTTCCGGGTCAGCGGCGCGTCCAGCAGCAGCCGGCCTTCCAGATCGCCCACGTACGCGTTGCGCTTGATCAGCTCGTAGACGAAGTGAGCCTGCGGGTGGTCCAGGTAGTTGGGCACCAGCTGCCAGTTGTGGTCCGGCACCGGGTTGATGACGCCCCGGTCGGCGATGTACTGGACGATGAGCTCGCGGCTGGCGATGCCCGGATCCAGCACCAGCCGGCCGGCCGCACCCGTGGCGGGGAAGCCGCCGCCGCCGTCGGCCCGGTAGTTGTTGGTGGCCAGGATGAACCATTGATCCGGCTGCACGGGCTCGCCCTGGAACGTCAAGTCCACGATGCGCTGGCCCAGCGGCCGCGTCACGTCGATCTTGTACTCAATGCCGTCGATCTGGTCGAAGTTGTAGCCGCGAAAGTCGGTGTACAGCGGCTCCTCGCCCCGGCCGGGCGTCATCGTGTGGAACTTCTGCGCGGCGTGCTCCAGCCACGCCTTGAGCTCCTCGCCGTTGACGAGCAGCGCCTTGAGCGTGTTGTCGTAGATGTAAATCGACGCCACGTCGCCCACGGTAATGCCGCCCGCGGGGATTTCCGTCCAGTCCAGCTCGCCGCCGCGGCCGCTCTTGTACGGCGCCGCCGCGGACAAAACCGGCAGGCCTTCGTACTCGGTGCCCTTCAGGAGCTCCTCCACGTAGGCCATCTGGACCTCGTTGATGAGCTGCGTCACCGCGTTGTCGGCCAGCAGGCTGGCCCGGCTCGAAATCGGAATGAGCGTCTCGCCGATGGGCTCGTTCACGTACGCGACCGTCGCTTCGTGCACGTCCCGGGCCCAGGCCAGCACTTCCGGCGCGGGCTCCACCGGCGCGGTGGGCCGCAGCTCGGCGCGAGTGCCGGTGACCTTCCAGCCTTCGCCGTCCCGCTTCAGATCCACGAAGACGACGCCCAGGTACTGGCCCCAGAAGCCCGGCTGCACCAGCTGGACGCCGTTGCCTTTCGCGTCGGGATGCTCGGGCAGACCCGGGCCGGGAATTTCCAGATGCGAGTGCCCGGCGATGATCACGTCAAACTCCGGGAACTCCATGGCCAGCTCGTAAGAGGCGTTTTCCGCCCGGTTGCCCGGATACGCGCCCGAGTGCGACAGCGCGATCAAAACGTCCACGCCCTGCGCCAGCATCTCGGGGACGAAGCGGGCGGCGGCGTCAAGGATGGAACCGGCCTCCACCTTGCCCGTCAGGTGCGTCCGGTCCCACGTCATAATCTGCGGCGGCACGAAGCCGATGACGCCGATGCGAATCGGGTGGCCGTCGATGGTCCGCTCCAGGATCACGTAGGGCTCGTAGTACGGGTCCTGCGTGCCCGGATGGTACACGTTGGCCAGCACGAAGGGAAACTGGGCGCCGGCGTACGTGTTGTCGGCGTAGTCGAGCCCGAAGTTGAACTCGTGGTTGCCCAGCGTCGCGGCGTCATACCCCATCCGGTTCAGCACGTCAATGATCGGATGGAGCTCGCCCGGCCGGGGCAGCCCCATGTTCACCAGGTACGAAGCCAGCGGCGTGCCCTGGATGAGGTCGCCGTTGTCCAGCAGCAGCGTGTTGGGATAGTCGGCCCGAATCTCCTTCACCAGCGTGTAGATTTTGGCCAGCCCCACGTTGTCGCTGGGCACGTTCGCATAATAGTCCCACGGATAGATGTTGGCGTGGATGTCCGTGGTCGCCATGATGACCAGCTCGGCCCCGCGGGCCACGGCCGGTGCGGCCGCGAGCAGCGCCAGGGCGACCAGCAACGCGATGAGACGATGTTGCCCTCGATTCGACATTGCGACGACTCCTTTTTTTCTGGTGGCTTTCCGGGGCCCCCGCAGCGCCGGCCGGCTTGGCCGGCGTCGGAAGCGGCCGGGCGGGACGCTCCGCCCGCCGCGGGCCCCGTCGCGTGCTTTACGCGAGCTTCCTGCTCACCGGTGAATAGTTTCGTGATGCCCTGACGGGAATCCTCGGGACTTTGTCCCGTTTGTCGAGACGATAATCCTAGGTGGACGGACGGCTCGGGATAGGACTTTCGGCCGATGGCTCTTTCAGCAAGGCGTCTGCCAAGCGTGCACCCGAGTGAGGCCGTTACTCCTCCCGCGCCGCGGCAGGTGCCGGAGGACGCGCGGAGAAAACAACCAATTCATAAAGCGAAAGCCCTGACCGGGCCATCCGGTAAGCACGCCATCAGCGGGAGGGGGAACCTTTGTGAGCGACGTGTTGTCCAAAACCCTGGCGGACATGGTGCAGCGGTCCTTCGGCGGCGGCGGCGAATGGCACGCCCCGCTGATGAAGATGGTGGAACATCTCAGCACGGATCAGGCGCTGTGGCGGCCCGCCCCGGAGCGCAAATGCATCTGGGAGATCGTCCGGCACCTTAACTTCTGGCGGGAGCACTTGCTGGCCCGGGTGAAAGGCCGCCCCGTGCCCGATTGGCGCGCCCACAACTGGACCTTGCCCGAACGTACGGATGACGAAGCGTGGCGGGCCGAGCTGGAGAAGCTGCGCGCCGTCAACGACGAGCTGGTGGCATGGCTTAAGGAGCGCCCGGCCGCCGAACTGCTGGCGGCAGACGAACAGGGCGAGCCGGGCGAATTGACGTGGGTGCTGGGCATTACGCTGCACGACAGCTACCACGTGGGCCAAATCGCCACGCTGCGGGCGCTTATGGGCTTGCCGTCGGTCGAGGGCTGACGAGAAGCTCGCCGATGGCCCGGTCCGCGCGCTGAACGAGGCTGTCCTCGTCCCACCCGGCGATATCCGCCAGGCTCGCGCCCTGACGCAGCCAATGCTCGACGACCCACCAGCCCGCGGCGCGAGCCTCGCGCTGCCGGTCCGCCGGGCCTCCCGGGGCCCCCGTTCCCCGGGAGCGCTCGTCACCGGTGCGGCGGGACAGCGAGTCCGAGACGGCGGCGGTCAAGCTCTCCCGCACGCCCCGCAGAATCTCCTCGCGCCGCTGGACGCAGGAGGCCCACCAGCCGGACTCGGGCTCCATGACGTATTCCTCCACGGTCCGCCCGGGAACCAGCGCCGCGCCGGCGTGCATGGCCAGCCCCTCGCTGACCACGGCCCGGGCGACGCGGCGCTCCCGCCGGCCGCTCAAACGGGCCTTCCCACGGTGCACCAGCTGCGTGAACTCCCGGGCCATGGTGAGCGGCCGCTGCGTCTCCGCCAGTTCGGCCGGGATGCCGACCACGTCGAGCCCGCCGCTGCGCTCCACGAAGCCGTTGTTTTCGAAAAATCCCACAAAGACGACGAGCACGGGCGGCAGCGTCCGGCCGCGGCACGCCAGCAGCTGCATGACGTCCCCCAGCACCCCGGGGGTGCTTCGCGCACCGCCGCCCCGCCTGCCGCGATGGCGTCCAGGGACTGCCCGTACCGCGGCCAAACGGCTTCAAACATCTCCCGGGCTCGCTTCATGCCGTCGGGCGTGGTCGGCACGGGCGCAAACCGCCCCATCTTCCGCCACAGCCGCCAGCGCTCGTCCATGCTGGTCCCGGGCCGGCTGGCCCGCTCGTAAAAGTGCAGGAATCGCTCCGTCATGTCCAGCTGCCACAACCGCACGGCTGCACCCTCCCCGTCCGCATAGTGCGTCCGCAGCGCGCAGGACAGATCCCTACTTAGGGGGAATTTTACCAAATCTTTCTCCGTTGGCAAATACTGGCCCGGCCATGACGGCGAGTGTCGCTATTCGGAATCGCCGGCTCCGGCCACCATCAATCCCACGTTTCGTCCAGCCGCTCGGCATAAAAGGCGATGGCCTTCTTGTAGCCCAAGATTGCGTCATCGCCCGTGGTGTCCAGCAAACACCTCAGCAGCAGCTCCATCGCGCGGCGGTGCTCCTGCAAGTTGTACAAAGTCATGGCGAAAAAAACCTGGATGGCCCTGTTGTCCGGGAAGAGCGCCGTGCCTTTCTCAAACACGGCCTTGGACTTTTCGTATTCGCCCAGGGCCCGGTAGGAGCTCCCCAAGCCCACGATGGCCTTCTGCGTCTCGTCCGACGGCAGCCCCAGCTCGATGGCCCGTTCGTAAAATGGAACCGCCCGCCGCTCCTGCCCCAGCAGGTCGAGACTGACTGCGTACTGGTAGTTGACGACGGCGTCGTCCGGGAACTGCCGCACCAGATCGGCCAGCAGCTCGTTGGATTCCTGAAATTCGCCGCTGCGACGCAGCGCGAGGGCCTTGTCCAGCGCCCCGTTCATTCCCGTTCCCTCTCCGCCTGCATCTCCCGCATCGCCGCCCGCTGCTCCATCTCGGCCTGCCAAATGCCCCGGGCTCTCCGATCGGCTTTGATCTCGTGCCGCAAGTCATCAAGCCGGGCCTCCAGCACGGCTCTAATTTCGCCAATCCGCCGGGTTTCACTCCTTGCACGACCCTGAGCGGTGGGTTGGCGGGGTTGACATAGTTCGACCCGGCGGCGGTCGTTCCTCCGGCCGGACGGCAGAATACCAACCTTTGCAGTACGGCGCTTGCGGTCCGGGCTGTGACCCCGGGCCGCGGGTTCCTGTTCGGCGAGATTGGCCGCTGCGGCCCCTGCGAGGAGAGCGGGAAACCGTCCGCTGTCGCCCGGGCCACCCTACGCGTCAACCACAGTGCGCCTTTGCCACGGAGGGGCCGCGCCCGCCAGTCCCACGGCGGCGCTTGGGCTCCAACGTTGAAGACGAATTCTGACTTTGCCTCCAACCATGGCGTCGATTTTCGATTTTGACGCCACCCATGGTGATGTCCCGCCGAACAACCGGCCCCCGCCGGTGAAAACGCAGCCTGAGCCGGTGAAATCATCGCGCGAGGCCTTAATCGACAATCGCGCAGGGCCATATCTCCATCCACGGAGATGATTTCCGAGCTTGCCTCCACCCACGGCGTCGATTCGCGATTTTGTCGCCACCCATGATGACGTACCGCCGCGCATCGAGCCCGCGCCGACGCATATGCGGCCGGAGCCGGCGCAATCATCGCGCACAGCTTTCGCCGCAAATCACTCAGGGCTATTTCTCCACCAATAGCCCTGAGTGATTGGTCACGTCCCGTCAAGTGGTGTAAATTGGATCCCAGCGTGCAGGTCGGTGACTACCGCTCGGGCACGCCCAGCAACTCTCTGGTGCCTAGCTGCTCCTCGCTCCGATAGAGCTTGTTCATGGACTCCTGGCTGAAGTAGCGCCTCGGAGCAGCGATCCATTCGTCCTGTTGCTCAACGAGCACCGCACCGGCCAGGCGAATCAGCGCCGCCCTGCCTGCATGAGAAAGAAGGAGAACCCGGGACCCGAGCTTTCCGCCGGACGACTTCGGTCACCTTGCTGTGGACGAGTCTGCCGGCATCTCTTACGCGTTCGCTCCGGCCCGGCGCCTTATCTCTTTAATAAACATTGGGAAGTCGCCTGCGGTCAGCTGCTCGTCGCCGGGCTTGGGACACCGGCGATAGAAGCGCATCGCCGCCTCGACGATGGCTTGGAACTCCCGCGGAAGACGCTCCAACGCCCATGCTGCCGAATCCATCTTGGACTGCACTACGTCGCGCGTTTCTAGGCTCGCCCATACGCGGGCAAAAGGTGGCAGCGCCGTAATACCAAATTGCCACGACGCCGGATCCTAACCGCTCGAGCAAAAGGTCCCGCAGTCTACGCGCAACAGCTTCCGGTGACATCGCCCGATCTCCCCTATCTGCAATCACCATGACACCGCTCCTTTCATTCCCTGGGCAGGATGATCCTTTGCACGCCCTTGACTGCCACCCCCGAAGTGTGCATAATAGGTATTGACACCTATAACACTATGATCACCTCGGCGGCGCTGTCTTTGCCTCTATTTGCACCACCTGACGGAACCGCCGCTCCGAACGACGTGCTCTTGACATGCACAAACCCGGGAGGCAGCTCGAAGAACGGACGTGACCGCATGTGCCCATGAAAATCGTCATCTCCAACAACTCCAAAGAGCCGATCTACGAGCAGATCAAAAGACAGATCAAAGAGAGCATCCTGCGGGGCGACCTGAAGGAGAACGAGCTCCTTCCGTCCATCCGGCAGCTGGCCAAGGATCTGCAAATCAGCGTCATCACGACCAAGCGAGCGTACGACGACCTGGAACAGGAAGGATTCATCGTCTCGGTCGTGGGCAAAGGCTCCTTCGTCGCCGGGCAAAACCGGGAGTTCCTGCGGGAAATGCGCCTGCGCTGGATCGAAGAGCGCCTAGGCGAGGTGGTTGCCGAGGGCAAAGCGCTGGGCGTTACTTTACCGGAGCTCGTCGAGATGCTGCGGCTTCTTTACGAGGACGAAACCGCCGGCACCGACGACGCTTGAGTCCATTCGCGCTGGCCGCTGTTACCGAGGCCTTTCACCCATCGCCTCGAACCCACGTCACATCGGAAGGGGAATCATCGCCGTGGAAGACGTCGTCGTCTTGGACCAAGTCAGCAAAAGCTACAAGGACTTTAGGCTAAATGGCGTTTCCTTCACCGTCAAAAGAGGTTACATCCACGGCTTTATCGGCCGCAACGGGGCCGGGAAGACCACTACCATCAAGCTGATGATGAACCTGATCGAACCCGATGCAGGCTCGATCCGGATCTTCGGCCTCGATCACCGGGAACACGAAAAGGAGATCAAACAGCGCATCGGCTTCGTCTACGCGGACAACTGCTTTTACGACGACCTGACACTAGAAGCCATGTCCCGCATCGTGGCCAGATGCTACCGGAACTGGGACGAACGGGCCTACCGGCGCTACCTCAAGATGCTCGACCTTCCACCCAAAAAGAAGATCAAGCATCTGTCTAAGGGCATGAAGACGAAGTACGCGATCGCCTTGGCCCTCTCCCACAACGCCGATCTCATCGCGATGGATGAGCCCACGTCGGGACTCGACCCCGTCGTGCGCCGGGAGATCCTGGATGTGCTGACCGACGTGATTCAGGATGAAGAGAAGACGATCTTCTTTTCGACCCACATCACGTCCGATCTGGAGCAGGTGGCCGACTACATCACCTTCATCCACGACGGCAGCATCCGGTTTTCCCTGTCTAAAGACGAGATCTTCGAGAAGTACACGCTCGTCAAGGGCGGCTTGGACCTGCTCGATGCGGATACGCGCCGGCTTTTCGTCGGCGTACGGGAACATTCGTATGGGTTTGAAGGGCTGACCGATCGTCCAACCGAGGTGCGCCGTCTCTTCCGGGACCAGGCGATCTACGAAAAGCCCACGTTGGAAGAGGTTATGGTTTACACGATCAAGTTTGGAAATGACGCCGCACGCGGCGAAACTGCGAGGTAGATCCCACGATGCTGACGCTAGTGTACAAAGATCTCATAGTGCAGCGCATCGTCATCCTAACGTATTCGGTGGTCACCATCCTGTTTGCCACCCAGATGCTCTCCGTCGACGCGCCCTTGGTAATCGTCGCGATGCTGGCCATGGCCTTCACCTTCGCCAGCGCCGCCCACGACGATCGGGCCAACAGCCACCTGCTCCTCAACAGCTTGCCCGTGACCCGTCGAGAGATCGTCACGGCCAAATACGTGTATCACGTCGCCGCGAGCCTCGGCTTCGTCGGGATGGCCGCGATCGCCAGAACACTCCTCGGCATGATGTCGCCCCATGCCGCCCTGTCCCAAACGCTCATCACCATGACGGTCATCACATGGTATCTCGCGATCTTCTTCCCAATGTACTACGGGCTCGGCCCCCGCTTTGTTCAGGTCGGCATGATCGTCTTCTTCGTCACGATCATGACGATTGCGCCATGGGCCTACAACGTGGCCGTCAAGCACAACTTCTGGGGGCTGCCTGAACTCATCGCCTCGTTACCTGCGGTTCCCCTCTATCTCCTGCTGGCGGCCGCAACGTTCGCCCTGCTTCTGGTATCGTGGCGCGTGTCGGTATGGCTGTACAGTAGAAAGAGTTTCTGATCGGCCGGCGGTAGGCACAGGCTGTCTTAGACTCAGGGCAGACGGGCACGAAGGTGCCGCGGCCCCATCGAAGTCGATCGAGCGAGGAGCAAGCCATGGATATTGCCATTGAAGCCAAAGGTCTCACGAAACAATTCAACGGCGATGTTGCAGTAGATAATCTCTCTCTAAAGGTGCGGCCGGGTGAAATCTACGGGTTCGTCGGCCTGAATGGAGCTTACGGGACGAACACCCATGCTGCCGCCTGGGGCCGATCACGCACGCCGCACCTTGATATTGGCTTCCAATCGAATCGCATCGTCCACGCTCAGCACGACGGCCACCCGCGGCTTGTTCAGTCCGAATTCCGCAAACGTAAGGGTCGTCTTAGCCGCAACCGTGAATTCGTCGGGACCAAAGGTCGCGGTACCTTCCCACACGACCTCCCGCGTCACGCCTCGAATCGTCAAATCGCCGACGACCACGACGTTCGCTGTTCCTTCGGTGGGTACGGGCTGTGGGATGCCGCGCACCTCCTTGGGTACGAAGACGGCATTGGGATACCGCTGGGTCTGCAGGATGTTCGCGCGCACATACTGGTCACGCCGCGACTCGTCGCTCGCTAAGGACGCCAAGTTCACCACGATCTGCGATCCTCCCACGACGGCACCTGAGCGAGCGAAGGACACCTGCCCCGTCACCGCCGTCGTCACTCCGATGGTATCGATGGGAATGGAAATGCCGGCGAGCTGCTCCCGGATCAAGTACCGTCCGAAACTTTCGCCCGGCACCACGTCATACAATGTCCCTTCCCCTACGGATGAAATCACGACGCCGGCGGCCGGCGTCTCCGCGGCAGGCGCAGGAGAGGGATCGGCAGGGACCGCATTCCAGCGAGCAAAGTAGACGCCCCCAAGAACGACGGCAATAGCGGCGATGAGAACGATTGGTTTACGCACAGGGACACACCCTCCTGTCACCGGCGGTGATAAACTGGCTCTCCCGCATTTTTGGTGCAATCTAGGTGTCGGCTGGAGGAATATTCGTGAGAGCCGCGAACCCCTTTGCGATTGCTTCACGTGGGGTTTCGCGATATGTGGGGATTTCTTCGAAGCATCGGATTGGCCATTCGGCATCAGGAGTTTTCGCCAGCACACATTACCATCTCCGTCGAGAGCGTAAAGGCCGGCGCTCCATGTCCTTCGTGCGGCCGTGTCTCCCGCAGCCGGCACTGCAGCTATAGCTGGCTCCTGATGGACTTGCCCGCGGACGGCCGGACGGTGAACATTCAGTTGGTGGTGCGACGGTTTCGTTGCAAGAATCCGGCCTGTCGCCGCCGCGTGTTCGCCGAACGTTTCCCTCGATCGGTCGTACCCATGCTCGTCGGACCGAACGGCTGGAAAGCCTGAGGCGTTGAGGAGCGGCAGGTTTTTTCTCGACAGGTTAATTCCCCACTCGGGCTTGCTACGCATCCCCTTATACTCGCGATCAACGAGGAGCGCGTCAGGCTTCTGCCACGCGAGACTCGGGATAAGGAATAGTGAAGGCGCAGCACCATCCTCGAAGAGAACGAATGCCACGTCCCGTTCGGGACTCAGGGGCATCTTGTCCTTCCTGCAGAAGACATGGTTTAGACCGTGTACCGACGTCACCTGATCTTCATAGAATCGGCCCTGATCCTTTGGTTTCTCCTGCTGTTGACGACCGTCCCAAGCGAGCATTCGCGGTTAGAGTACCAGATAGTGGTGTAAACTCCAGAACGTGGATACCCTCTTGACAAGAGTGGCCACGATTGGGTTCCATGCGTGTAGGACGAGTACACCGCAGAGGAGGAACCCATCATGGCCACTGACATTAGAATCGCACTTCAGGAGCTTCTTGACAAGAGCGGAGCGGATATTGACTTTCTTCGTGAGGCGCTCCGAGTGCTGACGCAGGAGCTGATCGAGCTGGAGGTGTCCCGGCAGATTGTAGCCGAGCGCCACGAGCGTTCAGCTGAGCGGGTGACGTACCGCAACGGCTATCGAGAGAGGGCATGGGATACGCGCGTCGGCACCATCGACCTGCGCATCCCGAAACTGCGGAAAGGCAGCTACTTTCCGAGTTTGCTGGAGCCGCGTCGGCGTGCCGAGAAGGCGCTGGTCGCCGTCATCCAGGAGGCATACATCCACGGCGTCAGCACCCGCAAGGTCGACGAGTTGGTGCAAGCATTGGGGATGACAGGCATCAGCATGAGCTTGACCCGGTTTGGTGGACACAAGAGACTGGTATCAGAGAGATGTCCAT
>ERZ777003.4994-NODE-4994-length-10455-cov-4.656538_pt1 | contig 10455 bp, 3 predicted proteins | sample MGYA00374956_ERZ777003 | MGnify/ENA primary metagenome ERZ777003 (study PRJEB29302, sample SAMN06268252) | bioreactor metagenome | isolation source: Joint BioEnergy Institute, California, USA | place: USA:Joint BioEnergy Institute, California, USA | collected... | reverse complement strand
GCCGACGATCAGCATGACGTTCGAAGTGAACACCTCGCCGTTTTGCGGTCGCGAGGGCAAGTTCGTCACGAGCCGGCAGATCCGCGAGCGGCTGCTGCGCGAGGCGATGCACAACGTCGCATTACGCGTAGAAGAGACGGACGATCCCGACAAGTTCACCGTCTACGGACGCGGCGAGTTGCATCTCGGCGTGCTGCTCGAAAACATGCGACGCGAAGGTTACGAGCTCGCGGTTTCGCGACCCCGCGCAGTCGTCAAGGAGATCGAAGGCAAGCTGTGCGAGCCTTACGAAGTGTTGACGATCGACTTGGACGAAAGCTCGCAAGGCGCGGTCATGCAGGCGCTCGGCGAACGCGGCGGTCAGCTCACGGGCATGCAGCCGGACGGGAAGGGGCGCGTGCGGCTCGACTACATGATTCCGTCGCGCGGGCTGATCGGCTTTCAAACGGAATTTCGAACGCTCACGTCGGGCACGGGCATCATGCATCACATCTTCGATCACTTCGGTCCCGTGCTCGACCGTCAGATCGCTCAGCGACAAAACGGCGTGCTGATCTCGAACAGCCAAGGCAAGGCGCTGGCATATGCCCTGTTCAATCTGCAGGAGCGCGGACGATTGATGATCGGCCCGGGTGATGAGGTGTACGAAGGGCAGATCGTCGGGATCCATAGCCGCGACAACGATCTGGTCGTCAATCCACTCAAGGCCAAGAAGCTCACGAATATTCGCGCAGCCGGCCGCGACGAGAACATCATCCTGACACCGCCTGTGCGCTTCACGCTCGAACAGGCCATGGAATTCATCGCCGACGATGAGCTGGTGGAGGTCACGCCCACGTCCATTCGTCTGCGCAAACGGTTCCTCAAAGAGCACGAACGCAGGCGCGCCGGAAGGGCCGAAGAGAGCGACGACTGAGTTCGCTCGAAACTTTCATTGCTTTCCCTAAGTATTTGATCTAACAGTACGATAGGGCGCTGGCCGAGTCGAGCAAGGCAGGCCAGCAGCGCCCGCTGGTTAGGCGCACACCACGATTTCCCTCTGTAGGAATGCGACATAACCCCCGGTTTTGTCGCGGATTTTCACTACGCGCCTTCACATAAAACGGGAAGCGGTTCACACCATTCGTCTGTGACGGCGGCCTAGGATCTCGGGACGTCGTTACTAGCGACCGCATTGACGCGGCAGAAGCGGCGTCAATTGGGAACAAGAACGATGCATCGCTTGCTCGACAGGCAAATCAAAGCAGCCTCTGGCCCGAATGGTGAGCTGGATCTGCCGCGCCTGCTCGATGCAATCGATGCCACGTACAAGCGCACCGACGAGGAACGCCGCGGCATCGTTCGTTCGATGCAGCTCATGTCGGACGAAGCAACGACGCTGACGCGCGAGCTCAGGGAAGGTACCGCGGCCCAACTTCAGGCCATCCTCGATCACGTCAAAGACGTCATCCTCACCGTCGATGCCGAAGGACGCATCGCGACGATGAACGTAACCGGTCAGCGCGTTTTCGGTCACATTGAGCAGGATGTGGTCGGGCGTCCGCTCAGCTTCCTGTTGCCCCAGCTCGGCGCGCAGGAATCGCTCGCTCGCGAGCTCGATCAGCTCGCAACCCGCCTCGAGGACACCCAAGTCGATCTCGCCGCGCACGAAACGCTCGCGCTGCACGCGAACGGTACGTTGTTCTCGGCGGAGATCGCAGTCAGCAAGACGCAGATGCATCGGCGCGTCATGTACGTCGTCTGTCTGCGCGATACGACCGAACGCAAGCTCGCCGAGGCTGCATTGCGCGACAGCGAGGCGCGTTACCGCGCGCTCGTGGAGCATGCGCCCGAAGTGATCATCGTCGTCGATGTGGATCAGAACCGGATCGTCGACGTGAACGAGAATGCGGTGCGTTTCTTCAAGCTCGATCGCGCGACGCTGCTCGCGAGCGCGCCGGAGACCTTGAGCCCGCCGCAGCAGCCCGACGGCATGGATTCCAAGGAAGCGAACCAAGCGTACTTCGAGCGCACGTTGGCCGGCGAGCTGCCCGTGCACGAATGGGTATTTCGCGACGCGCACGGCAACGACATTGCATGCGAAGTCCGTTGGGCGCGGTTGCAATCCGCGGACCGGCGACTCGTGCGCGGCAGTATCACGGACATTACGGAGCGCAAGCGCGCCGAATGGATTGCCGCAGGCGAGCGTCGCGTCTTCGAGCGTCTGGCGGCAAATGTCGATCTGCCGATCACGCTCGAAGCGATTACCGATGTCGTCGAGCGGGTTTCGCCGGATTGCATTTGCGCGATCCGATTGTTGGACGAGCAGGGGACGCGTTTGCAGCTTTGCGCAGGTCCAAGGCTTCCGGCCGACTATGCGCGTGCGATGGAAGGCATCTCGGTCGCAGCGCGTAACGGTTCGTGCGCAGCCGCCGTGTATCTGCAGCGCCAAGTCATCGTCGTGGATATCGAGCGCGACGGACTGTGGGAGAACGTGCGGTCCACAGCTCTCGCCGCAGATCTGCGCGCCTGCTGGTCGACGCTGATTCACGCTTCCGACGGACGCACGCTGGGCACGCTCGCGCTGTATTTCCGTACGCCGCGCAGTCCGCGACGCCGCGATTTCGACTTGATGGCGCGCATGTCGCAGTTGGCGGGTATCGCGGTGGAGCGGCGGCTCGCGGAAGAGGCATTGAAAGAAAGCGAGCTGCGGTATCGCCGGCTTTTCGAAAACGTCATGGAAGGCGTTTATAGCTCCACGTGCGAAGGACGCTTCGTCTCCGTCAACCCGGCGCTCGCGCGGATGGTGGGGTTGTCGTCGCCCGACGAGCTGCTCTCGCTGCCAACCGAAACGATCTACGCCGATCCGGCCGATCGGGCGGCAATCATCGCGAAGCTCGAGGCGGACGGCGAAGTTCGCAACGCGGAGTTTCAATTGCGGCGTGTCGACGGCACGACATTGACCGTGATCGAGAACGCGCGCGTCGTGCGCGACGAGTGCGGTCGAATCATCGGGTACGAGGGCACGATTTCCGACATCACGGAACGCAAGCGGGCGGAAACCGCGGTGTTCGAGGAAAAAGAAAAGGCACAGGTGACGTTGCAGTCGATCGGCGACGCCGTCATCACGACCGACGCAGAGGGCCACATCGAATACTTGAATCCCGTCGCCGAGGAATTGATGGGCTGGAAGACGGCGGAAGTATGCGGCAAGGCGTTGAGCGACGTGTTCGTCATCTTGAACGAAGCGACGCGCGAGCCCATCGAGAATCCCGTTTCGCGCGCCTTGCGCGAGGGCCACGTCATCGCTGTCGCGGATCACGCCGTGCTGGTCAATAGGCGTGGCCAGGAGATTGCGATCCAGGACTCGGCAGCACCGATTCGCGACCGTACCGGCAAGATCATCGGCGCCGTCATGGTGTTCCATGATGTGAGCAAGGAACGCCGATTGCGCCGTGCGCTCGCCTATCAGGCGAGCCACGACGCGCTCACCGGTCTCATCAATCGTCGCGAATTCGAGAATCGACTCAACGAAGCGCTATCGACCGCGCGAGCGGATCCTTCGCGAACGCACGTGTTGCTCTACCTGGACCTCGATCAATTCAAGCTCGTCAACGATACGTGCGGCCATCAGGCCGGCGATCGCTTGCTCAAGCAGATCACCGGGATCCTGCAGACTCGGTTGCGTTCGACGGACACGATTGCGCGCCTCGGTGGCGATGAGTTCGGCGTCCTGCTGCAGGATTGCAACGCCGAGCGCGCGGCGAAGATCGCGGATAACCTGCGTCAGGCCATCCGCGACTATCGCTTCGAGTGGCACGATGGGCCGAAGAACGTCGGCGTCAGTATCGGCATCGTCGAAATCAACGGAGCGAGCGAGAGCATCGCAAGCGTGATGAGCGCGGCCGATGTGGCGTGCTATGCGGCGAAGGATTCCGGCCGCAACCGCGTGCACATGTATCAGACGAGCTCGGCACCGGAACGGCATCGCGAGATGCAGTGGGTCTCGCGGCTCACCCGCGCCTGCGAAGAAAATCGGCTCGAGCTCTACTATCAGCCGATCGTGCCGATCGGCGCGAACAAGGATCCGCGCGGTCATTACGAACTGCTGCTCAGGATGCGCGGCGAGAACGGCGAGCTCGTGCTACCGCACGAGTTCATTCCGGCGGCGGAGCGTTACAACATCATGCCGATGATCGATCGTTGGGTCGTAAGCCAGGCGCTCGGCACGCTGGCTCACTATCGCAGCGACGGTGATATTCGCCACGGCTATACGCTTTCGATCAACCTGTCAGGTACGTCGCTCAACGACGACAACTTCCTCGAATTTCTGATCAACGAGCTGCAGACGTACGACTTGAGCCCCGGCGCCGTGTGCTTCGAGATCACCGAGACGGCGGCGATCGCCAATCTGGCGAACGTCGTGCACTTCATGCGTGAGTTTCGTGCGCGCGGCTGCTTGTTCTCGCTCGACGACTTCGGCAGCGGGCTGTCGTCGTTCATGTATCTCAAGAACCTGCCGGTCGATTACCTCAAGATCGACGGCCAGTTCATCCAGAACGTCACGACCGACCATGTCGACCGCAGCATGGTCGAAGCGATCACACAGATCGGCCACGCGATGGGCATCAAGACGATCGCCGAGCGTGTCGAATCCGCGGAAGTGCTTGCGTGCCTCGCAAACATCGGCGTGGAGTATGCCCAGGGCGTCTATGTCGCAGTGCCCGAATCGGTCGAAGCGCTGAGTCGAATTACGCGCACGGCGCCGAACTTGCGGCTCGTCCACTCAGCCTAACCTATCTCGAGACTGCTGCGCGGCCGCAGGTATTCCCGATAGGTTCCAACTCGTCTTGGCACGAGCCGAATCGCCGATCAGATAGGTTCGAGCAGTTTGGCAATTCGCGGTACGGCTTCCAGGTGCAATATCTCGTCGGCAATACGCTGCAAAGTCCGCATAGGCGCCGGACGCATCGCGCGGCCGCCGCAATCGAGGAACTTCTCGACGAGGGCTTCGTCGGGCATAGGCGCTGCGGGACTGCCGTAGGCGGCGCGCACGCGCCGCCGATGTACGGTGCCGTCGCGTAGCTCGATCTCGAGCACGTGACCGTCGCGGAATGCCGAGGGGTCGATGCGATAGGCGACTCTGTCGGCGAGCGCGAGCACGTCGGCGCGCCGTAGGGCGGTATCGGAGAACGAGGCGAAATCCACGCGGCGATCGATCAGCGCGGCAGCCAGCGTGAAATAGAGACTGAATTTCGCCGCAATAGCCGTTTCCGGACGACGCTTCAGCGTTGCAGGTTCCAACACGATCATCTGTTGTTCGGAGGCGATCCCCGTCACAGACTCGATCTGCGCCGGGTCTATCGGTCGCTCGTTCAACAACTCGAGCGCGGCTTGCACGTAGATATGCGTGTCGCGGCAGGACGGCCAGGCTTTGAAAGAGATGTCGCGGCCGGCGAAACGCTTGCCGAGATCTGCGATCAGCGTCTGACGCTGCACGCCGTTCGCGTACATGACGAAAAAGCCGGAGCGGCCTTCGAACGGGGCGGTAAAGCCGCGCACACCTTTCGCGGCGAGCAGGGCGGATTCGATACCGACGCGCGCGCACGGACCTTCGCGGATCGCGCGGATCGTCGAGGCAGGGCTGTCCTGCAGCTCTTGGGTGCAAGAGTTCTGACACAACGCCAATGACCACGCATCGAGGACTTGCTCGGCCGACAAGCCTAGAAGCTTTGCAGCCGCAGTGGTCGCTCCGAACGTGCCGACGATTGCCGGTTGATAGAAGCCGGGCGGCGGTGCGCCTTCGGCGACGAGTGCTCGAGCGAGGCGGCACACAACGTCGCAACCGAGTGCGATGGCCGTGATCAGATCGCGGCCCGAAGCGCCGAGCTTCTCTGCAAGTGGCAAAGCCGCTGCAACAGCCGCCGCGTTCGGGTGCGTGCGCGTCTCTTCGTGCGCATCTTCGTAATCCATCGCGTGGGCGAGCGATCCGTTCGCAAGCGCCGCGACAACGATCGGTGCGCGCTGCCCGGTGCCGAGAATCTTCGCCTCGCGCGGTCCGCCGGATTCGAGCGCGAACTCGATGAACGGCTTGCAAGCAGGCTCGAGACCGGAGGCGGCAAGCGATACGCCGATCGCATCGAGAATCGCGCGTTTGGTCATTGCGACGACATCGGCAGGTAAGTCTTCGTAGCGCGTATTCGTAACGTAGCGTGCGAGCGCAAGCGATTCGCCGGATCGAGGATCGGCTCTCGGCTCGTTCTGTCCTGCTGCGCTGGAGAGTTGCAATGGCAAAGCAGTCGCGGCGGCGGCAGCGGTGCCTCCGGTCAGAACGGTGCGGCGGGACAATTTCATTCGATAGCTCCACGTTGGCTAGCGCAGCTGCGCTTGATTGTTAACAATCCAGTGCATACGCATCTACCGAGTTACAGGGTCGGTGGATGCAAGTCGAACTGATGTGCATCGGGGTAAACTTCAAAAATTGCAAGAGCATAACGTGATTTCTTGTCAAAGATCGTAAGTCGCGACGAGCACCCCTGTCGAAGATACTCAGCATTCGACGAGCCTGGATTGTTGACACCTGCTCCGAGGATCGTCTATGTAGCGACAACGATATTGTCAACGATCTGGGCTACACGTGGGGAACAAACGTTCGTCGCGCGTGCGCGTGGTTCGTGCGCTCGCGGTGCTCTCCAGCCTTTGGTTCGCGTCGCACGTAGCAGCGAGCGACGTGTTCGATGTCGTGCCGCCAGTTCGCGAGGCGCAGTTCAAACGCTACGAGCGTTTCGCGGAGTATGCGCCGGTGCGGGACGGTACGCGACTTGCGGTCACGCGCTACGTACCTGCAGGCGGTCCAGCGCAAACACGCTTTCCGACGCTGCTGTGGTACTTGCCCGGTCACCGAGAAAGCGTCGATCCGAAGACCGGTGCGCTTCACTCTGCAATGAGCGAAGCGGATCTGGCGTTCTTCACCGGGCGCGGCTATGTCGTTGCGATCGCGGAGATGCGAGGCAGCGGTGCCTCGTTCGGTTGGCGCGAGCTCGACCGGGGTCCGCAGATCGGCAAGGACGGCAAGGATCTCGTCGAATGGATCGTGCGTCAGCCGTGGTCGGACGGACGCGTCGGCATGATCGGCGCGTCGTATCAAGGCTTCTCGCAATATGCGACGGCTGCCGAACGGCCGCGAGGATTGCTCGCGATCTTTCCGGAAATTGCCGGCTTCGACGATTACACGTCGATGTTCTATCCAGGCGGCATCCTGAACATCTCGTTGTCGCAGTTCGCGCCCGCCAACATCGTCCGTGACGATCTCAATTACTACGAGCCGTCCGGACGGCGACCGCGTCTGCCTTCCGCACCTGTCGTCGATGAGGACGGGGACGGCGAGCTTGCCGACGAGATACCGCTCGACAAGGACGGCGACGGCGATTTCCTCGACGAAGGTCCACCGACGTATCGCGACGGCGTCAAACGTTCGGACATCTATTACCGCGCGACGCTGGAGCACCGCGCGAATTCGAACCTGACGATCGACAAGCTTCGCGAAGCGCCGTTTCGCGACTCGAAGCTTGCGGGCACGAAATACAGCTTTGCCGACATCGATCCCGCAGGTCGTCCTGCTGCGATAGCGAGTTCCGGCATCGCCGTCTACAACCGCGGCGGGTGGTTCGACTATCACGCGCGGGATACCACGATGTGGTTTGCGACGCTGCACGGACGCACGCCCACGCGCTTGATGATGGTACCGACGGCTCACGGAGGTTTGCCGAGCGAGACGGGCGATTCGCTGTATCGCGCCGGGCCCTATCTTGCGTTGTTCAACGACAAACAGACGACGAACGCGCTCATGAACCGCGAGAAGCTGCGGTTCTTCGATCATTACGTGCTCGGTCTCGACAACGGTTTCGATCGCGAGCCGCCGGTGCTCATTTACGTGATGGGCAAGGGTTGGCGGCGCGAGTCCGAGTGGCCGCTCGCGCGAGAGCGTCGTGTGCGCTATGCGTTCGATGCGAACGGGCGATTGAGCGAGACGGCTGTTGCCGAAGGCGCGGACGAATATCGCGTCGACTTTCGGTCGAGCACGCTTACCGCAGGGGCGAACCGTTGGAATTTCGCTTTGGCGACGGCGACGAAACCGATGTCGCTCGATGAGTCTGCGCCGAACCGTTTGCGTTACGACACGGAGCCGCTCGCAACCGACGTGGAAGTGACCGGCCATCCGATCGTGGAGCTCGTCGTTTCGTCGACTGCGCCCGACAGCGATTTCTTCGTGTATCTCGAGGACGTTGCGCCGGACGGTTCGGCGCTGCTCGTCACCGAAGGGCAACTGCGCGCGAATTTCCATCGACTGCAGCCGAACGATTCGATGCTGAAAGGGCGCGCGCGCATCGACGTCAAGCCCGAACTGCCCTGGCAAGGTTTCAGAAAAAAGGATTACGTGCCGGCGCCGTTCGCGAATGGCAAGACGGTGCGCTTGAAGCTCGATCTCATGCCGACCTCGTGGGTCTTCAAGCGCGGGCATCGCATCCGAGTGTCGTTGACGGGCGCAGATCACCCGAGCTTCGCACTGCATCCGCAGCTCAGCCGATCGAACGACCCGAACGATCCGGCGAACGTCGTGCCCACGTGGTCGATCAAGCGCGGTCCCGGTATGTCGGCGATCGAACTGCCGGTGATTCCGGAGGCTAGCGACTGACGAGTCGTGACTGGGATCCGTGATTCGTGATTCGTGAGACGTACATGGCGTGCACCGAATTTGCGCGACCCATGCTTGACGAGCTCGCAGATTAGGCGCCGACAACACAACCGACGGAGGGAATTATGATTCGTAATCACGTATTGCGCAGTGCCTGCCGATGCGTCCTGGGTGCGGCAGCGGTTTCGTGTGTTAGCGGCATTGCATCCGCGCAAACCGCGAGCCAGGCGAGCGAAACGACGCAGGAAGTCATCGTGACCGGTACGCGCATTCGCGGCATCGAGCCGGTCGGCTCGCCGGTGATCGCCGTCGGTCAGGAAGAAATCGCCCGCGCCAGTGTGACGTCGACAACGGATCTCCTGCGACAGCTTCCGCAAATCAACAGCTACGGCGCCGACGAAACCACCGTGAGCGGCGGAACGGCTGTACAAGGCTCGATTCTCAACAACACGTACGCACGTGCTGCCAATCTGCGCGGTCTCGGTACGACTGCGACACTGCTGCTGATCAATGGACATCGTGTCGCACCGGGCGGACATTCGGGCCAGCTGGTCGACATGGATGCGATCCCGCAAGCCGCGATCGCCAATGTCGAGGTCGTCGCCGACGGCGCCTCGGCGCTTTACGGCTCCGATGCGGTGGCAGGAGTGGTCAACTTGGTCTTGCGGCGCGATTACGAGGGTGCCGAGACGACCTTGCGCTACGGTGCCGCGGATGGCACCGATCAGTACTTGGCTTCGCAGACGTTCGGTACGGTGTGGGATCGCGGTTCGTTCTTCGCTGCACTCGAATACTCGCGCCGCAACGCGCTCAACGCCAGCAAGCGGCGCAAACAATACAACGACGATTTTCGTCCGTACGGCGGCAGCGCGCCGCCGTCGTTGGCGAGTCCCGGGAACGTGGTCATCGGCGGCGTCGCCTATCCGATACCGTCCAACCAAGACGGCAGCAATGTCACACTCGGCTCGCTTGGGCCGGCCGGACAACCGAATCTGCTAAGCGTGTGGGAGGGACAGGATGTCATTCCCCAACAAGAACGCACGTCGTTCGTCGCCACCTTCGCGCACGAGTTGGCGGATAGAGTCGAATGGTTCGCCGATGCGCAGTTCTCGCGGCGCGAGTACGAAATCGACATCGGACCGGCCAACAGCGGTGCGGGAGGTTTCGTCGTTCCGGCTTCCAATCCGTTCAGTCCGTGCGCAGCCGGCAAGCCGACGGACAACGCGCAAGGCATTGCGTGTCCGCCGAACGGCAATCTGAACGTGCAGTATTCGTTCATTCACGATCTCGGTCCGCGCCATCGCACGGGCAATTCGCAGATGTGGAGCATCCGCAGCGGCATCGAAGTCGACTTCGGCGACTGGACGACGTCGTTCGCCGCAAGCTACAGCCGCAATCGCGAGCTCGTGCGTTGGCCGAACGTCCACTCGACAGCGGCGGCGGCGGCGATTGCGGGTCAAGCGTCGTTCATCTACGAGGGAGCTCCGGCTGTGCTCGTGCGCCCGGCCGGTATGCCGCCGCTCAACGTGTTCTGCGGCGGCATGGCGTGCAACGACCCAGCGACATTGGCGTTCATCTTGTCGCGCACGGATCAGACTGCGGACTTCGAATACACGAACGTGACGATCAACGGCGACGGGTCGCTGTTCGATTTGCCGGGCGGCGTGGTCCGGCTGGCGATCGGCGCCGAGTACCGCTACGACAAGCTGGACAACAGCAACGGCACGACGGTATTCGCGGACGCGAGGCTGAGCACGCTCAACTTGACCGGCGCGAATCGC
>ERZ777003.4992-NODE-4992-length-10459-cov-6.112265_pt1 | contig 10459 bp, 8 predicted proteins | sample MGYA00374956_ERZ777003 | MGnify/ENA primary metagenome ERZ777003 (study PRJEB29302, sample SAMN06268252) | bioreactor metagenome | isolation source: Joint BioEnergy Institute, California, USA | place: USA:Joint BioEnergy Institute, California, USA | collected... | reverse complement strand
ACCGTTATAGGGGCTTAAACCCCTATCGTGGGTTCGAATCCCATCCCCTCCGCCATTTCAAAGACTTGCCGGACTTTTCCACAGGGTGTCCATAATGGTTTCTGTGGCACTGTGCCGGATTTTGTGCCGACCCCGCGAATGTTCACGGGCTCTGGGCAGTGTCCACGAAGCGTAAGTAGGAGATTCTTTGGGGCACGAAACGCGAGACCCCGACCATGGCTGTCGGAAGTGGTCGACCTGTCTCAGCGGGGTCGGAGATGGTTAGGCGGCGGCCCGCTGCGCCGGAGTCTGTGCCGGCTCATCAGCCGGAGGCAGGGAACCGAATAGCGCCCGGTCGCGGCTGTACCGGCGCTGGGCGCTATCGCCCTTGAGGAAGCGCGTGCACATTTCCGTCGTCTTCACGCTCGTGTGTCCGACGCGACCTCGCGGAATGGGCTCGGGTGATCCGTAAAATCGGGATTCGCCCTGAGTACCGCCATGTACACGCGAGGATTCATCATGTGTCTGGCGACCGGCAAACACTTCAAGGGCTGAGGCCCGCGGCAGCGGTGACATGTGGCCGCAGGGTGCTGGTGCTTTGCCGGCGATCCATGCCGGCGCGCCGCGGAGTGCACACGCGCACGCCGGCCATTCAGACCGTCCGATCGTGCCTCTCGCTTGGTGGGCCGGCGGTCGCCACTTCGCCCGGCGCAGCAGGACGGCCACGCCGATCGCGGGAACATCCGGGCGCTCGCTGATCAGGTCGCAGACGCAGCGCGCCTGTACCACGTCATTCGTAAGGCCGGCGATCGCTCCATTCCGCTCGGCCAGAGACACAACGGCGGAGACGCCTTCGGCACGCCAGCATGTCGCGCGGAAGGCAGCGACCACCTCTTCAGCGTGCCGGACGGAGACGCAGAATGCGACGGCCGGCCGCTCTGCGCCGTGGCGGACGTAGTGCGCGACGGCGTCGCCCAAGATGGACGGCCCGAGCGGTGGTGGCCTGGCGTTGTTCCAGCGGCGCTCGGTCAGGATCGCGGACGGCCACGAGAGGGCGTCCTGGTCCCCATCGCCGGCGAAGAGGCGACGGCAGTAGAAGCGGCCTGCGGCGGCGGCGCTGCGCGGGCGAGATTGCCGACAGGAGTCGTCGCACGGCGTTCCCCCGGCCACCGCACAGTGGCCGGCCTTCCTCAACCGCAGCGAGATCGGGGAGGATCGGATGGCGAGGCGGGCCGCGCACTCCGGCGCCCACGCCGCCGAGGCCTGTGGGCTGCGTGCCGCCCTTGCCGCTAGACTCGCCCCACTGATAGCCTCCACACGGCGAACTCGGGGGGACGCGGCGACAATGCGGACCTGGATGACGCGACGAGGCCTCGGCCTTGCCTTCCTATTGGCCCCCGCATCGGCCGCGGCGCAGCCGACGCCTTGGCCGGCGCGGCCGGTGCGGGTGGTGGTGCCCTGGGCGCCGGGCGGCGGGGTCGACATCGTCGCCCGCGCGCTGGCCGGGCGGCTTTCCGAAGCGCTGGGCCAGCCATTCGTGGTGGAGAACCGGACCGGCGGCGGCGGAATCATCGGCATGGGCGAGGCCGCCCGCGCGGCGCCGGACGGCTACACGCTGCTGGCGCTGGACAACAGCTACACCATGCTGCCGCACACCACGGCCAGTCTGCCCTGGGACCACGCCCGCGCCTTCATCCCCGTGTTGCTGGGCGCTGCCGCCCCCTTCCTGCTGGTGGTGAACGCCGCGTCCCGCTTCCAAACCCTGGGCGAGCTGATCGCCGCGGCGCGGCAGGCGCCGGAGACGTTGAGCTACGGCAGCGGCGGCGCCGGCAGTTCGCCGCATTTCGCCATGGAGGCCTTCCAGCAGGCCGCGGGGATGAAGATGCTGCACGTGCCGTTCCGCGGGGGAGCGGAAGCCATGCTGGCGGTGGTGGCCGGCCAGCTGGACTGCTCGATGGCCACGGTCTCGGCGGCGCGCGGGCAACTGGCCGCCGGGCGCCTGCGCGCGCTGGCCATCGCTGCGGCGGCGCGCTCGGCCCTGCTGCCCGAGGTGCCAACCTTCACCGAGGTCGGGCTGCCCGGCTTCACCGCCGGCATCTGGGCCGGGTTGGCGGCGCCGGCAGGCACCCCGCAGCCGGTGTTGGACCGGCTGGAGGCCGCCGGCCAGACGGCACTGCGGAACGAGGAGCTGCGCCGCGGCTTCGCCGCCCAGGGGCTGGAGCCGAGCGGCTTGGGACCGCGGGAGTTTGCGCAGCTGGTGCGCGAGGAAACGGAACGCTGGGGCCGGGTGGCCGCCCAGGCGGGCATCCCGAAGCGGTAGCCCGCGACGGCGGCCGTGGCTGGGGGTGGTGTGGTCGATCCGACCACCAGCAGCTCCGACTCGCCGTCGGGCGATCGACAGCCGCGACGAAACCGCGGCGGGCCCTCGGCGGGGCGTCCCACGCGCGCGCGTTTGCGCCCGGCCGCGCGGTGGTGTCCACTGCCGGCGACGCGCCGCGTGGGCGGCGGCAGCAGCACGGTGCAGCAGGGAGGAGACCGACCATGAGCCAAGGGACGAGCGCGGCGGGGCGTGCCGATGGGCTCCGGGGAGGCGGCGGTGCGTCGCGCTGGGAGTCGACCGCGCCGATCCGCTACCCCGACCCGGACGTCGTCGTGCTCGACCCGCGCTTCCAGCCCCTGGTGCTCGGCAACGCAGCGATCGAGCGCATCGCCACGGGCTTCCGCTTCACCGAGGGTCCGGCCTATTTCGGCGACGGGCGGTACCTGCTGTTCTCGGACATCCCCAACGACGCGCTGCTGCGCTGGGACGAGATCACCGGCGCCGTCGCCGTCCTGCGCCACCCCGCCGGCTACCCGGACGGCAACACCCGCGACCGCCAGGGCCGGTTGATCACCTGCGAGCTAGGCAGCCGCACGCTGACCCGCACCGAGCATGACGGCACGGTCACGGTGCTGGCCGCGGCGTTCGAGGGCACGCGGCTGACCGGGCCGAACGACGTCGTGGTGAAGTCCGACGGCTCGATCTGGTTCAGCGACAACGGCGCCGGCATCCGCGGCAACTACCTGGGCGACAAGGCGCCGCAGGAGATGCCGTTTCGCGTCTATCGCCTGGACCCCGACAGCGGCGAACTCCGCATCGCGGTGGACGACATGGCCCGCCCCAACGGGCTCTGCTTCTCGCCGGACGAAACCCGGCTCTACGTCGTCGACACGCCGGTGACCGGCCCCAAGACGACGCGTGTCTACGACATCGTGGACGGCAAGGCGGTGAACGGCCGCCTGTTCTTCGACGCCTCGCCCGGCTTCGCGGACGGCATCCGCTGCGACACCGAGGGCAATGTCTGGTGTGGCTTCTCCGGTGGCCCGGGCCAGGACGGCGTTGCCGTCTTCGCTCCGGACGGCACGCTGATCGGACGGATCCTGCTGCCGGAACGCTGCGCCAATCTCTGCTTCGGCGGCCGCAAGCGGAACCGCCTGTTCATGACCGCCAGCCAGTCTGTCTACGCCCTCTACGTCGAGGCCCAGGGCAACCCCGGCGGCTGAGCCGCCGGGCCGGCCGGGGGGAACCGGACCCGGCCACGGCGCACGCCGCCCGCGGAGGGCGGCGTCCCAAGCCCCGGCATCCGCCCCCGCCCTGCACCAAAGGCGCCACCCGGGAGTGCCCCGTGAAGCTCATAGGTGGCCATAGGCGACGCAAATTCGCCGTCGGTCATCCAGCGGGGCTCCAGGCCGGGTGAAACTTTCTCCGGGAACCGTCGGCGCCCGCCGCGGGGCTGGACGCCGCCGTGGATGACATCGCCGCCGCGATGACGCATGCCATGCTCGACGCGGGCGGGGCCGAGGGCCGCGCCAGACGCCGACCCTGACGCCGCGGTGGTGGCGAAGCTCGCTCCTGCGGGACCGGCGCGGCGGCGTGGCGCCCGGGCCGGGCGTGCCACGGGTCCCGCTCACCCGTAGCGGATGCGCGCCGCGCGCAGGAGCGTGCTCCACCCCTCGTGCTCGGTGCGGTGGAACGCCGCCATCCCCTCCGGCGCCAGCTGCGGCACGAGGTCGAATCCCATCTCCGTCAGGCGCGGCGCGGCGCCTTCCCGGCCAGCGCCCGCGTTGACCGTCAGCATCGTCGAGGCTGCCCCGCGCTCCGGCTCGTCTCGCGGCGGGCCAGGGGAGCGCGCTTCGAGATCGGGCTGGGCTGCGGTCGCGGTGCTCAGCAGCTTGCCCAGGGGCGGGGGAGCCCGTTTTCGATTCTGCGCACGGGCCGCCTGAGCAGTCGGCAGGCCGTTGCGCGTGACGGCTCAGTCGGCGCGGATGCCGGCCTCGCGGACGAGCCGCCCCCACCGCTCGATCTCGCCGTGCAGGTACGCGCGGAACTCCTCGGGGCGGTTCTCGCGCATCTGCAGGTTCAGCGCGGCCAACCGCTCGGCCACGTCGGGCAGGCGCGCCGCGGCATTGAGCGCGGCATTGAGGCGCTCGATGATCTCGCGCGGCGTCCCCGCGGGCACCAGGACGCCGTTCCAGTCGTAGCCCTCGAAGCCGGGCAGGGTGTCGGACACCGGCGGCAGGTCGGGCAGCGCCTCGAGCCGGCCCCGCCCGCTGTGGGCGATCGCCCGGACCGCGCCGCTGCGGACGTGCGCGGTCGTGGCGGCGGCGTTGCCGAAGTAGAACTTCACCCGGCCGCCGACCACGTCGGTGAGCGCCGGGCCGCCGCCGCGGTAGGGGATGTGGTTCAGCCGCACCTGCGCCATGCGCGCGAACATCTCGAGCAGGAGGTGCTGCAGCGTGCCTGGGCCGGAGGACGCCCAATCGAGGCCCCCCGGCGCCGCCCGGGCGATGGCGATCACCTCGGCCACGCTGCGCGCCGGCACCGACGGGTGGACCACGAGCAGGTTCGCCGAGACCGCGGACAGGAACACCGGCTCGAAGTCGCGCAGCGTGTCGTAGGGGAGCTGCCCCTCGCGCAGCGCCGGATTCACCGAGAACTGGGTCGAGTCGTAGAGCACCGTGTAGCCGTCGGCCGGCGCCCGCGCGACGATGCCGGCGCCGATGGTGCCGCCCCCGCCGCCGCGGTTCTCGATGACGAACTGCTCTCCAAGCGCCTCCGACACCTTGGCGAAGAGCAGGCGGCTGACGACGTCCATCCCGCCGCCTGGCGAGGAGGAGACGACGACGCGCACCGGCCGCGCTGGCCAGCCGCCGCCGGTGCCGCCCTGCGCCGCTGCCCACCGGGCTCTGGCGCCCGCGGCGGCCGCTCCGCCCCCGCTGCCACGAGCAGCCCGCGCCGCCCGACCGTCGTCCTGCACGTCCCTTCCATCGCTTCCTCCCTTGGGTCTCGCGGTGCAACTCCACCGCGTTGGGGCCAGCTCCGGGGGCCTGCGGCCGTGTTTCATTCCTGGTGCGCCGGCATCCCTCCGGGGCGACGTCCGCCTTGCCTGAGCCGGGCTCGCACTCCGACGCGCAAAATGGGGTCAGCCGCACGGGGCCGGCACAAACACGCGCGAACGACAGTGCAGCCGGCCATCACTCGGGCCGGATGCCGGCCTCGCGGATCACGCGCCCCCACTTCTCGCGCTCTGCGCGCACCAGTGCCGTCACGTGCTCCGGCTCGCCCCCGAGCGGCTCGGCGCCGAGCGCGAGCAGGCGCTGCCGAACGGCATCGGTCGCGAGCGTCGCGTTGACCGCGCCGTTCAGCGCTGCGACGACCTCCGGGGGCGTGCCCGCCGGCGCGAGCAGGGCGAACCACCCCTCGATCTCCGCCCCGCCGAGGCCGAGCTCGCGCAGCGTCGGAAGCTCGGGAGCGAGGGGGTTGCGCGACCGGCCCGTCACCGCGAGCCCGCGCAGCTCGCCCCGCCGCACGTAGGGCGCCATCACCGCGATGTTGTCGAACATGAGCTGCACCCGGCCGGCCAACAGGTCAGCGCGCACCGCGCCGCTGCCGCGGTAGGAGACGTGCAGGATGTCGACGCCCGCGACCCGCTTGAACATCTCGCCGGCCAGGTGCTGCGCGGTGCCGAGCCCCCCGGCGGCGTAGCTCAGTTCGCCCGGCCGCCGCTTGGCGAGCGCGATCAGCTCCTGCATGGAGTTCGCAGGGGCGCCGGGATGCACGACCGCGACGTAGGGGGTACTCGCCAAGAGTGCGATCGGCGCGAAGTCCTCGACCGGATCGAAGGGCACGTTCGCGTAAAGCTCGCGCAGCGTCGCGTGCGCGCTGGACACGACCATCAAAGTGTGGCCGTCTGGCGGCGCCTTGGCGACCGCCTCGCCGGCGACGATGCCGCTGGCGCCGCTGCGGTTCTCGACCACCACGCCGCGGTTGCCGGGCAGGCGTTCCGCCATGCCCTCGGCAACGATGCGCGCGATGACGTCGGTCGCGCCGCCCGGGGGAAAGCCCACCACGACCCGCACCGGCTGCGACGGGAAGGCCTGCGCCTGCGCGGCACCGCCGCCTGCCACGGACCCGGCGGCCACAGAGGCGGCCGCGAAAGACAAGCGCAGGACGCGACGTCGCCTCATTCTTGGCTCCTCCATTCCTGTCGTCCCCGACGCACCTCGGCGGCGCCCCCTTCCTATCCCCGTGTTACCGGTAGACCGGCGGCGTGTGGCGCACGAGAAAGGCCCGCACCGCCTCCATGGCCGGTCCATGGTGGGCTGGCCCCTTCCAGGGCGCCACGACCTCGGCGTGCGGGGCGAGGCGCGCCAGTTCGGCCGAGACCTCTGCCGGGTGCTCGCGGTCGTCGCCCGGCATGATCAGCATCGGGTGCGCGCAGCGGGCGACGAAGTCGCGGGTGACGCTGAACATGAAGTCGCCGCCAAACATACGCGACCAGAGTGCCTCGACGCGCGCGGGGTCCACGTCCGGCCACCTGGTGACCTCCCTGGCCCAAGTGTCGAACAGCGCGCGCAGCACCGGGCCGTTGCCGCCCGCGAGCCCGATCGGGTTCTGCAGGACCATCGCCGCCACCCGTTCGGGCGCCGCCTCGCAGAGCGCCAGGCAGAAGGACACGCCGATGCAGGCGCCCATCGCGTGGCAGCGCTCGACGCCGAGGTGGTCGAGGAGGGCGAGGTGGTCCGCGGTGTAGGTCGCCCAGCCGTCGGCGACGCCGATCGGCGCCCGCGAGCGGCCTGCGTTGCGCTGGTTCATCGAGATCAGGCGGAACGACGACGCCAGCTCGGTGATCGGGTTGGCTGCGGCCGGCGGGACCTCCGGCCGCTCCGGGTTACCGGCCCAGCGCTCGATGCGCGAGCGGAGGAAGCCCGGGGCGAACAGGAGGACCGGGACCCCAGCGCCGTGCTCCTCGAAGTAGATCTCGGCGCCGTTCCGATGCAGCCACGGCATCGATGGCTTTCCTCTTCCGCTGAGCGAGGCAGCACGAGTTGTGTGTCGAAAACGTAGGCCGGCGTGCCTGGCAGCACAACCGCACTCCTGTTGTCGGCGTGATGCTCGTGCACGTTGTCGTGCACGTTGTAGAGCACGAAGGCAGTCCACATGCACACGCCGCGTTCCGAGGCTGGGACGGACCCATTGGGCGGCCGGGGCCGGCGTGCCCGCGAACGCCGACACGAGGGGTGGGGCCGTGCGGGTCCCGGGCCGAGCGCCGGTGGGCGCTTGTCGGGCCGATTGCCCAGCCTCCTCCTCCTGCTCCGTGTATCGTTCGCCCACGCGCCGTGACAGGCGGTGCGGCATCGCCCAAGGGAGGAACGGCACGCATGGTGTCCTTGACGCGTCGCGCCCTCGGCGCCGGCATCGTCGCCGCGCCCGCCCTGGCCCCGGCCGGCACGCGCGCGCAATCCGGGGACCCGTGGCCGCAGCGCCCGGTGCGCGTGGTCGTGCCCTACGCGCCCGGCGGCGGCGCCGACGTCATCGCGCGCGCCCTCTTCGGCCGCGTCTCCGAGTTGCTCGGGCAGAACTTCGTCATCGAGAACCGCGGCGGCGGCGCCGGCATCATCGGCGCCAACGCCGTGGCGAAGGCGCCGGCGGACGGCTACACCGTCCTGCACGACGCCACCGCGCTCTCGGTCAACCCGGCGCTGTTCGAGGGGCGGCTCCCGTTCGACACGGTGCGGGACCTGCGGCCCGTCTTCCTCGCCGGCGTGCTGCCCAACCTCCTCTGCGCCAACCTCGCCATGCCGCAGCGGACCGTGGCCGAGGTCGTGGCGCTGGCGAAGGCCACGCCGGGCGGGCTCGACTGGGCCTCGGGCGGCAACGGCACGGTCCAGCACCTGGCGCTCGTGATGCTCGCCCAGATGACCGGCGCGAGGCTGAACCACATCCCCTACCGCGGCGGGGCGGCCTCGCTCACGGCGGTGATCGCGGGCGACGTGAAGTTCAGCTTCAACAACGCCGCGACCGCCAGCGCGCAGGTCCGGTCCAGCCTGGTGCGGGCCATCGCCCACACCGGACTCGGCCGGCTCGCGGCGATGCCCGAGCTCCCGGCGGTGGCGGACACGCTGCCCGGCTTCGAGGTGTACGAATGGAACGCCGTCTTCGCGCCCGCCGGCGTGCCCGACGGCGTGGTGCGCGCGCTCAACCGCGCGCTCAACGAGGCGATCCGCGACGCGCGGGTGCGGGAGCGCCTCGCCGCGGCGAGCGTGCAGACGCGGCCGAACACGCCAGAGGAGCTGGGCGCGTTCTTCGAGGCGCAGATGGCGAAGTGGGGCCGGCTGGTGCGCGAGGCGGGGATCCGGCCTGATTGACCACGATAGGGCTGATGCCTCGCGCGGACCGCCGTGCGGGCGCGGTCGATCCGTCGCTCCTCGCGAAGCGACGAGCGGCGCCGATCCGGCGACGCTGCGGCGTCGCTCCCTCCGCCCGCACGGGTTGGCAGATCACCGATGAGACCACGCCGTTCGACCGCGATGGAACGACCGCCCCCGTCGCGACGCTTCTCCCTTCGATTGCCGTTGCAGCGCCGCGCAGGGTGCGGGCGCGCGGCAATCTCATCCGGGACTGTGGGTCTGCATTCGCCACTGACGCCAACCGGCGACACGCCCGGCATGCACCGCCGCCTTCGGCCCCGCGGCTCCCCTGCGTCGGCCGCAGCAGTGACGCGCCCGGGCCCAAAGCACGGCCCGCTGCGGCACGGCCCGCCGTGGTATGGCGCGCCGTGGCACCACAATCCGGCCGACGCGTGCATTGGATCCTGGGCAGCCGCGAGGCTCGGAGCCCGGTTTGACGGCGCGCCAGGCCGGTGCACACTTCCGAAAGTGATTTCGCGGGATGAGATGCGGATGGACGAACCCCAACCAGCCCCGCAGCCGCGGCTGCTCACCCCAATTGCGCTCCGAGGGCTGACGGCCCGCAACCGCATCGCGATCGCGCCGATGCTGCAGTACTCCGGCCGTGACGGGCTGCCGACCGACTGGCACCTCGTCCACCTCGGCCGCCTCGCGCTCGGCGGTGCCGGCATCGTCTTCACCGAGGCGATCGCCGTCGAGGAGCGTGGCCGCATCACCTACGGCGACCTCGGGCTCTGGCACGACGGGCAGGTCGCGCCGCTGCGCCGCATCGCCGCCTTCGTCCGCTCGCACGGCGCGGTGCCGGCCATTCAGCTCGCCCACGCCGGGCGCAAGGCCGGCACGCAGCGCCCCTGGGAGGGCCACGGGCCGCTCGGCGAGGCCGACCGCGCCCGCGGCGAACCGCCCTGGCCGCCGATCGGCGCGAGTCCGATCCCCGCCGCGCCGGGCAGGCCGATCCCGGTCGAGATGTCCGCCGCCGACATCGCCACCGTGAAGGAAGCCTGGCGGACCGCCGCGCTGCGCGCGCTCGAGGCGGGGTTCGAGGCGGTGGAGGTCCACGGCGCGCACGGCTACCTGCTGCACAGCTTCCTCTCGCCGCTGAGCAACACCCGTACCGATGCCTACGGCGGCGACTTCGCCGGCCGCGCGCGCCTGCCGCTTGAGGTCGCCGAAACCGTCCGTGCTGTCTGGCCCAAGGACCGGCCGCTGTTCTACCGCGTCTCCGCGGTGGACGAGGGCGGCTGGACCATCGAGGAGACAGTCGCCTTCGCCCGCGCCCTCGGCGAGCGCGGCGTCGACGTGATCGACTGCTCCTCCGGCTCGCTCTTCGACTCCTCGACCGCCAACGTGCGGCTGAAGCGCAGCTTCGGGTTTCAGGTCCCCTTCGCCGAGCGGGTCCGGCGCGAGACCGGCCTGATGACGATGGCGGTCGGGCTGATCGTGGACCCGCACCAGGCGGAGGCGATCCTGCGCGAGGATCGCGCCGACCTCATCGCGATCGGACGCGAGGCGCTCGCCGACCCGCAGTGGCCGCTGCGCGCCGAGGCCGAGCTGACGGGGCGCGAGGCGTTCGGCTCCTGGCCCGTGCAGCACGGCTGGTGGCTCGAGCGCCGGGCGCGGATCTTCGCGCAGATGCGGGCGGAGGGGGTAGCGGCGCCGTGACGGTCCGGCGCGCGCGCCGCCAGGACCGTCACCGCCCCCCGCCCGCCGCTCTGCCGAAGTGCCACGCGCCGCCGTCCTGGCGCGTGAC
>ERZ777003.4991-NODE-4991-length-10462-cov-4.333237_pt1 | contig 10462 bp, 6 predicted proteins | sample MGYA00374956_ERZ777003 | MGnify/ENA primary metagenome ERZ777003 (study PRJEB29302, sample SAMN06268252) | bioreactor metagenome | isolation source: Joint BioEnergy Institute, California, USA | place: USA:Joint BioEnergy Institute, California, USA | collected... | reverse complement strand
TTTGCGCGCATAGATGCCCAAGCTGAAAAGCGCTCCGAACGAGTACGGGAAGTTATAGAAGCTGACGCCGCTGATTGAGAAATGCAGCTTCGTCATCCAGAAGAGCCGCTCCGGTTGCGAAAGCGTATCCCCGTACCAATCGTTCCACGCTTCGGCGGTCATCTCGCTCAGTTCTTCAGGCGTACAATAAGCGCTTTGGAGACGCCGTTCATAGAAATTCTTTTCGAAGAAGAACCGCGCCGGAATGTTGAGAACGTAGCTCGACACAGATTGGACGTTTTGCCACGAGATCGCGTATGCGATCGAGGGGGCGCTTTCGGCTTGGAGAAAGTCGCCAAGAACCGTTTCGGCGAAAATGCTCGCGGTTTCGGCGAGAGTCATCGGGTACCTTTGCAGGACGCGAGGCAAGTCGCGCATGGTCCACGAATGGAAAGCGTGGCCGAGTTCGTGTGCGAGCGTGCGGATATCGTTCACCGACCCCATGTAGGTCATGTAAACACGCGGCGAGTTCGATTTCGCGAACTTCGTGCAATAGGCGCCTTGACGCTTGTTCGGTAGTACGCGGCCTTCGATCCAGCGGTTTTTCTCCATCATGCCGACGAAGTCGGAGAGTACAGGACCGACCGATCCGAGCGCTTCTTGAATCAAGCGCAGGCCTTCTTTAAACGTGAAGCGGGTGTCGTTTTCCGGATTCAAAACGGGCGCGTCAGCCAGAAGATCCCACGGGTCGAGCTGCGTTTTTCCGATCGCCCGGCTCATCACGCGATTGGCGCGTCGGCCTATTTCTTTGCTTTCGCGAAGCGCTTCGAGCATCGCCTCAAGAGTTTCCTGCTTGATGGCGGCTTGATGGACCGGACGGTCGAGAAACCCGAAAGGCCGCGTGTGCGAACGCAAACGGCATTCTTCGATCCGCCATCCGGCAAGGCCGTTTAAGATCGCGGCGACAGAAGTTTCGTGAGGTTTCCATGCGGTTTGAATCGCATGCCAAGCCGCGCGCCGGCGGGATTCAGACGGAGAACGCAATAATCCCGCGGTGCTCGCGAGCCCCATTTCAATCCTGCTTCCGTCCTCGTTTTCGACGTGGCAACGGAGGTTTCCGGATATTTTGTTATAAAGCTCGCCGAATGAATCGATCGCATGAGTCCGCATGCGCGAAAGAAGAGCTTCCTCTTTATCACTGAGCCAGGTGTCGGCGAGTTCGCGGGCGCGCCGTAATGAATAGGTTTCGCTTTTTGTGTGCGGGTGATCCAGATAAGCGTTCAAAATTTGTTCGGGCACCGAAACGAGGAAAAGGCGAACCGGGGTCATCGCGGTGTTTAAGCGCGCCCGTTTCTGGCTGAGAAGAGCCTGCATGCGCTGAGCTCCGGCGTTTTTCCCATCGACGTTCGCTTCGCAACTGACGAACGTGGAAAGGTTGTGGATGAGAATCGAAGCCATGTCTTCCAGTTCAGAAAGCTGCTGAAGAGAAGAAAGATACGTATGAAGGTCCGGATTCTTCGGTGCATTCGCGGGTTCTTTAAAAATGGGCTCGAGTGAACGCACGCTCTCTTCGATCTTGGAGAGAAGAGCGTCGAAGTTTTGGAGGTCGAGCGAGAACTCGTTTGAATCGATGGAAGGATATTCCGTCGAGTTGTTCCAGGCCGGCCCGGCGAATTTATCATTGATTATTTGCGAAGACGTCGTTTCGTTCATGGCCCGAACCTCCTTTGCGGGCCTGATTCTCACGCCTTGCCTTCTCCTTGGTCAAGCTGCGGTCGCGGTGAACAAAATATAAAAGCCACCGGCGAAAAAGAGGAATGCGGCGATGAGGTAGGGGCTGGGTGCCCTGCGATAAATCGCGCATTCGAGAGCGGCGGAAAAGATCGGGCCTGTAATGCCGATCCCGGAGATGGACGCGAGGTGTCCGATTTTAATGGCGGTGAGGTAGAGCAGAAGGGCGAGATAAGTGCCGGCGAAGCTGGCCGCGATGACTAACGCGCGCGCTCGTATCGTCGTAAGTTGTTTATATCCTTCAAAAAGACGAATCGGCTGGAAGCAGGAGATCAACGCGAAGCCGAGAAGGGCACCGAAGCAGCGATAGAAATTTCCTTCAAGGGGTGGCAGGTGAGGACTGTGTTCGAAAGCGGCGCGTGACAAAAGGACACCGCTCGCGTCGAGACTCACGCCGACGAGTGCGAAGAGGAGTCCGCTGAGTCCCCACACGCGTTCCTGGCGGAAGCGCTCCAGAGCAAAGGTAACGAGACAGGCGATCAAGAAAATAACGGCGATAAGGCTTCGCGGCTCGAATTTCTGACTGAAAAAAAGACTTGCCGCAATTCCAAGAAAAAGCGGTTGGAATCCGAAGACCATCAGGGTGCGCGCGGCGCCGAGCCGGGCAAACGCGTTGAGGAGAAAGAGATCGCCGATGTTCAGTCCGATGAAGCCGCTGAGAACGAGTCCGGCCACCGATGGAAGTGACGGCGTATGCCATCCGGTCGTGATCGGTATGGTGAAGGCTAGAAATGCGAACGCGACGACGCATTTGAAGCAGTTCATCCACAAGGCGGAAATGCGTCGCGAATATTCAGCGAAGACGAGGCTCGAAGTTGAAAACGAGAGTGTCGAGCCGAGCGCGAGGAACAGGCTGAGGTGGTAATTTTCGATCGGGAGCATTAATTCACTTCAAGATCGATCATGTGGATTTGCGGGAAGCGCTTGATGAGATCGCTCTCCAGCCTGTTGATCTCGCGTCCCACGGTACGGACCATGCGTTCGGCGGTTTCAAAAAGGATGTATGTCGGATCTTCACCTTCGCGGATCCGTTCGGCGTCGCGTTCAATTTGTTGGCGATTGATGAGAATGCCGCCGTGGAATTCTACTTCCACAGCAAGACGAAGAACGCCTGGCGCCATCACTGCGGTCTTGAGGCTGGTGACGCGTTCCACGGTCGGATAGGATTCCAGGAATTCCCGGATTTCGGCTTCTTCGTCGGCGCCCGCGGAAACCCCCATCAAGATGCGGCCATTGGAGACAGCTAGCATGATGGCCATCACACCGAGAAGGCAACCGATGACAATCGAAGCGATCGCGTCCGGTAACGGGCTGTTGGTGAGGCGCGAAAGATAAAGACCGATCAAGGCCGTCGAGACACCGAGAAGAGCGATGGAATCTTCGAGGAGGACGGCCACCGCGGTGGGATCGTCTCCGGTGCGGATATATTCCCACAGAGATTTCTCTCCCTTTGCTTTGTTCACGGCGCCGATCGCGACCCAGAGAGTGTAGGATTCGATCACGAAGGAAATCGCGAGAATGACGAGTGGAATCCATGTTTGGTCGATCGGATCATGCTTCGGTTCGATCAACGACATGATGCCGTGATAGGTGGTGAAGCCGAAACCGACGAAGAAAATGCCGAGGGCCGAAACGAGGTTCCAGATGTAACGGGCTCGGCCTTTTCCGAACGGATACATCGGTGTCGGCTTGCCGGAACCATGCCGAATCCCGATGAGAAGCAGAATTTGGTTGATCGTGTCTGCGAGCGAGTGAATCGCCTCGGCTAGCATGGACGGGCTGAAGCTGATGGCCCAGCCGATGAATTTTGCTGCGGAAACGGTTGCGTTGCCGATGATCGCGGCGAGTACCGGCGGAAGTGAATTGTCAGTTCGAGTGTTCATGTGTTCCTTGTACGCACCATTATTGATCAGCGTTTAGAGAAACTCAACTGAACCTGTGGTGAGCCGCCGATCTCGGATGTGTGCAATGCGTCGGTAGCGGCTCCATGGTTTTCGACAGAGGTCCAGGTCATGACGTCTGAGGGGCTAGGGAAGGGTTAAAGGTTTCAGGTGTCTCACACGGATATTTCGGACTCCGTCCCGGAATTCCAAGTACCCCTCGACGTCCAAGAGCAGGGAATAGAGGAGGGGCGAGCGGAACTTTTGATAAAGATCGGGCGTGAGCACGAGATTCATCAGACCGGTTTCGTCTTCGATACTTACAAAGCACATGCCTTTTGCTGTCGGCGGTTTTTGTATGAGGCTTTTGAGACCGGCGACGCGCACGGGCGTCTTATCGCGGAGGGATTTGAGCCCCGCGGCCGTGGTGTAACGCCGACCGGAGCGCCGAAGTTCGGGGCGCAAAACCGAAAGCGGATGTTTGTCGACCGAAAAGCCTTTGGTTTCGTATTCACGAGTGATTTCCTCCCAGGAGCTTTCTTCCGGAATGAGGGCCGCTTCTTTTTCGTCCCGTTCGGGATCAAGACCGAGAGTGGAACCGAAGAAAAGACTTTGTGGATCGAAGCTCATCCCTTGCAGACGCCAGAGTGCTTGACGGGCGTTCAACCCGAACGATTCGAAGGCGCCGGCGGCCGCAAGCCGTAGCGTCGCCGGGCGAGGAAGACGCGTGCGCATGATGAAGTCGTTTAAGCTTTGAAACGGTCCGCCTCTTTGGCGTTCGTCCACGATCCGGCGGGCGTGCTCTTTCCGCAAGCCGTGAATAGAACGGAAGCCGACGCGAACGACATGTAAGCCGCTGTTTCCGTGTTCGAGTTTGTAGTCCCATTCGGAGTTTTGAACGTCGAGTTCGTGAAAGACCACGCCATGCCTTTGCGCATCGGCGACAAGTTGCCGGGGGGAATAAAAGCCCATCGGCTGGCTGTTGAGAAGTGCGCAAACGAAAACGTCCGGATGGTGACACTTGAGATAGCAACTGGCGTAGGTGAGAAGGGCGAAGCTCGCCGCGTGGCTTTCGGGAAATCCGTAAGACGCGAAACCTTCGATCGTGCGGTAGATTTGCTCAGCGTATTCGCGCGAGAGGTGGTTGGGAACTTTCGAGTCGCGCGCGTGGGCAAGAATACCGTTGATCACGCGCTGGCGCAGGCCTTCCATGACGACTTTTTTCTTCCAGGCAGACGAAATTACGCGCCTGAGTTCATCGGCTTCTCCGGGAGTGAAGCCGGCGACCGTGACGGCGATTTGCATGATTTGCTCCTGAAAGAGCGGAATGCCGAGAGTTTTTTTGAGAATCGGCTCCAGGTCCGGATGCGCGTAAGTGACTTTTTCGCGGCCCGCGCGGCGTTTGAGATACGGGTGAACCATGCCGCCTTGAATGGGGCCCGGACGCACGATCGCGACTGAGATGACGAGGTCGTAAAAACGCTCGGGTTTAAGACGCGGAAGCAACGACATCTGCGCGCGCGATTCGATTTGAAAGACTCCCACCGTGTCAGCTTTTTGAATCATCTCGTAAGTGGGGCGGTCGTCCTGCGGGATCTGCGCCAGATTCCAATCGATGCCTTTGTGCTCGTGCAAAAGCTGCAGGGATTTCTTCAAGGCTGAGAGCATGCCGAGCGAAAGAACGTCGACCTTCATGAGGCAGAGCGCGTTGATGTCGTCCTTGTTCCACTGGATGACGTAACGATCCGTCATGGACGCAGACTCGACCGGAACAATATCGATCACCGGCTCGTGCGAGATCACGAAACCGCCCGTGTGAATGCCGAGGTGCCGGGGGAATCCTTGCAGCTCAAGTGCGATGTTGAGGAGCTTTTGAAAACGATCGGTGTCGAGTCCGAATTGTGAAAGATCGACCGTGGCAAGTTCGGTTGAAGACGTTTGCGGCGGACGCTCCGGAATAGGCATGCGTGAATCCGGATCGTACTCCGAATCCCGGGATCGACGCGAAGTCGGCATTTCAATCCCTTTTTCCACGGCCATATCCACAAGGCGGGAAATTCCTTCGCGTCCCATGAACTTCACGAGGGCGTCGATCTGCGGAAGCGAGATGCCCATGACCTTCGCGGTTTCCCGGATGGCCATGCGCGAACGGTACGTGATCACCGTGCACACCATGGCGGCGTGCCGCTCGCCGTACTTGCTGTAAATGTACTGGATCACTTCTTCACGGCGCTCGTGCTCGAAGTCGATATCGATATCCGGAGGTTCGCCGCGTTCCCGCGAGATGAAGCGTTCGAAGAGAAGCCCCAAGCGGATGGGATCAACGCTCGTGAGCCCCAAGGTGAAGCAAACGACGGAATTCGCGGCGGAGCCTCGGCCCTGGTGCAGGATGCCGCGCTGGCTGGCGAACTGGCAGATGTCCCAAAGCGTGAGGAAATAGTCTTCGTATTCGAGCTCCTGAATGAGCGCAAGTTCCTTTTCGACCTGCCTTCTCACTTTGGCCATGAAGTCCGAGTCGGTTTCTCCGGCGTAGCGCCAAGCGACGCCTTTCTCGACCAGTTCGCGCAGGAATTCGCTCGCGGTTTTTCCGGGCGGGAGATATTCGCGCGGATACCGATAGCGGAGTTCGGAAAGAGAAAACTCCACCCGCGACGCGATCTCCAGAGTGCGCGAGACGAGATCGGGCCGCTCGCGAAAGAGGTGCAACATTTCGTCGGGCCCTTTGAGATACCGTTCGCGATTGGGTGTGAGCCGCGTGGCCGCTTCATCGAGCGTCGTTTTGTGGAGAATGCATGTGAGCACGTCGTGCAATGGCTTGCGCGACGGATCGTGAAAGAGAGGACGGGCCGTCGCGAAAAGAGAGATCCCCAAGGAGCGCTCGATCTCAAGAACCTGTTTGTAAAGGCGCACGGATTCCCACGTGAGATCCTTGCAAACCGGGAGATAGATCCGGTCTTGAAAAGCTTCATGCAGACGTTTGAGCTGAGACTCTTCCCAAGGCGGTAAGGGGAAAGCCAACAGGTCTTCGTTCGCATCCAGAATATCTTGAAGGCGGATGGAGATGTGGCCTTTGGGCGCCGGACGCTTGGCCTTCGCGATCAAGTGGCAGAGCCGTGAATAGCCGTCCTTGTTCATCGGCAAAAGTGCAATGGGCGAAGAATCGTAAGGAGTGAGTTCCGCTCCGCAAAGGTAGCGGAACGGTCTTTTAGGGATGCCGTCGGCGTTACTGAACGCGAGTTGCTCGGCATCGAAAAGCGAAGGTTTCTCGGCCGCCTGGTAACCGCGCACGATGCCGTAAAGTCCGTTGACATCGCAAATCGCGATTCCGTTAAGGCCCAAGACTTTCGCGCGCAAAACGAGTTCTTCGGGGTGCGAGGCCCCTTGCAAGAACGAGAAGTTCGAGCGCGCCAAAAGCTCGACGAACGGAAGCGGCTCACTGGGTGCGGAACACGACGTCGGCGATGAGCGCGCAGAGGAGGAGAGCGAAGGAAAGGCAGGCAATGATAAGCTCTTGCGATGCTTCATAATCCTCCCTTGAGAGGCGTCCGGCACGAGTGCGTCCATGCTGTCTCATGTTTCGTCCTTTCCTTAAGGTGCGAGCCGGGCCGGTTTCCGGCGGAGGTTCGGAAACCGGCCCGGCTCACGCGAACAACAGAGGGAAGTCTTCTTGTCTCACCCTCTTCGCTCAATCGAAATAACCGTGGAGGAAATACTCCTCCGTACTCGGGTCTTGAAAGATCCACAAGCACTGGCCTTCGGGAGAAACGGCGAAGTAGTAATCGCGCTTCGTCGCTCCTCCCGGTGCCCACCAACCGCTCTCAAGGCGTTCGATGGGATTTCGTGAAAGAATCTTCAAACGTTCGAGCTCTTCAAATGAAAGCGGTTGCGGAACGGACAATATCCGTGTGGGTCTCGGCGCACGCATGACATGCGCTCCGTAGTGCGGCGTGGGTGCAACCGCCGGCGTCGCATCGTTGTCTTTGCCGCGGAAAAACTCGACATGAGATGGTTCGAGCAAATCATTCGCCCGGTCGCGTTCGTGAAAGGTTGAAAGACACCACGCCTTCTCCGGAAGGAGCGAAGGCTCGATCCGGTAAAAGCCGGGCTTGAGGTTGGCTTGCGACAGCAAGCTGATCAAAATTTCGGCCTTCTCACGATCGCTCTCGCGCGGTTCGAAAAAATCGAGCTGTTGCGATTTTTCGGGAGATGGAACGATTTGGATTTCGAAATCGCGTATGGGATTTTCAAGATCCAGGTTGTGCAAGCGGTTTTCAATCAAGGTGAGAAAGAGAGAGCGGTCGCGGTTCGGCGTGGCTGGCTCGATGTCGATTTTGTGCTGCGCTTGGGAGTATTCGCAGTGAAGAATTAAGCTCAGCCTCTGAGCGATCAGGCGCCGCCCTTGAAGGCGCGCAAAAAGAAAGGCCATTGATTTCTGGATTTGGTGGAGCAGCAAAGACGCGAGCGAAATCGGAAAATCCAAGTGCACGTAATCTTCGAGAGGCTCCGTGGGAAGCAGGGGCGAAATCACTTGGCGGTCTTTGGCATGGATGCGCTTCCATAAAAGCGCGCCTGTTTCGCCCCAACGCTCTTGGAGAGCTTCGACCGTGAAGCGCGAAAGGTCACCGATGGTTTTGCAGCCCAACATCATGAAAAAGGTCACGATGCTCTCGATCGCCGCTATCCGTTCCCACGCCAGCAAACCTTCGAGGTGGAAGAGAAGGGGGAGGGAGAGTTCTTTCAACCGGTCTCTCTCCTCCCCCGGCGGGAGGATGGTTCCGGGACGTGCGGCGGCGAAGACCTGGGCTCCTGCGGGCGTGTCGGCGACGGCGCACTGAGCACTGAACCCAAGGTCTCGGGCGAGCCGGACGGCGGAATTCATCAGGTTTTCTTCTCCTCGATTGAGATGTTCGGATCCTTTTTGAACGCCCGCGAACAAGTGGCTCGTCGAAGCGATGTCGATGAAAACGAGAAAACCGTTTCCATCGCGCGCGGGCCGGGTTGACACGCGAGGCGAGTATTTTAAAAACGCTTCCGCCACGACTTGTATCGAATTTGGAAGGCGGCGCTTAAATCCGGCTGTCGGCAGCGCTTGAAGGTGGAGGCAGAGGCTGCGCCCCGTGCGGGGAAGGTTCAGCTTGTGTTCTTCCGGCGAGGTCCGAGCCAAGGATGATGCGATCTCCTGTATGGAGGGTGAAGCGCGCATAGTGGATACTCCTGGGGAAACTGTGGGGTGTCGGGCGGTGCAGAGCCCGTTCGACAAGAAGCCTCTTTTCTTCGAAATTCAAAATGAGCGAGAAAACCGAAGCGAGCGAACCGCGCGGTACCGGTTGTTGAGAAAGGAAAACCAGAGCAACGTGCGCCGCACGGGCTTGCGCCTGCAGCTTGCGTGCTTGGTGTTCGCGCAAGCGGTAACCGTCGAGTTCGCAGCCGATCAGCTCGAAAAGCGAGGAGGCCATCAACTCTTGCAGAAGCCAAAAGATCTGTTTCGGTTCCTCCGGTTTTTCGATGCTGACAAAACGGTCGAGCTGAACGCCTTTATGGTAAAGAGAAAGGGGCGCGAGGGGAACTGCGCCGTTCACCCAGGCGACCCATCGGCCGTTGGCGATCACACGCGCGGCTGCTTCGAGCCAGAGCGACGTGCGGCCGGAACCGAGAGCGCCGCAGAAAAGTGAGAGCGCCCCCTTAGGGAGTCCTCCCCAAAGCAAAAAGCGGTCGAGAGCGGCGAGCCCTGTCGCAAGCCCCTCGGGCGTTTTCAGCTGATGGGCTTCGCGAAGATGAGCGGCGAAGAAGTCCTTCAACTTCTTCACTTTTAGCGCTTGGATTGTTTTTTCATCTTGCGAAGACAAAGCAAGCCCCTTCCGAGACAGGGCGAGCGAAAGCCCCGGCCTCGATCTCAATCAAAACTGAGAACTCTTTAGAGATTCAGTTGCTTAGATATAACGGCGTATCAGGCCGACAACGACTCCTCGAATTTGAACCTCATCCGGCCGGTACCACATGGAAGACATGCTAGAGTTGGCCGGACGAAGTTCGATGGTTTGGTCCGTTTTCGCGTTCCGATGCAGATAAAACCTTTTAACGGTCGCTTCGTCCCCAATCGTGGCGACGACGATATCGCCGTTAGAAGCCACAGCTTGCTTCTGTACGAGGATCACATCGCCGTCGAGGATTCCGTCTTCGATCATCGACTGGCCTTGCACGCGCAAGACATATGTGCGATCCGCGTGACGAACCAATGAAGCGGGGACATCGATGTATTCATCGTGGTCGAGAGCTTCGATGGGGGCGCCGGCAGCCACGCGTCCGAGCAACGGGAGAGAGAAGTTTTCGCTCGGGACAATGGCCGGCGTGACATTGGAGCGAACCTCACCTTGCAATTCTTCAATAGCATCTTGCAAGGCCGAAGCAGGCTTCAGCAAAGTGATCGCGCGCTTTTGGTTTGACCAAGGCAAGCGGATGTAGCCTTTGTTGTCGAGTTGCTTGAGGTACCTTTGCACGGAGTTGAAGCTGGCAAAACCGAAGTGCTGGCAGATCTCCTGGTAAGTCGGAGAGTAGCCATGCTGACGCATATACATCTCGAGAAATTCCAGGACTTTCTTTTCTTTCGGCGTCAGAGGTTGTGGCAGGTCAACAGAGGCCGCAGCTGGTTTGTTAGCCTTTTTCGGCGCGGCCTTGGCGGCTGGCGTTTTCTTCCGAGTTCGGTTTGCCATCTTTTGGACTCCTTTAGTCAGTCGAACTCCCTTTGTACCCTTTGTATAAGTGCCGTGTAAGGAGAGTGTAAGTTAGATGTAAACTACTTTCCAGTGGAGTTT
>ERZ777003.4986-NODE-4986-length-10471-cov-3.360215_pt1 | contig 10471 bp, 6 predicted proteins | sample MGYA00374956_ERZ777003 | MGnify/ENA primary metagenome ERZ777003 (study PRJEB29302, sample SAMN06268252) | bioreactor metagenome | isolation source: Joint BioEnergy Institute, California, USA | place: USA:Joint BioEnergy Institute, California, USA | collected... | reverse complement strand
CGCGCGGCGCGATGAAATCCGCCAGGCAGTCGTGCGACTGGCTTTCATGCTTGCCTTTCTGCTGCCGCAGGTGGTGAAGCCGCGCGATCACCTTCTTCCGGGAAGGATCGGCATAGACCTCGATGTCATCGTCATCGACACTGTTGGCCGGGAACAGACCAATGACGGCGCGCGCCCGCAGCCAGCGCTCGGAGATGAGGGTCTTGAGCATGCGGCGGGCATCGGCGTAGAGGTTGCTTGCCGCCTCGCCCTTCTGCGGATCGGTGAGGATGTCCGGAAACCTGCCGGAGAACTCCCACGCATTGAAGAACGGCATCCAGTCGATGTGACCGAGCAGCTCCGCGAGCGGATAGGCCTCGAAGCGGTGCACGCCCGGCGCAGCAGGCCGGGGTGGCACGTACGTCGCCCAGTCCGTCTGCCGACGATTGGCACGCGCCTGCTCCAGGGTGAGCTGCGGGCTCTTGACCTTGCGGCCCGCGTGCTGCTCGCGCCGCTGGCGGTGCTCCTCGTTCACCTTGGCGATGAACGCGTCGCGCTTCTCCGGCGTCACGAGCGCCTGACAGATGCCCACCGAGCGTGAAGCATCCTTGACGTACACGACGGGTGCGGAGTACTGCGGCGCGATCTTCACCGACGTATGGGCCGGAGAGGTCGTCGCTCCGCCGATGAGCAGCGGAATGCGAAGCTGCTGCCGCTCCATCTCGCGAGCGACGTGCACCATCTCGTCGAGCGACGGCGTGATCAGGCCCGAAAGGCCGATCAGGTCCGCCTCCTCCCGGATGGCGGTCTCGAGGATCTTCTCACAGGGCACCATGACGCCCAGATCGATGACCTCGAAGTTGTTGCACTGGAGCACGACGCCCACGATGTTCTTGCCGATGTCGTGCACGTCGCCCTTCACCGTGGCGAGCACGATGCGGCCGTTTCTGCGGGCGCCTCCCGACCGCTCCTTTTCTATGAAGGGCACGAGGTAGGCCACCGCCCGCTTCATCACGCGCGCGCTCTTGACCACCTGCGGCAGGAACATCTTCCCGGCGCCGAACAGATCGCCGACGACGTTCATGCCGTCCATGAGCGGTCCCTCGATGACCTGCAGAGGGTGATCGAACGCCTGGCGCGCTTCTTCGGTGTCCTCGATGATGTAGTCGTCGATGCCCTTGACCAGCGCGTGCTCGAGCCGCTTGGCCACCGGGAGCTTGCGCCATTCGAGATCGACGTGCTGCCGGGTGGCGCCCTCGCCCTTGTAGCGTCCGGCAACCTCCAGCAGCCGTTCGGTGGCATCGGGTCTGCGGTTGAGGACCACGTCCTCGATGATCTCGCGCAGCTCGGGGTCGATCTGCTCGTAGATCGCGAGCTGGCCCGCGTTGACGATACCCATGTCCATGCCGGCCCGGATCGCGTGATACAGAAACACCGCGTGCATGGCCTCGCGCACCGCGTCATTGCCGCGGAACGCGAACGAGACGTTGCTCACGCCTCCGCTGACGAGCGCGTGCGGCAGGGTCTGCTTGATCCGGCGGACCGCCTCGATGTACGCGAGCGCGTAGCCGTTGTGCTCCTCGATGCCCGTGGCGATTGCGAAGATGTTGGGATCGAAGATGATGTCCTCGGGCGGGAAACCGGCACGCTCGGTGAGCAGGCGGTAGGAGCGCTCGCAGATGGCGACCTTGCGCTCCACGGTGTCGGCCTGTCCCTGCTCGTCGAAGGCCATCACGACCACGGCCGCCCCATAGCGGCGGATGAGGCGCGCCTGCTGGAGGAAGACGTCCTCGCCCTCCTTCAGGCTGATCGAGTTGACCACCGGCTTGCCCTGGATGCACTTCAGGCCGGCCTCGATCACCTCCCACTTGGAGGAGTCGATCATGATCGGCACGCGCGCGATGTCCGGCTCGGACGCGATCAAATTAAGGAAACGCGTCATCGCATCGCGCGAGTCGAGCATGCCCTCGTCCATGTTCACGTCGATCATCTGCGCGCCGCCGGCCACCTGCTGGCGGGCCACCTCGAGAGCGGCGGTGTAGTCGCCGGCCTCGATCAGCTTGCGGAAACGCGCAGAGCCGGTCACGTTGGTGCGCTCACCGACGTTGACGAACAGCGAGTCTTCGCCGATGTTCAGAGGCTCCAGTCCGGCGAGCCGGCACTTGACGGGAATGTCGGCCGGCAGCGTGCGGCGCGGATACGCCTGCATCGCCTCGTGCAGCATGCGGATGTGCTCCGGGGTGGTGCCGCAGCAGCCGCCCACGATGTTGAGCAGTCCGGAAGCGGCGTACTCACGCAGGATTTCCGCAGTGGTGGCCGGCGTCTCGTCATACTCGCCGAAGGCGTTGGGCAGTCCGGCGTTGGGATACGCGCACACGTAGGTGTCGGCGATGCGGGCGAGCTCCTGCACATAAGGCCGAAGCTGCCGGGCGCCGAGAGCGCAGTTCAGGCCGATGGCAAGCGGCTTCGCATGCCGCACGGAGTTCCAGAAGGCCTCGGTGGTCTGTCCGGAAAGCGTCCGCCCCGACGCGTCGGTGATCGTGCCCGAGATGATCAGCGGCAGCTCCACGCCCATCTCGTCGAACAGGCCCTGCACGGCGTAGATCGCGGCCTTGGCGTTCAGCGTGTCGAACACCGTCTCGATCATCAGGATGTCCGCGCCGCCGAGAATCAGAGCGCGCGCGGCTTCCGCATAGGCGTCGGCCAGCTCGTCGAAAGTGACGTTGCGGAAGCCGGGATCGTTCACATCCGGCGACATCGAGGCGGTTCGATTCGTCGGTCCGAGGACTCCGGCGACGAACGCCGGGCGACCGGCCCGGGTCGCAAACTCGTCGGCCACGCGCCGGGCGAGCTGCGCCGCGCGGTAGTTGATCTCCGGCACCAGGGCCTCGGTACCGTAGTCCGCCTGGGAGATCGCGGTCGCGTTGAACGTGTTGGTCTCGATGATGTCCGCGCCGGCCTCGAGGTACTCCCGGTGGATGTCCGCGATGACCTCCGGGCACGTCAGCACGAGGATGTCGTTGTTGCCCTTGAGCTCGCGCGCATAGCCGCGGAAGCGCTCGCCGCGAAAGCTGCGCTCGTCGAGCTTATGGCGCTGGATCATGGTGCCCATCGCGCCGTCGAGCAGCACGATGCGCTGTTCCAGCAGGGTCTTCAGCCGCGCGATGCGCTCACGGCGCGCCGCCTCGTTGGTCGGCTCGATCGCGAAAGGGACGGCGACCGCCCGCGATCCGTTCGCATCCGAACGTTCAGGCTGAAGCGCCTTCTGCGGACGGTGTCCGCCACGGGGAGGATGGAGACTCATGCGCTTGCTCCTGCGGTCAGCGCGGGCTCCTGCGCGGAGGTGTCCGGACGCACACCCAGCGCGTGGCAGATCGCGTAGGTGAGCTCTGCACGGTTGAGGGTATAGAAATGGAACTCGCGCACGCCGTGGCGCACGAGCCTCTGCACCTGCTCGATCGCCACGCTTGCGGCGATCATCCGCCGCGTCTCGGGATCATCATCCAGACCGGCGAAGCGGTCCTTCAGCCAGTCCGGGATCGTCGCTCCGCAGCGCTCGGCGAATCGCAGCACCTGAGGAAAGCGCGTGATCGGCAGGATGCCCGGCACGATCGGCGCGCGGATACCCGCGCGGTCGCAGCGATCCCGAAAGCGCAGGAAGATGTCGACGTCATAGAAGAACTGCGTGATGGCGCGAGATGCGCCAGCATCGATCTTGCGCTTGAGATTGTCGAGATCGAACTCCAGCGAGGGCGCTTCCGGGTGCCCTTCCGGATAGGCGGCCACGGAGATGTCGAAATCGGCCACGCGCCGCAGCCCCGCAACGAGGTCGGCCGCATACGCGAATCCGTCGGGATGCGGCGTGTAACGCGATTCGCCGCGCGGAGGGTCGCCCCTGAGCGCGACCAGATGCCGGATGCCCTGGTCCCAGTACTGCCGGGCGATGTCCAGCACTTCTCCTCGCGAGGCGCCTACGCAGGTGAGATGAGGCGCTCCGGTCAGCGAGGTTTCCTTCTGAATGCGGGTGACGACCGCGTGCGTGCGCGTGCGAGTGGAGCCGTCCGCGCCGTAGGTGACGGAGACGAAGCGGGGCCTGAGCGGCTCCAGGCGCTTGATGGAGCGCCACAGCGTAGCTTCCATCTCCGCATCGGCCGGCGGAAAGAACTCGAACGACACGCTGATCGGGGCCGGAGTCTTCATCGAAACCTCGCCGTGAAACCTCGCAGTGGGATCGCTTTTTTCTGACCTTCAGGCCACGCTCGCCGCGGCGGAGGCCGGTGGTGCGACCGGCACGGCCGCTGCCGCCAGCACGTGCTCGCCGTCGGCATCGATCGGACCAAGGCGCTCGCAGGCCAGGCCCGCATCCGCCAGCAGGCGTCTGAGGCCGGCCAGTGGATGCGCACCGGTGCCTTCGAGCGAGTCGTAGCGTTCGAAAACCCAGAGCTGACCGGCCGGAGAAAGCGCCCGCCTTGCGCATGCCAGGGACGAAGCGAGCTTGCGCCCCTGCACGGCGAGCGCATCGAGCAGGATTGCGTCGACAGGAGGAGCGATGCGCGCGAGATCGCGCTCCGTCAGGGCCTCATCGCTCGCTGCCAACTCCACGCGGCACGTCAGGCCCTGCCGCTCGATGAGCGATCGAGCGGACCGCGCCTTGCTCTTCGAATGCACGAGTACCGTGCAGTCCTCTGCAAGGCCGACCGCGCACTCGAGCAATTCGACGTGCTCCAAGCCCACCAGGAGCAGGGATCGCGGACGAACGGCCGGAGCACGGGACTCGACGAATGCACGAAGCGCTCGACCAAGACGGGTTCTCGGAACCTCCGTCACGTCCTCCGTACGCGCCCGCGCCCCTCGCAGTCGGGCTCTGTCCTGAGCCAGTAGAGGGTCCTCACGATCGAGTTGTGCGAGCAGACCTTGGAGAAACTCCCCCGCCGGCCCGATGCGCACGATGCCGTAGTGGACCCACTGGCCCTGCCGCAACCGACTCACGAGCCCTGCATCGCACAGCACCTTCAGATGGCGCGACACGCGCGGCTCGCTCTGGCCAAGCGCCACGGCCAGATCCGTCACGCTGAAGTCGCGCTGGCTGCAAAGCGCGAGCAGCCGAAGCCGGCTCGGCTCACCCGCAGCTTTCATCCAGGCCACCAGATCGGTCGACAGCGCCATGGCTTATAAATAATTGCAGAAATCTTTAAATGCGAGGCTAACAGAAGGCCGCAGGAAAACCAAGGCCACTATCGGCCACTGCCGAACCCCGGGCCGCCCGGGAAGCGGAGCTGCTGAAGCGAGAGGCAGAAGGCCGGGGAAACACCAAGCCCTTCATTGGCTTCCGGCGATCCCGGCCGTCAGGGAAGCGGGGCCGTTGAAACGGAAGCCCGTGCGCAGGGGTGGATGAAGCAGGCCTCGGTGCGGCGGGATCAGTGCAGGACTTGCGAGGGCGGCTTGCCGCTCTGAGTGGCGAACAGCATCTCGACGTCGACGGCATCGAAGCGATACGGGCGGTTACAGAACTCGCAGGTCACGGTGACCGCGCCTTCTGTCTTCAGGACTTCACGCACTTCGTTCTGGCCCAGCACCGTCAGCACCTCGGCCACGCGCTCGTGACTGCAGCGGCACTGGAACTGCACGGGCACGCCCTCGAACAGGCGCAGCTCGTGCTGCGAGAAGCCCCGTTCGAGTAGCTGCTCGATCGGGCTGCTCAGCAGCTCGGCCGGGCTCAGGCTCTTCAGGCCATTCGCGGCCGCTTCCCAGGCCGCCTGTTCCTGGGCGTCCTCGGTAGCCCCTTTATCGCCGGACGGCATCTTCTGCAGCAGCAAGCCCGCGCCGCGGGACGCGTCCGCAACCAGGCGCACTCGCGTAGGTAGCTGCTCCGAGCTTGCGAAGTAGGCCTCGAGGGCCCCTTCCAGAGAGGACGCGCCGGTCAGCGGTACGATGCCCTGATAGCGCGCGCCGAGATCCTCGGACTCCACCGTGACGACGATCCGCCCATCCTCACCGACCAGAGCGCGGAAAACCTCTGCGTTGACGTCCTCTCCGTCGAGCATCGCGGCCATGCCCTCGACCTTCTTTTCGTCGAAGCGCGCCACGGCTCTGATGCGATAGTCGTTCGTGCACTGGGCGACGAGCAGGCTCACCGCTCCACTGCCCTGCAGTTGCAGCGTGAGCGTGCCGCGGAACTTGAGCGTCGCCGCCAGGAGAACCGAGGCTACGACGGCCTGGCCGAGCAGGTCGCGCACCGGCCCGGGATAGTCGCGATGAGCCCTCAGATCGCGCCACGCATCGCTCAGGTAAACCCACTGCCCCCGGACGGGATGGTTCTCCATGATGAAGCGGCGCACTTCATCGGTCGTCGGGATATTGGCGTTCATGCGCACACGATGAGGCCCCGGGACGGACAACACAATCCCGCAAAAGAGGCACGCGCCGGGGCCGGCCCGCCGCTCAGCCCGGCAGTTTCTTCTTCAGCAGCTCGTTGACCTGCCCGGGGTTGGCCTTGCCCTGGGTCGCCTTCATCACCTGGCCGACGAAGAAGCCGAAGAGCTTGTCCTTGCCGGAGCGGTACTCGGCAAGCTGCTTCGGATGGGCCGCCATGACCTCGTCGATCACCTTCTCGATGGCCGAGGCGTCGGTGATCTGCCGCAGGCCCTTCTCCTCGATGATCGCGTCCGCGGACTGTCCGGTGTTCCACATCGCCTCGAACACCTCCTTGGCGATCTTGCCGGAGATGGTGCCGTCGACGATGCGCGTGAGCAGGCCGCCGAGCTGTGCGGCCGACAGCCGGCTCTGGGTGATCTCCAGACCCGACTCGTTCAGCGCCGCGGCGAGCTCGCCCATGACCCAGTTGGCCGCGAGCTTCGGCTCCGAAGGCACGGCGCGCACGACGTCCTCGTAGTACGCCGCCAGCTCCCGGCTGGCCGTGAGCACGCCCGCGTCGTAGGCGGAAAGACCGTACTGCGAGCGCAGACGCGCCGCCTTCTGGTCCGGCAGCTCCGGCAGGGTGCGGCGCACGTCCTCGATGAAGTCCTCGTCGAGGACCAGCGGCAGCAGATCCGGGTCGGGGAAGTAGCGGTAGTCGTTCGCCTCCTCCTTCGTGCGCATGGAGCGCGTCTCGCCCTTGTCCGGATCAAAGAGCCGCGTCTCCTGCACGACCCGTCCGCCGGACTCGAGCACGTCGATCTGGCGCTCCACTTCGTAGTTGATGGCCTTCTCCACGAAGCGGAAGGAGTTGAGGTTCTTGATCTCCGTGCGCGTACCGAACTTCGTCGACCCCTTGGGGCGCACCGACACGTTGGCGTCGCAGCGGAACGAGCCCTCCTGCATGTTGCCGTCGCAGATGTCCAGATAGCGCACCAGCGTGTGCAGCTTCTTCATGTAGGCGACGGCCTCGCGGGCCGAGCGCAGATCCGGCTCGGAGACGATCTCCAGCAGAGGCGTGCCGGCCCGGTTGAGGTCGATGCCGGTCAGGCCCGGCAGCCCCTCGTGCAGGGACTTGCCGGCGTCCTCCTCCAGGTGGGCGCGCGTGATGCCGATGCGCTTCGTAGTGCCGTCCTCCAGCACGATCTCCACCGCGCCGTTGGCGACGATGGGCAGCTCGTACTGGCTGATCTGGTAGCCCTTCGGCAGATCGGGATAGAAGTAGTTCTTGCGCGCGAACACCGAGGTGCGCGCGATGTTCGCTCCGATGGCCAGGCCGAACTTCACGGCCATGCGCACGGCTTCCCGGTTCAGCACCGGCAGCACGCCCGGATAGCCCAGGTCCACGAGGTTGGCCTGCGTGTTGGGCGGAGCGCCGTAGGCGGTGGACGAGCCCGAGAAGATCTTCGAGCGCGTCGCCAGTTGGGCGTGGATCTCCAGCCCGATGACCGTTTCCCACTCCGTGCGGCTCACGCGAATGCCTCCGGTACCCGCCGGTGCCAGTCCGTCTCGCGCTGGAAGAGATGCGCGGCGTTCAGCAACCGGGCTTCCGTGAAATGCGGCCCGACGATCTGCAGGCCCACCGGCAGCCCCTGCGGCGTGAAGCCGCACGGGATCGAGATCGCCGGCAGGCCGGCCAGATTCGCGCCTATCGTGTAGATGTCGTTCAGATACATGGTGATCGGATCGGCCGTCTTGGCGCCGAGCGGAAACGCGGGCGTCGGCGTCGTCGGACCCATGAGCACGTCCACCTCGCCGAAGGCCCGGGCGAAGTCGTTCGCGATCAGCTTTCGCACCTTCTGCGCCTTGAGGTAGTAGGCGTCGTAGTAGCCCGCCGACAGCACGTACGTGCCCGTCATGATGCGCCGCTTGACCTCGGCGCCGAAGCCCTCGCCCCGGGTCCGCTTGTACATGTCCATGAGATCCCGCGGATTCTCGCAGCGATAGCCGTAGCGCACGCCGTCGTAGCGTGCGAGGTTGGAGGAGCACTCGGCCGGCGCGACCACGTAGTACGCCGGCACCGACAGCGGCAGGGCCGGCAGGCTCACCTCCCGCAGCGTGGCGCCGAGCTTTTCGTAGACGGCGAGCGCCTCGCGGATGCAGCGCTCGTTGTCCGCATCGAGCCCCTTGTCGAAGAACTCCTTGAGCAGACCGATTTTCAGGCCCCTGAGGGGCTCGTTCAGCGTGGCGACGTAGTCGGGAACCGGCTCGTCCACGCTGGTCGAGTCCGCCGGGTCGAAGCCGGCCATGGCCCTGAGCAGCAGCGCGGCGTCCTCGGCGCTGACCGTGAACGTGCCGCCCTGATCGAGGCTGGAGGCAAAGGCGATCATGCCGTATCGCGACACGCGCCCGTACGTCGGCTTGAGCCCCGTCACCCCGCAAAGGGCCGCCGGCTGGCGGATCGAGCCGCCCGTGTCGGTGCCCGTCGAGGCCGGCACGAGGCGGGCGGCAACCGCCGCGGCCGAGCCTCCCGAGGAGCCGCCCGGGACGAGATCCGTGTTCCAGGGATTGCGGACGGGCCCGTAGTAGCTCGTCTCGTTGGACGAGCCCATGGCGAACTCGTCCATGTTCGTCTTGCCGACCATGACCATGCCAGCGGCCTTCAGGCGCGCGACCACGGTCGCGTCGTAGGGGCTGACGAAATTGGACAGCATCCGCGAGGCGCAGGTCGTGAGCACGCCGCTCGTGCAGAAGATGTCCTTGTGCGCGATCGGCAGACCGGTGAGCGGCCCGGCGCGCCCTTCGGCCAGCGCCTGATCCGCCTGCGCGGCCTCGGCGAGGGCCTGCTCCCGCGTCACGGTGATGAAGGCGTTCAGCTGCGGCTGGCTCGCCTCGATGCGGTCCAGACAGGCTCTGGTCAGCTCGACGCTCGAGAATTCCCGCTTGCGCAGGCCTTCGGCCAGCTCCGCGAGCGATTTCCTGTGAAGACTCGTATTGCTCATGGGCTATGCCCGACTCCCCCCGCGGGCCGGCACGGGCCGGCTCCGCCGGTGCAAATCACGGATGGCGATCACTCTATGACCTTCGGGACCAGGTACAGACCGGCCTGGGCCTGGGGAGCGTTCGCCTGGTAGAGCTCGTGGTGGTCCTGCTCGGTGACGACGTCCTCGCGCAGGCGCTGCTTCTGGCCCGGCAGGGGATGCGCCATGGGCTCGACCGCGGACGTGTCGGCCCGCTCCAGCTCGCCGACGAAGTCGAGAATGCGCGAGAGGCTGTCCTGGTAGACGGGAACCTCCTCGGGCAGGAGCTGCAGGCGCGCGAGATGCGCGATGGATTCGATCTGCTCTCGTGTCAGCGACATGGAGATGATGATGACGGCAAATGAGTGCGAAATCAGCGCAAAATCATACAGCTTGCCTTGCTGAATGTCCTGCTGGTTGCTAGATTACGCGCCACTTTCGGGGGTCCTCCCGCCTCGCACGTTCCGGTCCCTTTCATGTTCAAACGCTTGCGCGGCTATTTCTCCAGCGATCTGTCGATCGATCTGGGCACAGCGAACACGCTCATTTACGTCCGTGACAAGGGCATCGTGCTGAACGAGCCGTCGGTCGTGGCGGTGCAGGACGAGCCCACGCGGGGCGGCAAGGTCATCGTGGCCGTCGGCTCTGAAGCCAAGAACATGCTTGGCCGCACCCCGGGCCACATCACCGCCGTGAGACCCATGAAGGACGGCGTCATCGCCGACTTCACGTACACGGAGAAGATGCTCCAGTACTTCATCAACAAGGTCCACGGCAACCGCATACTCAAGCCCTCGCCCCGGGTGCTGGTCTGCGTGCCCTTCGGCTCGACCCAGGTCGAGCGGCGCGCCATCCGCGAGTCGGCCGAGGGCGCAGGGGCCCGCCACGTCGCCATCGTGAGTGAGCCGATGGCCGCAGCGGTCGGCGCCGGCCTGCCGGTGCACGAGGCGCGCGGCTCGATGGTGCTGGACATCGGCGGCGGCACCTCGGAGGTGGCCGTTCTCTCCCTGAACGGCATCGTGTATGCCGCCTCGACGCGCATCGGCGGTGATCGCTTCGACGAGGCGATCATGAACTACGTGCGCCGCAACTACGGCATCCTCATCGGCGAGGCCACC
>ERZ777003.4984-NODE-4984-length-10474-cov-6.847970_pt1 | contig 10474 bp, 12 predicted proteins | sample MGYA00374956_ERZ777003 | MGnify/ENA primary metagenome ERZ777003 (study PRJEB29302, sample SAMN06268252) | bioreactor metagenome | isolation source: Joint BioEnergy Institute, California, USA | place: USA:Joint BioEnergy Institute, California, USA | collected... | reverse complement strand
GGTGTCCCATCGTCCTGGGAGGTCCCCGGGCGTCCTGTGCAGGGTCTGATGCGGTGCGGGTAGCCTCAAACCCCCGCACAATGGGACCGATCCACGGTCCAGCCGGCTGCTTCAACGCACGACGGGCGGATTTGGATCCATCCGAGGCTGAAGGCCGAAGGCAAGGAGCATCCGCCGTTGCCGCTCTTCACAACAACGAATCTGGAAAGTCCTGCTCCGCTCGATCAGGGACTGAAATCCGAGATCCCATGCGCACCTTCATGCTGCGCTCTTCCGAATGACCGTTGAGGTTTCGGCGTGGCCCGCTTCCTCGAGCCCCAAAACCCGAGCCCGAACTGTCGCCTGTAGCCTCTAGCCTGTAGCCCTGAACTCAATCGACCAACTGATTCCTGACCGCGTAAGCCGCGATCTCGGCATTGCTGCGCATGCCCATCTTCTCGAGGATGCGCGCGCGATAGGTGCTGACCGTCTTGACGCTCAGCCCCAGCTCGTTCGCCATCACTGCAGGCGAAACGCCTTTGGCAATGCGAGTGAAGACCTGCAATTCGCGCTCGGACAGCCGGTTGTGCAGCGGTCCCTCTTCTTCGGCCGCAGCCTCCGATGCAAGCAGCTCCGCAACGATCGGCGTGATATACCGCCGACCGGAGCCGACCGCGCGCACTGCGCGCACCAGCTCTTCGGGCACGATCATCTTCGGCACGTAGCCGTTCGCGCCCGCACGCATCAAACGCACCGCAAAGCTGCGCTCCGGATGCATGCTCAGTACGAGGATTTGCAGATCGGGCCGATCGCGCCGCAGCGTCTTCAGCAGATCGATGCCGCTTTGGCCCGGCAAAGTCACATCGAGGATGACGACGTCGACCTCGGTACCGCTGTTCAGCAGCTGCAACGCTTCTTCCGCCGATCCCGCCTCACCGACCACCCGCAAGTCGGGCTCGTCCGCGAGCATCTCGCGAACGCCAGCACGCAGAATCGCGTGATCGTCCACGATCATGACTCGAATGGGCCGCTCGACGTCTTGGCGGGTCTCGTTGGTGACTTCGGTATCTTTGGTGTTCAACATCAGACTGCAACCTCCGTGAGTTCACCGTCGAAGTCGCCTATGTCGAGGCCTTGGGCCCTGTAGGCATTGAGACGGTTGTAGAGGGTTTTGAGGCTAACGCCCAATAACGCCGCGGCGCGCGTCTTGTTTCCGCCGCATTTTTTCAGCGTCGCAATGATCATCCAGCGCTCTGCGTCCGCCAGATTCGTGCCGACCGGGATCCGCAGCGTCAACGCGTCCCCGTTGACCGTCTGGATCATCGGTTTGCCGACGACCTTGCGCAGATCGAGCTCCGTCGCCGCGAGGATGAAGGCGCGATGCACAACGTTGCGCAGCTCGCGTACGTTGCCCGGCCAGTTGTGTTGACGCAGGCACAGCAACGAATCGCCCGAGAAGCGTCTTGCGGTCCCCTGCTCGGCATTCAAGTTCGCCAGGAAATGGTGCGCGAGCAGCTCGACGTCGTCGTCGCGTTCCCGCAGCGGCGGAACGAACAACGGGAAGTCGGCCAGCCGATAGAGCAAATCCGCACGCAGACGCCCTTCGGCGACCGCACGCTCCGGATCGCGCGTCGTTGCCGCGAGCACGCGACAACGGATCGGCCGCACTTCATCGCTACCGACGCGCCGCATCGTGCCGGACTCGAGCGCATTGAGGAGCTTGACCTGCATCTCCGTCGGCAGCTCGGTAACGCCGTCGAGCAGCAACGTGCCCTGCTTGGCGCGTTCGAAGTACCCCGCTGCGGCGAGCGGAGTCCCGGGCAATGCGCCGGCTTCATGGCCGAAAAGCTCCGCCTCGAGCAGCGACGGCGAGATCGCAGCGCAATTCACCGCGAGAAACGGCTCGCTGCTGCGCGGACTGAGTTGATGGATGGTGCGAGCCACCAAATCCTTGCCGACGCCGCTCTCCCCGACGATCAACACGCTCGCCCGCGTCGGTGCGACTCGACGAATCTGGTCGAACAAATCGCGCATCGCGGCGCAGTCGCCCAACAACTCTCCAAGGCCGCGGGATCGCGTTTCCTCTCGCAGCTCGCGCGCGGTCAGCGGGGCTGCCCTCGCGCTCTGAACCGTACCGTCAGCGCAAACGTTTTCGACCATCGTCAGCTCCCAATTCGCTTGTCTTATGACCGTTGTTCGTACGAACCGTTTCTGCGCGCCGCCCGAATCGGGGGCTCCGTTCAGGATGTAGGCTATTCGCCGACTCCTTCGAGGTGAGGAACGAAAGCATCCACGATTGCGCCGGCTTGCTCGGCTGTAACCCGCAGCGTTCCGCCCACTGCGTGCATGCGCTCTCGCATGCGAACGAAGGCCGGCGAGCGCGACGACTGCGACACTGTCTGTGCGAGCTCAGGACTGTCGGCGTGAATGCGCAAGCGCAGGCCCGATGCTTCCCGGCGCAACTCCACGTGCACAGTCGCGCACGCATCGACGTGTCCGAGCGCGTCCTGCGCCACTCGGTACAAGGCGATCGAACAGCTTCGATCCAAGCCATCGAAATCCTCTCCGGCATCGACCGTGCACGATCCGCCCGTCCGTGTCTCCAGCTCGCGACAGAGCGTGCGCAGCGCGACGGCAACTCCCAGAGTGTCGAGATGACTCGGTCGTAACCGATCGATCACCTCCTGCTTCGCGGCCACCGTTTCGCCGAGCATTCGCAACGCGCGTTGCAACCGTTCCTTGAGCTCCGGCCGGTCGTCCGGAAGCCGCCGCGCAATCCAGTTCAAGTCCATGTTGATCGCGGTGAGGTTGCTTCCGAACGTATCGTGCAGCTCGCGAGCGAGTTCGGCTTTCTCCTCTTCCGCAACCAGCATCAAATGCCGTGACAGAGCTGTGAGTTCCGCCGCACGCGCATGTAGTGGTTCGTCCGCGAATTCGGCAGCGCCGCCCGGGTCTGCGCTCGAGTGCTCATCCACGCAGCGATCCTCCATGCAAACCTGACTCGGAACGCTGCCGCGCACCAGATATCGATCGAGGGGCTGTGTTCGTACGGCAGCGCCTGAGCTGCGAATCCGAACGATCCCTCGCCGCTTGCTGTTCCTACAGCCGCGTCCGACCCGGAACCCCGGTTTCCGACCGAACGTTAACGAGCCGAAAGTCGTGTAAGCACTCTGCCGATCCCGAGTTCATCGAGTGCACCACACGTGGCGATCCGCGAGCCGCACGATTCGTCGGCCCGCGGCAAGCCTTTCTCAACTTGGAACGAACGAGGTATTCACATGAGACTGCATGCAATTTGGATTGCCGCCTTTGCCGGGCTGGCGTTGATGGGATGCAACAGAGCGGAGTCGCCGGCCGAGGTGAGGAGCGATGTCGCTCAAGCCGAAGCCGAAGCACAGAGGGACGTAGCTGATGCCACGGCGGATGCGCGCGAGAACATGGCCGAGGCACAAGAGCAGGCTGCCGAGGCTGCCGCGGACAACGACCCGAACCGAGCTGCGGAGGCTGCCCAAGAAACGAGCGAGACAGCGGCCGAAGGCGAGTATAAAGTTGCCGTTGCGCAGGCCGAGGCGAACCATAAGGTCGCGCTCGCGAAGTGCGAAGCCTTGAGCGGCGCTGCGCAAGAGGATTGTAAAGAGCGAGCGGATGCGGAGCTCGAGAACGCGAAGCGAGAAGCGGAACGCCGTCGCGACGCGGGCTGATCTCGGCATCTGCCCTGCCTCGACGGGCACTCGAGTTATGTTGCGTCAGTTGGGTACTAACGTTTCCGCGTTCCTGCTTGCATTTGCTTTGATCTCGACGCCGCTGGTCGGCTGCAGTCCGATGCCGAGGCAGCAGCCGACGGGCGAGGCCATCGAAGACGGCGTCGTCACGGCAAAGGTCAAGGCGAAGTTGATCGAGGATCCGGTAACGAAGGTGCACAACATCCACGTCGAGACGTTCAAGGGCACCGTGCAGCTGAGCGGGTTCGTCGAAAACGAAAAGGTGCGCGCCCGCGCGCTGCAATTGGCAAAGGACACCGAGGGCGTCAAGAACGTGAAGGACGCGATGGAAGTACGTCGGGGCTCCGGCTGAAGCCGTACAGCATCTATGCGCAGGGCGGGCTACGGCCCGCCCTTTTCATTTTCAGGGCTAGCTGTGGCTGGCGACTCGCTCGCCCCGAGCATCCGAACGTACCCGTCGCGTATACTCGGTCTTCTCCGCTGTTTGGAGCTCTCATGTCCGGTCAAAAAGCCTCCGGCGCGCTTCTCGCGACCGCAGCAGCCCTCCTGTTCTCCTCCACGCCTGCCATCGATGCGCTCGCGGCGGAGGCCAAGATCAAGTGCGAAGGCGGCAATGCCTGCAAGGGCAAATCCGAATGCTCAACCGCGACGCATGCCTGCGCGGGCCAAAATAGCTGCAAGGGCAAGGGCTACGTCATGTTGACCAAGGAAGAGTGCGCCGCCGCGCAAGCAGCCAACAAGGCCGACAAGAGCAAGGACGACTCGAAGACTTGAGCCTCGAGGCGAGATCAGTGACGAGCTCGCCGCCGATCGCTGACTTGGGATTCGGTCTCGGACTGCGGCCGAAGCATTACGAGGCGTTGCTCGGCGAGCACGCTGGTGCCGTCGATTGGTTGGAAGCCATCACCGAGAACTATCTGGGGCTGGGCGGCAAGCCTCTGCACTATCTCGAGCGGCTACGCGAGAAATATCCCATCGTGCTGCACGGTGTGTCGCTGTCGATCGGCAGCACGGACGCGCTCGACGAGCGTTATTTGCGGCACCTGCGTGCGTTCGCCGACTGGCTCGAGCCCGCTTGGATCTCGGATCATCTTTGCTGGACCGGCGTCGGCGGCGTCAATCTTCACGACTTGCTTCCGCTGCCTTACACCGAAGAAGCGCTAGCGCATGTCGCCGATCGCATTTTGCGAGTGCAAGAGCTGCTCGGACGACGAATTCTGATCGAAAACGTCTCGAGCTATGTCGCCTTCCCGCAGTCCGAGATGCGCGAGCATGAGTTTCTTTCCGAGCTCGCTGTCCGCAGTGATTGCTTTGTGCTGCTCGACGTTAACAACGTGTACGTGAGCAGCGTCAATCACGGCTTCGATCCCCGTGAGTACATTGCTGCGCTCCCGGCGAACCGCATCGCGCAAATTCATCTCGCGGGCCATAGCCGCCAAGGCAAGTACCTCATCGACACGCACGATGCACCGGTCAGCGAACCTGTGTGGGCCTTGTATCGTGACACCGTCGCCCGCTTCGGATCGGTGCCGACGATGATCGAACGGGATGCGAACATCCCTGCGCTCGATGAGCTGCTCGTCGAGCTCGATCGCGCACGAACGATTACGCGCGAAGTCTTGGTGGACGCAGCATGAGCGCCGCTTTGCAACGACTTCAGCACGAGCTGCAGCGGACGATCCTGAGCGGCGTTACAAATGACGCGCTCGTGTGCGGCACCGACGAAAGCGATCGCGCCGCCCGGCTTGGCATCTATGTCTATGCATATCGATCGCGCCTGCACGACGCGCTCGTCGACAACTTCCCGATGTTGCAGGTTCACCTGGGCTCCGACGAATTTGCAATGCTGGCACGGGGTTATATCGATGTGCAGCCATCCCGCAATTATTCGATTCGTACTTTCGGCTCGAATTGGTCCGAATGGCTGAAGACCCAGCGACCGGATGAACCCTGGCTAAGCGAGCTTGCTGCGTTCGAATGGGCGCTGGGGTGTGCGTTCGATGCGCCGAACGAGCCTCCGTTGTCGTGCGATGCGCTTTCGCGCCTTGCGGTAGAGACTTGGCCGACGCTCACATTTCGATTCGCTCCGTGCGTACGACACCTCACGCTCGAGACGAATGCGCCGCAGTTGTATGACTGCGCCGCGCGCGGAATCTCCGCGGTGGGACGTCACGAAGGAGCATCTGTCGAGTGGCTGATCTGGCGACAGTCGCTGCGCACGCATTACCGCTCGTTGTCGCCCATCGAAGCGCTCGCCTTGACGTCGCTGCTCGCGGGCCGCACGTTTGCCAATGCTTGCGAGCGTCTGCTCTATCATTGCTCCGCAGATGATGTCCCGACGCGAGCAGCCGCCTGTTTGAAACGTTGGCTCGCCGACGGGCTCATCGTCGGACTCGGCCTATCTGGTTCCGACTAGCCGACGATAGAATCGATTCGCCCGGCATCGAATTCACCTTCACTGACGAACGCCGCTCATGAGCTACGCATTTCAGCCGCCCGAGACGCCTTCCGTTGCGATCAAGGGCAAATCAGAACGTTTTCCGGTGCATCGCATTTACTGCGTCGGCCGCAACTACGCCGCCCACGCTCGAGAGATGGGCAAGGATCCCGATCGCGAGCCGCCTTTCTTTTTTTCGAAGCCCGCAGATTCGATCGTGCCAAATCACGCGAGCATTCCGTATCCATCGCGTACGGCCAACTTGCACCATGAAGTCGAGCTGGTCGTCGCCATCGGCAAGGGCGGCAAGAACATTCCCGTCGATCGTGCGTACGAACATATCTACGGCTATGCGGTCGGCAATGACTTGACGCGCCGCGATCTTCAGTTCGAAGCACGCGACAAGGGGCGGCCCTGGGACACGGCGAAGGGCTTCGATAACGCTGCGCCGATCACCGCGATCACGCCCGCGGAATCGAGCGGCCACTTATCCCAAGGGAAGATCTGGCTGAAAGTGAATGACGAGCTCCGCCAGCAAGGCGATCTTCGCGAAATGATCTGGAGCGCACCCGAGATCATTGCAGAGCTATCGACCTTGTATGAGCTCGCGCCGGGCGACCTGATTTATACAGGCACCCCTGCCGGTGTCGGACCGCTGAACCCGGGAGACCGCATCGAAGCCGGCATCGACGGATTGGACACGCTCGTCACCACGATTGCAGCAAGTTGAGGTTGCGCGATGAAGCTCTACACGTTGTTTCGCAGCTCGGCTGCGTACCGCGTTCGCATCGCATTGAACGTCAAGGGCATCGAGTTCGAGTCGATGCCCACGGCCCTGCTCAAGAACGAGCATCGCAAACCCGAGTACCTCGCACTCAATCCGCAAGGCTTGATTCCGGCGCTCGATATCGGCGGTACGGTTCTATCGCAGTCGCTCGCCATCATCGAATATCTGGACGAAACCCATCCGACGCCGCCGCTCCTGCCTGTTGATCCGATTGCGCGGGCACGCGTACGGTCGATGGCGCTCGCAGTTGCATGCGACGTCCATCCGCTCAACAACCTGCGCGTGCTGAACTATCTGAAGAATGACCTGCATCAGGACGAAGTCACCGTCGAGCGCTGGTACCGGCATTGGGTCACCGAAGGATTCCGTGGATTGGAAATACTTGCGCGCGAACACTCGGCCGCACAGCGCTACATGTTCGGCGACAGCCTCTCTCTCGCGGATATCTGCCTCGTTCCGCAGATGTACAACGCACGGCGCTTCAAGACCGACTTGACGCCGTTCCCGACGCTCGTTGCGATTTCGACGCACCTCGAGTCGTTGCCCGCGTTCGCCGCCGCGCGGCCCGAAATCCAACCCGACGCGCGGTGAGGTTGCGCGCTCAACCGTTAGGCTCGTTGCCGATGAAAGCGCTCTCATGGCGACGATATGCCAGTCTCGCGGGCATCGATCGCCGCATCGTTGCGTTGACGCGGCGCGCGTATCTCAAGTACGGTACCGTGCGGCAAACTTAGAATTCATCATTCGCCATCATCAGCGGTCGTTATGCCACGTTCTCGGACCCGATCTGTTCGTGCACGTTCACGTTCGAGCGCACCAACACGCGCCATCGATTTGGGCATCTTGCCGTCGCTGCTCGGGTTCAACATTCGTCGGGCACAGATTGCGCTTTGGCGGGACTTCACGCGCAGCGTCGCCGAAGGTGAGGTTCGGCCGGGCGTGTTCAGCGTCCTGTCGCTCGCAAGCTCCAATCCGGACATCGCGCAGATCGACATCGCCAACCAACTCGACATCGACAAGGCGAGCGTCGTCGCGCTCATCGGTTGGCTCGAGAATCAGGGATGGGTCGCACGCAAGCGCTCCGCCCACGATCGACGCCGTCACGAGATTTCGGTCACGCGTGCAGGACAGAAGGCTTACCGCACACTCAAGCGCGAGATGATCGAGCACGAAAAGAAGTTCGCCGCGCGCTTCACGGACGCAGAGCGCAAGCAGCTCATTTCGCTGTTGCAGAGGTTGCACGGCTGAAGAGGACGCGGGGCTCGGGGCGTGGGGCTCGGGCAAGAACAATTGCGCGAACACCTGTCTCTCGCCCCGAGAGCGCGCAGCGCGCGCCCTCCTGCAGCCTACAGCCTACGGGCTACAGCCCTAGCAAAGCGCGCGACGCGCGCTCTTCCTTCAGCCTTCAGCCTTCAGTCTTAGCTGGTCTTCTCGGCCAGCAGCTTCTCCGCCGCCGCGAGCAATACCGACAGCACGACGCCTTCGACGGCGAGCTCCACTTCGTTCACCGGCGGGAAGCTCGGTGCGATACGGATGTTTCTGTCGAGCGGATCGTTCCCGCCCGGATAGGTGGAACCGGCCGGCGTCAGCTCGACGCCCGCTTCCTTCGCCAGCTTCACGACTTGCTTGGCGGTTCCGGGAAGCACATCGAGCGAAATGAAGTAACCGCCCTTCGGCTCCGTCCATTCGGCGACGCCGCTACCGCCCAGGTGCTCTTTGAATGCGGAGAGCACCTTCGCGAATTTCGGCGCCATGATCGCGCGATGTCGGTCCATCAGATCGAAGATGCCGTCGGCGTTCTTGAGCAGCTGCACGTGACGCAACTGATTCACTTTGTCGCCGCCGATCGTGCGCTTTTCCATGCGCTTCAAGTACCACGCGACGTTGTCCTTGGAACCGGCAAAGAACGCAACGCCGCCGCCCGCGAACGTGATCTTCGAGGTGGAACCGAAAATGAATGCACGGTTCGGATGACCGTGCCGCGCGCACGCTTCGTCGATGTTCGCGATCTCGATGCGCTCGCTCGTCAAGTGATGCACGGCGTAAGCATTGTCCCAGAACAGCCGGAAGTCGCGCGCCGCCGTCGGCATTTTCGCCAGCCGCTCGATCGTCTCGTTCGAGTACACGATGCCGCTCGGATTGCTGTACTTCGGCACGCACCACATGCCTTTGATCTGCGGGTCGCTGGCGACCAGCTTCTCGACGACGTCCATGTCGGGACCGGTCTCCAGCAGCGGCACCGGAATCATCTCGATGCCGAATTCCTGGCAGATGAAGAAATGCCGGTCGTAGCCCGGCACCGGGCAGATGAACGCGACGCGCGACTCCTTGGACCACGGCCGCTCGCTGTCGCACGTTCCCTTGAGCAACGAATAGACGACGGCGTCGTGCATCAAGGCGAGACTGGCGTTGTCGCCGATGATCACGCGATCGGGCGTCACGCCGTAGACGGGTGCGAGCAGCGCGCGCAGCTCGGGCAGCCCCTGCAGCTCGCCGTAATTGCGACAATCGATGGCGCCGGAAGTGAAATTGCCCACTCCCGGCATGCTCAGCAGCTCGTTGCAAAGATCGAGCTGTTCGGCGGACGGTTTGCCGCGCGTCAAGTTCAGCTTCACTCCGCGGCGGGCAAACGCTTCGTAACGCTCGCGAACCTGCGAGCGATAGCTGCGCAGCTCATCTGCGCTCATCGAGGGTAGATGCGGCATAGGCTCGTCCAAACGCTGCGGGACAAAGGCCGCGCATTATCCACGGGAGCGGCGCGGCAGGCTACGCCTCCCACAGGCTGTAGGCTAGGCTGCAGGAAGAGCGTGCGGTCGCGCGCTAAACTGCAGTAGCCTGTAGCCTCTCGCGCAGCCCCAAGCCTCGAGCCCCAAGCCCCGCGCCCTTTCTGTCGCCTACTTCCGATAGTGATCCTGCATCGGATAACTGCGCGCGTACCAGGCGAAGATCAGGGCGGCGACGAGCGCGAAAGCCGCGAAGAAGAACATCAAGAACGCAGGTTCGCTGAGGCCCGTATCGGCAATCCGCTCGATCATGGCGGGATGACGCACGCTGGCATTCGCCAGCAGAACCCAGAGATTCCCGACCGTCACAGAGAGATACCAGAACGCCATGATCACGCCCTTCATCGACATCGGCGCTTGGCTGTACGCAAACTCGAGGCCGGTGGCCGAGACAAGAACTTCTCCGAACGTGAGCAAAACATAAGGCAGTACTTGCCAAGTGACAGAGACGGCGCTGCCGCCGTCGATTGCCAGCTGGATCATTCCGGCGGCGATCCATGCGAGTCCCGAAAAGGCAATACCGAAGCCCATGCGTCGAAGCGCGGTGACTTCGATACCCGTGCGACGCAGCGCCGGATACAGCACGAGATTGTTGAACGGGATCAGGAGCAGCACGAGGATCGGATTCAATGCCTGCATCTGCGCCGGGTGAAACCAATCGGGCTTCGCCATCTGATTCGCCTGCAGGACCCAAGTGGATGCCTTTTGGTCGAACAGCGACCAGAACGGCGTGACCAAGGCGAAAACGATCAAGACGCGCAGCACT
>ERZ777003.4982-NODE-4982-length-10475-cov-5.061516_pt1 | contig 10475 bp, 6 predicted proteins | sample MGYA00374956_ERZ777003 | MGnify/ENA primary metagenome ERZ777003 (study PRJEB29302, sample SAMN06268252) | bioreactor metagenome | isolation source: Joint BioEnergy Institute, California, USA | place: USA:Joint BioEnergy Institute, California, USA | collected... | reverse complement strand
GTGGGGCAGGGGCCGTCCGATCGGGGTCGTGGTGGTGGCCGGCGTGTCGGGCGACGGCGTCGCGGGCACCCGGTAGACGGTGACCGCCACCGAGGCCTCGGTCGGCCCGTAGTGGTTGTAGACGGCGGTGTCGGAGAGCGCGGCGAGGTCGCGGGCCCAGTCCGCGGCCGACGCCTCTCCGGCGATGATCAGTGCCCGGCGGGGGAGCAGCCGCGCCGGGTCGACGTCCCCGGCCAACGCGGCCAGGTGCGACGGGGTCAGCTTGAGGTAGTCGATCTTCGCGGTCGCGAGGTACTCGGCGAGCTCCTCCCCGGTGGCCCGCCGCGGAATGAGGTGCACGCAGCCACCGGTCAGCAGCGGCAGGTAGAACATCGTGACGGCGAAGTCGTAGGCGAGCGGTTGCAGCAGGCCGTACGCGCCGGCGTCGGCCCCCATGCGGTGCCGCACTCCGGCCAGGAATCGCATCACCGGCGCGTGCTCGACCCCGACGCCCTTGGGTGTCCCCGTCGAGCCGGAGGTGTAGATGACGTACGCCAGGCAGTCCAGCCGGGCCCGGTCCCGGATCGGCGTGTCGGGCAGGCCGTCCCCCGTCCAACGATCAAGTTCGATGATGCGATCAGCGGGGAGCGCCACCGGCTCCACCCGACCGGCGCGGTCCGTGATCAGGGCCTGCGCGCGGGCGTCGGCGACGAGGAACGCCCGCCGGGCCGGCGGGGCCTCGGGGTCGAGGGGAAGGTAGGCGCCGCCCGCCCGCAGCACGGCCAGCACGGCGACGGCCTGCTCGATGGACGGCTCCAGGCAGATCCCGACCACCACCTCCGGCCCCACGCCCAGTGCCACGAGCGCGTGGGCCAGCCGGTTGACCCGCTGGTCCAGCTCCCGGTAGCTGATTGTTACTCCATTGTGGATGATTGCCGGTGCGTCCGGCGTCGCCTCGGCCCAGGTCTCGATGACGCGGTCCAGGGTCGGCGGCACCGGAGCCAGGTTGGCGCCATCGCCCCCGTCCCCGAACGCCAGGACGGTCGTCCGCTCCGACTCGTCAAGGAGGTCCACAGTGGAGAGCCGCCGGTTCGGGTCGGCGGTGACCTGGCGGAGCAGGCGCACGAACCGTCGCCCGAACGTCTCGATCGTCGCGGCGTCGAACAGGTCGGCGTTGTAGGTGACGTACGCCTCGAGCCGGTCGCCGTCCGGGGTGAGCTGCAGGGAGAGCTCGTGCCGGGTCGCCGGGTTGTGCAGGTCGAACTCCGTCACCTCGATCGGGCCGACGTCCGCCTCGGGGGCGGGGTCACGGGCCGGCCGCAGCCAGCCCTGAAGGTCGAACAGCACCTGGAACACGGGCGGGCGTCGGACGTCCCGCTCCAGGCGCAGCGCCTCGACGACCCGCTCGAATGGCAGCGCCTGGTGCGCGAAGGCGCCGACCGCGGTGCGCCGGACCCGGCTCAGTAGCTCGGCGAAGCTCGGGTCGCCGCTGACGTCGGCCCGCAACGCCAGGGTGTTGACGAACAACCCGACCAGGCCGTCGGTCTCGGGGCGCGTCCGTCCGGAGACCGGGCAGCCGACGGCGAAGTCGGTCTGTCCGCTGTACCAGGACAGCAGCGCCTGGTAGGCGGCGAGCAGGGTCATGAAGGGGGTGACCCGGTGGGCCCGGGCGGTGGCGGCGACCGCCGCGGTGAGGTCGGCGTCCAGCCAGAACTTGTGCCAGCCACCGTGGAAGGTCTGGGTCGGTGGATGCGGGCGGTCGGTGGGCAGGGCCAACGGCGGGACGCCCTGAAGCTGGTCGCGCCAGTACGCGATGTCCGCCGCCCAGGCCGACTCCTGCATCCGCTGCCAGCGGGCGTAGTCGCCGTAGTCGATCGGCAGCGGGGCGAGCGTGGACGGTGTGCCGGTCGCGAACGCGCGGTAGAGGGCGACCAGTTCCCGGGTGATGATCTGGCTCGACCAGCCGTCGACGACGATGTGATGGATGAACAGGACCAGCACGTGATCCTCTGTGGACAGTTCCATGAGGATCGCGCGCACCGGCGGACCGGCAGCGATGTCCAACGGCCGGGCGAACTCGCGGGCCAGCAGCTCCTGCGCCTGGTTGACCGGGTCCCGACCGGAGTCGTCGAGCCGAAGCCGAGTCAGGGCGACCGGCCCGGGTGGGGCGACGACCACGGTGGGTCGCCCGTCGCTGGTGGTGGGGAAGCTCATCCGCAGGCTCTCGTGCCGCTCGACCAGCGCGGCCAGGGCCCGTTCCAGGGCGGCCACCACGAGAGGCCCGCGCAGCCGCAGCGGGATCGCCACCGTGTAGGCCGTGGTGCCCGGCGCGTACTGCTCCAGGAACCACATCCGCTCCTGGGCGAACGACAGGGGCACCGGGTCACCAGGGGCCCGGCGGGTGATCGCGTCGGTCCGCCCGTCGGGCCGGACGGCCGGGGCGGGCGTCGGATCCGGGCGGGCCGGGGCCGTCGGCGGGAGACCGGCGGCGGGCGTCGCCGGCGCGGTGGTCTCGGCGGCGAGAAGGGCCGCCGGGGCGACGTGGTGGGGCGGACGTTCGGCGGCCAGGCTGTCCACAAGGGAATCGGATTCTTCGGTCGGTGTGGTGGTCATGGAGGGATCGGATTCTTCGGTTGGCGTGATGGTCGTGGGGGGATCGGATTCTTCGATCGGTGTGGTGGTCATGACGGGTGTGCTCCCGTCGTCGCCCGTTCGGTCAGCGCCTCCAGCCGGTCGCAAGCGGCGCGCAGGGCGGCCGCCGTGTCCACCCGGGGCGCCAGTCGAGCGGCGCTGGCCGCGTACCTGGGGTCGGTCAGCACCGCGGACAGGGCCGCGCCGACCTCGACGGCCGTCCACCGGGCCGGGGGCAGCCACTCGCCGGCGCCGAGCGCGCGTACCCGCCGGCCGTTGTCCGGCCGGTCGGTGCCGTAGCCGAGGATCACCTGCGGAGTGGCCGCGGCGAGGCCGCGGGCGCAGGTCAGGATTCCGCCGTGGTGGATCACCGCCGCCACCCGGGGCATGAGGGTGGCGAACGGCAGCGCGGGATGCCACACGAAGCCGTCGGGCAACCGGTCCGGCAGCAGCTCGCGGTGCCGACCGACGACGATGCCGATCCGTCCGGCCTGCCGGCAGCCCTCGATCGCCGCGGCGTACAGCTCTTGATGCAACGACATGCTTGATCCGCCGGAGATCAGCACCGGGCGCTCGGGGTCGGGCACGTCGGGTGCGACCAGGGCGGCTACGTCCGGCGGGAGGTCGCCACCTTCGGCCTCGTCGTTGAGGATGAACCCGGTCTTGGGGACCGAGTCGGGCGTAGGGTTGCCGGCGGTATCGAACCAGTCCGGCCACAGACCCAGCGTGAGGTCGGCCGAGGCCAGCCAGGCGGCCCAGTCGGTCACCGGTGGCAGGCCGAGCGAGGAGCGCAGCTCGTTGATCGGGTCGGTGATGGTCTGGGCGAACACCCGCTCGGTCAGGTGCAGGGTGCCGACCTGGCCGGGAAAGACGGCCAGCCACACCGCGGGGACGCCGAACGAGTCGCGCGCCATGAGCGCGGCCAGCCCGGTGCTGTGCCCGGCGACCACGACCACGCCCTCGGAACCCTGCCGCCGCACCACCTCGGCCACCGCCTCGTACTGGCGGCGCATCTGGTCGAACATCCGCGCTTCGCGGTAGAAGTCGGCGACGCTCGTGACGCTGCGCAGGGCGTTGATGAGCAGCGTCTTGTGCACGGTGAGCTGGTGGCGGTACTGCTCCTCGGTGTCCGTCGGGCCGAACTCGAGGCCGGCGCGCTCGGCCACGTCGCGGTAGTACGCGTGCGTGTGCAGGCTCACCCGGTGGCCGCGCTCGCGGAGCGCCCGGGCGAGCCCGATGATCTGAAATACGTCGCCGTGCGTGCCGTCGGTGCTGAAAATAAACGTCGCCATGGATCACGCTCAGGACTGGGTGGACAGCGGGCTCAGGTCGCCAGCGCGCTCGCCCGACGCCGCGCCGGTGTGCCGACGAATCCGCCGCGCGGTTTCGGCGATCGTGAAATCCTCGGTGAACAGGTCGTCCAAGGGGAGCTCCACGCCGAACTCGTCGAGGACCCGACGGGCGAACCGGACTACCAGCAGCGAGTCCCCGCCCAGCGCGTAGAAGTCGTCGTCCACCGAGGTGGGCGGGAAATCCAGCAGCTCGGTCCAGATCCGAGCCACCGCCGCCTCGACGGGGTCGTCGGTCGGCACCGTGACGGCGGTGGGGTCGGGTCGGCCGGCCGCGCGTCGCCGGGCGGCGACGTGGGCTTCGGTGGCGGCGAGCACCTGCTCCGGGGTGGTCAGCGCGGTGGCGATCCGGTAGACGAGCTCGGGCCGGACCGCCGGCGTGACGGCGGGGCCGGAGCGGGGCGGCGGGACCTCCTCCGTCGGGCGGGGAGCGGCGGGCGCGGTCTCGGGCGGCTGGTACCGGACGCGGACCGCGTCCTCGGCCAACAGGCGGTACCGGGTGACGGGCGGGTCGGCCGGATGCGAGGCGCCCGCGGGGTCGACCGACGCGGGCAGGCTGCGCAGGAAGTCGAGCGCGGGCTGGTTCCGCTCGGTCGGGAGGAACGGCAGCTCGACCCACGGTCGGCCGGCGTCGAGGGCGAGACGCCCGAGCTCCGCCAACACCCGGTGCTCGACCCCGCGGCCGAGCACCCGGCAGCTGAGCAGGAAAGTGTCCACCCGGACGGTCTGGGTGTCGTGGGTCGTGATCACGACGCCCACCTGGCCGTAGTCGCCGAAGCGGTCGCGGGCGGTGACCACCAGGCAGCGGGGGTCGGCGCAATCGACCAGGGTCTCGACCTCGGCGACCGTGCGCCGTCGCGTCGTCAGATTGAACTGGTTCGTTCGCTGGGTGAGCTGGGCGGTCCGGGCGACGTCGTCGGCGGTCAGGGGGCGGACCGTCACCTGTAGGTCGAGCGTGCGCAGGAACTCGGCGAGTGACGGTGCCTGCGCCTGGGCCGCGCGGCGGGCCTGCTCCACCCGGTACCGCTCGGCCCGCTGGGCGTCGTCCGCGGTGGCGAGCGTGATGTCCAGCGGCCAGTAGTGGCGCAGGACCGACAGGGCGGCCGCCGGGTCGGCCGGTAGCTCGACCACCAGCACCTCGGGGTGGGCGGCCCGCACCCGGGCGCACTCCACCGGGTTGTCGTCGAGGAACACGAAGCTGTCCAGGCCGAGCGACAGCTCCCGCGCGATCGCGGCGAGGTTGTCCGCCTTGGGCAACCAGTTGATCCGGTGCGTGGTGAGGTGCTCGCGGCGCAGCCGGGCGTCGGGGTGCTTGTCGAGCGCGGCCAGCACGTCCTCCTCGACGTTGGCGCTGCAGATGGCGAGCAGTCGGCCCGCGGCCCGCTGCGCGAGCAGGATCTCGTGGATCTCCCGTCGCTCCGGCCCGATCCGCAGGCCATCGACCCCGTCCTCGCCGACCACGCCGTCCCACAGGGTGCCGTCGGCATCGGTGACGATCACCTTGGGGCGGGGCGTCAGCCAGGCGTGGGTCGCCCGAGCCACCACGGTCGCGAGCGCCGCGAACATCTCCGGCGTGTAGGGCAGGGGCGCCTCCCGGTCCTGGCGAGCTGTGCGGTGGAACGCGTCGTACGGGCGGGCGACGGGGTAGCGAGCGCGTACCTCGTCGTCGGTAAATACGGTGATCTGTCCGTCGTGGGGCAGGGCCGCGCGCAGCCGGCGTTGCTGGTCCGCGTAGTCCCGCTCGTCCCCTGGCCGAGGTGGACAGCACACCACGACGTGCGGCACCGCGGTCCGGGCAGCGCAGGCGGCGACCGCCGCCGCCAGCTCCTGGGCGTCCCAGTGGCCGAGCTGGACCAGGACGGCGTTGACGCCGTGCCGGTTGGTGGACAGCAGGCTGCGCTCGTCGAGCAACTCCTGAAATACCTGGTTGTCACCGGCGTACGCGACATCGACGGGCAATTCGGTTTCACTCAGCCAGAAGTCCAGCGATTCGGCGATGGGTTGCACAGGGAAGTTGGCGGCAATCGCCAAGCGAAACCTGTCCACAGTAGACCCCCGACGGAGAGAAACGGGAACGGGCGCCAGCGGGGCGTGACGGCAAGCGGCCACGTCGCCACTCATCGACGGTGAGACGGCCGGCTCATGGCGCGTGGTGCTGGCCGGACTGTCTGCCGTGCAAGTCAAGTCCATCCGTACACTGGTGACCATGAATAATTTCCGGTAGTTTCACTGGAAGCTTCGACTCCACGGGGGCTTCTCACGCGGCGCGGCGCGGCGCCGGATTCGGGGCGGCGAGGGGAGCGAATGGCCGACGGGGAGACGAGCTTCGGCGCGCTGCTGCGTTCCTGCCGAATGGCGGTGGGGTTGACTCAGGAGGATCTCGCTGGTCGGTCCGGCCTGAGCGTGCGTGCCATCAGCAACTTGGAGCGCGGCCTGGTCGCCCGCCCACGGCGGTCCTCGGTGATTCGCCTCGCCCACGGGCTGCGGTTGCCCAACCGGGAGTTGCAGCGGCTGCTGGAGGCACGCGTCTCCGCCACCGCGATCGCGGTGCCCAGCCCGCCGCGACCGCGGACGCGAACCCCGGGCGCGGTGGCCCGGCCGCGGCAACTACCCCGGCCGGCGCCGTATCTGGTCGGCCGGGAGAAGGAGCTGGCCGCCCTCGACGAGGTGCTCGCCCGGGTCGGCTCGGCCGTCACCAGTGAGATCGTCGCGATCACCGGCCCGGCCGGGGTGGGTAAGAGTGCCCTGGCCCTGCAGTGGGCGCAGAAAGTCGCCGACCAGTTTCCGCACGGACAGCTCTATATCGACCTACACGGTTTTTCGGTGGGTCCGCCCGTTTCGTCGGCCGAGGCGCTGGCCCAGTTCCTGCGCGCTCTCGGCGTCGAGGCGTCGCGAATCCCGAGCGAGGCGGCCGAAGCGGCCTGCCTGTTCCGGAGCGTGCTCGCCAAGCGACGGGTCCTGCTCGTGCTCGACAACGCCGCGAGCGCGGACCAGGTTCGGCCGCTTCTCCCGTCCGGTTCCGCCTGCCTCGTCGTGGTCACCAGCCGGGACCGGCTGACCGGGCTGGTCGGGCTGGACGGGGCGCACAGCCTCGCCCTGGATGTCCTCGACCCCGCGGCCGCGACCGAGATGCTGGCCCGGGCCATCGGACCGGCCCGCGCCGCCGCCGAGCCGCAGGCGCTGGCCGAGCTCAGCGCGCGCTGCGGATACCTTCCGCTCGCGCTCGCGGTCGCCGCCGCGACGGTCGCCCACCATCCCCGGCTGACGCTGGCCGAGCACGCCGCCCGGTTCCGGCCGCTGCAGTCCGGCGACAGTGGCAACGACCTGCGCACCGCGCTCGACGTGTCCTATCACCGGCTCCCGCCGGACGCCCGCCGCCTGTTTCGTCGGCTCGGCCTGGTCGGCTCGGCCGAGGTCACGGTCGCGGCGGCCGCCGCCTTGATCGACGAGTCGGTGGTCCGGACGATGGCGCTGCTCGACGAGCTCTGCGCGATTCATCTGATCGAATGCGTTGGGGTTGATCGGTATCGATTGCCGGATCTGCTGAGCCAGTACGCCATCGAGCGTGCCCACGTCGACGACAGCCCGCGGGCTCGCCGGCGGGCGCGGCAGCGACTGGTCGAGGTCGTACCGGCCGGGAGCACCGCGACGCTGGTGGATCGCTGGTCGCCCCGGCTGGCCTGATCGGCCGACCGCCGGGGCGGCTCGACCGGCACGGTCACCGGCCGGGGTCGTCACTCCGGCCGGTGCGGCCGGGGGCGGTCGTCGGCTCGGTCCGGTCGGGGTCGGCGGCGGTCGTGGACGGCCATCACGACGATGCCGATCAACCCGAAGCCGGCCCCGACGAAACAGATGACCGGCCAGTCCTCGTTGCCGCCCCGGGCGAGGGTGGACCGGAAGGCCAGCAGCACCAGGCCCAGCACCAGCCAGATCACCGTGCCGGCCGCCGCGACCGGCACCATCGGCGGATCGAGCGGGGTCAGCCGGCGGAGGCGGGAACGTTGGGCCACGCTCGTCAGGGTACGTGAGTCGGCCGCCGTCGCCCGGTCCCGACCACGGACTCGCGGGGTCGGCGAGGTCCACCGGTGACCGGCCGGTGTGAGGGGCGTACCCCGAGGCGGTCATTACAGCCATGCCGCACTTGTTAGCTATGCTAAGTATCTTGGTGAGGGGAACGGCGCAGGTAGGAGTTGAACCGGTGGCGGCAGGAGGAATACCGAGGAAGCTTCGCACCGCCTTCCAGGCGCTGACCGTACGGAACTACCGCCACTTCGCCGCTGGCCATCTCATCAAGCAGCACGGCACCTGGGTGCAGTTCATCGCCCAGGACTGGTTGGTGCTCGAGCTCTCCGGCAACTCGCCCACCGCGTTGGGTGTCGTCACCGGCCTGCAGTTCACGCCGGTCGTACTCCTGACGCTGTACGGCGGCAAGCTCGCCGACCGCCTGGACCGACAGCGGCTGCTCGTCGTCCTCAACGCGCTGTCGACCGGGCTCGCCCTGGCGCTCGGGCTGCTCGTGACCACCGGCCACATCACGCTTCCCCTGGTCTTCGCGTTCGCCGGGCTCATGGGCTCGGTGAACGCCATCGAGAACCCGGTGCGGCAGTCCTTCGTCTCCGACCTCGTCGAACCGGCGTTGCTGCCCAACGCCCTCGGCCTGGCCTCGGCGAGCTTCAACGGCGCCCGCATCCTCGGCCCGGCTCTGGCCGGGGTCGGGATCTGGCTGGTGGGACTCGGCCCGGTGTTCCTGCTCGCCGCCCTTCTCTACCTGGTCGCGACGCTGTTCGTGCTGGGGATCCGGCGGAACGAGCTCTACGGCATCGGCCCGGACGGCGTCGCCGGCTACGGGCGCGGCGTCGACCATGGCCGCCGGGCCCGGGCGGCCAGGAACGAGGCGCGGATCCGCGACGGTCTGGCCTACGTGCGGCGCCGGGACGACCTGTGGCTCGTGCTCTCGCTGCTCCTGGTGGTCGGCCTGGCCGGGTTCAACTTTCAGCTGACGCTCGCCGTGCTGGCCAAGAACGTCTTCGGCACGGAGGCCCAGCAGTTCGGTCTGTTGACGACCGCGCTCGCGGTGGGCGCGCTCGTCGGGGCGCTGATCAGCGGGGCCCGGCGGTCCCGGCCGAGTACGTACGTGGTCATCGCCGCGGCGATGGCGTTCGGTCTGTTGGAGATGATCGCGGGTTTCGCCCCGACCTTCTGGACCACCGCCGCGCTGCTCGGGCCGACCGGCTTCTTCATGGTCTTCTACGCTCAGGCCACGAACCAGGCGATCCAGCTCGGGACCGCCCCCGAGTACCGGGGCCGGGTGATGGCCCTGTTCACGCTGGTCTTCCTGGGCACCACGCCGATCGGGGGACCGCTGATCGGTCTGGTGAGCGAGCACCTCGGACCGCGGGTCGGCCTGTGGGGTGGCGGCCTGATCAGCCTGCTCGCCGCGGTCGTCGTCCTGGGGGTGCAGCTGCACCGCTCGGGGGAGCGCCTGCGCGTGACGCTCGACCCGCTCCCACACGTGGAGGTCGTTCCCGCGCCGGTGAAGGCGGCCTAGCGGGTCGTTGCGTCACGGGCCGTCCAGGCCGTGGACGGGGGCGGGACAAGGCCGGTGGTCCATGGCAGGGTGTGGCGCATGGAGTACGCCAGATTGCGGGAGTGCCTGGCGAGCGACGTCGCCCGGCTGCGCGAGGTCGCCCGCGGCGTCGCCGGCACGACCCCGGTGCCGAGCTGCCCCGGCTGGACCGTCACTGACCTGCTCAGCCACGTCAGTGCGGTCTACCTCCACAAGGTTGAGTGCATGGTGTGGGGAACCGCGCCGGAGTCGTGGCCTCCCGCGGGCTTGGCCGACGAGGCCCGGCAGCGGCCGTTCGACCTGCTCGATCGGGCGTACCGCGCGCTGGTCCAGGAGTTCGACACCCGCCTGCCCAACGCCCCGGCCGGTGGGTGGTACGAGCCCGATCGGACGGTCGGCTTCTGGATCCGCCGGATGGCCCACGAGACGGTGATCCACCGCATCGACGCCGAGCTGGCCGCCGGGGTGCCGCTCGCCCCGGTGCCGGACGACCTCGCGGTCGACGGGCTGGAGGAGTTCCTGTACGTCTTCGTCATGTACGGCACGACCGCCTGGTGGGAGGACGTCCGGGAGGTACTCGCCGCGGCGGACGGGCCGGACGTGCGGCTGGTGACGACCGGGGGCGCCTGGCGCGTCCACCCCACCCGCGAGGGCGTGCGGGTCTCGGAGGACCCGTCCGGACCGGTGGCGACCGAGGTGAGCGGGGCGCCGGCTGACCTGCTGCGGTGGGTGTGGGGTCGGGCCGGCGACGAGGCCGTGGTCATCAGCGGCGATCGGGCGCGCCTCGGGCCGCTGCGGGCGATCTTCACCGCGGTGGCGCAGTGACCGCGACCTCTCGGGACGACCCGCGCCCCACGCAACGGCTCTTCATCGCCGTGGATCCCCCGGCCGAGGCGGTCGACCACCTCGGCGTGGTCGTGGATCGGTTGCGGGTGAGCCTGGCCAACGCG
>ERZ777003.4980-NODE-4980-length-10475-cov-8.199520_pt1 | contig 10475 bp, 12 predicted proteins | sample MGYA00374956_ERZ777003 | MGnify/ENA primary metagenome ERZ777003 (study PRJEB29302, sample SAMN06268252) | bioreactor metagenome | isolation source: Joint BioEnergy Institute, California, USA | place: USA:Joint BioEnergy Institute, California, USA | collected... | reverse complement strand
CAGCCGACGCCTTCTGTCAGAGATGGGAGGCGTTCCAACCGGATCGGAGGGCGCGACAACCGGGAAAGCCGGCGGCCCTTACGCGAGTTGGTTTGCGGGTACCGGACATCAGTGGGTCGTCAACTGGTATGCCGGCAGCATTCCGAGTCTGGGTGTAGCCCCGGCTCACATCTACGAGCTTGACCGTTGCTGGGGGACTTTCGACGCGTCACCTCCGCACAAGGTGGTGTCCGCAACAGTTGGGCGCCGCCCATGACAGAACCGCCCCCGGAAATGGGGCGGTTCGATGTTTCACCCAGGCGGGTGGGGATCATTTCAGCATCGGAGGCGGGTTGGCACCCACCTTGCCGTCGGTGAACTCAGCAACGATGTGGTAGTAGTCGCCGAACACCAGAGCGTGCATGTCCTGCACCATCTCGGGAATGAAGTATTCCTTAGCAGCTGATCCTGGTGGTCACGCAGCTTCGGCCTGTGCCCAAGCTGCCGCGAACACGTCATCCCCGCCGAGCTGACGCAGCTTATTCCACTGATCGGAATGTGATCTTCCCATCGGTGAAGTTGCCTAACTCGGCGGCAATCTTGTCGCCGTTGATGGGGGTGACCGCCGCCATGTTGACGCGGCAAGCACATCCCCACCGGCCACCTCACTCGAGGTGGCTCAGCCGCGCCCTAGTCGGCTCGCATGGGCGTTTTGTCGGCTTTAGAAAACGAACCGGCGCCCGCTTGCCCCAGCCAACAGCAGGCAAGCACCCCCCGAACGCGAAAGACCCGCCCGAGGTGCCTCGGACGGGTGACTTTCGTGAACGTTCACCGCCAATTCGGTGAACATCTGGCGGTTGCGGAGAGGGGCCTCGATCCCCTGACCTCCAGCTTATGAGGCTGGCGAGCTACCAGACTGCTCTACTCCGCACAGAAAACAGTGGCCGCACCCGCCGCCGCTGTCAATGGGGTTCGCTGCCGGAACCGGCTGGCCGGTCCACCGTCTCCGCCGATGTCCCACACCTTCCGGTACGCCTCACAAAACGACGACCGTCACATCGTCGCCTGGACCTTCCAACGTCCCGCCGCCGCCGAACGGCTCGCCCGCGGCGAGACGGTCGAAGCGGACGGGCGCCACGCCTGGCACTGACTGCGCCCCCAGTACCGCTGGCTGCAGGAAATCTGCGCCCGCATTCTCGGCCTACCCAACCGGCACCTACTTCTGGTCCTACGGCAACTGGGAGGCGGTGGCTGGAGGGTGGGTATACCAGGATCGAAACGTCGTGTTCATCACCCTGCGGGTCCCCATCGACCAAGCCGCCCTGCTGGACGCCGGCGTATGGGAGATGATCATCAACAGCTCCTATGTCGGCCACGCCGCCCCCGAACACACCCCAGACTGTGACACCGACCAAGAGTGGGGATGTGCCCCCGTGACCGACTTCTACCGCCGCGCCGACGCGGCGGCAGGTGGCCCCTGGTGGGCACATGTCGACCGGGCCGGCAGCTTCACAGAGCCCGACAGCCCGTTCGTCGCCGAAGTGAACGCCTCCTGGGATCGGGTGCTGCGTTTGGGACCCGAAGCTTGGGTCGAGGTGGTCGCCCCGCAGCTGCACCCCGAATGGGTAGTAGAGGCGCGTCCAGTCTCCACGTATCGGCGCCGCCCCGCCCAACCCGCCCCAAATGTCACCGCCCGACCCGGCTTCAGCCACCGCCGCACACCGCCAGCTCGAAGCGTTGCGCCGCAACTCACCGATCTACCGGGCGCCCGAGACCCCCTAGCCGCCGCCGGCTTGCCGAACATGGCTGTTCCCCGACCGTGGGGTGGATGACCATCGCCTCGCCGTTCGCTACCGAAGCCGCGATCCCGCAGGCCAAATGGGCGAACCTCACTCGGATCCTCCCCCCTCTGGTGACGGAACGTCTGCTGGTTTACGCGGACAACGACGGGGCCGAACTGGTCTGGCATCTGCCCATCTGGATAACACTGCTTGACCAGACCCACCCGTCCATACGGGACCTGCTGGCAGAGTCGGTCACGGTTCGGTGACTGTCCCTGCAGGTTCCGTAGTGGTGGCGGTGTCTTGTGGCGGTTCGACCAGCGTGGCTTCGTCCGGCCACTCACCACCGATGCGCCCCAGCTCCACCGCAGCTGCGTTGCAGCCGTTCTCCGGCTCATCCCACCCGTACAGGTAGCGGTCCCCCCACACCGACACGGTCACATAGAAGCAGTACTGGTAGTCGGGCATGTCGGTGAAGAACCCCAGCACCGGATGGGGGCTGAACATCGGGTCGTCGAGGTACGACTCCACCATCGCAACCGTGATGTCCCCTCCCGATTCCACCGCACCGTCAGCCACAACTTCGAAACCATCGATCCCCTGCTCTTCCAGCTTGCGGGCAACCGCCTCCGCCAGCTCTTGGGAAGTGTGGACCCGAAGCTCGGTGAACTCGAACACCCCGGGCTCCACCCCAAACGCCGCCTCACCCAAAATCTTCGCCAATGCGTACATCGACTCGAACGGGGCCTCGTTGGGCAGATACTCGGCGAACTCGCCTGGGTACCGCTCCGGGACGTACTCCATATCCGGAGTCACTTCCACGATGCCCGACAAGTCAGCCCCGGGGACGACCTCGATGGTGCGGGTGCGGAACTGCTCAGAGGTGCGGTACACCAGACTGCGTTCCCGAAGCGCCACCTGATCGCCGTTCTCCAACACGAGGTCCCACCCTCCAGACACCGGTGTCATCTCGGCGGTTCCGGCACCGACGGTGAGTCGCACCAGGTATGCGATCGGGTAACGCACCTCGTAGATGTCCACGACGTCACGGCCGTCAAAGGCTAGGCGCTCCCACTTGTCGCCAGCCCGCCGCCAGACGACGTTCTCGTCGCTTTGGGTGTCATAGAACGCCACCACTTCGTCGTCGGCGCGGACCACCCAGCCCTCATGTCCGCGCGCGATCTCGAAGTTCATCTGCTGGTCTTCCCAGAAAACCTTCACCGTGGAAGGCCAGTTTGCCGGGTCCTCGGCCAACGCCCACAGGTTGTCCCACATCTCCCAGAAGGGACGCGGCTCCGCCTCCGGCTTCACAGTCGTCGGCGTTTGGCTCCTTTCCCCATCGGGACCGGTTCCACCACCGTCGCCGCCTCCGCTGCACGCGGCGACGAACACAGCGACGATGAGCAGACAGATGGCAGGCCAACGCCGCCGGGGCGTGTGTGTCGGGGTGCGAGTAGATGCGAATGGGAATGGCACGCCTCATCACTGTGCTCAACCTCCCCCTCTCGGCAATCCTCCTGGGATGCTCCCCGCCCAGGCGCCGGTCAGATGGTGATAACCTTGTTGGAGTGTGTCCGCGGGTCGTTGAGGATGGATTCGACCGCTTCCCACACCCGCCAAGTCTCCCCATCGGAGTCTGTCCACACCACCGCGATGTGCGGCTGCCAGCCTCTCCGTCCCAGCCCCAACCGGAGCCGCTCCAACACGACGTCGCAGCCTTCCCTGGACATCTTCAAACACAAGACGACGTAGGCGGACTCGCCGATCCGCCCTATCACATCCACCGCCCGCAGCAGGCCTGCGATTGACGCCCCCACGGCCCGCACCGCTTCTTCCCAGGCGGCGCGTCCTTCGTTGTCGAGGATCGCTTCGAGTTTGGGGATCGTGATGACCACCGCGGCGTACGGTTGGCCTTCCCGTTTCGACCAGGCTTGTGCCCATCGGCTGACCGTCACCAGCCCCGCCTCGGCCAGCAGCCCCGTCACCGAATCGATGGCTGTGCCTTCTTCGAGGTCCGCCTCCAAAGCGCTCACCCGGTCCAGCGCCACCAACAGCAACGCCCGCAAGGTCTGGATTTCGTCCAGGGCGTCGTCCATCGACTCGATGCGCCTGGGCGGCGGGACAACGAGCGCCTGGTCGACCACCGATTCCACCGGGGCGCGTCCGCGCATCTCCGCGCCGTTGCCGGTGTGATTGTCCTGGTCGTCCATCACATGTTTCCCTGGCCGTGGGCTGGGTGCTGAAGGAGGCCGAGCCTATCAGCCGACGTGTCCGGCTGTGGGCCTATCTTCGCTGAGTGGGAGGTCCCGCCACGGTGACCGACATGCCGACCTTCACCGTCATTGGATCCACCGCAGCCCGTCATCATTCGTCCCGCAGCACCCCGCCCGCCCCTGAGTTGGTGGTTGGGTTCGGGTTCGGCACCACCCTCGCGAAAGCCTGGGAGGACGCCGGCCACAGGTTCCCCGACCTTCAAGCCGTCACCGGCGCTCCGGTGCCGGCCGGGCAGATCCCGCCCCGCTGCTCCCCCACCGATTTCGGCCGCTACGTGCTGGTGGCAGCCCAGCTCGCCTGGGACGAATCCGCCTCCGCAGAGGAGATCCCGCCCCGCCTGCGCAGCGACGTGGTGGCGTTCTGGCGGCTCGCCACCTCTTCTGCCGGTCCCGCCGCAGCCCAGGTGAAAGGTCAAGGGGCCACACGCCTCAAAGCGGCGTTCGGCCGGGCAGGCACCCGCGACCAGGTGTGGCTGTTTGCCGCTTCGCGTCCGCTTCCCGCCCAGTGACGCCCTCCTCGCCAAATCGCCGCCACCCCACACCATCACCCGCATAGCGCCCCGTCCCTCACAGCGCCGCCCATCATGCCCCAAGAACCTCTCATCCCTTTCATCTCCGAGCTGGACGACCGCATCCGGGCTTGCGGCACGTCTGAGGTGATGTGGGCGTTGTTGTTCGAAGATCTCATCACTGGCGCTTTCGCCGACTCGTTCCCGCTCGACGTGGCGGAGCTCACCCATGGCACCGACGACCCGACTCGGGCTGCCGCGCTGCATGAGCTCGCCGAGCTGTTAGCCGCATCGGGGTCGGCAACCACCGAGCCGATCGCACGTGGGCGGTTCCGCATCGAGATGCCGGGAGGGTCGTCGCGGGTGATGGCCGGTGCCATCAACGGCGGCCCGGCAGTGTGTGCGGACCCATCCTGCGACGTGGCTGGCGGTGTGGTGCTGGTGTCGCTTCGCACCTTGGAGACACGCAACCGTCCCCGCGGCACCCCCATCCCCGCCCCAGCCGACCGCTACTGCGTGTACGCGACCAGCTGCGACCCGCCTGGCGTGTTGGGGATCTGTTGGGACTCGACCATTTTCGACTCCCCTTTCCCTGCCGACGTCCCCACCAGCCTGGTCCACAGTCTGCGGAAAGTCACCACCAAATCGCAGCTCTAATCTTCACGGCTGGCATTCCCAATGCCCCCAGCGCCCCTTGGGATGGTTGGTGCGCTGTGAATACGCCACCAGCCACGCCGCGGCCCGCACATTCGCCACCGGGTCGGTCCTATCCGCCCCCGGCAGGCCGATCTCCCGCGACACCCACACCCATGTCTTCTCCAGGAACTGGAACAGCCCCGTAGCTCCCGACGTAGGGTTGACCGCGTCCGGTCGTCCGTTCGATTCGCAGGCCATCACCCGCATCGCCTCGTCCCACAGGTCGCGAGGGAAATAGCGTTCCACGAGAGGACGCCACTGCTCCACCCCGGTCGTCCCCTCCGGCGGGCGGTAGGTGGCAGAAGAGGATGTGGACCGAAGGAGGTCACGCTGCGCCATCAGCTCTTGGCGCCGTGCCGCCTGAGCGATCACCAGCTCCCGTTCCAGGGTGAGCAGCTCTTCCAGATGCACCCGTTCGACCAGCAGCGTCTCACGGTGCGTTTCTTTGCGGGCCGCCTCGTCGGATTTGTCCGCCGCCGCTTGGCGGGCCGCATCCGCAGCCCGTGCTGCCTGTTCGGAGTTGGCCAGCGCCTCCTCCCACGCCGCCGCCAAGGATTCGAACTGTCCGATGTCGGAAAGTCCCGCCCCCAACCCCGCCACTTTCGCAGCCGCGTTGCGACGAACCTCCTCCCACTGCCGCCTCACCTGCTCCGCTTCCTCGGCTCGGGATTGAAGCTTCACAGCTTCGTTGTGTGCCGCTTCCGCCTGATTCTCCAGTTCGGCTACCCGCTCATCCAGCAGGCTCAAAGTCCTGACCAGCTCGGTCACGCCGTCGGCCTGTGCGGCCGTCGGCAAAGCACCCACCGCCACTACGCCCAGCAGCGCAGCAGCGACCCAGCGGCGAACGGTTAGGGCGAAAGCTTTCATGGCATCCGCCCACTGTCCCTCCCGTCACGAGATCCGCCATCGAGACAGCCTCACCCTCTTGCCTGTTGGCCAGCTGGACACACCGTGACGGCTATGTCCTCCTCGGCTCGTCTTCACCTGGCAGGCAAACACGCTGTCGTCATCGAACCCGACCCTGCACTGCGGACCGTCATCGCCTCTGTGCTGACCCGTGCCGGGATGCGGGTGGATGACAGAGAGTCGCTTCCTGAAGAGCTCACCGCAGCACCTGATGTGGTGGTCGCCTCTCTACCGCCGCTCGCCGAAGGCGCATACGCCGAACAGGTGGAGGAGCTGGTCAGGCGGCTGCCTGCTCCTCTGGTGTTGCTGGGCGACCAGGACGACAACGCCGAAGCCCGCAGAGAAGCGCTCCACGCCGGCGCTGCTGCGTTCGTCATCAAACCTCCCTCCGGGCCCGAGCTGCTAGCTGACGTCACCTACGCCATCACCACCACCCCAGAAGAGCGCCGTGCGGCTCTCGCCGCCGAGGAGGCTGTGCAGGCGGCGCGAAACCACTCGAGACCTCGCGGCCCTGTCAACTCGGTGCAGAGCTTCTCCCGTTTCGTTGAAGAGCTCGCCCCTCAGCTACAGAACGCCGAAGAGTTCGTGCGCACGTTCGTGCAGCGTGGCGGCCAGTGAAGCCCGCCCCTGCCGACCTGACCGTCGCTCCCCGCAGCCTGCTCTACTCCTCACACCGTTCTTGTCGCCGCGCTTGCTGCCACCCCAGCCGCTCCGAAGGTCCGCCTCATGGAGGCGTCCGCCTCCGCCCGGATAAAGGAGAAAGAATTGAGTTTGATAAGCCGTATGGCGTTGCGTGCCGGCGAACACAGCCTGGCGCTGCCGTACCGACCCGACCTGGACGACTACGCCAGCGAAGTGATCGCCAGCACATACACCGACTGGAAGTCTGAACGTCTCGGCTTGGCGGCTCTGGTCGCCGTCGCACTCCAAGACACCTCCGGCGTGGAAGCCCCAGGAGAGTTCTACGGCCATCCGACCGTCGAAGCGGTCGGCGTGGAACGTCTGCGTGACACGAGCGCCAAGATCAACTGGTGGCTCATCACACTCGGCGACCTTCTCGCCGCCGACGAGCTGGACGCCATAGCCATGGACCCGGACCTCGTGCTGGAGCTGGAAGCCACCCCGGACGCCCATTGGTCGCATGGCCATGTGGCGGTCGGAGACCTTCCTTCGGTCCAGGCGCTGGCCACCGCCCGCGCCTGGGTGTCCCGGTACGGCCACACTGCGGCCCGGTCCCGGGCTCTGGCAGCGGTCGTGCCGCTCTACTTCGAAGCTGGGGGTTCGTCTGACGACGTGTTCTCGTTCGTCGAAAGCTTCCCAACCCACGACCGTGTCGGCTGTGTGATGTCACCGCCCGAACGCCAAGAGGTGATGATACGGATCGCATGGTGGGCACTCACCGACGCTCTGTTCCACACCCACCTGGTGCTTCGGGCAGACAGCTGAAACCAACCGCCCAAAAAGGGCGCCCCAGACGGGGCGCCCTTTGTTTTGTGTCGGACCGGCCTCTTTCCCAACCAGCCTCCGCTCCGAAGGTCATCGGGGACTACGGTCAGGTCTGAGCCTTCGGGCGAGAGACAACCGGGCACACCACCCGGCCACGGCCCCCATGCCGCCACCTGCACCACCAAAACAGCCGCCTCTCCGCGACAGGCACCCCAGTCCCCAAAGGGCCGGAAGTTGTTGCGGAGAATTCTGCAATTTCACCTGTCCGCGAGCCGACCTTTGTTGCGAGTAGATGCAATGGCACTGCGGCGGCAGAGTTCACACGCCTCTCCGCCGGGGAACGATGAGCTACCTGTGAAGGAGCCTGAGTCCCACACGCCTTCGGTCGGTTCGTCACCGACGCCTTTCTCCCAAGAGCCGGGTCTTCACACCCGGCTCTTGTTCTTTGGTCGTTGGGCTGCTGGCGGCATCGAAAACCCGGACCACCTTCTGTCCCTATGGACGCCCCGCATCAACCTGGGGGCCTTCCCGACTTTCCCGCCTGCACGGTGGTGGGACTCACCGTCACAGACGCAACCGCAGTAGACAACTCGGTTCTCGTATCCACCGCCGGCGGTTTTTGGCCCTCAACTCCTCTCACAACCCTGCATGTCTCCGGCCCGTCCAACCGTTGGGCCGAGTTCGTCGCCCGTTCGTTTCGTGCCCACCGTCACCGCCCCGCCGCCGTCGACGCAGTCGTAACTCCCGACGGGACCATCGAAGCGGCCGGCGCCTTCTACTCGGCAGGATGGGCGCCGCTGATCGGCTCCCTGCACCGTGAAGTCCCCCAAGCTGCCCCCACCGAGTTCACAGAAGTGCTGTCCGGTCCGGGGCGGTTCTGTGCGGTGATCGCCTCGACGCTGGATCGACTCACCACCGACCGTTCCCGCATCAGGGTCCGCTTCACCGGTGGCCGACTCATCACCGCCGGCCCCACCACCCACCTGACCGACCTATCAGCCGAACTGTGTGTGCCCAGAGACGACGAGTTCTTGGCTGCAGTCACCCCGCTGCTCGGCAGGTTCGGGGAAGTCATATTGGTGGGTCTGCCCGGCTCGCGCACCTTGCTGGTGTGGGACCGGCCCGTCACCCAGGGCGGTAGGTCGCTGGTCACGACCTTCGTGGCTTGACCCTTGCCGACTGTGCGGACCCCTCCACGGTCGCACCCATGAAGAAAGGGATGCGCCCCACTCACATGTGGGCTTCTCCCACCGAGGAAACGACGAAGGAGACCTGAGTGTCCAATCAAGGTGCGACACCGCCGCAGGTGAAGGATCCGAACCCGCCCACCGGACTGCTCTCATATGAGGAGCTGATCGCTCTTCCGCTCGAGGAGTTCGCCAAGGCGATCCACGAAGACGACCCTGAGGTTGTCCGTCAGGGAATCGAAGAAGCCGGCGGCATCGAGAAGTACCTCGAGGAGCGTGCCTACGACGCTCTCGACGGCGCTCTCATGTTCATGGAGCTCTCCGCTGGTGCCATCGCCGCCACCATCCTGGCGGTCGGAATCAAGGAAGTGACCACGGAGATCCCGACCTTCGCGGTCACGATCCGTGGTGACGGCATCGAGCGCCTGTGGATGAACCCCGCGTTCTCCGCGCAGCTGAGTCACCGGGAGCGCCGCTTCGTTCTCGCCCATGAGGCCTACCACCTTCTGTTGCGGCACCTATACCGCAACAAGGAGCTGGCCGCCGACCGGTACTGGACGATCGCCACCGAGTGTGTGATCAACCATCTGGTCAAGAAGCACATCTCCGCCTCTGAGGTTCCCGCCGGCGGCGTGGACCCCGAGCAGGTGTACGACGGCTATAAGAAAGCCGCCAAGAAGATGGGGATGGACGCGGTCGACTTCGAGACTTTCATCAAGTCCGACGCGTCCGTCTACGCGCTTCTGCGGCAGACCCAGCCGCCCCTGAAGAACGTCCAGATCACCTGCCACACCTCCTGCGGGGAGGGTAGCGACGACGGTGACCAGCAACAGCAGCAGGGAAGCGGCGGGGGTCTCGGGTCGGACATCGACCCTGAGAGCCTCGGCGACATCATCGAAAGCGCCCTCGACAACGCGCTGGACCGCGCCAAGCAGGGTTCCGAAGACCTCAAGAAAGTCCTCTTGGACCTGATGGACGCCACGCCGGAGCTGTCCGACACGTGGGGCAACCTGGGACTCGGCGCCCTCCGCGGCAAGACCGAGTCCTCCCGCGCTCACGTGCTGTGGCAGCAGCTGTTCGCCCGTGCGCTCACGTCTAAACTCGCCGAGGAAGGCGAGCGGCCCATATACGACCGCAAGACCGGCTGGTGGGATACCGGAATTCCTGGTGTCTCCCGCCCGCTTGCACCGATGGGCAAGGACGAACAGTCGCAGGTGCTGATCGCCATCGACACTTCGGGCTCCATGCCTGACCAGGTCATCTACGCGATCGCCGCGACGGTCGGCAAGATCCCCAACGTCCACGCGACGTGGGTGACGTTCGACGCCGATGTGTACGAGTTCCAGCCCGGTGACCCTCTCAAGGGTGGTGGCGGCACCTCCTTCGATCCCGTCGTGAAGTACATGATGGAGCTCGAAGAGGTTCCGGATGCGGTGGTGGCTGTGACCGACGGTTACGCCCCGCCCATCAACCCGCCTTATCCGGAACGGTGGATCTGGCTGATCACCCCCAACGGGGACCAGTGGCCAGCCAAGCAGGATCCGCCGATGGTGACCATCGAGTTCGATCCGACGAAGCTGTGACCCGGCTTCACGGATGAAAGAATCCTACGCAAAAGGGCCGGCTGAGCCGGCCCTTTCGCTTTTCTGTTGTATGTGATAGCTGACTGATTTCTGTTCTATGTGATAACTGACTGAT
>ERZ777003.4978-NODE-4978-length-10476-cov-5.384800_pt1 | contig 10476 bp, 7 predicted proteins | sample MGYA00374956_ERZ777003 | MGnify/ENA primary metagenome ERZ777003 (study PRJEB29302, sample SAMN06268252) | bioreactor metagenome | isolation source: Joint BioEnergy Institute, California, USA | place: USA:Joint BioEnergy Institute, California, USA | collected... | reverse complement strand
GGAAGTCGGTCAGCCACGTGTCGATGCAGGCGTACGTCGCGTACGCCGAGGCCTGCGCGGCCACGTGGAACCAGGCGTGCCACACCTCGTCGCTGGCCCGGGTGCCGCGCAGTTTGTCGACGTTGACGAAGTCATCGAGGAATTGCTTGAGGTAGACGTACCGGTCCTGTTCGATGGTGGCCTTGTTCTTCTCGAAGACCGACCCGTCGACCCCTTCCGGGTTGTCGTCGGTCTTGAGCAGGAACGGCGGAAGCGCGCCGAGCAGGACGGCCTTGCGCACCCGGTCCGAGCCGTACCGGCCCAGGTAACGGGTCACCTCGCCGGTTCCCATGGAGAATCCGACCAGGACGACGTCGCGCAGGTCCAGCGTGTCGAGCAGGACCTTGAGGTCGGCGGCGAAGGTGTCGTAGTCGTAGCCAACCGTGGGTTGGCTCGACCAGCCGAAGCCCCGCCGGTCGTAGGTGATGACCCGATAGCCGGCCTTCAGCAGCGCCCACTGCTGCTTCTCCCAGGAGTGGCCATCGAGCGGGTATCCGTGGATCATCACCACCGGCGGCCCGTCGCCGTGGTCCTCGTAGTAGAGATGAATGTCGTGGCCGTTTTCGGCACCGACCGTCACCGTTGGCATCGGAGTTCCCCCTCACTCCCGCGGTTGAGGTCTCGAGTCACGTTACCGGCGCGGCCGAGTCGAGGTGACGCGTTCTGGATCTTCCGGGGGAGCCGGCTTGGCCCTAGGCTGCCGGTCATGCGCTCGCCCCTCGCACGCGTCACGCTCGGTGTCGCGATCCTCATAGACGTCCTGCGAGTCTTTCTCCCCTCGCTCATCACGATTTTCGGCTCGGCCGGCAGCACCCCGGCCGAGCTCATCGGTGTCTATGCGCTGGTGTGGTTCCTCGCCGCGTTTCTCGCCGTTCCCGCGGCTCGCCTCGTTCGGCCCGGGATCGTGACGGCGTCCGGCGGGGTGCTGCTCGCCCTGGGTCGGATCGCCCTGCAGCTCACCGACGGCGGGCTACCCCAGCTCTCCGTCGCGAGCGTCGCGCTGCTCGGCGGCCTGTGGTGGCTGGTGGGGACGGCCGTGGCCGCGCCGGGCGGCCTGTTGCCTGGCGTCGTCTGGGGCTTGGCGGTCGCGACCGGCCTGCACGTCGGATTGGACACAGTGGACTTGATGTGGCGCGACGGCATCGGGCCGGTCGCTCTCGTGGTGCTCGAAGCGGCCGCGTTCGTCGTCCTGCTCGGGCGTGGTCCATCCAGAGTGGACGTGTTGGCGTCCGCGGGCGAGTCGCCCGCGGTGAAGGCACCGACCGGGGAGCCGCCGGCCGGGGAGGCCACGACGCTGGCGCCCCGGGCCCTTCTCGTGGTCGGGCCGGCGATCCTACTGTGGCACCTCTATCCCGGCAATCCGGCGCACGCGCAGGCGGCCGACGGGTGGGCGCCGGTTCCGGCCGCGCTGGCGGTGGGGGTGGCCGGTTTCCTCGCCACCGCGCTGGCCGTGCAGCCGCGGTGGACCGGGCACCCGGTCGTACCGGGGGCCGTGCTCGTCGCCGCGGCGGCCGGGCTCGCGGTCGGGGAGGCGACCATCGACGGAGTGCACGGCCTGGCGCCGGGGTGGACGGTCGTGGCCCAGATCGTCGGGGCGCTGGCGCTCGGGGCGTGCCTGGGCTGGGCGGCGACGCTCACGTCGGCGGTCGATCGGCCCTACCGCCGTGGCCTGCTCCTGGCCACCGGGCTGTTGTTGTTCTTGATCTTCGCCTTCGCCTACTACGCCGCGTACGACCTCGGCGTACCGAACGACTACGTACCGGTCCTGGCCGCGCTGGTCATCGCGGCGCCCGGGGTCGTGAGCGTCCATCGTGGACGAACCGGGCGGGCGGCGCGGCCGGTCGTCGCCGCGCTGGCCGGGGCGGTCGCGGTGGCGGTCGCCGCGGCGCTCGTGCCGGTGTGGCGGCCGGCTCCCGTCGCGCCAGAGCCACCGGCCGAGGGCCTGCGCATCGCGGCGTACAACATCCGCATGGGGTTCGGCGTGGCTGGCACGCTGACCCTGCGCGAGCAGGCTGAAATCCTGCGCGAGCTGCGGCCGCACGTCATCGTGCTCAGCGAGGTGGACCGGGCGTGGTTCCTCAACGGTGGCCACGACGACCTGCGGCTGATCGCGGAGAGCCTCGGGCTGCGCATGATCTGGGCTCCGGCCGCGGACGAGGTGTGGGGCGATGCGGTGCTCACCAACCTGCCGGTGACCTCGGTGCGTAACCACGTGCTCGTCCGCGGGGGCCCGACCGGGGCCCAGGCGCTGGAGGTAGGCGTGCGCTGGGCGGGCCGTGACCTCACGGTGATCGCCACCCACCTGCAGCCGCCGCCCGGCTGGGAACCGCTGGACCAGGTCGAGCAGTTGGCGGCCATCGTCCGGTCGGCGCCCAAGCCCGTGGTGGTCGCCGGCGATCTCAACCTGGAGCCGGGCGAACCAGCCTGGGACGTGCTCATGGCGGCCGGGCTGGTCGACGCCTTCGCCGATCATCGGCCGTTCGTGACGATCCCCTCCGTTCGGGACGAGGCGGCGCAGATCGACCACATCCTCACCTCTCCGGGCTTCCGCTACCTCGATCCCGCCAACCCGGACGTGCCGCACTCGGACCACCGTCCGGTCGCCGTCACCCTGGTCCCGGCACCCTGACGGTTCCGACTCGATGGCCGACTGGTCGGTCGTGGTGTCGCAGCGCGGCACCCCGCCGGCGAGCCCTCAGGAGGCCTTGGGTTCGTTCGGCGTGCGGCTGGTCGTCAGCGGCCCGGTGGTCCGGGCCGTGTAGTCCTGAATCCACTCGTCCTTCCAGGTCTGGTCGTACTGCTCCGGGTTGCAGCTCGGACGGTAGGTCGCGATGAGCTCGCGGGCGATCTGTTCGCGGTGCGATCGGCGGCCGCCGGGCACCTCGTACCAGCAGACGTACAGTCGCCACTTCCCCCCGGCCCGCCGGATCCAGCAGTCGGCGGCCGGGTGCCCGAACGGCAGCGGCTCGGCCGCCAAGTTGTCGCTGTGTCCGACGTAGGCGACGGCGTATCGCTCCGCCGCGGGGTCGGGTTTGTAGAGGATCGCGTAGACGGCCGGCCGGGCCGGGGGGATCCACCCGCCGAGCACGCGCGGCCCCTCGAACGGGTAGCCGGCCAGCGATCCGAGCCGAATCATCGGTGGTCACCCATCGGTCCGCCGAGCGTCCGGCCCCCGGGCCGTCGGGGAGGCTTAGTACTCATCGTCCTCGGCCTCGCTGACCGCGTCCGCGTTGACGATCGGCCAAGGGGGTAGGCCGGCTCGTTGGGCCGCCCGGGTGAACTCGGCCCGTCCGAGCTCGATGGCCTGCTCGGCGGTGTCGGCCTCGACGACCAGCTGCGCCCCGTAGCGATTGGTGCCGATTCCCGACGCGATCCCGCCGGACGCGGCCACCGCGTCGGCGAGCTCGACGATCTGCTCCCGCGTCATGACCTGGTCGCCCTCGGCGACCACTGTCACGCTCCACTTCATCCGGCACCTCCCGGCCAATGGCCCGCTCCGACGGCTCCGGCCAACGGTCCGTCGCCTCCGCTGTCCCGGTGATGGCTGGTCCGCCGACGACGGTGTCCTGCGGATGGTCTGTCCGCGAGGGCTTCCTGCGGATGGTCTGTCCGCGAGGGCTTCCTGCGGATGGTCTGTCCGCGAGGGCTTCCTGCGGATGGTCCGTCCGCGAGGGCTTCCTGCGGATGGTCCGTCCGCGAGGGCTTCCTGCGGATGGTCCGTCCACGACGGTTCCAGCAGATTACGCCAGCTCAGCCAGCCGCGCGGCCAGCTCCTCCAGCCCGTGCAGGTCCCGGCCGGCCACCAGAAGGTCGACGTACGGTTCGACCACCATCATCCCCAGGGTGGTCGCGCGGTACCCGTGACCGGTTCCCCGACCGGGCGACCGGCCGACGGGCTGGGCGTGCGGGTTCACCCAGACGATGCGGTGGCACAGTCGAGACAGCCGCTCCACCGCGCTGGCCAGCACATCGGGGTCGCCGCGATCGAGCCCGTCCGAGCCGATGACGACGATCGCTCCACGGCCGACGCCGCGCCGTCCCCAGTCCCGGACGAACGCGGTGAGGCAGTCGCCGATCCGGGTTCCGCCCTCCCAATCCACGACCGCCTTCGCCGCCCGAGCCAGAGCGTCGTCGACGTTGCGGCGGCGCAGGGCCGGCGTCACCCGGGTGAGTCGCGTGCCGAAGCAGAACACCTCGACCCGGTCGCTGGCCCGGGTCGCCGAGTGCGCGAACTGCAGCAGGGCGCGGGAGTAGTCCGCCATCGACCCCGAGATGTCGAGGATCAACACCAGCCGGCGAGGTCGGTACCGGCGGGTCCGCCACCGAAGGGCGGGCAGGTCGCCGTGGCGGCGCATCATCTCGCGCACCGTCCGGCGGGGATCGGGGGTCCGGCCCCGGGCGGCCGGCCGCCGTCGGCGGGTGCGGCGCCGGGGTGGGGCGAGCCGCATGGTGGCCATGATCCGCCGGAGGACGGCCAGCTCGTCGGGCGTGCAGGCGGCGAAGGACTTGTCGCGCAAGATGTCCACTGTGGAGGCCATGAGGCCGAGGCGGGCCTGGTGCTCCTCGGGGTTGGCCGGGCCGGGATCGACGGCCGGGATCTGCAGCACCGTGGCGGTGGTGGCCAGGGTCTGCACCTGGGCCCGGACGGGCGCGGCGGTGTCGTCGGTTTCGCCGAGGAAGAAGGCGCGGAAGACCCGGTCATAGATCGGGATCTGCTCGCGCCGAGTGACCACGATGGAGCGTCCGGCCCAGTAGAGGTCGACCAGGTTGGTGGGGTCCAGGGCCGCCATCGCCTGGCAGTAGGTGATCACCTCGCCGGAGCCGACGGTGAGGCCCGCGCGACGCAGGTGGTGGGCGAAGTCCACCAGCACCGCGACCATCACGGCATCCGGCCCGGCCGAGCCGGGCGCGGTCACCTCGATAGGTCGATGGTCGTCGTTTCGGTCGCTGACGTCGTCGTTGCGTGGTTCAGGCGACGCAGCGGTCGGCTGCTCAACCACTGGCGATCCGTTCGAGGTTGCGGCGCGCCACCTCAAGGTCGTCGCGCTCCTTGATGACCGCGCCGAGGGTGTCGCTCACCGTCCGGGTGTCCAGGTCGGTCTCGCCCAGCACCTCGAGCGTGCGGACCCAGTCGATGGTCTCGGCGACGCCGGGTGGCTTGGCCAGATCCAAGGCGCGCAGTCGGTTGACCGCGGCCACCACCTTGCGGGTGAGCGCCTCCGACACTCCGGGCGCCCGGGTGAGCACGATCGCCACCTCGCGGTCGGGGTCGGGGTAGTCCACCCAGTGGTAGAGGCAGCGCCGCTTGAGCGCGTCGTGCAGCTCCCGCGTCCGGTTGGAGGTGAGGATGACCAGCGGCGGTGCGTCCGCCCGGATCGTGCCGACCTCGGGCACGGTGATCTGGAAGTCGGAGAGCACCTCGAGGAGGAACGCCTCGAACTCGTCGTCGGCCCGGTCGATCTCGTCAATGAGCAGGACCGCCTGCCGGCCGGCTCGGACGGCCTCCAACAGCGGCCGTTCCAGCAGGAACCGCGGTCCGAAGAGCTTCTCGACGACACTGCTCGCCGAATAGTCGTCGGCGTCGAGCTCCCGTTGCGACAGCGCCCGGATGTAGAGCATCTGGCGGGCGTAGTCCCACTCGTACAGGGCCTGGTTGGCGTCGATGCCCTCGTAGCACTGGAGGCGGATGAGGCGCCGGCCCAGCACGCTCGCCAGCGTCTTGGCCACCTCGGTCTTGCCGACGCCCACTTCGCCCTCGATGAGGATCGGTCGGTCCAGGGTCAGGCCCACGTAGAGCGTCGTGGCCAGCCCGCGGTCGGCCAGGTAGCCGCCCTCGCGCAGCGCCCGGGCCAGGTCAGCGACAGACGGAAATTCCCCCATGCTCAGCTCTGTTCACGCGGTCCCAGCACGAGGTCCCGGATCGATTCGCCGCCGGGGCGGAGCTTCCCTTCGCGGCGCAGCCGCTCCCGCCAGGCCGTGCGGAGATCCGTGCCGGGCTCGGCGAAGCCGTCGAAGGTGAAGTCCCGCATGTTGCGGCAGACCTTGGTTGGGGCGCACTCCTCGTCGAACTCGGCCACGGCACGTTCGTCGGCGGCCCAGATCGTCCGCAGCACCTCAAGGCCGCGCGCTCCCCGGTCCGCGCCCGGGCTCGGGTTGGTGGGGCGACCCGCGCTGTCGTCCCACCCGGCGACGCTTTCTCCCGGACCTGCGACCCTGTCGCCTGGAGATGTCATGGTCGCCTCCTCGTGACGCCGCTTCGCGTCCCTCAACACTAGGCGCGGATCGCGGCCAGCGGGACGACACATTAAGCCTTTGCTTAGCCGGACCGGCGCTTCGGCGTAGTCGGATGCGCTCCTCCGCGGGTGATGGGCGCGGTCGCTTCGCCGGGGCGTGCGGTCGTGCGCGGTCCGGGGCGCTGTGGGTCGCGGCCGGTTCCGGTGGGGTTGGCCGCCGTCGGTCCACCGGAGGCTCAACCGGTCGCGGCGGGGCAGGTGTCCCGGTACGGGATCGTCGGCAGGAGCTCCGCCCACTCGCGCTCGGTGAGTCCACGACCGGCGACCGCGCAGGCGTGCTCGACGAGGTTCGCCCGAAGGTCGGTGACCCGCGAGTAGTCCCACAGGTGGGTGTGGCCGAGTCCGCCGCTCACGGCGAGCGTCCGATTATCCGCGGCCACGGCGATCTGCCCCCAGGCCGGCAGTCGGCCCACCCGCACCGGTCGGGGTGGGTAGCTCACCTCCCAGAGGGATACCTCGAAACTGTGAGCTGCGATCACGACTCGTCCGTCCGGGGAGAAGGCCAGCATCGTGATCGATGGATCGGTCAGCCGGACGGGCGTGCGTCCGAGCAGGGTCGGTCGGGTCGGGTCGGTCACGTCCCACAGGGCTATCAGCCCGGCCTCGTCACCGGTGGCCAGCCTGGAGCCGTCGGGCGAGAAGGCCACGGCGTCGACCGGCGCGACGTGATGGGTCAGCGGTCGGCCGGCCATCCGAGGGTGCCCGGGATCGCTGACGTCCCACATGACCACGCGCGAGAAGCCACTGCCCATGACCAGGAAGCGTCCGTCCGGTGAGAAGGCCGCGGACCGGACCGGCTCGTTGTCCGCACTCAGTCGCACGCCCCGGGGGTCGTCCGGGTTGGTGATGTCCCACAGTCCCAGACCGGCCTCCTCGCTCGCGGTGGCGAGCAGGCGACCGTCGGGCGAGAACGACAAGGCGGCTTTGGGGCCGGCCGCCAGGGCGAGGCCGCGTCGTGTGACGGTGGCCGGATCGCTGATGTCCCACAGTCGGACCAAGGGGTCGTCGGACGAGCTCCGGGTGGCCAGGATTCGACCGTCGGGGGAGACGGCGGCGCCGTCGACGTAGGTGGGAAGGCGGTATGGCTCGGTGAGCTGTCTGGGCTGGTGGGGGTCGCTGATGTCCCACCGCGTGAAGGTGTCGACGTCGATCACCGCCAGGGTGCGTCCGTCGGGGAACAGCGCTACAGCGGTGGCATCGATGGTCGACAGCCGGGGATAGGGCGAGTCGACCATACGGAGGGAGACGTAACCATTGCCGGACCCCACCGCGATGGTCTCGCCGTCCGGTGAGAAGCGCAGCCGCTCGATGGAGCTGTCGAACGACTCGGGCCACTGGGCGATCGCATTCATCGACCGAAATGTCAGGTTGATAGTGAAGATGGACAGGGTGGGCATCGCGCCGCCCACGGCCAGCTGGCCGGCGGGGGAGAAGGTCAGGGTGTAGACCCACTCCGTCATGGGGGTACTCGTCACCGGGCTGGTCGCGGACGGATCGGTGACGTCCCAGACCTCGACCGCCGACCGGAATCCACCGACGGCGATCAGGTGGCCCTCGGGGTGGAAGGCGACCGCGCGGATGGGGCCATCGTCCGTGTCAGCCGTCGGCAGTCGCGTTACTGATTCCCGATTCTCGAGATCCCACAGGAGGAGTTCGGCGTCGCGGCCGCCGATGGCCAGGCGGCGACCATCCGGTGAGAACGCCGCCGTCCAGATCTCGTCGTCGTGAACGAGCGGCTCACCGATCCGCTTCGGCCGGGCCGGCTCACTGACGTCCCAGAGGATGACCTGGCCGTCGAGGCCGGCGGTGGCCAGCAGCGGCTGGGTGGGCGCGAACAGCGCGGCGCTGACCGGGCCGGTGTGGGCGGTCAGTGGATCCCCCAAGGGCACCGGCCGAGTGGGATCGCGGGCGTCCCAGAGGATGACGCGGCCGTCGACGTCCGCGGTCGCGAACAGGCGGCCATCGGGGGAGTACTGGACGTCGAGGATCAAGCCGGTGTGCGCGGTCAGCGGTTCCCCGAGGGGGCGCGGTCGGTCAGGCGAGCGGAGGTCCCACAGCCGTACGGTGTGGTCGAACCCGCCGGTCACGAGGATGCTCCCATCCGGTGAGTAGGCGATGCCCCTGACGGCGTTCGTGTGGCCCACCAGCGTCGCCCGGATGTCGCTGCTGGCGGTGTAGCCGAGGAGGCTCGCGCGGACCTGCTCGTCATCGCGCAGCTCCCGTGCGGCCAGGCTCAGTCGGATCGCCGCCGGATACTCGGCGGCGTCGACCGGCACGTCGGTCCGGGTGAGCAGGTCGGCCTCGGCCAGCAGTTGCCGCACGAGGGCGTCGCGGAGACCCTGCTCGGCCCGGGCCCGCTGCTTTTCGGCCAACTCCTCCTGCTCGCGCGCCACGACGCGCAGCTCGTTGGCGGCGCGGGTGCGGTCCACCGCGACCGCGGCACCGATCCCCGCCATGACCACGAGGGTGGCGAGGGTGGCGATGGTGGCCCGGACGAGGCGCTGCGTCCGCCGGTGCTGTCGGATGTCGGCGCCGATGAGGTCGTCCTTGGCCAGGTTGTGCAGGGGTGCGGCGAGCTCGGCCATCCGGTCCCGGAAAGCCGTGTTGCGCAGGGTGAGCTGGTCGGCCGGGAGCCCGCGCAGGTCGACCCAGCGCGGTTCTTCGGTCCGGCGCCCGAAGAGCACGTCGGGGATGCAGGTCGTGCGTTCCCGGTCGAAGTCCTGCCTGGCCGCGTCCCAGTGCAGCTCACCGCTGGTCACCGCGATGAGCAGGGTGCCGGGCGGGTTGTGGTCGAGCCAGTAGGAGATCTCGCGGGCGACCCAGGGCGAGGCGGCGGCTTCCGGGGAGGCGAGCAGGATGAAGTACCGGCTCGTGTCCATGGCGGCCTGGATCGACGGCCAGAGGGCTTCGTTCGCGGCGAGGCTGGAGTCGTCGCGGAACACCCGCAGCGCCCGCCGGCGGTGCCAGGGCTTGGCCAGCTGTTGGAGCGCATCCCGCACCGCGGCCGACAAGGCCGCGTCGGCGGCGTGGCTGTAGCACAGAAAGGCCGCGTACTTCTTGTCCACTCCAGACCCCGTTCCGTCACACCTCTCGATCCGTCACGGTGCCGGGCAGGTGTCGTGATAGGGGATGGACGACAGCAGCACCGCCCATTCCTCTTCAGTCAGGCCACGGCCGGCGATGGCGCAGGCCCGTTCGACCAGGTGCTCGCGGCGGCTGGCGGCCAGCGAGTAGTCCAACACCTGGACCGGAGTCTGGAGTCCACCCGACGCCACCATTCGTAGTCCGACCGGGAAGAACGACACGGTGGGCCGCGCGGTCAGCCCGCGGGCGATCTCGACCGGACGGGCCGGGTAGCCCAGGTCCAGCAGAACCGTCTGGTTGTCGAACGAGCTGGAGACGAGCAGGCCGCCGTCCGCGGAGAAGCTCAGGGACCGGATGTTGTTCCAATGCACCTGGATGGCCCGGCCGATCGGGGTGGGTCGGGCCGGGTCGGTGACGTCCCACAGCACGAGGGACCCGTCGTCGTGGCCGGCGGCGAGCATCGATCCGTCCGGCGAGAAGGCCAGCGTGTAGGTGCCGCTCCGACGGGTAGGGAACGGTTCGCCGAGGCGGCGGGGTTGCCGCGGGTCGCTGACGTCCCACAGGACCGTCGGTTCAGTGAGACCACCCACGGCAAGCAAGGATCGGTCGGGGTCGTAGGCGAGAGTCCAGGCCTGGTGGTCGGGCTCCAGCGGTCCCACCTTCACGGGCCTGGCCGGCTGGCTGATGTCCCACAGCTCCACGCCGTTGTCGACGGAGGCGGTGGCCAGGGTGCGCGCGTCCGCGAAGAAGACCGCCGCTCGGACGTCGCCGCTGGCCAGCTCGCCGAGGCGCCTGAGCTCGGTGGGACCGGCGACCTGCCACAGCTGCACCGTGTCCAGGAAGCCGACGGTGGCGGCCAGGGTCCCGTCGGGGGAGAACGCGATCGCGATGATCTCGGCGTTGTGGGCGGGTACCGGCCCGGCCAGCTGCCTGGCGTTGGCCGGGTCGGTCACGTCCCAGCGCGACACGCTACCGGCCCGGTCACCGATGAGGACGCTGCGCCCATCGGGGGCCGGCAGCGCGAGGGCGTCCCGGATCGGCGTATCGGTTTCGATCACGA
>ERZ777003.4977-NODE-4977-length-10479-cov-4.441002_pt1 | contig 10479 bp, 8 predicted proteins | sample MGYA00374956_ERZ777003 | MGnify/ENA primary metagenome ERZ777003 (study PRJEB29302, sample SAMN06268252) | bioreactor metagenome | isolation source: Joint BioEnergy Institute, California, USA | place: USA:Joint BioEnergy Institute, California, USA | collected... | reverse complement strand
CGTTCCGCGAAGATCTGTTCTACCGGTTGAACGTCATGCCGATCTTCCTGCCGCCTCTCCGGGAACGCGTCGACGATATCGGCGAACTCGCTCAGTACTTCATCCGAAAGTTCTCGAAGTCTCACGGTCGCGTCATCAAAGGACTGACGGAGGAAACACTCGAAATCCTGAAAAAGTACCGTTGGCCCGGCAATATCCGCGAGCTCGAAAACGTCATCGAGCGAGCCTTCATCGTCGAAAACTCCGATTTCATCACGCCGGCTTCTCTTCCGGAGCACATCCTGCAACAAACCTCCGGCCGCGTTCAGACGTCGGTGGGGCCCTCAGTTCCCTACACCGGACCGCTCGATTACGAGGCATTTAAGGAACAAGCTGAAAAGGAGTTCATCATCAGCGCCCTGAAAGCAAACAAGGGCCGTATCAATAAAACGGTGGCTGAAGCCAACATTCCGAATAATACCCTACTCCGTAAGATCAAGAAGTATGGAATCAACGTCCGCGATTTCATGGATTGACAGAGACAGGCGCTCCTGCGAGCCCCTTGCCGACGGGAGCGCCTGCGATCATATCTCATCGATGGCTTTCGACCAGACCAGCTGACCCACGATTTTCTTAAACCGATATCCTTCAAGCGAATCGAACTTGAAAACCCTCTTAAGCTTCGCATCGGTTTTCACAAGTCGCCCGTCAGAAGTCAGCGCAAAATACGTTTTTGAGGCGCCCGGGAACACGCTTACGAAACCGTTCGGGTTCTGAACTTTTTTAAGGTCGGCGACCTGTAATTTCACATCGCCTTTAAACCTCTTGCTGGGCAAAAGATAAATCGTCCCACTATCGGTCGTGAATCCCAAACGGCTTTCCCACTTCGTTATGTAACGCGGAGACAGCCCGCCCAGATCGACGCGAAGGGCTCGGCCGTTTTGAAAACACGCAAGCTCCCGTTCCGAAAGGACACAGCCATCACGATTTTCGAGAAGTACGTCTTTAACTCTTTCTCTCTTCACGTCCCACTCTTCACGAATAGCTTTATCGATGGCCGTCTCCAAAACATCGCTCAGATCGCCCGGCGCATCGGCCACATTGAAGAATCGGACCGCTCCCGTTTCGGCATCAAAAATGACCGTGGCCCACTCGAGGACTTGGGTCAGAATCGCGTCCGGAACCACTTCCCGATAAGGCTGAATTCGACCGCTTTCGCTGACATGAAAAATCCGCCCATCCACGTCCTGCACAAGTACACCCGGCTCAAGAGGACGAGGATAATCATTAAACCTGTTGAGCAAATCGAGGAAAGCCGACGCGCGCGCCTCCCGGCGTGTGGACTTCGGAAGACTTTCGGTTGAAGCCAACCGAATTTTGAGTTCGGTTTCCGCGGCGTAGGAGCCTTTGTACCGATAACTCGGATCACACGCTTCGTATCCTTGATACAACCCGCGGTAGCACCTCACGTGCGAATAGCGTTTCGGATCCAAATGCCGCGCTTCATGGATCAGTACTCCCATAGCCGTAAGTGGCGAGAAGTTCTCGATCAAGGGGCAGACCATAACCCGTCTGGAATACCGCCAAGGCATCACGAAGGCGCCCACCCCATCTTTCTTGCACGAGCCCCAGTCCGCCGGCACTTCAAACACATCGACTCGGGCTCGCAGATATTCGATCGCTGAAGGGCCGATGATGTTATTATCAAACACCTTTCCTGAGTCGAGATTCGGGAGTTCATCGAGCGCGACCAACGCCTCCAGCACCCTATAAAAGACGTTCGACGGATCACACGTACTCAGTTCGTCGTTACGAACCACGAACTTAAAATGCTTCACTTGTTTCGCGATCTTTTCTTCATCCAAGCATCGGTTCTCCTCGGCGCGAGCAAAGGCAGAACCGAAGGATGAAACGGCAGCAACCATCGCTATGATCAAATAAAATATTCTCATCGTTCGCCTCGTCGGCTCCTTTCCGGAACCGGAAACCCGACACGCTCCACCGACCGCTTTTCGCGTCGCCACGGGCCTGCAATTGGGGTTCCATGAGCAAAACTGGGATAAAGCCGTAAATAGGAGGATCGGACCGTAAAAGTGACGAATTTCGACAGTGCTCGCGCTTTCAAGCCCTAATCCGGCACTAAAGGGACCAAGTTTATGAGTTCTACAAATTCCTTGCACCGATTGATGCTGAAAGAGGCGAAGAGGATATGAGACCCTTCGGCTCTTGGAGAGGGAACACAAATGACGACACTCTTTGCCCGTAAGCAGATTCGCGATGTGGACCAAGTCAAGAGCCCGAATGTTTTCCTGATGGGAGTCGCCGCCGGCGCGGGAGTCCTCCTCTTAACGGCCGTGGCGCGGGTTTGGCCAGGCAACTATCTCGACCTCGAAACCCTCATCGGTTCCGTTTTCACGGACCGTATCGACCCCCTTACGCGCAAAATCGGCCTCGTGGTTTTTCTTCTGATTTCCGGAATCAGCGCGTTCGGCTATTCGTTCATATTCTGGTCCGCCCGCCGCTCAGGAGCATGGATCGGGGCCCAGCTTGCGCTCTTCCATTACCTCATTTCGGGCTTTCTTGTGGGAATCTTCCCCGCCTTTCATCCGCATATTCCGCGGCTCATGGTGCCACCGGGCTTTTACATGACCAATATGGGATTCACGACGTCTGTCATGTTCTTTGTCGCCCACATCGCATACGGCGCGCTCTTCGGCCAACTCTTCGACTGGGCCGCCATCCGCGATGAATTTCCCCAACCGATTTCATCAACCGGACGAACGATTCAAAATTACCGATGAGTGGAGACAAGCGAGCGGGCTGCCTCGACGACGGTAATCGCATCGATTTTTGCCATGCATTCATGCGTTCCGACAGGACAAGCTCTTGAGCCATGCTTCCCGCACGGACGACATCGAAGCGACACTCGCGGCACCTGCACCACTTTCGCCCGGCTTTGCCATGGCCGATAGCCGAATTCGAGAACCGTGGGGCCGAAGACGGCGACAGTCGGCACGCCCGCGGCGGCCGCAAGATGAGTAGCCCCGCTGTCGTTGCCGATAAAGAGGGTCGCCAGCGACAATAACTCCGCCGATTCAAATAATGATGTCCCCGCCACCACCGCTGCCCCCGGAATATCGGCGGCGATCCTTTCACACAACTCTTTCTCTGCAGCCGCTCCGATTAAGACGATTTGGTAGCCATCACCACTCAAAATCCGCCCGGTTTCGGCGAAGCCAGAAGACTTCCACATCTTTGTCGCCCAGACGCTTCCCGGAGCAAGAAACGCCAGAGGCTTTCCGACTTCAAGAAGTTTCGACGCGATTTCCGCCGCACGCGTGGAAAGCAGATCGAGCCGGTGACTTCGTTCAAACTCGTTGCGAATGCGCTTGAGGGCTGGAATCTCCATCGATGCCCAAGCGGGTACCGGTAACAATTCCCCTCCAGGGCCTTGGCCGCCCGCCGCCTCCTGCTGACCGGCAAACTGGTCAAGCCTCTTCCTCCACTCGGGCTCGAAGGGTTCAAGAAGTGCGAGCTGCCGTAAAGCTTCGGGCAGTTCCAACGGTCTTCTCACACGGTGGTGAAAGGCAAGAAACGAAAGTAAATGCCGATATCCGACTTTCCGTTCGGCTTGAAGAGCACGGGCCAGCCAAGTCGAACGCGGTGACTCGTGCGGGCAGATCAACCAGTCAAACTTCCTCGCCTTCAGCTTCGCAACCGCCGACCGCCAGTCCTCCCGATCTTTTTTATCGACTTCAATCACCTCGTCCACGAGTCTCGTGGCCAGCATGAATCCACCGAGCCCCCGCCGGCAAAGAAGCGTGATCTTATCACCGGGCTCGAGTTGTCGGAGATTTTTGAGCAGTGGAATTCCGAGGAGAAGATCCCCGAGAAAAGCCGTTTGAATGACTAGATGTTCAGAGACGGTCGCTTTTTCGGCCACTTCTTATTATCCAAATCGTTTTCCGTCCGTTTCAGCGTCCCTAGGGCCTGTCTCACGCCGTCCACGATCTCACCGATCGAGACCAGGTCATAACACATCGGTGTCCTTTGGCACCTGCGCTTCCAACAGGGACTGCAGCTCGCTTTCGTGAGAACAGCGACGCCGCGATCGTAGAGGTCGATTTCATGAGCACATGTCGGCCCGAACCAAGCGACCGTCCATTTACCCAGAGCGATCGCCATGTGCAGACCTAAACTATCACCGGTCACGACGATATCGCAAGCCGACAAACTGACAATGCCGTCCCGCAGACCTTTCTCCGTAGGCGAGAGCACGACGTCGAGACCGTGGCCGATACGCTGGTTTCGGAGAGTATCTTCATGCCCTCCAAGCAAGACGATGCGAATCTTCGAACCGAATTCCGCCGTGAGCGCGTTGATCAGGTCACGATGCTTTTCGATCGATAGCTTTTTGTAGGGAATCGCATTGCTGCAACCGGTGTTGATACCGACCACGACCTGTTCCGGATGACGACTCCATTGCGAACGGCGCTGTGTCGCGGCTTTTTCTTCTTCTTTAGACAGCTTCAAAACATACGGATCGCGTTGCCAAGGGCCGAGTTCGAGAGCCTCGTGAACCAATCTCGTCTCGGGCTTTCGGTTTTCGAAAAATTTCTTCCGGTCAGAAAGGCCGATTTGCCAAAGCTCTTCCGCCGCCGGAGTCGCAGGTACGATCGCGCCCGTCGCCGCATCAACCTGGAAGCCGAAGACCATTTCCGCTTTCGTCTTTTTGAGAATGCCTCCGGCTTTCAAACTCTTGTCGACAACCATCGCGATGTCGAACTCGAGGGCTGACAAAGCCAAGAGGTCGTCAGGCGACGTCGTCAACACGCGGTCAACGTGGGGGTTGTTTTCCAAAAGGTGGTGAGCCGGGCTTTGCGTGACCCACGTGATATGACAGCCCGGAAACTTCCGCCGGATCGCCGGCAGCAAAGCCGTTGACCTCAAAACCGCGCCGAGAGCTTCAAGATGGACCAGGAGAATGCGCGCCGTAGGGACACTCATATGCGGACAAAGCGAATCGCAAATTTCGCTTTTCCCGCAAGGCTTATAACCGTTGAAATGCCGACAATTCACGATCGCCACATCTTTATCGTACGCCTTCCGCGTCACGATTGTTACTCGACCGTAGGCCAGGCGCCTTTTTCCTGCTCGAATTCGCGAAGATTATTCAAAATGAACACGCGAGCGCGGAATTTAATGAGTTCGGGAATCTCGTCGATGCGGACGCAAAGGCCTCCACACCCTTTGTCATCAGCCGTGTTTTCTGCGTTTCCAACAGCATTCGGCGTTTTCTCGTGTAAAGAAAATAGCGGCGACTGACCGGGAGATGGAGATAAAGATTAAAGCCGATCTCGTACTCGGCATCGACCTCCGCCACCTTAACACCCGTGTATTTTCCGCTCTCGACCGGCTGGATCTCGAAAACCGTACGGTTAAAATGGAAAAACGCCACGTTCAAAGCGCGTCCGGACCATTCGCGAAACCTGAAGACATCCGCCTTACGGCCCCACCATGTTTTCGTGTCGACCCGTGCGTGTAAATCGACTGGGAAAAATTTGTTGAAATGAATAAGAATCCCCTTTTCTTTGAGATAGCCGGTGATTTCACTTCCAAGAACCTGAAGGATCAGAGATTCCGTCGAGATCTCGAATCCGTCACAAGCGCATACGACGTAACCGCTGAGGTCGCGCACGTTCACGATCAAACAATGTAATCGATCGGAAACAGTTTTCCTTTTCCCCGACGCACTCCCCTGGGCGAGAGCCTTCGCTTTCTCCAGGCCTCGTTCGATCGCCTCAACGAGCAAAGCGTACTTTTCCCTGCCTCGTTCTTCGACTTCACCAGCTTCGGGAATCGCGCTCCGCAAGTCCAACTTCCGCGCCGCGCCCCTCTCGGTGAAAACCAATCGCGAGGAGGCCGCTTGTCCCGTAATGTGGATCAGCGAGTTCATCGACTCACGTGGCGTGAATTTATTATCGTTTTGAAGCCCTAACACGAACCGTTCAAACGAGGATCCGCTGACGGGAGCGGGCAAACAGTGGGCGATGCCGAGCCTCTGCATATCAGCACGAGGCATGAGGGTCCTCGCCGAATAGCCCACCACCGTTTGGCCGTAACGAACCCGTAGAACTTCGCAGATTCCCGAGATGCGGCTGAGCGGCTGGTCGACGGAAAGGAGCGCATATCGCGGCCGTTTCTCTGCCTTAAGAAGAAAGCCGACGGCCGAGATCGGATCATCGAAAGAATGAAGTTCCCAGCCCCGCCCTCTTAAGTACGTCTCAAACTTCACCAACGAACAATCGTCGGATCTGATCAGCAGAATGCCGCTTTCGTTGAAGACGTCCATGCGATCACCTGAGGTAATAGTAGAATAAACAATATCCACAGGCGTCGACAGAAAGCCACGGAATCTAAACAAAACTTGATTTAAGGCTGGAGACCGGGTTCGATAGACTTCACAAGCCCGACGATCGTCCCGATCTTGATCTTACTTTCGACTCTAACGAGGAATTTGCGGTCATCGTCCGTGACCCACATGAAAATATCGCCCACCGGCTTAAACACGCCATCAAGCTCGATCTTCGGCTTGAGCACCAAGGTGTCGAGTTCCCCGATCGGCGTCTTAATGCGCTCTCTCCTCAACACCTCGGCCGTCACAACGAGGTTTTCCCCTTCGTGAGCCACGCGAAATGCGATCTTCTTGCCAGGCTTTAACTGGAAAGCCCGGACGTAGAATACGGCCGAAAAGACGTTTTGCGAAAACGGCGGAATCTCCCAGGTCTTCTTTTGCTCTTCAACTTTCTTCTCGGAGTTGATTTTCTTATCCCACCAAGTCGCTACACCCTGTTTCCAATCAAAAACCGAACGCGTTTCTCTCAGCTGCTTCGATTCCTTCACGTGCAAAGCGTAGCTTGAGGGGACCAAGGTATCGAAGTCGACGTAGGTTTCGAACCAGTCGTCGACCGCGTAAAACATCGCAAAAATCGATGTCGTGACCGCGCGGCCCATGAAGAAGTAACTCTTGCGACCGTTCACTTTCACAAAGGGCCGAACTTCCAGCGTGACATCGCCCGCGGTGACACCGAAGTAACTCATCTCGAGCGTGACTTTCTCTCCGACCCGGAACGGATCGACGAGAGGCCGACGTCCGACGAATCCCTCGCCGTCCTCGAGATCCGGCTCGTGCACGGGCGGTGGCGCAACGGCGGCCGCCGTCACGACTTTTCCCTTAGCGCTCTTCGAAACGGCTTTAGCCAGCTGGGGCACCTTGCCTTTTGAAGGGGCTTTACCCGCGTTTGGTTGAGCTGCCCCGGGCTCACCCGCCGAGGGCGCCACCTCACTCACCGATGGCGAAGGAATTTCGCTCACCTGAATGGCTTTCTCGAACTCTTCGTTTCGCAAGATTTCCTGCGAACGCTCGGCCTCAAGGATTTTTGAGGCGCAAGACGTGAGAATCGCCGTTGAAAGCACGGCGACGGCGGAAACCAATAACGTTCGCGGTTCAGTCAAAGAAATCACTCACGAAACTCTTTCCAACGACGGTGAATCCACATCCATTGTTCGGGGTATTGGCGAACAATCGCCTCGATCTTATCAGTATACGCTTGCGTCATTGCAGCAATGTTTTTCTCACTTAGGCCATAGTCGAGCCTTTCGATCGGCTCTTGAAAAACGACGACGTGTCGACCGTCTGGTTTCCGGTAGGTGTAAGCGGGAATAACGGGTGCCCCCGTGCGCTCCGCCATCAGAGCGCAGCCGGCGGCCGTGCCCGTTTCACGCCCGAAAAATTTCGTCCGCACGCCGATCGGCGGCCCCATGAACTGGTCCAAAACGAATACCACCAATTCATTGCGTCGAAGGGCGCGCAAAATTTCGAACGAGCTCTTCTCAGGAGAGATAAAACGCGTGCCGTGGCGGCGCCGCATGCCGAACCATAAATCGTTGAGCCACCGCGTTTTGAACTCTTTCGAGATAAGATGGATCGGCAGCCCCAAGCGTGACAGCATCGCGATAGCGAAGTCGCCGTTGCCGAGGTGAAGTGTCAGCAAGATCGCGCCCTTCCCTTCTTTAAGCGCGTTATCCACATGCTCCAAACCTTCGATATCGAAGAACTTCTCGACATCAGTACGATCGAAAAACGGCAGAAGACAGTATTCAACAATCGTGCGCCCCATGTGGCGAAGGGACATCCGGGCGATTCTCACGCGTTCAGCTTCACTCAACTCCGGGAATGCGATACCGACGTTGTCAATCGCGACCTTCCTCCGAATCCGGAAAGCGTCGAACCAAAGGAGACCGACGAGGTCGCCGAGCGCATTCCGAAAGGAGGTCGGAAGTGACGCGATTATGAAGCTTAATCCTTTAAAAAAGGCGCCGATCAAGTTCTTCATAGAATCCTTCCAAAGATCCGCGAGCTTCCAGCTTCGTGACAAGACACGAAAAGTCCGGCGACCATCCGGTCATTTTCACCGCATCTTTCTCCGTCACAACGACGGCGTCGGCCGAACTTTCGCGGACGCGCGCCGCGATCCGCGCCAAATCTGCCTTCGAATACTGATGATGATCGGCGAAGACGAGGTGTTCCACGACTATTACGTTCGCCTCCCGCACCACCAAACGTTCGAAAGACTCCGGCCGCCCGATGCCGGACGCGAGCACGACCTTCTTCCCTTGCAAACTCCGGCAGGGGATCAATTCACCTCGACCTTCATCCAGCCTTTCAAAGCCCGAGAGAGACAACTCGATTTCGTAGATGGGTGGCCGCTGAGTGGCGCCCGCAAGCACATCGTCGATGCGTTGCCTCAACCGTTCGCGCTCCTCGACAGTCGCGAGATTGGCCTTCGTAATGAAAACGGCGTGAGCTCTCCTGAGTGAAGAAAAACTTTCGCGCAAGCGGCCCAGAGGCAAAGGCCGGTAATGCCAATCGGGTTCAAGTGCATCAAGAATGACGATGTCAAAACGGCGCGCAAGTCGCCTGTGTTGGAAAGCATCGTCGGCGATAACGACATCAACTTCGTGCTCCCGCGCCAAAGCTTTCACCGCCGCAACCCGGTCGGCGGCGACAATAACCGGAACATCCGGAAAACGAGCGGCCAACCAAGTGGGTTCGTCCCCGAATCTTCTCGCCGTTTCCGTATCACCTTTCGCGGGCACGCGCGCGGGCCCTTTCTCGCTTCCGCCATAACCGCGGCTTACGATCCCCACGCTTTTGCCGCGTTCCCGAAAAGCCGAGGTCAATAACGCCGTCACCGGAGTTTTTCCCGTGCCGCCTGCCGTGAGATTACCGATGCTGACGACTGGAACACCGCTGTCGATAACTGGGTGCCATCCGCGCTCAAAAGCAGCATTTCGCGCGTTCGCAAGAAATTCGTAGAGAGTGGCCGCCGGCTTCAGGAGCGCTTCAACAAACGGAGCCGGCCTGTTTGCAACGCCCTTCATCCCGCAGAACTCCGGAAGTACTCTTCAAGAATCCTGGCCACGTTCGCTGTCGCGCCTTTGTTACCGAGCTTCTCCTTGATAAGCGCGAGTTCGCTTCGCACACGCTTCCGCTCCTCGGGATCATCCAAGAAACGAAGAAGCTCCGCCGCCAAACGCTCGGGATTCGCCTCCTCCTGAAAAAGCTCCGGCACCACCGCACGGCCCATGATGAGATTGGCCATCCCGAAAAACCTCGTCTTGGTCACGAGCTTCTTTGCAAGCCAAGCCGTCACGGCGTTCATGCGGTACATGATCACCATGGGCTTTTCCATCAATCCCACCATCAAAGTTGCAGTACCGCTTGCGACCAGCATGACGTCGGCAAGCGATATCATTTTCAGCGGCGAGTCCTTGATGATTTGTATCGGGAACGGGAAATCCGCCAACTGCTCTTGAAAATCCGAACGCTCCAATGTCGGGGCCACCATCAAAACCGGCCGCACGTTCGGCATCCGGCGCATGACGATCGCGGCCGCCTCAAGCTGTGTCCGCAAGTGGTGGTGGATCTCCGAATGGCGGCTTCCCGGCATCAACCCCAGAACCAGTTCGTCCGGGCCGAGACCGAATTTCTGTTTTTCAAACAAAAAATCCTTTTCACTCAGCGTGGGCGGAAGCTCGTCGAGCAGCGGATGCCCTACGAAATCCACCCGCACACCGTGTTCGCGATAAAAAGGTTCCTCAAAAGGAAAAAGCACCAGCATGTGGTCGACCACACGCTTGATGAGCTTCACGCGTCCCGTCCGCCAAGCCCAAACTTGCGGAGATATGTAATAGATCACGGGAATTCCGAGCGCCTTCAGTTTCTTCGCGAGCCGCAAATTGAAATCCGGATAATCGAGTAAAAGGGCTAACTTAGGTTTCCGCTTCTTCGCCTCCTCGACGAGGCCGTGGAAAACCTTTCTGATGAGCGGGAAATGCTTGATGACTTCCTGCAAACCGACGACGGCCATTTCCTCCGAGCGGCCGACACACTCGAAGCCAAGCTTCTCCATGGGCCGGCTGCCGATTCCGAAGGCA
>ERZ777003.4976-NODE-4976-length-10479-cov-5.386032_pt1 | contig 10479 bp, 11 predicted proteins | sample MGYA00374956_ERZ777003 | MGnify/ENA primary metagenome ERZ777003 (study PRJEB29302, sample SAMN06268252) | bioreactor metagenome | isolation source: Joint BioEnergy Institute, California, USA | place: USA:Joint BioEnergy Institute, California, USA | collected... | reverse complement strand
CAGGAACGCCTGGTAAAGCTGGCTGGGGTGGCGGGCAAGCTGCTCCGGATCGCAGGTGAAGACCATCGCCCACGACACGTCGGTGGGGCGCCCCCACAGCTCGCCGTTGATGAAATTGGCGATGCGGCCGAGGAACAGCCCGATCGGCACCGCGCAGCAGACGATGTCGCCCAGCCGAAGCATCGGGATGCGGCGCCGGAGGGCGAACAGGATGATCGCGGCGATCACGCCCAGCATGCCGCCGTGGAACGACATGCCGCCGGTCCACAGCATCGGGATCTCGGCAGGATTCTCGAGGTAGTACCCGGGCTTGTAGAACAGCACGTAGCCGAGACGCCCGCCGAGGATGACGCCCAGCGCCGCCCAGACGAAGAAATCGTCCACGTCGCGGGCGGTCATGAATGCGGGCGGGCGCTTCGCGAGGTGGTGGACCAGCCGCCACCCCAGGATCAGCGCCACCACATAGGCGAGCGCATACCAGGTGATCTGGAAGAAGCCGAGGTCGAGAGCGACCGGGTCGATGACGCCGCAATGGTTCATGAAGCCCCGTTCCCGTGGTCGTCGCCGGCCGCGTCAGCGGTACGGATCGTCGGCTTCCAGATAGGTGCGCACATAGGCGCCGACGCCATCCTCCAGGCTGGTGAACGGCCGTTGATAGCCGGCGCTGCGCAGCCTGTCCATGGAAGCCTTGGTGAAATACTGGTACCGGTCGCGGATCGCGAGCGGCATGTCCACGTAGTCGATCGCGGCCGGCCGGCCCAGCGCGGCGAACACGGCCTCCGCCAGCTCGGCGAAGCTGCGGTCGCGCCCGGTGCCGACGTTGAACAGGCCGGACACCTCCGGGTTGTCCTTCAGCCACAGCATCACGTCGACGCAGTCGTCCACGAACACGAAATCGCGCCGCTGGCCGCCGTGGGGAATTCCTTCGCGGTGCGACTTGAACAGCGTGCAGCGCCCGGTGTTACGGATCTGGCCGTGCACCCGGTACACGACGCTGACCATGTCGCCCTTGTGGTACTCGTTGGGGCCGTAGACGTTGAAGAACTTCAGCCCCGCCCACTGCGGCGGCTGCGGACGGCCGTCGGTGACGATCCGTGCGACAATGCGGTCGAAGGCATGCTTGCTCCAGCCATAGGCGTTGAGCGGCCGCAGCCGGGCCAGCGCCTCCACCGAGAAGTCGTCCTCGAAGCCGGCCGACCCGTCGCCGTAGGTGGCGGCAGAGGAAGCGTAGATCAGCGGCACGCCGTGCTCCGCGCACCAGTCCCAGAGGAATCGGCTGAGACCGAGGTTGGTGCGGACGATCAGGTCGGCGTCGGTCTCGGTGGTGGCGGAGATCGCGCCGAGGTGGAACACGGTGGCGATGGCGCCGCGGTGGCGGTCGAGGAAAGGCGCCAGCTCCTCGGGCGGCACGAAGTCCGCGATCTCGTGCCGGGCGATGTTGCGCCACTTGTCGCCGTGGCCCAGCCGGTCGCAGACTGCGACCGCATGGCCGCGCGCGGCCAGTGCCGCCAGCAGGTTCGAGCCGATGAAGCCGGCTCCGCCGGTGATCAGGATCATCGATGACTGCGGTGCATGGCCGCTCCCATGGCTCGCGGCCGGCATTACCCCTTGGCGCCGCTCCGGCCGGTGATACCTTGTGCTCACGGTGCCGACAAGCGGGCGGCCGGAGGCGGCCCGGGCACCGCAGCGGACGAGGAGACCATCATGCGTGGCGATCCCAGGCTGATCGACGACCTTTCCCGGCTGGCGAGCGGCGCCTTCGGCACCCTGAACACCATGCGGTCCGAGGCGCAGGAGCAGCTGCGCAGCCGGGTGCGGCGCGTCCTCGGCGGCATCGACGACGAGACGCTGCGCGAGGAGGTCGCCGCCGCGCTGGAGCTCGCCGCCAACGCGCGCGCCGAGCAGGAGAAGCTGCTGGAGCGGCTGCAGGCGCTGGAGGAGCGGGTCGCACAGCTGGAGGCAGCGAGGGCCCCGTCCCGGCGCGCCCCGAAGTCGGACCTGGACGGCAAGCAGCTCGCCTGAGGCCGCCGGGCGCTCCGGCCCGCTCCCTTGCACGTCAGGAGTGGTTCAGGCTTCGACTTTCTCGAGCGTCGGATAGTCGGTGAAGCCCTTCGGCCCCGTGCCATAGAAGGTGGTCGGATCCGGCATGTTGAAGTGCGCGCCGGTCTTGAACCGCGTCACCAGGTCAGGGTTGGCCAGGAACGGCACACCGAAGGCCACCGGGTCTGCATCGCCCTTCGCGATCACCGCATCCGCGCGCTCGCGGTCGTAGCCGCCATTGACGATGAGCGGCCCCGCATAGCGCCGGCGCGTGAAGCCGGCAACGTCCTCGATCTGAACCGGACCGGCGTCGTGGGACGCCTTGTTCGGGCCGACGACGTGGATGTAGCCGACGTCGCGCCGGGCGAGGCTGCGGATCAGGTAATCGTAGACCGCGGGGCGGTCGCTGTCGCCGATGCCGTAGTGCACACCGGCCGGCGAGAGGCGTACGCCCACACGCTTCGCATCCCACGTCGCGATGACCGCATCGACGACCTCGAGGATCAGGCGCGCGCGGTTCTCGATCGACCCGCCAAAGGCGTCGGTGCGGTGGTTGGACTTGTCCTCGAGGAACTGCTGCAGGAGATAGCCGTTCGCGGCATGGATCTCCACCCCGTCGAATCCGGCGGCGCGCGCGTTCTCGGCCGCGCGACGAAAGTCTTCCACGATGCCCGGCAGTTCTTCCGCGCGAAGTTCGCGGGGGACCGTGAAATCCACGCGCCCTGACGGCAGGAAAAAGCTCCCCTCTGCGGGAATCGGCGACGGCGCGACGGGATCGGCCCCGTTCATGATCCCCGGGTGCGAGACGCGGCCGGGGTGCCAGATCTGGTTCACGATCCGACCGCCCGCGTCGTGGACAGCCGAAGTGATATTGCGCCAGGCACCGATCTGATCTTCGCGGTGGATCCCCGGTGCGCGGATGATCCCGTGCGCCTGGTCCGAGATCTGTGTGCATTCGGTGATGATGAGCCCGGCACCGGCCCGCTGGACGTAATAGTCACGCATCAGGGCGGTCGGCACACCATCCTCGGTCGCGCGGGTGCGGGTCATCGGGGCCATGACTGCGCGGTTCGGCAGGCTGAGACCGTTGAAGTCGTACGGGTCAAGGAGGCGAGGCATTGGTCTTTCCTTCCGGGTTCCGTTGAGCTGGGGTCGGTCCCGGCGTCAGAGCATCGTGTTGCCGCGATCGGCCGCTTGTTTGCTCGGTGCGACAATTGCCCGATGGGTGTTGGACAAACCATCCGGGCAATCCAACAATTTTCTTCGATGCACCTGAATATGGCGATCGGCGTGTCCGACGGCAGAGGTGATTTGCGGCCATCTGTGTTCAATATTTTGGATAATCCGATGATCGACCTGAACCACCTGCGCATCTTCGAGCGCGTGGCCGCGCACGGGAGCTTTTCCGCCGCGGCGCGCCAACTGGGTCTGCCACGGTCCAATGTCAGCCGGGCCGTATCGAAGCTCGAAGAATCTCTGAAGACGCGGCTGATGCAGCGAACGACCCGGGAGGCGACTCTGACCTCCTCCGGCAAGGCGCTTTTCGAGCGGGCCAGCCGGATCATGGAGGAGGTGAGCGAGGCGGTCGGCTACATCCACGCACTGACGGGCGTGCCGTCGGGACCGCTGCGGGTCAGCGCCGGGATCGCGCTCGGGATCAACGTGCTGGGCGACGCGCTGCCGGGATTTCTGGAGCTGTATCCCGAAATCCGCCTTGAGCTGCATCTCGAGAGCGCGCGCGTGGACCTGCTCTCGGAGAATATCGACGTGGCGCTACGCTTCGGCCGGCTGCCGGATTCCAGTCTCATCGCGCAGTATCTCGGGACGCTGGAGCAGACGATCTGCGCGAGCCCGACCTACCTGTTGCGGCATGGCAGGCCGGAGCGGCCGGGCGATCTGGCGCGGCACAGGTTCGTCGACATGCCCACGCCGGACGGTCGGCCGCGCGCCGTGGTCCTGTCGCGACCGGAGGGCGCCGAAACCGTGCTGGTGCAGCCCGGCGCGATCGTGGACGAGGTGCTCACGATGCATCGCCTGGTCAGGGGAGGCGTCGGGATAGGCATCCTTTCTTCCTATCTTCTGAAGGCCGATCTGGATGATGGCGCACTCGAGCGCGTCCTCCCCGACTGGGAGGTGCCGGGCGTTCCGGTTTCCATCGTCTATCCGAGCCGGCGCGAGCTGGCCCCGTCTGTCCGCGCCTTCGCGGACTTCATGCACGGTCTGGGGGCCGACGCGCCCTGGAAGAAGTAGCACCTGTCCGTCCTCACCCCGGGGCAGCAGTGCGAGTGCCGGACAGATCGACAAGAGGATCGAGCGCCCGCAGCAGATGATCCGCAGGCACCGGATCCTTGCACTGCGCCGTGCCTGATGCCGGCATCAGTCTGCCGGCTCAGCACCACCCCATTGCAGCTTCAGGCGCAGTTTTCAGCAGTATCTCCGCCGGACTAGATCACCGGCATCTCCGCCCGCGTCGGCTGGCGCAGGACGTCGGCGACGATGGTCAGGCCGTGACGCACGTCGTCGTCACTCGCCGGGCCGTTCAGGCACAGCCGCACTGCGTTCATCGCGATCTGCGAGATGCCGTCGTCGCGCCCCGGGGGGTTGACGCGGAAGGCGTCGCCCGGGGTCAGCGCGACGCCGCGGCTGCGCATCGCCGCGACGAACTCGTGCATCCGCCACGGCTCGGGCAGCGGCAGCCAGATGTGGAAGGCCCTGCCCAGGCCCGCATTCGCCGGGTGATAGAGCTCCCCCAGCACCTGGGCGGCGAGGCGCTGGCGCCGCTGCGCCGTCGTCCGCTGCCGCTCCGCCGCTTCCGCCGCCAGCCCGCTGTCGATCAGGTGCATCGCGAGCTCGCTCTGCAGCGGCGCGCCCATCAGCACCGTGGTCCGCAGCGCGGCCGCGATGCCGGGCACCACCGCTTCGGGCGCGAGCACGAACCCGACGCGGAGCCCCGGCGCCACCGCCTTGGACAGGCTCGAGACATAGATGCCCCGGTCCGGCGCGAAGGAGCGGATCGGCGGCGGTGAGTCCGGGGCGAGGAAGCCGTAGACGTCGTCCTCGACCAGCCAGACGCCATGCCGGCGGGCGATTGCCGCAAGCGCCTCCCGCCGCCGTTCCGGGAGCACGATCGTCGTCGGGTTGTGCATCGACGGCATCAGGTAGGCGGCGGACGGACGGTGGCGGATGCAGGCCTCCTCGAAGGCCTCCGGGATGATGCCTTCGCCGTCCATGGCGACGCCCTGGGCGCTGAGGCCCCGCATCCAGGCGAAGGAGACCATGCCGGGCCAGGACAGCGATTCGCAGAGGATGGTGTCGCCGGGGCGGGTCAGGGCGGAGAACACGGCGGTCAGCCCCCCCTGGCAGCCTGGGGCGAGCAGCACCGATTCGCCCTGGCGGGCGACGCCCAGTCCGGCGAGCCAGCGGGCGGCGGCGGCGCGGTGCTCGGGCCGGCCGCCGGCGTGGGCGTAGTTCACCAGCGACTCGAGCCGGCCGCGGTCGCCCACCATCGCCAGCGCCTGCGCCATCATCGCCGCCATCCCTTCCGACGCCGGGTAGTTCGGTGCCAGGTCGATCGCCTCCATCGCCTCGCCGTGGGCGGCGAACCAGTTGGCGGAAGGATCCGCGGGCGGGTCGGCCACCGCGGCGGCAGGGCGCGGCGGGGGATAGTAGGGGCCCAGGCTGGGCAGGAAGGCCGGCTGCAGGTCCGCCGCCGCATGTTCCCGGCGCGGCGCTGTCGCCATGATGTAGGTGCCCCGCCCGACCTGCCCGCCGACCAGCCCGCGCCGCGCGGCCTCGGCATAGGCGCGGCCGACGGTGCCGACCGTGACCCCCAGCGCCCACGCCAGGTCCCGCTGCGGCGGCAGCCGGTCGCCGGGTTTCAGGCGCTCGGCAGCAATGTCCCGCTCCAGCGCGTCGGCGATGGCGAGGTAGCGCGGGCCGGTCACGCCCGTCAGGTCCGGCAGCCAGATTGTCATGGTGACAATATTAGCTTTGACACCTTCGTCCCGCAAGGAGAATGCTTTTGTCACCATCCAATGCAGCGCGCCATGCGCGATTGTATCGATTGTATCGTTCCGGCCGTGAAATTTCGGCACTGGCAGCAGGGGCGGGCAAATCGAGCGCAAGAACCGGGTGGCAGCGGCCTGTTCAAGGGAATAGGTCGAGGATCGTAGACCCCTAGTATGGAGCAAATGGTCATGCCGGGCCTGCAGCACATCTCCAACCGCGGTATCGGGTCCACTCTCGCCCGCAGCGGAGTGGTGCTGGTCCGCGCCATGGCCAACGGTCTGCGCAGGATCGTCGTGGCAATCGATGCAATGCACACGCGCCACCGATCCCGTGTGCACCTGCAGTCCCTGGATGACCGGATGCTCAAGGACCTGGGCCTGTCCCGGGCCGACGTGGTTCGCGAGTCCAGCAAACCGTTCTGGCGAGGGTAGGATGGAACTCGATATGCAACGGCCCGACGCGCCCCTGGTCCTCGATGCCCGGGCGCAGGTCAGCTCCCACGGCCTCGAGGCGGCCATGGAGCACGACGCGCAGGTCGATCCCCGGATGGCTGCCGCCATTGCCTGGCTGGCCGAACGCTATGCGCAGCAGCCCAGCCTGGAGGAGGCCGCCGCGGCGGTCGGCATGAGCCCGTATCACTTCCAGCGCCGCTTCACCGAGGCGGTGGGGGTGAGTCCGAAGAAGTTCGTGCAGTTCCTGACCCTCGAGCACGCCAAGAAGCTCCTGCGCAGCAACGAGAGCGTGCTGGACGCCGCCTACGACGCCGGGCTGTCCGGGCCCGGCCGGCTCCACGACCTGTTCGTCGCCCACGAGGCGATGACGCCGGGGCAGTGGAAGGCGCGCGGCGCCGGGCTTGACCTGCGCTACGGCTGGCACGACAGCCCGTTCGGGCCGTGCCTGATCGTCGCCACCGAGCAGGGCGTCTGCGGGCTGGGCTTCGAGCGGGGCGCAGGCAAGCGCGAGACGTTCGACGACCTGATGACCCACTGGCCGGAGGCGGACCCGCACGAGGATCCGGCGCTGACCGCGCCCTTCGCCGCTGCCGCCTTCGGCCATGCCAGGGGCGATCTCAGGCTCATGCTCCGCGGCACGCCGTTCCAGCTCAAGGTTTGGGAGGCGCTGCTGCGGATCCCGCCGGGCAGCGTCGTCACCTATACCGACATCGCCCGGGCGCTGGACCGGCCGGATGCGGTGCGCGCTGTCGCCAGTGCAGTCGCCCGCAACCCGATCTCCTGGCTGATCCCCTGTCATCGGGTCCTCCGGCAGACCGGCGCGCTGGCCGGCTACCGATGGGACGTCTATCGCAAGCGTGCCATGCTGGCGATCGAGGGAGCCGCCGTCCTCCCTGACCCGGCCGAATGACATGCGCCTCCCTTCCCGCCGCGGGGAGGGAGGCATTTCCCGATGCTCAGGCGATGTAGGAACCGAAGCCGGCGTATATCTGGCGCTCGAGCTCGCTGTTGATCGCGATCATCGCCTCTTCCACCAGCCGGTACATCACCTCGTCGCGCTGCTGCAGCGTGACGTTCTCGGCGACCGTGCGCGCCCGCTCCGCGAAGGCGCGCGCGCTGGCCGGCGCGACGAAGGGCAGGCCGTCGACCGCGACCTCGACGTCGAGGCGGACGCGGTACTCGTCCGACTGGTCGGTGGTGAGATAGCCGGTGATTCCGGTGGTGCGGGCCAGCGGAATCTGCGCCAGCATCGCATCGTGGATGATGACCAGCGCCCGGCCGCTCGCGCCCACCGGATGGATGCGCCGCTCCGCCCAGCGACGGACGGCCTCGGCCGGCGCGATGGGCGCAGTCGCCTCCACGGTCGGCATGCCCGGCGGCGGGCTGTAGCGGTTCTCGATCTCCCGCCGCGCCACCAGCAGCGGGATCTGCGACAGGTGAACGAAGGTGAGCTCGGGCACGCCCGTGCGCGGCGCCGGCGTGCGGCAGCCGGCGACGCCCGCCGCCGCGAGGGCGGCGAGGGACGCAAGGAGCCGGCGGCGCCCGGGATCAGTGGGTGGTGAAGATTCGGCCGAGATCGTTGTGGTCGAAGACATATTTCCGGTTGCAGAATTCGCAGACCACCTCGACACGACCGTCGTGCTCCAGTTCCTTCATCTGCTCGGGGCCGATGCCGCGGAGCACATCGACGATCCGGTCCCGCGAGCAGCGACACCCGGCCTTCAGCGGCCGGGTCTCATATACCCTGACGCCATCCTCGTGGAACAGGCGGTAGAGCAGCGCCTGCGGCGAGAGCTCGGGATCCAGCATCTCCCTGTTGGAGCAGGTACCCATCAGCGCCATCGCCCGGTTCCACCCGTCGTCGCCGCTGACGGTGGACGACTCGTGACCGCCTTCCGCCGGCATCTTCTGCACCATCAGGGCGCCCGCACGCCAGTCGCCGCCGGCGCTGCGGTCGGCGGCCAGCAGCACCCGGGTCGGAAGCTGCTCGGACTGGCGGAAATAGTGGTGGACGCACTCGGCCAGCGTATCCCCCTCCAGCGCGACGATGCCCTGGTAGAGCTCGGTGTTCGCGCCCTGATCGACCGTGAAGGCGAGATAGCCCGAGCCGAGCAGCCGCGCGATCGGCGCCGGCGACTGGTCGTCGCGGGTGTCGATCCCGGACAGCCGCTCCGGCTCGTAGCGGGCATAGCCCCGGATCTCGCCGCCGGTGCTGACGTCGGCAACCAGCAGGTTCACCGGACCGTCGCCGCGGGCCTGGATCGAGAACACGCCGTCGAACTTCAGCGTGGCAGCCAGGGCCGCGCACAGCGCAAGCGTCTCCGCCAGCAGGACCGCGATCGGGCCCGGATAGGCGTGGCGGGCGAGGATGTCGTCGACGACCGGGCCGAGGCGGACGAGTCGCCCGCGCAGTGAATTGCCGTCGATCTGGAAGGGCTGGACAATGTCGTCGGGAGGCATGGGGGACGATATAGCATCCCTGCGCCGTGCGTCCAATTCCGGCCCGTCCGCGCCCAGGGCCGGCTGCGGGCACGGCCCGCCGGCGGGTGGGTCAGGACGGCTCGCCGAGCAACGCGACGTGCGACGACTGTTCCCAGTGCTCGCCGGCGCCGAGTAGGCAGGTCTTGCCGTCAGGCGTGGTCATCAGCAGCGTCCAGGTGCCTTCCTCCGAGCTGAAGACCTCCACCACGCTGCCGGTATTGGAGAGACCCGTTGCGGTCAGGTCCTCCTCCCAGGTCTTCTTCAGCTCGCGCACGATCTGGTCGCGGTCGCCGCACAGCATTTCCGCATGGGCGGGGCTCGCTCCGCAGGTCAGCACCATGCTGGTGGCGAGACCGGCGGCCGCAAGTGGCAGGCGGGCGGCGAGGAAGGCGGGCGAGCTCATGGCAGCATCTCCTTGCGGCGCAGTCCCCTCACGGACGCGCCGGCGTTGTCCATGCCTCGGGCGTGGGTCCCCCTGAAGCGGTCGTTGTGCCGGGGATCCTCGGATCAGCCGGTGACCTTCGAGTCGACCGTTGCATCTTAGCGGTCAACCGACCCCGGGCCGGGGGAAAAATCGACGCATGACCTCAACCTGCCGGCGCGGCACCGCCCGGCACGCGACCGGTGATCGCGGCGCGCAGCCGGTCGTTCGCGGCCGCTTCCACCTGCTCGAAGTGCAGGGCGATGGCGACACGGTTCCCACGCTCCATGGCGGCGAAGACACCGGCGATGAACTGCCGGTCCGGATCGACACGCAGCAGGATCAGGTCGCAGTCGAAGGAGAAGGGGCGGCCGCCGGCGGTGACGCGGACACTGACCCGGGCGCGATCGCCGGCCGTCAGGCTGCCGATGTAGCCGTGGGCCGACAGTCCGGAGGAGCTCCAGTCGACGATGTCGCAGGGGATGCCGTCGACGAGGACCGTACCGCCCTCGGGACGGATGCGAAGCTCGCGCCGGCGCTCCTGGCCGGGGAGAGTGCCTGATGTGCCGGGCGAGGCGGGTGACGGCGTGTCCATGGCGCTCCTGCACGAGCCCGGGGGAAGAGCCTTCGCCATCATGCCACGCTGTCGTTAACGGAGCGTTGCGACGGCCTGCCGGCGTTCACAGGGCGGCGGCGCCACGCACCCCGCTCTCGGCGCCGTACCGCGCCGGCAGCAGCCGCGTCCCCCCGATCGGGCCCACCGTGTGCCGGCCGAGCAGGGCAGGAACCTCCCGGTAGAGGGCGGGGAGCGAGGACAGCCCGCCGCCCAGCACGATCACGTCCGGATCGACCAGATGCACCACGTCCGCCAGCGCCCGGGCCATGCGGTCGCAATAGGCGGCGATGGCGGCGTCGGCGACCGGGTCGATGCCCGCGCGGGCTGCGACCGCCGGCGAATCCGCCGCCTCCCTTCCGCCCAGCCGGCGGTATTCGTCGTGGAGCGCCCGTCCGCGCAGCATGGTCTCGACGCAGCCGATGCGGCCGCAGGCGCAGGGGATCGGCGCCGGGTCGCGCTCG
>ERZ777003.4975-NODE-4975-length-10482-cov-11.750360_pt1 | contig 10482 bp, 8 predicted proteins | sample MGYA00374956_ERZ777003 | MGnify/ENA primary metagenome ERZ777003 (study PRJEB29302, sample SAMN06268252) | bioreactor metagenome | isolation source: Joint BioEnergy Institute, California, USA | place: USA:Joint BioEnergy Institute, California, USA | collected... | reverse complement strand
CAGAAGTCCTGGCCTCCCGGCCACGGCCTCGCGTCGCGCCAGGCGTAGTAGACGACGCCACGCAGCCGCAGCCGCTCCCGCCGCCCGGCGAGTGCGCGGATCGCGGTGGCCACGCGCTCCGCCTGGGTCTTGGGGCCGACGGTGACCTGGCTGCGCGCGCCAGGCGCCGGGGTGGCCCAGCCGAACTCGGTGATGCGGATCGGCCTGTCGCCGTCCTCGGCCGAGGCCATGATCCGCCGCGCCGAGAGCGCCGCTGCCACGATGCCGCTGACCCTCCGGCTGTAGGCGTTGATCGCCAGAGTGTCGAACGTCCCGGCCGCCCCCGCGGCATACATCTCCTTCAGGTAGGTGGCAAACGGGACGCCGAGCCGGCTCTCGGGCAGCCCGGCGGTGACGATCTCCGCATCGGGATCGACGCCGCGCAATGCGGACCCGACCGTGCGCAGCATCTCGACGTACTCGGCCGCGTTCGGCGCACCGGCCCAGTAGGCGGGCAGGTTCGGCTCGTTCCAGATCTGCCAGGCGGTGATCGGCCGGGGCGGCACATCCGGGTGCTCGGCCCACAGGGTTCCGCGGCGCCCGTAGCGGCGCTCCAGCGCGACGGCGAAGCGCGCCATCGCCCGCAGGTCGCGCGGTACGGCGGCGGCGTGTCCCGCCGCGCGCGGCACGGGACGGGCGTAGAAGCCCGGGGTGTCGAACAGGATCGGCATCACGGTCAGCCCGGCGCGGGCGGCGTCGAGGACGAAGCGGTCGTGGTAGGCGAGCTCGTAGCGGCCGCGCCGAGGCTCGATCGTCTTCCACGAGAACGTCTGGCGGACGAGGCCGATGCCGGCGCGACGCTGGGCGGCAAGCTGGGCGCTCCGGTAGCCGGGACCTCCGACCTGGGCGAAGGCATCCTCGGTGACGATGCCGACGAAGTCCTCCGGGAATCGGGCGTCCGGCGCCGTCTCCGTCCCGTTTCCTCCCCCGCATCCGGCCGCCTGCGCAGCCACGGCCGCGAGGAGGACGATGATCAGCTTCCGCACCGTCACCTCAGGCTCCAGGCCGTGTCGCGGAACGCGTAGTAGGCGGGCTTGGGCGTGTTGTTCCGGCGCAGCAGGCCGGTGTGCAGGCCCCAGAAGTCCTTGCCTCCGGGCCACGGCTTCGCGTCCCGCCAGTTGAAGTACACCATGCCCCGGAGCCGGAGCGAGCCGCGCTCCTTCCAGAGCAAGGTCATCGTGTCGCGGATCGCCCGCGCCTGCCCCTGCGGGCCGAGCCGGAACGCCCCGCGCGGCCCGACGTCGGACCAGCCGACCTCGGTCACCCAGATCTCGGCGTCGAGATCGCCGAAGCGATCCATCTCGCGGCGGACCCCGCGCAGCATGTTGAGCACCAGAGCCGGGGTGCGGGCGTACGGGTTGACCGCCACCATGTCGAAGCTGTCGCGTCCTCCCGCCAGGTACATCCGGCGCACGTAGGTCCGCAGCGGGATGCCGAGCCGGCTCTGTGGCATTCCCCCGGTGACGATCACCGCGTCGGGGTCGACCTGCTTGATCGCCCTGCTGACCGCACGCAGCATGCGGACGTACTGGCGCGGATTCGGCCCCGAAGGCCAGTACATCTCAAGGTTGGGCTCGTTCCAGACCTGCCACGCGCGGATCGGCATCCTGGGCACGTCGGGGTTCTCCTCCCAGAACGTGCCGTCGGGGCCGTAGCGGCGAGCGGCGGCCGCCGCGAAGCGCGCGAGGTCCGTGAAGCGCCGCGGCGGGTAGGTGCCGCGCTTCGCGCGGCGGCGCGGCCGCGACGAGGCCCACCGGGGCGGATTGAACAGGATCGGAAGCACCTCGAGCCCCAGCTTGGCGGTGGACCGCACCCAGGCGTCGTAGCGCGACCAGTCGAACCGGCCTGGCGCCGGCTCGTGGGAGGCCCAGTCGAGCGTCTGCCGCACGGTGCCGACCCCGACGTCCCTGATCCACTTGAGCGTGCTGTGCCGCTTCGCGGGGTCGGCTGCGTACGCGTGCTCGGCCACGATCCCCACGAAGCCGCCGGCGGCCACGGGCTCGCCCGCCTCTGCCGCCGCGGGGCGCACGACAGGGACCGCCGCGAGGACAGCCAGCACGACGATCGTCCGCAGGCAGCGAGGGGTCGCCATGGCCGGCGAGGTTCTACCGTAGGCGACCGTCGAAAGCCGTCCGCGCCTCACGATCCGCTTCCGATCAGCAATCTGACCGGCTACGCTTCCTCGCCGCAAGGATGCGAAGCGGCGAGGCACGCGGCACACGGTGGCGCGGGACGACCGGCGCCCCCGGTCGTCGGCGACGACCACATGGCCTCGTCGCCTGATCGCCTAGGGGGCCGCGATGTCGACCACGCAGTTCACCGAACGTACGGCGCCGCCGGAGCCGCCCGCGGTTCGACGACCGCTGTCCGTCGCGATGGTCGGGTTGCGCGGCATCCCCACCACGTACGGAGGGGTCGAGCGCGCGGTCGAGGAGCTCTCGGCCGAATTGGTGAAGCGCGGCCACCGAGTCACCGTGTATGCGCGCACCGCATACACCGACCCTTCGATCACCAGCCACCGCGGGGTGGATCTCATCAGGCTGCCCCAGATCAACACTAAGCACCTGGAGGCGATCAGCCACACCACCCTCGCCCTCGCCGACGTCCTGCGCCGGCGGGAGTACGACATCGTGCACGTCCACGCGACGGGGCCGGCGCTCCTGTCATTTCTCCCCCGGCTGGGTCGCATCCCCACGGTCGCGACCATCCAGGGCCTCGACTACAGGCGCGAGAAATGGGGACCGGTGGCGAAGGCCGTCCTGCGCGTGGCCGCCCGTGCCGCCGTCACCTTCCCGCAGAGGACGATCGTCGTCTCGCGCGAGCTCGAGCGCCACTGCCGGGACGTCTACGGCAGGGAGACGCTCTACATCCCGAACGGCGTGCGGGTCGATCCTCCTCCCGAAATGGAGTCTCTCGAGGGGCTGGAGCGCGACCGCTTCGTGCTCTTCCTCGGACGACTCGTGCCCGAGAAGCACGTCCACACGCTGATCACCGCCTACCGGTCCGTCGACACCGACCTTCCCCTGGTGATCGCCGGCCCCGACTCCCATTCCGGCGACTACGTCGAGAAGCTCAGGTCGCTGGCCGCCCAGGATCCGCGCGTCCGGCTGATCGGGCCGCGCTACGGGGACGACAAGAGCTGGCTGCTGCACAACGCGTCCGTCTTCGTGCAGCCGTCGAGCATCGAGGGACTCCCCATCGCCCTGCTCGAGGCTCTGGCGTGTGGTCGCTACCCGATCGTGAGCGGCATCCCCGAGAACCTGGAGCCGGTCACTCTTCCGTCCGGTGTGCGCCTCGGGGAGACCGTTCGGGTCGACGACCCGGACGATCTCGGTCGCGCCATCGCGCGTGCGCTCACCTACGACCGCCGCGCCGAGGACGGTGAGACGCTCCGGCGCCACGTGCTGGACACGTACGCGTGGGAGCAGATTGCCGCCGCCACCGAGGCCGTGTACCTCGGCCTCCTGCGCTGAGCTCCACGTGATCACGGCGGCGCGGCACCGCGTCGCAGGTCTCCACGCTGACATGTGTCCAGGCTGGGACCCGCGGACTTGGCCTGGCGGCCGGAACGGACGACACGCCCAATATGCGGGTCCATCCGCTCTCCCTCCGTGCAGTCGCCTCGATCATGCTGCTGGCCGCCGTCATGGCGCTCTCGCTCAACGTCGGGCGGTCCGACGCGGCGACGCCGTCGCGGGAACGCGCGACCACGGTGGCGCACGCCGCCAAGGCGCGGACGAAGGCGGCGCAGCGCACGACCACCCGCAACGCGTCGCAGCGGCGGCCCCGCAACCGCACGGCCGGCCGCTCGAAGGGCGCCAGCGCGACCCGCGACAAGCAGGCGCGCCGCGCCGAGGAGCTCGCGTTCGGCCGCTTCGTCCTTAAGGACATGACGCAGTCGCATGAGGCGCGGCCGGCGGGTGTGCCCGAGTACTACGACTGGTACGCCGGACCACGGCTCAGCGCCGGCAACGACCCGGGTGGCCGCACCGCCATCGTGCCCTGGGGCCACATCTACGCGTGCGCGGAGGGGAACCCCCAGCCGAACGCCCAGGTCGAGATCAGGGATCTCCGGGTGTACCTGCTGAGCAAGCGCACCCGGCGCTGGACCGCCACGCCGCCGGGCACCGCCATCGACGGCGCCGCGTTCGTCCAGGACTACGCCGGGAACGAGCACACCCAGATAGACCTGCGTCGCGATCGCAACGGCGGGATCACCGCCGGCCTGCTGCCCGGCCGCAACCTGCACTTCTGGCAGGGCGGGTCTCGGATGGCGCTCAACCCCTCCGATCTGGCCGCGGTCGCGGTGGCGTATCGCGCCCGGCTGGTGCCGAGCAGCGTCACCGCCACCCTGCCCTCTCCGTGCGTGATCGCCGGTGCGGGCGCGGACTACTGGCCGGACATGACCGACCCGGATCCCTCCCGCCTGCAGGACGCGGGCATCGGCCGATTCAAGCGCCTCACCGCGCGCTGGCGCGTCGTGGCCATGACCACCGCGACGTGGGCCCAGCTCCAGCGTTCGCCGCTTCCGGCCTGGCCCGACCGGCGGCAGCTCTGGTAGCCGGCTGGCTCCCGTCGAAGCCGGGCGGTCCGCGGCGGCGTCAGGGTGTAGCGCGTGCTTCGCCCCGCGAGTCCGGCCGCCCCGGGGCGAGCATCCCGATAGCGATCATCCAGGGCACGATCGCGGACGGGATCGAGAACGGGTTGTCTGTAAGGGCGTAGACCAGCAGCGCGGCCACGAAGGCGGCGACCTCGGGCCGCATGTGGCGAGAGGCGCGCGCCACCGTCACGCCCAGCACCACGAGCAGCGCCAGCAGGACCAGCCCGCCGCCGAGCAGCCCCGCCTCCAGGAACAGGCGCAGGTACTCGTTGTGCTGGTTGAGGAAGCCCTTGGAGGCATCCCCCAGCACCGGCCCCGCCCCGATCCCGTGGCCCAGCAGTGGCTGCTCCAGCGCCTTCGACACGAGCTCGGCCCACTCCTCGGTCCGCCCGCTGGAGGAGTCGCCGACGTATCCCTGGCCCGGGACGTAGTAGCGCTCGAACGCGCGCCGCGACACGAGCAGGGCGACCGCCACGAGCGCGAGGCATCCCCCAATGGCGGTGACGACCAACTGCCAGACCGGCCGCCTGCCCGCCCAGACGCCCCGCACGAACCTCGCGGCGAAGGGCACGGCGAGGATCGCCATCGCGACGATCGCTCCGCGCGTCACCGTCAGCACGGCGATCGCGACGTTGGCGGCGATCGCGGCATCCAGGAGCAGCGACCGCTCGTATCGCCGCCACAGGCAGCCGGTGCCGACCGCCGCCACCGCCATCAGGGCGAGCTGCGCCGGGATCGCCGCTCCCTGCAGACGCGGAATCCCTCCGGCCACGTCCGGCGAGAACACCGTCGTGTAGCCGATCGCGGCCAGGGCCACCCCGGCCGCGATGCAGAGCGCCGGCAGCGCCATGATGACCACCAGGACCTGGCGGTCCCTCCGGAAGTCCCACGCGACGGCGAACGCGAGCCAGCCCAGAGACAGCGTCACCAGGCTCGAGAGCGCCTGGATGGGCGTCAACCCGTGGGTCGGGTGGCCGAACGTGTGGGTCGCCACCGCCGCGACCAGGTAGGCGACGACCGGCAGGGCTCGGAGCGGGACGATCCCCCGCTGCCATGCGGCCACAGCCAGCGCCACCAGCAGCACCAGCTTGGGGATCTCCGGCCGCCCCAGGACCGCCACCTGGCCGAACTCCTCCGGGGCGTAGCAGAGGACGAGCAGGCCCATCGCCACAGAGCTCACGGGCAGGCAGATCCACGCCACTACTCCCAGCGCCAGGAAGGTCAGGCCGAGGCCGACCGGTGGCTCGAGCGCGAACGCGAAGCCGACGACCGCGGCGGCCGGAACGACCGCCAACCACCGTGACGGCAGACGCTCGACCGTCGTGCCGACGCTCAACGCTGCAGGGAGACCGGGCGGCTGGAGCGGGACAGGTGGGCGAGCATCAGCACGCCGACCGCCAAGAGGCCGCCGAGGAGCCCTCCGGCGGCGATCGTGAGCACGGTCATCCACACGGGCGGATCGTCGTCCAGCGTCGCGTCGCCGAGGCGCTGGATGCCGCCGTAGCGCTCGCCGAGCTCCGCGTCGGACAGCTTGCCGATCGACTGGAGCGCTCCACGCTCTGCAGCCGCGGTCGCCGCCGCGCCAGAGGACATCAGGCCGGGATCCGCGCGCAGCATCACCAGCGCTCCGGAGGTGGCGCGGAGACGCTGCCTGATCTGCAGCCGCAGCACGCGTCCCCTCCGTTCCTGAAGCAGTCGCGAGGCGCGATCGGCCAGGCTGACCGCGGACCGCTCGTCCGACCCCCGGGCGGTCACCTTCACCACGTCGGTCTCGCCGACCGCCCTGACCTGGATGCGGTCGGGCGCATCGGGCCCCAGCGTGCGCAACAGCCCGCGGCTGCTCAACTCCTCCACGGCGGTGTCGACGCGCCGCTGCGGGTCGGCGGGAACGCCCGGCGACTCACCCAGGACCGGGACCTCCTGCGAGATGCGCAACAGCACGGACGCCGTCGGCTGAGCCTGCCGCAGGTACACCGCCGCGGCGGCCGCCGCCGCGCCCACCAGGATCGCTAGGAGGACGATGATGACGCCCTGTCTCCTTCGCCTCGGGGCGGGAGCGGCGTTCACCGCAGGGTTCCCACCAGGATGCGATCGGGCCGTAGCTTCGGTGGCCATCTCGGAAATGATAAGTGGCAGCCACCGATGCGATTGCACCTGCTCTTGCCGGTGCATTTCCGGTGGTACAGTCCTCCGGCTCTGCCCGCTCCTCCCAAGGCCGGAACCTGGTGTCGTTGCTGACCGCAGCGCTCGGCCGTGCCCGCCGCATGGTGGGCGGCTCCACCGGATTCACCACCGCCGCCACCCTCGCATCGGCGCCGGTGAATCTGGCCACCGGAATCATCGCGGCGCGTGCCCTGAGCCCGGACGGGCGAGGCAGCTACGCCGCGATCTTCGCGCTCGTGACCGTCCCGGGCTACCTGGCATCGCTGGGCAGCCGCGCGACCGTGGGCTACTTCGTCGGGTCCGGGAGAGCCACGGCGAACCAGATGCTCTCCGTCTGGCTGGTGCTCGGCCTCATGTCGAGCGCCGTCACGGTCGGTGCGCTCCAGTTGCTCTTGCCCGTCGCTCTCGCAGCCCAGTCTGAGTCCACCCTGGAGATCGCCCGCTGGTACAGCGTCACGGTGTTGGCGGTGATCCTCAGCGAGGTGGGCGCCGGCCTGCTGGTCGCCTGCAAGCGTCCGCGGCTGTTCGCGGTGGCGGTGGTGGCACAGCCGCTCGTCCAACTCGCCGGCTACCTGATCCTGCTCGCACTGGACAGCTTCACCGTGGCGACCGCTCTGACATCCACCACGTGCGGCTTTCTCACTCCCGCGGCGCTGGGCGCGTGGGTGGCTCTCCAGGAGGGGTTCCTGGAGATCCCCCGCCCACGGCTGATGGCCGACACGGCGAGCTACGGATTCCGGAGCGCGCTGGGGGGCTTGAGCAGCCTCGCCAACCAGCGGCTCGACCTCCTGGTCATGCCGTCGCTGATCGGCCCGGTGGCGATCGGCTACTACGCCGTCGCGAGCAACATGGCAGCGATCCTGGTGACGCTGGGACAGGCCCTGTCCACCGTCTTCCTCCCCGCCGCGGCGGCGCACGGTACCCGGAGCGACTCCGTCGCCCTGACGGCCGACACCTTCCGGCGCACCGTGCTGCTGGCGGCCCTGGTCGGCGCCGCGGCCGCCCTCGCCGCACCGGTCGTGGTCCCGCTCGTGTACGGACCCGAGTTCACGGAGGTGACGCCGTTGTTCTGGATCCTGCTTCCCGGCGTGGTGCTGCTCACCGGTGGGCTGATCCTCATCGCGGCGATCGACGCGCGCGGCAGGCCGGGACTGTCGTCGGTCGCCCAGGCGTGCGGGGCGGTCGTAACCGTCGCGGGCCTGGCCGCGCTGCTCAAGCCGCTGGGCGCTACGGGAGCAGCCCTGGTGTCGACCTTCTCCTACATCACGACCTGCCTGGTCGCAGCAGTCCTCTACAGCCGGATCGCGGAGGTCCCCGTGTGGCGGCTCGCCCGCCTCGTCGCGCAGCCGAGATGACCGATCCGACCCGGCCAGGCCCGATGCGCATCCTGCTCGCCAACAAGTTCTTCCGACCGGGCGCCGGGGCGGAGACCGCGTTCTTCGCCACCCGCCGGCTCCTGATGGATGCCGGTCATGAGGTCATCGACTTCGCGATGGCGAGCGACGCCAACCTCCCCAGCCCGTACTCGCGCCACTTCGCCCCCGAGCGCTCTTACGAGGCCGGCGGCAGCAGGCTCCGGCGCGTGCGCGACGCGCTCGCCTCCGTGTACTCGCCGGCCGCCCGCCACGCGATCCGGCGGCTGATCGCCGAGCACCGGCCCGACGTGGCCCACCTTCACAACATCTACCACCAGCTCACGCTGTCGATCGTGGATGAACTGGTGGAGCAGGGCGTCCCCGTGGTTCTCACCCTGCACGACTACAAGATCGTCTGCCCCGGATACACCCTGTACGCGAACGGCGGCCGCTGCCGACGCTGCGTGACGGGCCACCCATTCCACGCCGTCCGTCATCGCTGCGTCAAGGGCTCACGGGCGGCGAGCGCCCTGGCCTCCGTCGAGACCGCAATAGCGCGTGCGCGCGGCAGCTACAGGAAGGTGGACGCCGTCATCTCCCCCAGCCGGTTCCTCGCGGAGATGGCTGCGACGCAGGTGCCGGCCGAGCGGATCCACGTCATCCCGAACTTCCTGCCCGTCGAGTCGCTCCCGACTCCCCTGCCGCCGGCGGATCGGGAGCGGTCAGTGCTGTTCGCCGGACGCCTGGACGAGGTCAAGGGCATCCGCCCGCTCCTCGACGCGTTCCTCCACCACGACACGGACGGGCTGCGGCTCGTGGTGGCGGGCGACGGCCCCCTGCGCGATCTCGTAACCGCCGCAGCGGACCGGTCCGACAAAGTCGACTACGTCGGCCGCATCGATCACGACGACGTTCAGCGGCGCCTGGCCTCGTCCGTCGCCCTGGTGCTCCCCGCGCTCTGGGAGGAGAACAATCCGATGATCGTGCTCGAGGCTCGCGCAGCGGGCACCCCGGTCATCGTGTCCGACGGCGGCGGCCTCCCGGAGATGGTCGAGGACGGGGTCGACGGCCTGCTGTGCGACGCGCGCGATCCCGCCGCGATCGCGCGCGCGGTGCGGCGGCTCGCCGCCGACGACCGGCTGGCGCACGATATGGCCGTCGCCGGCCGGGAGAGGTTTCGCCGCGAGAACACCCCGTCCGCCCACTACGAGCGGCTCATGGCGATCTATCGAGGCGTACAGGACGGTCGGCGCGCGGCCTAGCGTCGGGACGAGCTGTCACCCGACGGGCGACCTGCCGATGCTCTGGTCAACGGACTTTGACCGTACGCTTCGCCGGCATGCGCGCCGCTCCCCGGCCCACATTCGCCGAGGTCTACGACCGCCACGTCTACGACGTCTACGGCTTCATTGCCTACCGGGTTGGGCATGGGCATGACGCCGAGGACCTGACGCAACAGGTTTTCGAGCGCGCGTTCGCCGCATGGGGCCGGTTCGATCCGCAGCGGTCCTCACCGCTCACCTGGCTGCTGGTGATCGCGCGCAACGTGCTCGTCGACCATTGGCGGTCCGGCCGCGGCACCGAGCACCACGATCTCGACCCCGACGGCCCGCACGTCCCCGCCGCTCCCGGACCGGAGGTCAACCTCGGCCTCTCCCCCGAGCTGGAGTCCGCGCTCGCCTCGCTCAGCGACCGCGAGCGGGAGCTGATCGCGCTGCGCTTCGGCGCCGACCTCACCGGAGCGCAGATCGCCGAGCTGACGGGAAGCTCACTCTCCGCAATCCAGCAGGCGCTGTCGCGCGCCCTGCGACGGATGCGCGCTCAGCTCGAGGAAGTGGCCGCCTGACCCGACGGCTCCGCGGGCGACACCGGCGGCAGGCCCTCGGGGCGCTCCGCCGGCCTGAACAGCCCGATCAGGAACGCCGCGTGCCTGCGGTCAAGCCGCGCCATCACGCGGGCCGGGCGCGGCATCAACGGGTAGTAGCCGGAGGTCTTGAGCGCCACTGTCTCCAGGCCGTGGTAGTCGGCCAGCTCCACCAGCGCGCGTCCGGTGAAGATCCGCAGGTGGGTCTGCCCGAGGTCGCGGTGCGGCCGGCCGGCGCGCAGGTTCATCGGGTTGCCGACGTGGACCTCGTCGGAGACGTGGTTGGGCATCGGCTGCCAGCCGAGCAGCAACGTGAAGATGTTGTGCCAGCTCGACAGGTTGTTGGTGGAGATGATCACCAGCCCGCCCGGCGCGCACAGCCTGCGGCACTCGCGCAGGAACGTGTCGGTGTGCTTGAGGTGCTCGATGACCTGGTTGGCGTGAACCAGATCGAACGAGCC
>ERZ777003.4974-NODE-4974-length-10484-cov-4.954070_pt1 | contig 10484 bp, 8 predicted proteins | sample MGYA00374956_ERZ777003 | MGnify/ENA primary metagenome ERZ777003 (study PRJEB29302, sample SAMN06268252) | bioreactor metagenome | isolation source: Joint BioEnergy Institute, California, USA | place: USA:Joint BioEnergy Institute, California, USA | collected... | reverse complement strand
TAGCTGACGGCGCGGCCGGCTGCCGCCGCGTCCCCGACCTCGTGCAGCAGCATCGAGGCGGACACGACGGCGGCGAGCGGGGTGACAATTCCATGGTCCTGCGCCGGCGCGAGCCGGATCGCCCCGGCCGCAATGGCGCGTTCGGCCTCGTCCAGCGTGGAGGCCAGTCCTTCGAACACGGCGGCGACGCAGGCGGAGTTGAGGATCGGGGCCGGCGGCAAGACGCTCCCGGCGAGCGGCGGCCCGGCATGCAGCAGCACGTCGCGGGGCAGGCCCACCAGCGCGCCTGCCGGTCCGCGTCGTGCAGCATCCGCCAGTTCATGCGTCCGCCGCCGTTCAGCGATAGCGCGCCGTGAGCGCGACCGCGGCGTCGCCCGGCGCCTCGCCGTCCACGGCCTCGCCCAGATCCGCCTGGGCTGCCTCCAGCAGCCGCCGCAGTTCCTCGGGCTCGTCGAAGGGGACGTGCCGTCCCTCGGTCAGCGAGGCGTTGATCATCGCCCGCATGCGGGTCAGCAGCAGCTGGTTTGCCGTGACGTTGCGGCCGTAGCCGAGCTCCTCCAGCCGCCTGCCGATGACATAGGTGGGGGCCCAGCTCGGGGTGACCTGATAGCCGGGCCTGCGCCCGATCAGCGCCGGGTCGAGGTCGCGCGGCTCGTCGGTCTGCTCGAAGTACTTGTCGACGTAGCGATAGGCGCGCTCGCCGACGACCGGGGTGTTCGGGGGGATCGGCGCGCGGTCCTGGATCTGCCACATCCGCTCCGCGACCTGCTGGAAGCGCTCGGTGTTGAAGAGCGCGCGCACCCGCGGATTGCGCGCCCGCATCAGGTTGGTCAGCATCATCAGCGCGGAGCCGTGGCCGCCCTGCGCCGCCTGCGGGGTGAACCCGGACCAGACCCCGTCGCCGCCGGCGAGGATCGCCTCCAGCACCGCCGCGTCCTCGGTGCCGTTGGCGGTGTGCGGGTGGGCGAGGATCTTGCGCGGGCGGGGGTGATAGCGGCGCATCATCCGCACCAGCGCGTAGGTTTCGAACGGGAAGCGCGTTCCCTTCACGTCCTCGAACAGCAGGCCGGTGATCGGCTCCTCGCCGAGCCGCCGCACCACGCGCACCAGATAGGCCGGGTCCTCGTCATAGGTGTCGAACGGGTCGGCCAGGCGGACGTAGATGCGCCCCACCCGGTCGGTCTCCGGCGGCAGCAGGCGGCGGTAGTGGGCGATGTGGGCGCACAGGCTGTCGAGGGCCCGGTCGGGCGTGAGCCCGAGGGCGGCGACGGTGGAGGGCCGTGTCTCGACCAGCAGGATCACGTTGGGAATGCCGTAGTGCACCGTCTGGCGGGCGGCCGGTCCCATCGGAAAGGGCTCGCCCTCGACGACCGGCTCGACGGCGATGGTGCTGAAGAACGGGTCGAGCGGCAGGGCGCGTTCGAGGAGCGTCTCGACGAACTGCTCGGTGACGGAGGGGAAGGCGAAGAAGTTCGGCAGCCCGAAGTCCCGGAAGCCGAGGTCGCAGGCGAGCTCGTAGAGGGCGAGCTTGTCGTCGAGCGTGTGGCCCCAGGCGGACGAGAGCGTCGCCTCCCGCGCCGACATGTCCAGCACACAGGGCTCCACATCGCGCAGGATGGCCACCCGCTGCTCGATGTAGTCCATCATTTCCTCGAGCGTCGCCCGGTCGCCCGCGTCGAGCTCCTGCGACGTCGCGTGCTGCATGGGCGTCTCCTGCGCGGGAAGGAAGCGGCATGCCGCCGCTGTACGCGCGCAAGAATACAGCGAATATGCAAATGGTCAACGTGACGCGGCACCGCCGCGATGGCTAGCGCCTGTCGATCGCCACGGCGTTGCCGAGGGTGGCGCTGAGCCTGGCGAAGATGCGGTCACGGAAGGCGGTGATGTGGACGTGCGCCAGATGGTCGGCATCCTCCGCCCGCCGCTCGCGGATTGCGCGCACGATCTCGCGGTGATCGGCGACGGTGCGCTCGATCTCGTCGCTCTGCTGCCCTTCGGTGAAGTCCTTGTACCAGATCCAGCCGATGCGCATGCCGAGCACCGAGAGCTTGAGCACGAAATCGCCCATCATGCTGTTGCCGGCGGCCGCGGCGATGGCCTGATGGAACTCCAGGTTGCGTTCGCTCATGGCGAAGGCGTCGTTCGCCACCACCGCCGTTTCGTAGGCGCGCTGCGCCTGCTCGATGCGCTCGAGGTCGCGGGCGCTGCGGCGCAGGCTCGCCCAGTACTGCAGCGCGCGGTGGGTCAGCTCCAGGGCCTCGAAGTAGCTGGTGAGCTCGAGCGCATCGAGCGGCGACACCTGGGCGCCGCGGTTGGGCAGGATCGTCGCCAGCCGGTCCGCGGCCAGGCGCACGATCGCCTCGCGCACCGGGGTGCGCGACACGCCCAGCCGCCGCACGATCGCCGCCTCGTCGATCTTCTGGCCTGGCGCGAGCTCCATCCGCACGATCATGTTGCGGAGCGCCAGATACACGTAGTCCGTGCCCTTCCCCCGGGGGGGACGGCTGGGCGCGCGGCCGCGGTCGGCGGTCATCCCCCGGTCCGGCACCTCGACGTCTTCCTTCATGAAACGGTTCACCTCTCGCGGCCGCGGCTGCCGCGAATGTCCCTTGACGCCCGTACGGCGTCCAGATAATTCCGATTGCTGCATTCAGCCAGTATACAGCCTCTGCTGGCCTGCGTTCGAAGGAGGGCGCATGGACGGCGCCGAGCGGGCCCCGGCCGTCAATACCGACCGCACGACCGTCGCCGCAGCCGACGTGGCGCAGAAACTCGTCGGACGCCAGGCCCTGCGCAGCATGATGCGGCGCGAGAACCGGGCGGGGCTGTGCTTCCTCGCGGGGCACCTCGGTCTGATTGCGCTGTCGACAACCCTGGTCCACTTCGCGATCGGCAACTGGCTGATCGTGCCCGCGACGCTGCTGCACGGCTTCTTCATCGTGACCCTGTTCGCGCCGCTGCACGAATGCAGCCACGGCACCGCCTTCCGCAGCCGGCCGCTGAACGAGGCGGTCTACTGGGGCGCGGCGCTGGCCCTCGGCCTGCCGCCGCTGTACTTCCGGCTGCAGCACGCCGACCACCACACCTATACCCAGGACGTCGAGCGCGACCCGCAGATGATCCGCCTCGGCGAGCGGCTGTGGGGCTACCTCTTCTACGCCTCGGCCATCCCCTATTTCCGCGACATCGTGCGCACGCTGCTGCGTCACGCGTCCGGGCGGCTGACTTTGGCCGAGCAGCGCTACGTCTACCCCCAGGCCCGCCGCGCGGTGTTCTGGCAGGCGCGGATCATGCTCGCGGTCTATGCGGCGATCGCGATCGTGTCGGTCGCGACCGGAAGCTGGGTCCCGCTGACCTACTGGCTGATTCCGCGCATCGTCGCCGAGCCGCTGGAGCGCCTGATCCGCCTGTCGGAGCACAACGGCTGTGCGCGCACGCCGGACATGCTGGAGAACACCCGCACCGTCCACACCTGGGCGCCGCTGCGGCTGCTGTCGTGGAACATGCCGCTGCACACCGCGCACCACATGGCGCCGCTGGTCCCGTTCCATGCCCTGCCGGCGCTCGACCGCGCCATCGCCGGCCATGCGCGCGAGGTGCGGGCGGGCTATCTGCGCGCCGTCGGGCACGAGCTTGGCCGGCTGGCTGCCGCCGAGCGGCAGGCGCGCGCCCGTCTGCGCGCGGCGCGATGACCGAAGATGCCTGCGGCGGACGACGCCGATCGGCCGGGGTAGAGTGACACGACACGGAGGGACCGGGAGATGCTGTCGATGAGGGGAGTCGTTGCCACCGCCGCCGCGACGGCGATCGCGCTGGCGCCGGGGGCGGCGCAGGCGGAGCTGGACGAGCGGGAAATCCAGGTTGTCGGCACCTGGAGCAACCTCTCGCAGTGGTCGAAGTACGAACAGCCGTTCTGGCAAGGTCTGCCCGAGAGCTCCGGCGGCCGCCTGACCGCCAACGCGAAGCCGATGGACGAGCTCGGCCTGTCCGGCTTCGAGCTGATGCGCCAGCTCGAGCTTGGCGTGTTCGACGTCGTCCACACGCTCGCCTCCTACTCCGCCAATGACGTACCGGTCGCCGGCGGCATCGATCTGGCCGGCCTGATCCAGGACCGCGAGGCCTACGGCAAGATGATCGAGGCGTACCGGCCGGTGCTGGACGCGGAATTCCGCGCCAGCTACAACGCCCGGGTCCTCGCCCTCTACAGCTTCTCCAGCTACAGCATCCTCTGCGACCTGCCTGACGACCGCTCGGTGGACGACGGCATCGACGCCCTGGCGGGCCTCAAGATCCGCAGCCACAGCATCTCGATGGGCGACCTGATCGAGGGGCTGGGCGGCACCGCCGTGACGCTCCCCTTCGCCGAGGTGGTGCCCTCGATGCAGCAGGGCGTCGTCGACTGCGGCGTCACCGGCGTGCTCTCCGGCTACGAGGCGAAGTGGCACCAGGTTACCGACAGCTACCTCGGCGTGCCGCTGGGCTTCGGCACCGTGGTGGTCGCGGCGAACCTGGACTTCTGGAACTCGCTTTCCCCCGACACCCAGGCCCATCTGGAGGCGCAGTTCGCAAACCTGGAAGCGGAGGTGACCGCCGGCTCGGTCGCCGAGGACGAGATGGGCATCGCCTGCTACGGCGCGGGTCCCTGCCCGCTGGGCGAGCCGGGCAACAACGCGGTGATCGCGCTCGACGACGAGGACCGGGCGAAGCTTGCCGGGGTGGTCCGCTCGGTCGTCCTGACCCGCTTTGCCGAGCGCTGCGGGGCCGACTGCACCCGGCAGTGGAACGAGACCGTCGGCGCCGCCCTCGGCGTCACCGCCGGCGAATAGCCGGCGCCGCCACCGGAATGCGGGGCCGGATCCGCCCATGACGGGCCTGCTCGGTGGCTTCGAGCGGGTCGCGCGCGGCGCCGTCTGGGTGTCCGGTCTCGCCCTCATTGCGCTCGCCGTGCTGGTGAGCGTGGACGTCATCTGCCGCAAGTGGCTCGGGGTGACGCTGGCGGGTTCCGACGAGATCTCGGGCTACGTCCTCGCCTGCGCCGCCGCCTGGGGCTATTCCTTCTGCCTGCTGCGCCGCGGCCACATCCGGATCGACGTGATCTACAACCTCGTCGGCCCGCGGGCGCAGCGGATTCTGGACCTCCTGGGGCTGCTCGCGCTTCTCGTCTTCATGGCGCTGCTCACCCACCGGGCGGTCGGGGTGCTGGCGAAGACCCTCGACAGCGGCGCGGTATCCAACACGCCGCTGCTGACCCCGCTGTGGATTCCCCAGTCGCTGTGGGTCGCCGGGCTGATCTTCTTCACCGCGACCCTCGCGCTCGTCACCGCCCGCACGATCCTGCTCCTCGTCCGCCGCGACTATGCCGGCGTGGGGGCGCTGGCGGGAATCCCCAGCGTCGCCGAGGAGATCGCCGCCGAGGTGCCGGCCGGGATGCGGGCGTGCCGTGACGGCGAGGAAGGCCCGGCGTGCAGGCGCTAACGCTCGGCCTCCTGCTGCTGTTCGTCTTCGTCGGGATACCGGTGGCGGCCGCCCTCGGGCTGCTGGGGATCAGCCTCGACGCGATCTACATGGACAGCCGCCTGGTTCGCGGTCTCGGCGAGTTCGTCTGGGAGCGCGGCAAGGACCCGCTGCTCGTCGCCATCCCGATGTTCGTCCTGCTGGGCGAGATCATCCTGCGGGCGGGTATCGCCCGGCGCATGTACGACGCGCTCGCGATGTGGATGTCGTGGCTGCCGGGCGGCCTGATGCACGCCAACATCGGCACCTGCACCATCTTCGCCGCCACCTCCGGCTCCAGCGTCGCCACCGCGGCGACCGTGGGCACGGTGGCCTATCCGCAGATCGCCATCCGCGGCTACCACGAGGGGCTGTTTCTCGGGACGATTGCTGCCGGCGGCACGCTGGGCATCCTGATCCCGCCGTCGATCAACCTGATCCTCTACGGCATGATCACCAATACGTCGGTGCCGGAGCTGTACCTGGCGGGGCTGATCCCGGGGGTCGTGCTGTCGCTGCTGTTCCTGGCGACGATCGTGGCCGTCTGCGTCGCCCGGCCGGGGCACGGCGGGGAGCGGATCGTCGCTGCCTGGGGCGAGCGGATCCGCGCGCTGCCGTACCTGATCCCGCCGCTGATCCTGTTCCTGCTGGTGGTCGGCTCGATCTATGCGGGGCTGGCGACCCCGACCGAGTCCGCGTCGATCGGGGTGGTGGCGGCGCTGATCATGGCCTGGACCAGGGGCGCGCTCACCCGGCAGGTGCTGCGCGACTCCGTCGAGGGCACCATCCGCACCACGGCGATGATCTTCCTGATCGTCACCGCGGCGATGTTCCTGAACTTCGTGCTCGGCTTTCTCGGCGTGACCCAGGCGCTGACCGGGCTGCTCCAGCGCTACGAGCTGTCGCCGCTGGCGACGATGGCCCTCATCGTCGTGTTCTACATCATCCTCGGCATGTTCATGGAAACGCTGTCGATGATGCTGACCACGGTGCCGCTGGTCTACCCGGTGGTTGCCTATCTCGGCTTCGACGGGGTCTGGTTCGGCATCCTGATCACGCTGCTGATCGAGCTTGCGTTGATCACGCCGCCGATCGGGCTCAACCTGTTCGTCGTCCAGGGCATCCGCGCGCGCGGCGGGCCGTTCCGCGACGTCAGCCGCGGCGCGCTGCCCTTCGCCGGCACCATCCTGGTGATGATCGGGCTGCTGATCGCCTTCCCCGGCATCGCGCTCTGGCTGCCCGGCCTGATCTACTGACCGCAGGAGGGCTCATGCCGGCAACCAGGGGATATGTCCGCACCCACTGGGGCCTCTACGAGGCGGCCGGCGACGGCGCGGGACTGACGGAGATCCGCCCATTCGTCGAGGATCCCGATCCATCGGACATCGGCCGTTCGCTGCACGATTCCCTCGATCACCCGGCCCGGGTGCGCAGGCCCGCGATCCGCCGCGGCTGGCTCGAGGGCCGCCCGGACTCCGGGCGGCTGCGCGGCCGCGACACGTTCATCGAGGTGGACTGGGAGCAGGCCCTGGACTGCGTCGCCGCCGAGCTCAACCGGGTGCGGACGACCTGGGGCAACGGCGCCATCTTCGGCGGCTCCTACGGCTGGGCGAGCGCGGGGCGGTTCCACCACGCCCAGAGCCAGCTCCACCGCTTCCTCAACACCATCGGCGGCTACTGCGCCCACCGCTTCAGCTACAGCGCGGGGGCGGCGCACGCGATCATGCCGCACGTGCTCGGCTACGGGTTCAACGCGCTGCTCGAGCGGCACTCGCCGTCGTGGCCGGTCATCGCCCGCCACACGCGGCTGTTCGTGATGTTCGGCGGTCTCGCCCCGAAGAACGCGCAGGTCACCCCCGGCGGCAGCGGGCGGCACGAGACCACGACGTGGCTGGGCCGCTGCCGCGATGCCGGCGCCCGCTTCGTCAGTATCAGCCCGGTGCGCACGGACACGTGGAGCGGCCTCGACGCGGAGTGGCTGCCGGTCAGGCCGAACACCGACACGGCCCTGATGCTGGGGATCGCCCATGTGCTGGAGACCGAAGGGCTCGCGGACCGGGCGTTCCTCGCCAGCCACTGCGTCGGCTACGAGCGGTTCCGGCCCTATCTCCTCGGCGAAAGCGACGGGGTGCCGAAGGATCCCGCCTGGGCCGAGGCGATCTGCAGCGTTCCGGCCGACAGGATCGTGCGCCTCGCCCGGGAGATGGCGCGGGCGCGCTGCCTGATCACGGTGACCTGGTCGCTGCAGCGCGCCGAGAACGGCGAGCAGCCGTTCTGGATGGCGACCGTGCTGGCAGCGATGCTGGGCCAGATCGGGCTCCCCGGCGGCGGGATCGCCTTCGGCTTCGGTTCGATGGGCGGCTACGGCAACCCGATCCGGCCGGTGATGGGGCTCGCGCTGCCCCAGGGCACGAACCGGGTGAAGGATTTCATCCCGGTCGCCCGCATCGCCGACATGCTGCTCGACCCCGGCGGCACCTACCGCTTCGACGGCGCCACGCGGACCTATCCCCACATCCGCCTCGTCTACTGGTGCGGCGGCAACCCCTTCCACCACCACCAGGATCTCAACCGGCTGCGCGAGGCATGGACGCGGCCGGAGACGATCATCGTCCACGAGCCGTGGTGGACGGCGACGGCGCGGCACGCCGACATCGTGCTGCCCGCCGCCGCACCGCTCGAGCGCAACGACATCGGCCGCGCCGCATGGGACCCCCATGTTGTGGCGATGAAGGCCTTCGCCCCGCCGCTGGACCGGGCGCGGACCGATTACGCCATCTTCTCGGCGCTGGCGGAGCGTCTGCAGGTGGCGCGCGCGTTCACCGAGGGACGCGACGAGATGGGGTGGCTGCGCCATCTCTACGAGACCTTCCGGCTGGACGTGGACCCGTCAGGGGGCGCCATGCCGGACTTCGACCGGTTCTGGGAGAAGGGGCTCGTCCGCCTCGACATCGAGCGCGCGGAGCTCGCGGTGAACGGGTTCGACGCCTTTCGGGCCGACCCTGCCACGGCGCGGCTCCCCACGCCGTCGGGACGGATCGAGATCTTTTCGGAGACGATCGCCGGGTTCGGCGCAGAGGCCGGGCACCCCCGCTGGATCCCGCCGGAGGAGTGGCTGGGAAGCCCTGCGGCCGCGCGTTACCCGCTCCACCTGCTCTCGCCGCAGCCGGCCGGGAGGCTGCACAGCCAGCTCGACTTCGGCCGGGCGAGCGCGGAGCGGAAGCTGGCAGGGCGCGAGCAGGTGCTGATCAGCGCCAGCGACGCGGCCCGCCGGGGCATCTCCCACGGCGCCGTCGTCCGCATCTTCAACGACCGCGGGAGCTGCCTCGCCGCCGCCCACGTCACCGACGCGGTGATGCCGGGCGTGGTCTCGCTGCCGACGGGCGCCTGGTACGACCCCGTGTTTGCGCCCGACGGATCGGTCGTCCTCGACCGCCACGGCAACCCCAACGTCCTCACCCCGGACCGCGGCACGTCGGAAATCGGCCAGGGCTGCAGTGCCAACTCGGCCCTGGTGGAGGTGGAGCTCTACCGCGGCCCGCCCGCGCCGGTGCAGGCGTTCCAGCCGCCGGACCTGCGGACGCTCACAGCGGAATGAGTGTTGCCACCGCACGGTCGGACGGCCGGTCGCTGGCGGCAAGGCCGGCGGTGACGCCGCGGCGGTCCGCTTCCGGGCGGTTCTGGCTCATCTTCCGCTTGCCCTCGATCCGCGTGACCGGGATGCGCAGACCGACGATCCCGCGGAGCTGGGCGGCGATGAAATCGGCCGGCGCGTCGCTGACCGCCCAGGGGTGCTCTCTCGTCGCCTCATGCTTCGCGGTCAGCCGCGTCACCACCGCGAGCAGCCGCTCCGGCTCGTCGAAGAACTCGACCGGGCCGTAGGCGTGTACGGCGACGTAGTTCCAGGTCGGGACGACCTTCCCCGTCTCCCGCTTGGTCGGGTACCACGACGGCGTGATGTAGGCATCCGGGCCCATGAAGATCGCCAGCGCCTCGCCGAGCGGCGGGATCTTCCATTGCGGGTTGGCCCTGGCGACATGCCCGTAGAGCGTGCCGTGCGCACCCTCGTCCTCTGCGAACAGCAGCGGCAGCGGCGTCGCGACGGGGCCGTCGACGGTCGCCGTCACCAGCGTCGCCAGCCCGGCGGCGCGCAACATGGCGCGGATGTTCTCGGGATCGTCGCGGAAGGCCGTGGGCGTGTACATCGGCGCTCTCCTTGCTCGCGTCCGCGCTGGTGCCGATCTCGCCCGCACCGGGGGCAGGGTTGCAAGGGATTCGATGGGGGAGGCGCGGCCGGCGGCCGCACGGTGGCCCTGGGCAACCGTCAGGTCGGCGAAATCAGGCGAGGAACACCGGAGCCCGGGAGGAAGTGGCGCGCCCGAGAGGATTCGAACCCCTAACCTTCTGATCCGTAGTCAGATGCTCTATCCAGTTGAGCTACGGGCGCATTCCCGGGCGGAACCGCGGTCCGGCCCGGTGGAGAGGGGGCGGACCCTACGCCATGTCGATTCCGATGGCAAGCGTGGTGTCGAGGGCGCGCCGCAAAGCCGCGGCAACGGCCCGGAAGCGCTTGAATCCGGACGGAAAGGGCGTACTTGTCCGGCTCCTGCGCGTTCGCTATGGTGCCGCTTGCCTTCGACGCCCACTCTCGCCATGAGTCGCATGCCCCAGACTCGCGCAAAGCAGCACAATCGCATGCCTTCATCTCCGATTCGAGCGCCCCGCCCCGCGGGGCGAATCGGGGCTGTCGTGCTGCTGTGCGCGGCGCTCGCGGGCTGCGCAGACGCCTTCACGCCGTCCTTCACCGCGGTCGATCCCAGCGGCGCCGATACCGGCGGGCTCATACTCGGCACCACCTCCTTCGTGCCCCGCGGCGTGACCCCGGGACAGCCGACCGGCACGGTGGTCGGCAGCCGCATCGCCGAAATGCGCAGCCAGCTGCAGCAGGTGCAGTCGGAGGTGGTGGCGGAGAACAACGCGCTGCAGAGCAT
>ERZ777003.4972-NODE-4972-length-10484-cov-10.424298_pt1 | contig 10484 bp, 20 predicted proteins | sample MGYA00374956_ERZ777003 | MGnify/ENA primary metagenome ERZ777003 (study PRJEB29302, sample SAMN06268252) | bioreactor metagenome | isolation source: Joint BioEnergy Institute, California, USA | place: USA:Joint BioEnergy Institute, California, USA | collected... | reverse complement strand
GACGGATCCAGAGTGCACACCAGAGATCGAGGAGGTGGACACAGAGTGAGCAAGGCGTTGAGCAAGGAGTACCAAGCAGCCCTGCAAGCCTGGCAGGTCCATGTGGGCGTTTATGGAGCAACATGGCGGGGGGGATGGGATACCACACAGGTTATATGCACGCACTTTATGACGTTCTGGAAGTACTGAAAGGAGGCGGTAAGCATGGAAGTCTTTTGGATCGGCGAAGTCTGCGACGCCGATCAGCGCGCCAAGCTCGTCACCGACGAAGCCAAAGAATGGTTTGCGACGCGGACGATCGCAGACGCGCTGATCAGTTACGAGCAAAAGCTGGAAATGGCAGGTGAGCGCGCATGATGCCCAGACCTTGCTACGAATCTGACGGCTACGCTCACCCCGACGACCGCGTCGATCGGCTCGGACGAGTATTTGCAAGGTTACGGTTGCATGAGAAATACGGGATCACGTTCGAACGGTATCTTGAGATGATCGAGCGCGGAAGTTGGGCTGCGGTGGTTGAGGAGAGTGCTTGAAAGGAGGTGACCCTCGATGCGGATTAAAGTTCGGACTTGGCAAGCATTGACGTCTGCTGAACGTATGGGCGCTCTGCAAAATGCCGTCGATCGTACCAAGCGCCGCTGGCAAAAGAAAAAATCCACCGCAGCAACGGTGGACTAAACAATACGGTATTCAGTCTCATTCTATCACGAATGGGGCGGGGAGGTAAACGGTTAATGGAAATTCTTACACACACCCGCATACAAACGCGAAAAAACTGCCCAAAAATGGACTACTGGCGCAATATCCGCGGGCTGGTGCCGATCGCGAAAAAAAAGTCGCTGAACATCGGTGGCGCCTTCCACAAGGGCATGGAGACGCGATCTGTTGAGAAGGCAGTGACATATCTGCGAAATCAGGTTCCCTATCCGCAGGATCAACAAGAAGCCGACGAACTAGAGATCGCCGCGGCCACCGTTGAAGCAATGGTGGCCGGTGCGTTGGAAAAATGGCCGGCATTTGAACGTGGGCACCGGGAATTGAAGTTTGAAGTCCCGGTGCTGAACCCCAAAACAAGTTCGGCATCCAGATCGTTCCGACTTGGCGGAAAAACGGACGAACTGGTGCAGTTGGATGATGGCAGTTGGTGGATCGTGGAATACAAAACGGCCTCCCAGATCGGCCAGGCATACGTGGACCGGCTTGATTTGGACAGTCAGATCACGACATACATCTATGGGCTCCAACGGCAATTGAATATCTGGATCAGCGGCGTGTTTTACCGCGTCGTACGAAAGCCGAGCATCCGGCAAAACAAAAACGAAACATTGGAACAATTCCGCCAGCGGATCATACGTGACTATCAGGAGCGAAAGGACTTTTACTTCTATGAATTTCAATTGTACCGTTCGCAAGCAGACCTGGATGAATTCGAAAAGGAACTGTGGGCGTTCACGCAGGAGTACCTTTTTGCCAAACGGTCCGGAGTGCACTGGAAAAACACAAGCAAGTGCACCGAGTTCGGTGGATGCCCGTACATGCCGCTCTGCCGTGGAGTAGAGGGAGCGGAAAACATGTTCCGTTCTGAGAAATTGAACCATGAATTGGAGGAGGACGATACCGATGGCGCAGCGTAATGCGGCGGCACCGCATCCGCAGGAACAAACGACACCAACAAATTCCCTTTTGCCGACGGCTCCGACACCAAGAAAGACCCGCCTTGAAGACCAAAACATTCTTTTGTACGGACCGCCCAAGATCGGGAAATCGTCATTCGCTGCACAACTCGATATGCCGATTTTTGCAGCGACGGAGGACGGTCTGCACGATCTGGAAGTGTACCAGGTTCCCATCGGCGACTGGCCTACGTTCTTGCGATTTTGCGGGGAGATCGCGCAGGGTAATCACCCGTTCAAAAACATCGTGATCGACACTGTGGACAATCTGTTCAAATATTGCTCGCAGCATATGCGGCAGAAACTTGGCATCATTCACGAGTCGGATATGGAATGGGGTAAAGGATGGTCCATCGTCAAAGACGAGTTCATGCGAGTAATCACCAAACTGGCATCGTTGCCCTACGGCCTGTTTTTGATCAGCCATGCCGAGTTACGCGAAATCAAGACCCGCACGGAAAAGTACGACAAATGGATGCCAACGATGAGCAAGCAGGCATGGGAAATCCTTTATCCGTTCCTTGACATTATCCTTTTCGCCGATATTGAAGAAACCGAGGAAGGCGACCGCCGTGTCGTTCGCTGCCGGGCCAGCAAGTATTGGGAAGCCGGCTGCCGGGCGAAAGCAATGCCGGATTCGGTCCAGCTGGACTTCCAAACGTTCAAACAAATCTATGAGGAGGCTGTTTCGAAATGACGAACTGGGAATCTTTACTGGCAACGATGGACGAACAATGGCAATCGATCGAGGTTGATCCTTCGGGGAATGTCCGGCTGCCGGATGGAACCTATCAGGTGAATCTGGAAGAATCGCTGATTGATGAGAGCCGGGACGGATCGAAGGTTCTCTGGAAAGTGACATTCAAAGTATTGAACGGTGCCCACCAAGGCCGCCTGATCTTTTTGACGCATGTGCTGAACGATCCGGATCGCCTGCAGTATGTGAAGCAGGACTGCTATCGTCTCGGTTTCCCGCTTGCAAAATTGTCCGATCTGCCGGCCATGCTGGCGAAAATGCTCGATCTGAAAGTGGAAGTTCGTCTGAAAACGAATGGTGAGTATCAGAATTGCTACATCCAAAAACGATTGGATCAGCCGGCAGACGTTCCACCGCAACAACGTCCTGGAACCCGGACGAACGGTAGAGCCGTATCCGGAGGCAGAAACGGCCGACCGACTCCGCCGAATGTGGCAGATAGCCTTTACGCTCCCCCGCCGTCTGATGAAGAGTATCCGTTTTAAGGGGGCGGCCGCACATGAACCTTGAAGGCATGAATCCAGCACAGATGCAAGCCACGACACATATGGACGGCCCGTGCTGCGTGATTGCCGGGGCGGGATCCGGGAAAACCCGGGTCCTGACTCACCGGATCGCGTACCTGATCGAGCAGGGTATTCCATCTGAAAGCATTCTGGCTTGCACGTTCACCAAGAAAGCGGCTGCCGAGATGGCCGAACGGCTGGAACCCTTGGTCGGCCCGGAAGCTGACCTGTTGAATCTGGGAACCATTCATTCCATATGTTACCGCATCCTCCGCGAAGAATGGCGAAATACCGGTGAGGAATACGAGCCGCTGAACGACTACTGGCAAAAACGATTCATCAAAGACATTCTGGCACCGGCCGGTCCGAAAAATCCCGACGGGATGAACTGGGCTATTGATATCAGCGTGGCGCTCAGTTTTATTTCAACGCAAAAGAATCAGCTTGTCACGCCAGAAATGTTCCGAAAGCAAATCAATTACGATATCCCGGACGCCGGCCGGCTGGCACGTTTGTATGAACTCTACGAGGCCAGAAAAGAGCGGGAAAGGAAAATTGACTTCGACGACATGCTTATTCGGTGCTGCTACCTTCTCGCTGAAAACCCTGCCATTCTTGCCAAGTACCAGCACCGATTCCGGTACATTCTTGTCGATGAGTTCCAGGACACAAATATGGCGCAATGGGAGATTATCCGCATGCTGGCGGCGCCGGAAAACAATCTGTTTGTGGTCGGAGACGACTGGCAAAGCATATACGGGTGGCGCGGCGCCCGGCCGGAATACATCGTCAATTTCAAAAACTGGTATCCGGATGCGAAAATCGTCGTCCTGGATACAAACTACCGCTGCAACGAAAACATCATCACAGTTTCCAATGCGGTCATTCAGAACAACGACGATCAGTTTCCGAAGATCGTCAAAGCGAACCGGAGCGCCGGCAAGGAGCCGATGCTGCTGAACGCCAACGACGAGGAGCACGAAGCCGAATTGGTCGTGAGCGAAATCAGATCTCTGATCCAAGCAGGAACGCTCCCTGGGGAGATCGCCATCCTGTATCGGACCAATGCCCAGTCTCGCGCCTTCGAAGACAAACTGGTCCGCGCAAACATTCCGTATACGATTGTGGGAAGCGCCGGCTTCTACGCACGGAAGGAAGTCCGGGACATTGTGGCCTATCTCCGAGTGGTACATGATCCGGATCGCAATGATGAAGACTTGAAGCGCATCATCAACGTTCCGAGCCGATTTATCGGCCGGGCGACCATCCAGGAAGTCGAGCAACACGCGATCCGGTACGGCGTAACGCTATGGGAAGTGCTGCAGAATCCACCGTCTAGTCTGAAACCCTATCAGCAACGGAATATTTCTGATTTTGTGAGAGTCATAGAGTATTTGCGCCGGGAAACGGCACCGCCATCGACGATCATCCAAATGGTACGTGAGGCAACGGAATACGACGACTGGCTGAAACGGGAAGAAGGCGGCGACGATGGCGAAAACACGCGGATCGAGAACTTGAACGAACTTCAGCATGCGGCATCCCGGTATTCCGATTTGTCTGACTTTCTTGACTTTGTGGCCATGATGGAAAGCCGATCGGCACAAGCGGACGAAAGCAAAGACCGGGTGCAGTTGATGACGATTCATCGGTCAAAAGGACTCGAATTCCCTGCGGTGTTCCTTGTCGGACTGGTGAACGGGCTGCTGCCGCATAAAAACTCAATCCAGTATGTTGACGGAATGATTCTGCCGCAATCTTGCGCGGAAGAACGCCGACTGTGCTATGTCGGCATGACCCGGGCAAAGGATCTGCTGTACTTGTCGCATATGGAGACGTACCAGGGCAAAGATATGGACCCATCAATCTTCTTGGACGAGATGCAGCTTCGAAAGGCAGTGAGCGCTTGATGGCCAGGCGAAGGATGATTGATCCGAACTTCTGGAAAAGCGAAGATGTTGCAAAACTGACGTATCGCCAACGTTTGCTTTTGATCGGACTCTTTTCCAATGCTGACGATTACGGCCGCGGACGTGCCAAACCTGCCTATATCCGATCCGTCGTATTCACATATGACGATATATCCGTCAGCGAAATCGAAGAGGATTTGCAGGCCATTGTCAACGCTGGGATTTCTATCGTGTTTTACGAAGTGGATGGTCATAGTTATTACGAATTTTTGAATTGGGATAAGTGGCAGACGGTACAAAAACCGCAAGATTCTATCATACCTCCATACAGAACAATTCAAGAATCAGTCGAGAATGATTCCGGAATGAGTCAAGAATCATTCCGGAACGATTCCGGCCTAAAAGAAAGGAAGGGAAGAGAAGAGAAAGGAAGGGAAGGGAAGGGAAGAAAGGAGTCGTCCGGCATTCGCCGGAACGCCTCCGCACCACTTCCATCGTCTCCCCTTCCTTCCCCACCCCCTCCTTCCGTTGATGAGGATGGACTCATCTCGGATTACGAGCGGGACATCTTGAAAGAGCTTTGGAAGGTGGAAAACTATCCGGCAGACGAGCAGAAAGACCTGGCGCTTATTCGGGCCCTGGCGGAGGAATATCCCACGGTCGAGCTGCTATTGGAAGCGCGGAAATGGCGCACCTACAAGCTGGATAAGCCGTTGATTCCAGGAAAGCACAATGCCCGATCACAGTTTCGCACATGGGTGCAGAGAGAAGCAAAATGGCAAAAAGAGCGAGACGAAAGAGAGCAGGAAGACGATCCGGACTATATCCCGCCCTACTGGCAGAAGTGGGAACCTCCCGATGGTGAGGAGGCCGGGAACTGATGTCCATGGATATGCCGTATGACCTGGAAGCTGAACAATCGGTGCTCGGAATCCTGCTCTCTGAAATTGTGGATGGCCGGACCGATCCTGTTTATGACGTGATGGAGCAACTCAAGCCGCAGGATTTTTACATCCCGGCGCATCGGTTGATCTTTGAAAACCTCATATCGCTCGTGGAGAGCGGAAAACCAGTGGATTTCGTGACACTGGGCACTGCCTTGGCCGCACACAAAGCATTTCAGGGAGAACGCCCGATTTCGTATCTGACGGATCTGGCCGGGTCAGTAGCGACTGTTCACACGCTGCCGATGCATGTGCAGAAAGTGCGCGAGGAGTCTACACGCCGCAAAATGGCGAATCTGGGAACGTTCCTGCTCAACAAGGCGAAAGAGCAAGGAACCACGCTTGCGGAAGCGCTGGATCAAGCCGAGCGGCAAGTCATGGCATTGTCTCAAGGACTCGCAACGACAAAGGGGCCGGAGTCCATCGCGGAAGCAGCAGAACGGCGCTGGAATTACCTGTATGAGACACGGAACGATCCGAACGTGCTGGGCATCCAGACCGGTTTCGCGGATTTGGACCGGATGCTGGGCGGCGTGATGAATGAGTTCATCCTGCTTGCGGCCCGGCCGTCGATGGGGAAGACGGCATTCAGCCTGCAGGTTGCGGAAAACGTTTCGCTGCAAGGCAAGGGAGCTGTCGCGGTCTGCAGTTTGGAAATGTCGAAGGATCAGCTCGTTGACCGGACGATTTCCGCCGGCGCCCAAATTGACCAGGTGCGGATCCGGCGCAGGGAACTGACCGTGGATGAATGGGATCGCGGCGGCCAAGCTGTGACGAGAATTGCCGAAATGAACCTGTTTATCGATGACGAGGTATCCACCACAGCGGAAATTCGCTCTTTCGCTCGCCGTATCAAGCGGGAGCATGGGCTCGCCTTGTTGGTGATCGACTATCTGCAGTTGATCGCAGATAAGCCGGAGCGTGGCCAAAATTCGCAGAACGATATCGTCTCCGCTATCAGCAGGCGCTTGAAGCGGCTGCCAAAAGAGTTGGGATGTCCGGTGATTGCCTTATCGCAGTTGAGCCGGGCATCAGAAAAACGCGGAGATCACAGACCACTATTGTCTGATCTGCGTGACAGTGGATCTCTAGAGCAAGACGCGGATCAGGTCTGGTTCATCCACCGTCCGGAATACTACAACCCGAAAGATAAACCAGGAATAGCGGAGCTGATTGTGGCCAAAAACCGGAACGGTCCGGTTGGATCGGTTGAACTGGCATTTGTACGGCAGTTCGCGAAATTTGGGAACCTGGCTCGGATCGGAGGGGAAACCCGTGCAGATCGATCGCAACCTAAAAAGCGGAGATGGGAACAGGAATGAGCTGCGTGGGATGTGGTATCCAGCAGAGTATTTCGCCCGAATAGAGATCCCCTTCGACGTGACCGAAGTGAACTTTCAAAACCGCGGACTGTATCCCGCAATTATAGGCATCGGGAAAAAGGGTACTGTGTTTGGCGAAGAACAGTCGTTCTATCAGGAGCTGGAAATTCAGCCGCGGGAAATCATTCGAGACTACGTTTTGCCAGAGCCGGTGAGGCATTTCTGGATCCGCTCGCATCAGCGGATTACACGCATTTATTTCCTTGTGAAAGGAGCATGAACATGGCAACGAAATTCAAAGAAGCTCCCGAAGTGGAGCGTTTAATTCAAAAACTTATCGAGAAAAACCAAGAATTCGCCGTGCTGCGTGACGCGACGATCATAGGCCGTTTTCGTTTCGGAAACTGGTCGTCCAGGGGAAAGGTGACACTCGGCCAAGCGAAGGTGTTGTCACCGTTTGAACGGCATGAGATTGGGGCAGAACTCGCCGTCATTGTGAATGGTGAGGTCTGGGACCACTTGGACAACCGGCAACGTGAAGCGCTGGTTTATCATGAGCTTTGCCATTTTGAACAAATGGTGGACAAGGAAGGCAATCCCAAATATGACGACAATGATCGGCCCATGTTCAAGATCATCGGTCACGATTTGGAAGAATTCTCGGCCGTCGTCCGGAAATACGGACTGTGGATGCCGGATACGCGGAGATTTGTCCAAGCTGCCAACGATGGGGAACGCCAATTGAGTTTTCGGATTGCCGGCAGCGAGTGGAAACCGGAACTGGAGGTGGTGGGGTCATGAAGGCGAGCAAAAACGGATTGATCTCACAGGCCAACCGCGGCATGGGTTTTGAACAGTTGATCGATCATTGCAATCGCATGTATGAACGGTTAGGTATTGCCATCATCAACAAGCGGCCGACGCCGATCAGAATCACTGGTCGGCTGTCCGGTGGAAAGGTAACTGGTTTTTTTGAAAAGCCGAGTACCGTCGACTACGACGGAACATACCGTGGACGATCGATTGTTTTTGAGGCGAAATCAACGAAGGAGTTGCATCGATTCCCGTTAAATAACCTCGAAGCCCACCAATTCGAGTACATGGAAAAATGCCATACGTTCGGTAACGCAATCGCATTCGTTCTCATTGAATTCGAAGCGCATCGGACCGTGTACCTGATGCCGTTTATCACTCTCAAACATTTTTGGCAAGGCACGACGAAAAATGGGCGCGGCAAAGGAAGTATTCCACTGAGCGCATTGGACGTGAATGCTTGGGAGGTTGGACCGGGAAAGGTGCCGATCGATTACCTGGCCGTCGTCGACAAGGTTTGGAGGTTGGATGCGGCATGAAATCCCACCGCCAAATCAGACAAAGCAAACGCGTCTCAAGCGAGACCGGCGTGGCGATCACGGCCGAGCCGCCGCGGCGGCGGGCGACGTACCAGGAGCGGATCGAGGCGATTCGGGAGATATTGCGGCAAGCTCCGCCGGTAGAGCGGCGGGCGATGCTGGCAGAACTGGCGAGGGAGGAGATGGGACGATGAAACAACTTTGCCCGAGTTGCGGGGACGAATTTGATGATGGCGGCTATGGCTTTGTGGAGTGTGAAGGCTGCCGCGAGGTTGATTTGCCTGACGAGTCCGAAGTCTACGGCATCGACTGCCGGGACGGAAAATGTGAGATGTGAAAGGAGCGAACATAAGTGAGCAAATTTGACTTCATGTTTTTCCACGACGGTTGTTATGTGACCGACATCGTTGCGCCGAAATCGAAGTACACGAAAGAGGAATTTTTGGAAACCGCGCAATTTGAAAGCGATGGGTACGATTTTGCAGATGAAGTTAAACCGGAAAATATCCGCGAGAAATATGTCCGATGGTATCCTGTTCCACCTGAAGATTGCGATTATGACGGTGACAAAGGCTGCTACACGTTCGGTAAGCCCGGACGCGGAGCAATTCCGGTGTGGGCGATAAACGTCAGGTGAAAGGAGCGAATCCAAGTGAGTGAATACATGAAAAAACAAGCAGTGTTGGAGTGGTTGGAATCAGAAATGAGCATAAATAAAGGTCATCCTGACGATATCGACATTCACTGGACGCTTAATAGAGTTTCAAAAAAAATCCTATCCGGCGCGTTTGATGCCGACACCAGCGAAATCCATCGTCTGCGTGCGGCGTTGGAACGCATAAAGAAATGGGCTGATGACCCTGAGCCCGTAACTATGTTAAAGATTTGGAATTTGGCGAATGAAACGCTGAAAGGAGACGAGAACGCATGATTAAACGAAATGAACGTGGGAAGTTGAGTGTTGATTACTTGGATGCGGAAATATTTTTCGGAGAATTGTTCGAGCATTGCAACACACCAAGAGAAGTCGATTGGCTTTACGAGATTTTGGAAGGGTGCATGGAAACCGCAAGAGAGGAACGCCTTTCGGAATTGGGATATGAGGAGGATGAAGACGAATGATTAGCATATCAACACCCCATCAGCCAAACTGGAAATGCGATTCTTGCAAATACCCGAACAAACATAACATGCACCTGCTTGTCGAAATAAGCGGAGACAGTATCTTTCTATGCCGCGACTGTGCCGAAACGCTTGGAATTATGTTGCTTGACCATGTGAGGGATGAAGATGAGTAAAGAAATCCGGCTACGCCTGATGAAGAGCGCTTATAAGTCGGACTTGGAAGAGTATGCGAAGACGGGAAAAATAAAAGGACTTGGGCCGTGGCATTGTGCAGCATACTATGAAGAATTTCTGGAACGCAATCGAAAGGCGATAGAACAGCTTGAAGCGGAATTGAAGGAGGAAAAGGTGTGACTGAACTTGATTTATACAAGTTTATCAAAGACAACGACGTTGAAATAGACTGGCGCGGCGAAAAACTGATGGCATGGATTCATCCGCTTGACCTGCACGACTTTACTGAAATGGTTGGGGACAATTATTTGTCTGACGGCGGATTTGAGGCAGTTATAACGACTGGCGGATATGTTTGCGTGGAATTAAATGATTTATGCGGATATTTTGGCATCGAACTTGAACGGATTTTGCCGAAGGAAGAAGGTGTAAATCGTGAGTGAAACTCGTTATTGTTCGGAGTGCAAACGGAAAACGGAATCAGGAAAATCGTACGGGAGACCATATTGCCGTGAATGTGGCAGCTTTCATGAGCCGAAATTATTAGAAAAACGAAAAGAAATGATCGCAGAGTTACGAGAATGGCACGAAGGAAAAAAGGACTCATTTCCGCCATTCACAGTGTTTGAAGCGGTTGGCGTGATGCTGGATGAACTGGATCGCCTTGAACGCGAATACGCCGAAGAACGCGCCGCGCATAACGCGCATGTGACGGAGTTGT
>ERZ777003.4971-NODE-4971-length-10490-cov-8.875803_pt1 | contig 10490 bp, 7 predicted proteins | sample MGYA00374956_ERZ777003 | MGnify/ENA primary metagenome ERZ777003 (study PRJEB29302, sample SAMN06268252) | bioreactor metagenome | isolation source: Joint BioEnergy Institute, California, USA | place: USA:Joint BioEnergy Institute, California, USA | collected... | reverse complement strand
CTCCAGCTCACACATCCGGGCGGACGCAGCAGCCCACTGGGCCGCAGGCAGTATCTTCTCGAGGCGCGAATACTTCTACTTCGGCAGCAACGGATGTCGGTCCCAACCCAAAGACCGGTCTGCCGCAATCAACGTCGACACCTGGAGAGGGCGCCGCCAGAACCGAGCCCAGCCACCCTCCGCGAACTGCCAATCCGACTTCACATCGGCTCTGCCATGAGCCCAGGAGCGGCCCCCGAACCGGATGAACGCATAGTCGGGCAGAGGCGCCGGGCGGTGAGAGCAGCCCAGCTCGTTCGTTGCCAACCGGTGGCGAAGCTCATCCCGGATCAGGCGGGGCAGACGCGAAGGCAGACCCGGATACGCATACACCTCCGCCTCCCCCAGCAGCCGCAACCACAGCCTGGCGCGGGGAACTCCACCGGATGCGTCCGGGTGATACGTCCAGATCTCATCCCGGTCGTCAAACGTCACCCGCAGGCGACCCTTCGACAACCGCTTCACCGTCTCCATACCACAAGGGATGGTCCCCTGGCAGCCACCCAGATCACAGACCCAGCGAGCCAAAGAACAAGCCACCCTCCCCCACCACCGGAGGGGCGACTGCGAAATACCAGCCGCCCAGAGACTGTTATCAGTGATGTAGGAAAAGTTGAGTCCCTATCACTCAAGTCTATCAGCACTTGGGGATAAGCGGGACCAGATTCCTACGGGAAGACAAAGAGCGAGTGAAGAGAATGGAGGTGAAGGAAGTGCTCGTACGCTACCTCGATCCGTTCCCGAAGCTCCGGCGCAGCACATCGCTTCTCTGGGACCCGTCCCCGTTCGGGGCTGTCAGCCGGATGCTGCGTGACACGCTCGACGAGATGGAACGGGCCTTCAGCGGAGACCGTGTCGGATACGGCCCCGAAGTCGAATACGAAGACGGGGTGGCCCGCATCGAGATCGAAGCCCCCGGGCTGGACGCCGGCAAGGACATCAACGTGGAGCTGCGCGGCCGGGTGCTGACCGTCAGCGGCGGCAGAGAAGAGACCGAAGACAACGGCAAGGCGCGGGCGCGGCGTCGGTCCCGGTTCTCCTACAGCTGGGCCCTGGACGAAGACGTCGACCCCGATTCCATCCGAGCCCGGTATGAGGCCGGGATCCTCACCGTCGAAGTCCCCGTCGGCAGACGCGAAGACAGCACGGCGCGGCGCATCCCGATCAGCACCAGCGAGTCGAGAAGCGTCGAAGCCGCAGGCAGCGGCGACAGCAGCAGCGACAGCAAGTCCTCTTGAAGCCCTGCGGGCAGGGCCGAGAGCAGCCGGATGACAGAAGGGGAGCCTCGAGGCTCCCCTTCTGCTCCGTCCAGGGGGGAACAGGACAGCTCGGTGAGCTACAGGAGGCAACGGAAGGAGACAAGCCGGCAGGTTGGCGGTGAGGTTGGCGCGACGACAGTCACCCACCATGAGAGTCTCCGCACGCCTCCACCCCGTCCTCGCTGCTGCAGTCGCACTGGCAGCAGCGCTCACCGTCGCACTCCCCCTCCCCGCCTCCGCCGAACCGACCGTCGCCACCTTCGTCGCCGACGGCGACGGCTACAACGGCGTCTACGAGGGGCGGGCAGCGGGCTTCTACCGATTCGACATCGACGGCACCGAAGTTGTCGCGTTCTGCGTCGAGATGACAAAGGACCTCAACCGCAACGCCAACTTCACCGCCGTCCCCCTCGCCGAAGCAGGCATCACCGGCATCGCCCAGGCAGCCTGGATCGGCGCCAACCATCAGACCTACGGCACCCCGCTGGCCGCACCCCAGGCGGAAGCCGCAGCCGCCCAGGTCGCCATCTGGATCCACACCAACGGCATCACCCTGGACGAAACCAGCCTGCCCAACTCCGAGATCCGCAACCGCGCCCAGGAGCTAGCGGCAGCCGCAGGCACCATCGCCTCCACCCCCACCTCCTACGACCTCACATTGAGCGGCGAAGCAGGCGAGGACGGGAAGGCGACGTTCGTGGCCACCGCCACCACCGAAGACGGCACCCCTGTCGAGAACATCAACGTCTACTTCTCCACAGGTGACATCGTCACCACCGACGCCGACGGCAAGGCCTCCGTCATGGTGGAAGCCGCCCCCGGCGAAGAGGTAACGGTCAGCGCCGACGCCACCTTCGGCATCCTCGCAGGCTACGCCCTCGTCCCCGACGACGGCTCCCAGACGCTCGTCGCCGTGGAACCCGCCACCGTCTCCCACACCGCTGAGGCGACAGTCGTCGTGCCGGAAGCCCCCACCACAACCACCACGACAACCACCGACGAGACCGACGACACCACCACCACGACAATCACCGACGAGACCGACGACACGACCACGACGACCACGACCACCACAACCGACGAGGACGACACCACAGACACCACCATCGGGACCACAACCACCACCGAAGGTGACACCGACATCACCGACCGGCTCCCCCACACCGGCGGAAACGGCGGGATGTGGATGCTGGTAGTCGCAGGTGTCGGAGGACTCGCCGCCATCATCTTCCTGCGCCGAGGCGCAGAGATCGAAGAGGACTGAAGAGATAGAAGAGGGCTGAAGAGATAACTGAGAGGTACCGCCAGGATCTGGCGGAGCAGGGAGACTCTCAACACAGGGGCCGCCACCAGGCGGCCCCTCTCTCATGCCACCACGAAGTGCCCGCAGAGGGAGAAGGCGGCCAAGCTGCGAACTCGCCGCAGGTCGGGACCATCCGACAGGTGCGACCCAAAGCCCTCATCCACCAGGTAGAAGCCCACGAACGGCGCGGCAGGTGGCTCGTCGCGTTCGTCCTGCTGTGGTGGGTCGCCCTCGGCATCGCAGGCTGGGTCGGGCTGTCAGGTTTCCTCATCACCAACGCAGCCATGGGGACGTTCGAAGACCTACAGGCCGAATGGATCCCCGACACCTCCAAGATGACGCTCTCCCTCCCCGACCCCTCACAGGTCTCCTACATCTACGCCGCAGACGGCACCCTGCTGTCAGAGCTCCACGACGGGCGGAACTCCAAACCGGTCCGCTACGAAGACATCCCCGAACACGTCATCTGGGCGGTCATCTCCGCCGAGGACCGCAACTTCTTCGAACACGACGGGTTCGACTACCCATCCCTGATCTCCGCCGCCCTGGACACGCTGAGAGGCAACATGCGGGGAGGGTCCACCATCACCCAGCAGATCGCCAAGAACGTCTTCGTCGGAAGCGACGTCACCGTCCGGCGGAAAATCAACGAAGCGCTAGTCGCCACCGAACTGGAGAAGCGCTTCACCAAAGAGAGGCTCCTCGAGTACTACCTCAACTCCGTCTACTTCGGGGCCGGCGCGTACGGGGTGAGCGCCGCCGCCGAAGAGTACTTCGGCAAGACACTGGACGAGCTGACCGTCGCCGAAGCAGCCGCCCTGATGGTGCCGATCCGCAACCCCTCCTTCTACAACCCGCGACGGAACCCCGAAGGGGTGATACGGGGCCGCAACCGCATCATCGACATCATGGCCGAAGACGGCCACATCACAGAAGAAGAAGCCGAAGCCGCCAAGAAAGAACACCTCGACGTGATCGAACCTCGCAGGTTCCGGGGGCCCGCCGACCATGTGGTCGCCGAAGTCACCCGCCAGCTGCTCCACGACAAACGCTTCGACATGCTCGGCGGCACCATCCAAGAAAGAAAGCAGGCGATCTTCGGCTGCCCCGCCGACGACATCGAATGCGAAGGCGGAGGCGGGCTGCACATCTGGACCGTCACCGACCTCGCCCTACAGGAGCAAGCCAACCGGATACTTGAAGACTGGTTCCCTCTCCCCGACCCGGAAGAGAACTGGGAAGCCTGCAAGAGGCTGTTCCCGAACGACGACCCCGACTACCTGCGGGCATACGCCAAAGAGCACACCTGCGCGCCCACCGGCGCACTCACCATGGTGGACAACCAGACGGGGGCGGTGCTGGTGATGGCGTCAGGGCTCGACTTCGAGTTCTCCCAGTTCAACCTCGCCATCCAAGCCCGCCGCAACCCCGGATCAGCGTTCAAGCCGTTCGCTCTGGTGGCGGCACTCGAGAACGGGATCACGCTCGGCCACACCTTCCCGGCGCACAGCCCCATGGAGATCGACTGCGGAGAGCACGCCTGCTCGGAAGAAGGCAACATCTGGACCGTCCACAACGCCGGCGGCACCGCCAAAGAAGCCACACTGGATCAGGCCACCTCCTCTTCGATCAACACCGTCTACGCCCAACTCGCCGTCGAACTGGGACCCCAGAAAATCGTCGAAGCCGCCCAGCGGATGGGGATCCGCTCCCCGCTCCGCCCCTACCCGTCCCTGGTGCTCGGCACCTCCGAAACCACCACCCTGGAGATGGCGTCCGCCTACTCCAACTTCGCCACCAACGGCAGATGGGCCGAGCCGTACCTCATCGAGAAGATCACCGACTCGGACGGAAACATCATCTACCAGCATCAGGTGGAGCCGAAGCAGGTGATCAACCCGCTGGTGGCCGCAGCCGCCCGGCGGCCGCTGATGCGGGTACCCACCGAAGAAGGAACCGCACCCCGCGCCAACATCGGCGTCCCCCAAGGCGGCAAAACCGGCACCCACCAGTCCTACTACGACGCCTGGTACGTCGGCTTCACACCCCGGTTCACCACAGCAGTCTGGGTCGGCTACGAAGCCAAACAGCAGCCGCTGGTAGACGTCACCATCCGAGGCGAGAGGTACTCCCGCGTGTACGGGGGAACCGTCCCCGCCCCCATCTGGGCTGAATACATGAGGGCGGTGCATGACAAGATCCCCGCCGGGGAGTTCGACGAACCCGACGTCGACTACAGCTTCCTCCTCGAGCCGGCCATCACCACGATGCCGATCGTCGTCTCTTTGGACGTCGAAGACGCCACCCGAATCCTCGAAGAGGCAGGTTTCGTCGTCGAAGTCGAAGAGGCGGATTCCGTGGAACCGGAAGGGAGAGTCATCGCCCAGCACCCCCAGCCCGGAGAGGAAACGCAGGTGGGTACTGCCGCCCGGATCGTCGTCTCCAACGGGGAGGCGCCCCGGGCGACACTGCCGGACGTCGCCGGCATGTCAGAGAAAGACGCCGTGGCGCGGCTGCGCAGCATCGAGAAGGAAGCCGGAGTGCAGCTCGACATCCGGATCCGCTACCGGCGCACCGACCAGATAGACGCCTGGGGGAAAGTGATAGGTGCGAGCCCTGCCGCAGGCACAGAAGTCACCTACGGCCAGACCGTCACCCTCGAAATCGGGGAGCGTCCCCCCGAGACCACAACCACGACAACCACCAGCACCACGACAACGACGACAATGACGACCACGACCGTCCCGCCCACCACCACCACTACACGGCCCGACATGCCGCCAGACCGGTGAGGCCGGGAACAGGGCCATAGGCAGAAAAACCGGAAACGAAGTCGCTGAGAAAAGGCGCTCAGCGGCTGTTGCGGCGAGCCTCATCCAGACGGCCCGAAGTCAACAGATCCGTGTTCACATGCGACATCGCCTCGGCGATGCGGCAGTGACCGGCGACGTCGCGGATCTGGGAGAAGATCAGCCCCGCCACCCTCCGGTAGGAGGGATGGCCGTTCGGCTGGGACCGCAGCTCCAGCATGTGGAACGCCTGGCGGGCGTTGAACGTCATCGAATACCGCAGGCGGTACCCGAAAGGCACCACATACGCTGCCACATCCGCAGAAGTCGCCGCCTCCACGGCGCGGGACAGGCCCGCAGCTTCATCCATCGCCTCTGTGTAGGCGTCGGAAAGGCCCACCTCGGCGACAGGCTCGGGCACCGAGAACCCGGAGCGGCAGTCCAGCGTGTGCCAGTGGATCGACATCATCCGATGCCGCTGCAGATCCCGGAACGCCCCATAGTCTGAAACCACCTCCACCCGGTACAGCGCCTCCTCGAAAGCCCGCGACGGCTTGTGCCGGCGGTTCAGCCGCTCCCCCACCGCCGCCCGCCACAGCGCGTCAACCTCGGCTTCCGACATGCGCTCGGCAACACGTTCCGCCTCCGCCTGGGAGAGGCCGGACTGGAACAGAAGAGCCTCGGTGATCTTCCGCTCCGCGTCCGGGTCCCACCACACCAGCCGCACCGAATCCCCCGAAGACGGGTCCACCACATCGCAGGCGGCAGGGTCGAACCCTTCCGGCAGATGGCGGCGGGCCAGCTCAGCTGCCACCTCGCCGGTGCGGTCGCGGATGCCGGCCAGATACCGGGACCAGGCCACACCCCGGTCCTCCCGGTCCACGCGGGAGAGGAAAGACGGGATCATCTTGCGGAGCTCACCCAGCAGCATCCCGCCGAACAGGCGGGCCTCCGACAGCCGGGAGGATTGCAGGCGGAGAAGCAGCTGCTCGTAAGCCTGCCCCGAAGCGAAAATCCCCAGATTGGAGCGGGTGGCGGCAGGCAGCAGGCCCCGGGCGGCATCACACGCCTGAGAGCGGACCAGCCCCCGCCACGCCGCATCCGACAGCCCGCCCGGGCGCGGCTGGGAAGCGTAGAAACCCTCCAGAGCCTGGACGATCTCCGAATAAGTGACGAACAGCGCGTCCATACCGGCACGGAAATCGGATTCGAGGCCGGCGGCACGCACCTCGTCGGGAACGTGGTAGCGGAACCCGCTGCTCCCGTCGGCGAAGCCGACCCGGTCGTCGTAGCGGATGTAACGGGTCGACTGCTCCAGATAGGAGGCGAGACGGCCCCACTCGAGCTGCTTGGACAGAAGGTTCGACACCTGCTCACAGGCCACATGCGCCCCGCCCAGCTGGGCCACCGAGTCGTCCCCGAAACCCAAGAACACCCGCTCATACAGCTGTTCGGCGCGGCGCAACGCAGACAGCACATCCACATCCGACGACGCCGCCAGCTGGGCGGCGATGGCGTCGATCGCATCCTCGGAAGGGCCCGAACCGAAACCGACGAACTCGTCCAGAAACAGGCGGCGGAGCGACTTGTGGGTGCGTGAGTAGCGGGCGAAAAGCGCACCCGCCACCACCTGCGGCATCCCCACCAGCCCGAAGACAGGAAGGTCCAGGTTGGTGAAGAACCGGGACAGGACCTGGGTCTCCTCCGGGGTGAACGGCTCGCGCACGAACCCGGCCAGGGCGGGATGGTCAGAGGAGACAGGCTGGAGCGGTGAAATGTCCTGAGTGAGGTCCGGCATGCTCTCAATGGTCCCAGGCGGGAGGAGGACCGCAGTGAGGAGAAGGCGAGGACGGCGGGGCAGACATGCCCCAAGCAGAGCCCCTGGGAGTCAGCTCTTCTCCGATCCGCTTCCGATCAGCGAATCCGTCAGCCAGACCAGCGCAGCACTGCCCAGAAGCAGGCTGGTCATCACCATCGACACCTGCCAGACCAGCACCACCAGGATGAAGAAACCCGGCACCCAGAAAACCGACAGCCACGCCACCCGCGCAGGCAGCCGGTCACCGCCGGACTCGCGGACCCGCACCCAAACAGCCGCCTGCAACGCCGCCACCCCAACCGCCAAACCCATCAACGCCACGAACACCCACGCCCAGTCGGCAGGCAACAGATCCAGAGCCTGCTGGAAGACGTTGGAACCGGAAAGCACCGCCGATGAGGACGAAGAGGAGGGGTAAGCCGTCTGATTGGCGAGATCCGCGACATTCGTGGACGCCACCACGCCGCCCCCGGACAGGGCGGGAACGTCAGCTTGGGCAGCGGACGGGGCGTGGGAAACTGCAAAAAGAAAAAGCCTCGACAGCATCACAGGAAACGAAGAGAGGTGGGGGTCGGAATCTGCCGCAGCGGCGGAAGCGGCCCCGCAAAGGGGCGGGGATTTCTTCTCCGACCCACAGTGGATGCTCAGGCAGCGGCCAGGAGAGGGCAAGACAGGCGCACGCCTGGGGGGCAGCCGAAAGGGGATGGCGCAGCCGGTGGGCTGCCATGCGGGGGCGTGTGGCGACAGTCCCCACCGATGCCCCGACAAGAACCAGCACGGACATCCGAACGCGTCTACCGGACATTCGCAGGGACGGTGGCGGCCGTCGCCGCCGCCGCAGTCGCCGCCGGAGCGGTCCCAGCCCAGGCACAAGAAGACCCCATCGACCTGACCGCCCTGGTGCAGATGGCACAGGCCGTCTCCGTCGCCGCCCAACAGCACGAAGAGCGCCTCACCCAAGCCGAAGCGCAGCTCGCCGCCGCTGAAGCCGCCTGGGAGGAGGTGCGCGGCACCGCCACCGAAGAGGCAAGCGCCGCCATCGGGGCAGCCGTCGCCGAAGCAGCAGGCGGGCGGCGGCTGCGGGCCGCCGCAGACTGGGTGGGGCGGTGGACACGGCAGCCGCCCGGCCAGAGAGAAAGGGACGCCAAAGCAGCGGTGGATGAGGCGCGGAGAACCGTCGGACGGGTCGGCGCCAACCTGGACCTGCTGACAGCCGAACACGAGCAGCTCACCACGCTCATCGCCGAGCTCGCCGCAGCGCAGCAAGCCGGACACGACGCATACAACCAGGCACGCCAAGCGGAACGGGACGCCATCATGGCGGCGCTGACAGCAAACGTCGAAGAAGGCGACGACTACACACCACCCGAAGGGGTGGAAGGCGTGGAGAAATGGCGGGGGCTGGTGGAACGCTGGTTCCCGGAACGGCTCGTCGAAGAAGCCATGAAAATCATGGCCTGCGAATCCGGCGGGAACCCCGAAGCCGTCAACCCCACGTCGGACGCCACCGGGCTGTTCCAATTCCTGGCCACCACCTGGGAGTGGGTGTCGAAAGAAGCAGGGGTGGAAGGGGCGGACCGCAAGAACCCGGTCGCCAACGTCAAAGCGGCCGCCTGGCTCGTCTCCTACTCCGAACGCACCAACCACCCGCAAGGACGGTGGGGGCACTGGGAATGCCGCCACGTCGTCTACGACAGATAGCGGGAACCGCTAACTCCCCGAACAAGACTGGCTCCGCTACCTCACCGAAGGGGACTGGGACGAACAACGCGGCGCGCTCCTCTCCCTCGTGCTCGCCCGCTTCCTGGACGAAGAAATGGGTGACCCGCAGCGCCGGGCTCTCGCCAGGCGGATCCGAGAGCTCACAGACGAACAGCTCCGCATCGCCGCCGACCTGGTGCGGAGCGGATGGCAAGGCAGCTACGACCAGCTCGAGACGGTGGTGAAAATCTGATGGGAGACGAACAGCGGCCCATCTACACGGTCGGGCACTCCACCCACGAAAGCGGCCACCTAACCGGGCTCCTCAAAGCCGCAGGCGTAGAGGAAGTGTGGGATGTGCGCACCCAGCCGCATTCGAAATGGAACCCGCAGCACAACCGGGAGAACCTCGCCCACGCCCTCCAACAAGCCGGAATACGGCACCGGTGGGAACCGAGAATGGGAGGGCGTCCCGAAAACCCGGCACACTACGACCCCGACGGCCACGTCCGCTACGACCTGATAGCGGCCAGCCCCCAATACCAGGAAACACTGGGCGAACTGCTGACAACAGCAGAGACCGCAACCGTGGCGGTGCTCTGCTCAGAGGAGAACCCGAACGGCTGCCACCGCACCCTGCTGGTGGTACGCACCCTGCTTCGAAGCGGGGTCGCTGCGGAACAGATCATCCACCTGCGGGGAGACGGAAGCCGCCAGCAACACGAACCACCCGGCGCAGACACATTGTTCTCCGGCGGCGGCTGGGATGAGCTGGACCCGCCGCCCTGGCGGTCAACCCATCCGGTGCGGCGTCACGCCGCCTCCTGACCGTCCTCGGCGGCGGCAGCTGCGTCCACTACGTCAGCTGCGTCCACTACGGCAGCTGTGTCCTCGGCTGCGGAGGCGTCGGCGTCTGCGGCCGGGACACGGACCAGGACCCGGGCCGGAGTGCGGGAAGACAACGCGCGGGAAAGGAGAGACGTGTGGTCCAGCTCGCCGAGACGGGCGGCGATGTGCTCAGGCACAGCCACGACCGATTCTGAGCCCGGCTCGCACATCCCAGCCGGGACGAACCCCGACAGGTCCGCCTCCCCCTTCGGCACCCACGCGGTGGCAGGGACCGGCGACGACCCCGGGGTGGCTCTCAGGTAGATCACCGACACGGAGACCGCCACCGCCGACGGCTCCGGGTCAGCATCGGCAGCCAGGGGGCTGTGCCGGAACGTGCCCAGGAACGCCTGCCGGGGGCCGACATCCACAAACGCGTCCCAGATCAGCTCGGCGCCGTCGCCGAGGGCGGAGGCCGGATCAGGGCGGGGAAACAGGGCGGAGACCCGCGCCACCGCAACAGCAGGCGAAGCCACCAGATCCCCCGCCTCGTCACAGACACGGGAGACCAGCACCGCCGGGCGGCCGCTGTCAGGGTTCGCCAGCACCGCGTCGGAGGTGACCACCAGCACCGCCTCCACCCACTCCTGGGGTGCGGCCAGGCTCGCCACCGACGGGGACGACCCCTCGAGAAGCGCCAGCTCGTCAGGGCGGCTGCTCTGTGGCTCAACAGCGGAACCCTGATCCTCCTT
>ERZ777003.4970-NODE-4970-length-10491-cov-6.979398_pt1 | contig 10491 bp, 10 predicted proteins | sample MGYA00374956_ERZ777003 | MGnify/ENA primary metagenome ERZ777003 (study PRJEB29302, sample SAMN06268252) | bioreactor metagenome | isolation source: Joint BioEnergy Institute, California, USA | place: USA:Joint BioEnergy Institute, California, USA | collected... | reverse complement strand
ACGACCGATACCTCGCCACCAAGGCCAAGCGATTCGGCCACCTGCTGGCCTAGGATCGCCCCGGCCGGGCGCCCGCGCCGTCCTCGCCCGCATCCGGGCGGTCTCGACGGCGGGCGCCCGGCCGGGCATGTGACACGGTCCTGGCCCCCGTCCGCCCTGCCTCGCGCCGCGCCCTGCCGGATTCCGCGCCCCGATGATCGAACGCCTCTACGCACGAACGCTCGCCCTCGCCGGGCACCGGCACGCCTCCGGCTGGCTCGCCGGCGTCAGCTTCGCCGAGAGCAGCGTCTTCCCGATCCCGCCGGACGCGCTGCTGGTGCCGATGGCGCTCGCCCGCCCGGACCGGGCCTGGCGGCTGGCCTGGATCTGCACGGTGGCATCGGTGCTGGGCGGCGCGCTCGGCTACGCCATCGGCTTCTTCCTGTTCGAGGCGCTGGCGATGCCGGTGCTCTCCGCCTACGGCTACGCGGACGCGCTGACGCGGTTCGAGGAGTGGTTCCAGCGCTGGGGCGCGGCGGTGGTGCTGATCAAGGGCCTGACGCCGATCCCCTACAAGATCGTCACCATCGCCGCCGGCGCGGCGAAGATGGATTTCGGCGTTTTCATGCTGACCAGCCTCGTCAGCCGCGGCATGCGGTTCTTCCTGCTCGCCTTCCTGATCCGCCGCTTCGGGCCGGCGGTGCGGGCCTTCATCGAGCAGCGCCTGATGCTGGTGACGACCACCGCCGCGGCGGCCCTGGTGCTGGGCTTCGTCGCGCTGCGCTACCTGTGAGGAGGGGCCGCCGGTGACCGTGGCGCACGTCTTCCCCGACGGACGGCTGGTGCTGGAGGGCGTGGGCGTGTTCCGCTGTGCCCTCGGCAAGGGCGGCGTGCGCGACCCCCGCGAGAAGCGCGAGGGCGACGGCGCGACCCCGGCCGGTCTGCTGCCGCTGCGCCGTGTGCTGTGGCGCGCGGACCGCGTCGCGAAGCCGCGCTGCGCCGTGCCAGCCGAGCCGATCGCACCGGAGGACGGCTGGTGCGACGACCCGGCACACCCGGACTACAACCGCCGCGTGCGCCTGCCGCATCCCGCGCGGCACGAGCGGCTGTGGCGCGAGGACGCGGTGTACGACATCCTCGGCGTGCTGGGCTGGAACGACGCTCCGGTGGAACGCGGCCGCGGCAGCGCGATCTTCCTGCACCTCGCGCGGCCGGACTACGCCCCGACCGAGGGGTGCGTGGCGCTGGCGGAGCGCGACCTGCGCGCAGTGCTGGCGGCGGGGGTGACGGGGCTGGAGGTGGTGGGGCCGGGCTGAGGGCGCGGCGCGCCGCCCGCCGGGCGGTGCCGCGATGCGCAATCCCAGTTGCGGCGTCGCAGGGGGCATCTTGCGGCGCGCGGCGTCGCGGTCCTGCGGGAGGAAGGTGGCCTCCTCGGCGATCATTGGCGCAGGCGTGGCGAGCGCCACCGCGTCGCGCTCGACGAACCACGGCAAGCCTCGCCGCCGCGGCGGCGTTCCGCCGGGCTGATCCTGGACACTATGAGATCGCGCGCGGCACGCGTGGCTCTCCCAGCGCGCATTCGAGGGCGGCGCGGTCCCAATGCCCGGCATCGGCCGCGGCATCGTAGGTGCTCTGGAGGAATTCCAGCAGCGCCGCGTCCGGTACCGCGGCGGTCCGCACGGCGTCGTAGGGCAGGATGAACTCGCCCAGGGCCTCGCTGAAGAAGGCGGCCTCAGGCCGGACGGGGGCCGAGCGGAAGCCCTCTGGGGTGGGGTAGGCGTAGGAATAGAAGGCCGGGAACTCGACCGGGCCGCCGCCGCCGCCCGGCCAGAAGCCCGCGCTGCTCACCTCGTGGGAATAGGCCTCGCGCGTGACCGCATCGGCGAGGTGCGGGACGCCGCCCGGGTGCAGCGGTGCGCGCCGGCCCGAGAAGCGCGTCACCGCCAGGTCGAAGCTGCCCCAGAAGAAGTGCACCGGGCTGCACTTGCCGAGGAAGCCGGTGCGGAAGGCCTTGAACACGCGGTCGGCCTGCAGGAGCACGCGCCAGAAGCGCTGCGCGTAGTCCGGATCGTAGGCGGCATGCACCCGGTCCTCGCTGAAGCGGATCGGGTCCGGCAATTCGTTGGGGCATTCGTCGATGTGGACCCGGATGCCGAGCCCGGCCAGCGCCGCCATGACCGCCGCATGGAATTCCGCAACCGACCAGGCCCGGAGCGGCACCTGCCGCCGCGCGCCGTCGCTGGTCTCGATGCGCAGCGCGTGGTCGAGGAAGTCGAAGTCGATCTGGAACGCCCGCTCGCCGTAGGGGATGGGCGAGGTGGTCAGGCCGCGTGCGGTCACGTAGAGCGTGACGTGCCAGGAATGGTTGAGCCAGGGCGTCTGCGACAGCCGGATCTTGCCGATGACCTGCGTCCACAGATGCAGCGTCGCGCAGGTCTCACGCCAGGCTGGGTAGGGCAGGTCCGGCCATGTTGCGTCCCGATCCGTTCCCGGTTGCGTCATGCTGCCCTCCGCGGAGGCGTTCGCGGGCCCGGCACCGGCGGAGCCCGTCCATTCCGTATCTTGCCCTCGGCCCCCCGATATCCACGGGCATGGCGATCACGTGCAGGTAGGCAGGCGCCGCTGAACGCCGCCGCATCGGCCGGTCCCCGTCGCAAACGCAAACGGCGGGGGCCGAAGCCCCCGCCGTCCCTCGTGCCGCAGCCGGCGACCGAGGAGATAGGCGTCCTCTATGCGATCCGCTCGCCGTGCAGCGCCACGTCCAGCCCCTCGCGCTCCTCCTCCTCGCTGACGCGCAGGCCCACCACCGCGTCCGTCAGCTTCAGCAGCACGTAGGTCGCGATCGCCGTGAAGACGATGACCGCCGCCACCGCGTAGAGCTGCACCATGAAGGTCGCCAGCCCGCCAGAGGTCCCCTCCGGCGCGGCGTCCGTCGCGGAGAGCGGGCCGTAGGCGAACAGGCCCGTCAGGAGCGCGCCGACGATGCCGCAGATGCCGTGCACGCCGAACACGTCCAGGCTGTCGTCGTAGCCGAGCCAATGCTTCAGCGCCGTCGCGCCCCACAAGCCGGCCACCCCCGCCGCGGCGCCGATCACCAGCGCCCCGCCCGGCAGCACGAAGCCGGAGGCCGGGGTGATCGCGACCAGCCCCGCCACCGCGCCGGAGATCGCGCCGAGCACCGAGGGCTTGCCGCGCAGCAGCCACTCCGCGAACACCCAGGCGAGCGTCGCCGCCGCCGCCGCGATCTGCGTCACCAGGATCGCCATCCCCGCGCGCCCGCCGGCGGCCACCGCCGAGCCCGCGTTGAAGCCGAACCAGCCCACCCAGAGCATCGACGCGCCGATCACGCCGAACGCCAGGTTGTGCGGCGCCATGTTCTCCTGGCCGTAGCCCATGCGCTTTCCGAGCACGAGCGCGCAGATCAGCCCCGCCACGCCGGCGTTGATGTGCACCACCGTGCCGCCGGCGAAGTCGAGCGCGCCGAGGCCGAAGATCCAGCCGTTCGGGTGCCACACCCAGTGCGCCACCGGCGCATAGACCAGCACCGACCAGAGCGTCATGAACACCAGCATCGCCGAGAACTTCATCCGGTCGGCGAAGGCGCCGGTGATCAGCGCCGGGGTGATGATCGCGAAGGTCATCTGGAAGGTCAGGAAGACGGTCTCGGGCACCGTCATCGTCGAGGCGCCCTCCGTGCCCGCGCCGATGGTGAAGGGCTTGTCCCAGCCCGCCTCCAGGCCGCGCAGCAGCAGCCGTGACAGGTCGCCGATCCAGGCGTTGCCGTTGCCGAAGGCGAGGCTGTAGCCCGCCACCATCCACAGCACCGATATCAGCGCGCAGATCGAGAAGCTCTGCATCATGGTGGCGAGGATGTTCTTCTTGCGCACCATGCCGGCGTAGAACAGCGCGAGGCCCGGGATCGTCATCATCAGCACCAGCGCGATGCTGGTGAGCATCCAGGCGGTGTCGCCCGCGTCCAGCTTGGCATCGGCCGCCGCGGCGGCCTGCGCGATCGCCGCGCGCGGCATCGTGCCGACCGCGGCGAGCAGCAGCCCGACCGGAACCAGCGCGGTGAGGAGTGCCGGCAGGGGCGCGAGAAGCCGCGCGGGCAGGCCCGGCGCGGTGCGTGCGGGCAGGGTACTCATGTCGTGGGTTTCCATCCTGTCTCGCGTCGTGCGGTGTGAGTGGTGGTTGTGGTGGGGAGGAGGAGACGCTGTCGCGTTACAGCGCCGCCACGTCGATTTCGCCGGTGCGGATGCGCAGCGCTTGCTCGAGGTCGAGGACGAAGACCTTGCCGTCGCCGATCCGGCCGGTGCGCGCCGCGCTGGAGATCGCCTCGACCACCTTCTCGACCATGTCGGAGGGGACGGCGACCTCGATCTTCACCTTGGGCAGGAAGCTCACCTGGTATTCGGCGCCGCGGTAGATCTCGGTCTGGCCCTTCTGCCGGCCGAACCCCTTCACCTCGGTCACCGTCAGCCCCTGCACGCCGAGGGGCGTGAGCGCCTCGCGCACCTCGTCAAGCTTGAACGGCTTGATGATCGCCATCACCAGCTTCATGGCGTCGGACACCTCCATCTGCCGGGACGCGCGCCGCCCCGGCACGCGCACTCCAGCCAGATGCTTTCCAAGACCCGTGCCACGAGGAGGCGCGATGGCGCCGGAGCTGCGGCAGCGGCTGGCGCGTTGCGCATGGCGTCAGAACTGGCGACTGACGCTGAACACGACGCGCCCGTCGCAGACCTTCTGGCCGCCGAAGCAATCGGAGCGCGAGAGGTTCGTGTCGTACCAGCCCAGCGCGAGGGTGAAGCCGCCCGGAATGGGCCGCGACACGCCGATCGAGTACCAGAGGTAGTCGGGCGTGCCCCACCGTGGGTTGCGGTCAATCCACTGGTAGGCGAGGCGGGCGGAGGCGGTGAACTCGAAAGGCAGGGTCACGTCCACGCCGCCCTCGAGGTAGAAGCCGTTGCCCGCCTGTGCCGAGAAGTTCGGCGACCAGTGGAAGGCGCCGAGGACCTTCACCGGGCCGAATTCGCGGCTGGCGCGCAGCGCCGCCTCGAAGAACTCCAGCCGGTACTGGCCCGGCTGCTGGTTGTAGCCCGGATAGGTGTAGAGGATGCCACCGACGTCCCAGTCGATCCCGAGCGCCTGGAAGCGGTAGCCGGCGACGGCATCGACCTCCTGCCGGGCGTCGGTCCCCTGGAAGGCGACGTTGGTCGCGAAGGCGCCGACATAGAAGCCGCTCGTGTGGGAGAGCTCGACCGTGCCCTGGATGGCCGGCCGGCTGCGGGTCTGGCTGATGCCGCGGAACAGGTAGTCGGTGGTAAGGGTTGGTGTGGCGGTGATGGTCAGGCCGGTGTCGCCGATCGGCACCTGCGCGGTCGCCGGCGATGCGGCGAGCATCGGGGCGGCGAGCGCCAGGGTCGCCGCCGGCATGAGGGCGTAGCGGCGGCAGGGGCTGGAGGGCATGCGCGGGTCTCCTCGCTGCGAAGACGGGTTGGCGAGGCGACCAGGAGCAAATGCCGTTCCAAGCGCAGGCGACCTTCAACCTGCCCGTTTGTGCTGCTCTGCAACGAAAATTGGGCAACTCAACCGCAGATTATTGCCTCATGGATAGGCAAACGACCATGAATCGGCTCGATGTTGGCAAGTGGAATAAAGAATGGGCATTTGCCGACAATTCGGGCTGACCCAATGCGCCGCTCCGCCGCCAGCCATCGAGTGCGATGCCGCACCCGGTGCTTCCCACCCTCCGGAGGCGATCGCGACAAGGCAGTCGTTGCGGGGCATCATCCCCCCGATGACCGAGCATTCCGACCCGTTCGCGGTCTGCATCCTCGGCGCCGGACCCGTCGGCGCCACCCTCGCCGCGACCCTCGCCACAGCCGGCGTCCCAACCGCGGTGATCGACCGCCAGCCCCTGCCGCCCATGGAGCTGCCCGCCTTCGACGGCCGGGCCTACGCCATCGCGCTCAGCTCCTACCATGTCCTCGCCGCCGCGCAGGTCTGGGACCACCTGCCGGAGCCGCCCTGCCCGATCCGCGAGATCCGCGTCGCCGACGGCCGGCCGGGCGAGCCGGCCTCGCCCCTCACCCTGCATTTCACCGCCGACGAGCTGGGCGTGGACGCCTTCGGCTGGATGGTCGAGGCCCGCGCGCTCCGCGTCGCGCTCAACGCCCGCCTGCCGCAGCTGCCGAACCTGCGCGTCTTCGCCCCCGCCGAGGCCAGGGTCGAGCGCAGCGAGCATGGCGCGAGCATCCGCCTCGCCGACGGCACGCAATTCCACGCCCGGCTCGTGGTCGGCGCCGAGGGCCGCAACAGCCTGCTGCGCCGCCAGGCCCGCATCCCCGTCGCACGCTACGACTACGGCCAGATCGGCCTGGTCGGCGCCATCGCGCACGAGAAGCCGCACCGCAACGTCGCGCTGGAGCAGTTCCTGCCGCACGGCCCCTTCGCCCAGCTCCCGCTGAGCGGCCCCGGCTCCTTCGGCACCGCCGCCTTCCCGCACGCCTCCGCCATCGTCTGGTCGGAGCGCCGCACGCTGGCCGAGCGCTTCCTCGCGATGGACGACGATGCCTATGGGCGCGAGATCGCCCGCCGGCTCGGCAACCATCTGGGCGCCGTGCGGCCGATCGGCCGGCGCTGGTCCTACCCGCTCTCCGCGCTGCACGCCGCGCGCTACGTGGACACCCGCCTCGCCCTGGTCGGCGACGCGGCGCATGGCATCCACCCGATCGCGGGGCAGGGGCTCAACCTCGGCTTCCGCGACGTCGCCGCCCTGGCGGAGCTGGTGATCGAGGCGGTCCATGCCGGGCGCGACCCCGGCGCGCCGGCGCTGCTCGCCCGCTACCAGGCCATGCGGCGGCCGGACTCGCTGCTGATGCTCGGCGCCACCCATACGCTCGAGCGGCTGTTCGGCAACGACATCGGCCCGATCCGCCTGGCGCGCCGTCTCGGCATCGCGGCGGTGGACCGCATCGGCCCGCTCAAGCGCTTCTTCGCCCGCCGCGCCATGGGCCTCGAGACCGGCGGCGTGGCTGGCGACCTCGCCGCCGGGCTGGGGCGGCTTCTGCGCGCCGCCTGAACGGAGCAAGGCGCGCGCCGCTTATAACAGCGGCCGCATGGCTGACTGGCCGGCCGCCCGGACGTCCGCCCTCCTGGCCTCAAGGCCGCCGCGGCCGGGACGGATCGAGGGCCGCCGGCGGCGCGTCGTCCCGTCGCGGCCAGACGAGCAGCGGCAGGGGCAGCAACTGCAGCCGCCCGCCCAGGGGGAGCGCCCGGTCCTCCAGGCTCAGCGGAAGCTCGATCCGGCTCGGCCCGCCCTCCGGCGGCGTGCGCGCGAGCAGCCCGAGCACGGCACGCGCCGTGGCCGCGCCGCGCGGCGTGAGGGCGCCCCCGGCCTCCAGCGCCTCGATGGCCGGACCGATGCCGGAGATCCGGACGGTTCCGGCCCCCATGGGCTGCAGCGCCTCGTCGAGCGTCAGGGTCGCCTGTGCCTCGGCGCCGACCGGTCCCCAGCGCAGCGCGGCGCGGCGCAGCTCCAGCGTGCCCCCGGCCTCGCGCCAGGCTTCCGCGCGGGCGACCAGGTCGCGCCGCCCGGCGGGGACCGGACCGGTCAGCACCAGCTCCCCCGAGAGGCTCTCGGCGCGCCGCGGCAGCGGGCCGGCGCTGCCACTGGCGGGCGGCGGCAGGGTGATCCCCTCAAGGGCGAGGGTGAGCAGCACGGCCGGCTCGCCCTCGATCGCGGTGCTGCTGGTTTCCAGATGCGCCTCGCCGCGCTGGACCTCCAGCGCCCCGCCGCTCGCGCCGGCGCGCAGCCGCAGGCGTTCGGTGCGCAGGTCCGCCTCGCGCGGCAGTACGTCGGCTTCGAGCGGCAGCACCGCCTCCAGCCGGTCGGCGGCGAAGGGGATCTCGGTCGCGGCGAGGCGCAGCCTCTGCCGGCCGCGCGCCTCGACCACCAAGCGGTCGAGGCGCGGCGGCACGACGCGCAGCACCAGCGACTCGGCCTGCCAGTCCATGCCGCCGGGAACGGTCGCGGCGCCGCCGGCGAGGCGGAAATCGGGCAGGCGCAGGGTGGCGGCGAAGGGCCAGCCGCCGCGCTGGGGCGGGCCGTGCTGCACCTGCCAGCCGGTGGCGCGTCGGATGCGGGCCCAGGCCTCGAAGCCTGCCTCGATGCGGTCGCCGGTCCAGCGCCAGAGCAGCGCATGGGCCGCCACCAGCGCGGCCAGGCCGAGGAGCGCCAGGGCGAGCAGGGAGGCCAGGGATGCGCGCCGCGCGGGACGGGTCGCGCGGCGGAACGGCTTCACCGGCATGGTGCGGCCCTGTATAGCCCGACCGGCTGCGCCCCGCGAAACGACGCCTGCCGCCACCCGTGGCGCGCTCCGCCGCTGCCGTGTCTGTCCGCCCCTCCGCCGCGATGCCGCGGCCGATCCCGACCGCGATGTCTCTGCCGCCCCTCGATCCCGACGGCCATCTCTACGTCTTCGCCTATGGGTCGCTGATGTGGCGCCCGGGCTTCGCCCACCTCTCCGCGCACCCGGCGCTGCTGCGCGGCTTCCACCGCCGCTTCTGCCTCTGGAGCCACCGCTACCGAGGCACGCCGGAAGCGCCGGGGCTGGTGCTCGGCCTCGACCGCGGTGGCGCCTGCCGTGGCCTCGCCTATCGGGTGCGCGGGGCGGAGGCGGTGGAGGTGCTCGCCTATCTCGACGACCGCGAACTGCCGGACGGGGCGGAGATCGTCTATCATCGGCGGCTCCTGCCCGTGCGGCTGCTGGATTCCGGGCGTTGTGTGCAGGCGGTCGCCTATGTCGCGAACCGGGGATGCCGGCTCTATTGCGGCCGGCTCTCGCCCGAGGCCGCTGCAGCGGCGATCGCGCGCGGCCGCGGTCAGATGGGGACCAATCGGGAGTACCTGCTGAACACGCTCGCGCATCTCGAATCCCTCGGGGTGCGCGATGCCGGGCTCGATCGGATCGCGGCGCTGATCCGGACCCCGGACGGGACCGGCGTCGTCGGCGGCGGCGCCCGCGGGGCGGCGGATGACGGGCTGCCGGTGGCTGCGGCGCCCGAGTCCCGCTGAGCGCGCCGAAGCTATCCACAAGCGCGAGATTATCCACAAGGACCAGTCCACACCCCTGGCGATCGCCGCGAGGCCGCGGGCGGCGCCGGGCGGAGCGATGCCGAAGCGCCGCCCCGGTCGTGCCGATGGCGATCTCCGACCAAAATTTCGTGATTTATCAGGCAGGTGCAGATCGCCACCCGCGGGGGACGGCGCCGGCAGCAGGTGCAGCAAAGGGCAAAACATCATGCCCGGTAGCCCCTTGCCGTCCGAAGCTTGGCCGTCATGCGAGGCAGTGGCGCAAAATAATCCACGGTTTCATCCACAGGCTGAGGGTGCCGCCGCCGGGGCCTCGAGGAGCCGCGCAGTCTCGGCTTCGATCGCCGTCTCGAGCCGCGCCATCAGCTCGGCCCTCGGCAGGCCGGGGGGCAGGGGCGGCAGCACCGCGACGGTGAGCGTGCCCGGCCGCTTGCGGAAGGCGCGGCGGCCCCAGAAGCGGCCGCTGTCGGTCGCCGCCGGCACCACCGGCACCTCCGGGCCCGCCGCGGCGGAAAGCGCGGCGACCCCTGGCTGGTAGGGCACGCGCTCGCCCGGCGCGGTGCGCGTGCCCTCGGGGAAGATCACCACCTGCGCGCCTGCGCCGAGCGCCGTCGCCGCCTCGCGCACCATGCGGCGCAGCGCCGCCGCGCCCGCCCTGCGGTCCACCGCGACATGCCCGCAATGCGCCGCGACCCAGCCCCAGCCCGGAAGCCGCAGCAGCTCGCTCTTGAGCACATAGACTGGCCGGTCGAGCAGCAGGAGCCAGACGATCGTGTCGAAGGCCGACTGGTGCTTGGCGGCGATGATCGCCGGGCCGCCACGGGGCAGGTGCTCCGTACCCGTGACGCGCAGGCGGATGCCGACGAGGCCGCGCAGCAGCCACAGCACGCTGCGCGCCCAGAACCGGACCACGCCCTGCGCGAAATGCGGCGGCGCCACCAGCGTCGCCACCGCCACCAGGACCATCACCGTCGTGTAGGCGAAGAAGACGATGTTGAAGAGCGCCGAGCGCAGCAGGAGCAGCAGAGGCGCCTCGCTCATCGTCGCCCCTCCCGCGATCCCACGGTGGTCCCGCGCGGCGCCGCTGCCGCCGTCGCTGCCTCCCTGTGGCTCGCCACCGCGAAGCGGGAGAGGCCGGCGCCGGCGAGCAGGAACTTGGCGTATTCCCCGGCCAGCAAGGACCAGGTGCGCAGCCTTGCCGCCGCGCCGACGCCGCGCAGCGCCGGCGGCGTGACCGGATGCGGCACCAGCTCCAGCTCCGGCAGGGCGCGGTGCAGTTCGAGCAAGGCGCGCGGCATATGGTAGCCCGCGGTCACCACGCGGATCGAGCGCACCGGCGCGTCCTCCGGCTGCGCCCGGACCCACGCGGCGATCTCGGCGGCATTGCCGCGGGTGGTCGCGGCGGCGCGGCCGAC
>ERZ777003.4969-NODE-4969-length-10494-cov-6.199444_pt1 | contig 10494 bp, 5 predicted proteins | sample MGYA00374956_ERZ777003 | MGnify/ENA primary metagenome ERZ777003 (study PRJEB29302, sample SAMN06268252) | bioreactor metagenome | isolation source: Joint BioEnergy Institute, California, USA | place: USA:Joint BioEnergy Institute, California, USA | collected... | reverse complement strand
TCCGGCGGCCGCACCGACCTCGCCGGGGCGGAACAGTTCGCCGGCTGGCTGCGCGCGGAGGGGTGGGAGGTGCGCATCGAGCCCTTCGACGAGCACTTCCTCCACCTCGACCTGCTGTTCTGCATGGCCGCGCCCGGCCTCGCCGTCGCCTGCACCGAGGTGCTGCCGGACGACTTTCTCGCCTGGCTGCGCGGGAAGGCGATCCGCGTCCTGCCCACCACCTACCGGGAGGCCATGGCTCTCGCCGGCAACGTCCTTTCCCTCGGCGCGGGGCGCGTGGTATCGGCCCGCGCCAGCACCCGCCTCAACGCCGCGCTGCGCGCCGAAGGGCTTGAGGTCCTCGACCCCGACCTCTCGCTGTTCACCGCGGGCGGCGGCGGCCCGCACTGCCTCACCTGCCCGCTGCGGCGGGAGGAGCCCGACGCCGGATGAGCACCACCGCTGCCCCCGCCCGCCCCGCCGACGCCGTGATCCCGGTGCTGCGCGCGCTGCTCGGCGAGCGCCTGTCCACCAACGAGACGGTGCGCGCCCAGCACAGCCGCGGCGAGGACACGACCACGCCCCACCTGCCCGACGCCGTCGCCTTCGCCGCGACGACGGAGGAGGTGAGCCGCATCCTCGCCCTCTGCCACCAGCACGACGTGCCGGTCGTGGCCTTCGGCGCCGGCACCTCGCTCGAGGGCCATGTCACCCCGGTGCGCGGCGGGATCTCGCTCGACCTCTCGCGCATGACCGCCGTGCTGGAGGTCAACGCCGAGGACATGGACTGCCTGGTCGAGCCCGGCGTGACGCGCCAGCAGCTCAACGACTACCTGCGCGACCAGGGGCTGTTCTTCCCGGTGGACCCGGGCAGCCACTGCACCATCGGCGGCATGTGCGCGACGCGCGCGAGCGGCACCAACGCGGTGCGCTACGGCACGATCCGCGAGAACGTGCTGGGGCTGGAGGTGGTGCTCGCCGACGGGCGCGTGATCCAGACCGGCGGGCGCACGCGCAAGGCGGCGAACGGCTACGACCTGACACGGCTGTTCATCGGCTCGGAGGGCACGCTCGGCGTCATCACCAAGGTCCGGCTGCGCCTGCACGGCATCCCGGAGGCGATGAGCGCCGCGGTCTGCCAGTTCCCGACCCTCGCCGCCGCGGTCGAGACGGTGATCACGACGATGCAGTCCGGCATCCCGGTCGCGCGGATCGAGATCCTCGACGAGGTGCAGATGGCCGCCTGCATCCGCCATTCGAAGCTCGAAGGCATGGAGGCGCTGCCGACGCTGTTCCTGGAGTTCCACGGCACCCCGGCCGGGGTGAAGGAGCAGGCCGAGGCGGTGGAGGCCATCGCGACCGAGGCCGGCGGCAGCGGCTTCGCCTGGGCGACCGACGCGGAGAGCCGCAACCGCCTCTGGCAGGCGCGCCACGACGCCTACTGGGCGGCGATCGGCCTCCGCCCCGGCGCGCGCAGCGTCACCACCGACATCTGCGTGCCGATCTCCCGCCTCGCCGAGGCGCTGCTCGGCGCGAAGCGGGACATCGAGGAGTCGGGCCTGGTCGCGCCGATCGTCGGCCATGTCGGCGACGGCAATTTCCACACCTGCATCGTCGTCGATCCGAACGATCCGGCGGAGATCGAGCGCGCCTGGGCGCTCGACAAGAAGATCGTCGCGCGGGCGCTGGCGCTCGGCGGCACCTGCTCGGGCGAGCACGGCGTCGGCCTCGGCAAGCGCGAGTTCCTGGAGCAGGAGCACGGGCCGGAGGCGCTCGCCGTGATGCGCAGCCTCAAGGCGACGCTCGACCCGAAAGGCATCCTCAATCCGGGCAAGATGTTCCGGAACTGAGCGCGCCGAGCATGACCCCGCCCGCTCCGGCGGCGGGACCGGCGACGCACGCGCTGGCCCCCGCCATCCTCGTCCTCGCGCTCGGCCATGTGTTCTCGAACGCGGTGCGCACCCTGCCCGCGGTCGCGGCGGACGTGCTGCAGCGCGATCTCGGCATCGCCGCGGACGAGCTCGGCGCCATCACGGGCATCTTCCCCCTCGCCTTCGCCGCGACGATGGTCCCGGTCGGCGTGGCGCTCGACCGCTACGGGGTGAAGCCGGTCTCGCTGGTCCTGCTCGCGATCTCCGGCCTGGGGGCGGTGCTGGCGGCGCTCGCACCGGGGCCGCTCGGCATGTCGCTGGCGCAGGCGGTGCTCGGGATCGGGTGCAGCGGCATGCTGATGTGCCCGATGACCTATGCGGGGAAGATGCTGAGCCCCGCGCGCTTCGGCCTGTGGTCCGGGCTGATCACGACCACCGGCAACACCGGCATGCTGCTCTCGGCGAGCCCCCTCGCCTGGCTGGTGGAGGCGAGCGGCTGGCGCGCCGGCTACTGGTCCGCCGCGGCCTTCGCGGCGCTTGCCGCCGTCCTCGTCGCCCTCATCGTGCGCGAGCCGGCGCCGCCGCGGCGCGATCCGGGCCGCGACTCGGTCTGGGCGGATGCGCGGGAGGTGGTCGCGCTCGGCCTCTCGCGCCGGCTGCGTGCGCCGGTGGTGCTGGCGCTGGCGAGCTTCGCCGTGGTGCTCGGCGTGCGCGGCCTCTGGGGCGGGCCGTGGCTGATGGAGGTGAAGGGGATGTCCCGCATCGCCGCGGGCAACCTGCTGCTCGCCTGCACCGTCGCGATGACCGTCGGGCCGGCCCTCGCCGGCTGGATGGCGCGGCAGGCCCCGGGATCGGTGCGGGCGCTGCTCGCGGGCGGGCACCTCGTCGCGGCGGGGCTGCTCGTGCTGCTGCTGGCGGGCGGGCCGGGCGGGCCGTTCGGGGCCTTCCCGCCGGGGCTCGACGGCGTGCTGCTGGTCGGCTTCGGCCTGGCCATCGGCGCCCAGGTCCTCGCCTTCCCCATGGTGCGCGCGGCGGTGGAGCCGGAGCAGACCGGGCGCGCGCTCTCGGCGATGAACATCGCCTATTTCGGCGGGGCGGCGGCGCTTCAGGCGATCTCGGGCGTGGCCGCGGCGGTGGGCGGGATCGGCGCGGCGATCGCGAGCTTCATCCTCGCGCTCGTGCTGTGCACCCTGGCCTTCCTGCTGCTGTCGCGCCGGCCCGACGAGGGAGCGCACCGATGAGCCGCAGCCTCCTGCTCGGCTCGACGACGCGGCGGCTGCTGCGGGAAGCGCGCCGCGCCCTGTTCCTGTCGCACTGACGGCGGCGCCGCACGCCCGGGCGTTACGCGCCGGCCGGGCGCGGGGTGCTTGACCTTTTCCATCGCGTTGCGACATGGGCGCGGCACAGCTTGGGAGATTCCGGGCCATGCCTTCGGTCATGGCGCGCGCCACCTTGCTCCGCGCGCTGCTGCTCGCCTGCCTGTCCCTCGCGGCCGCCGGCCTGATGGCCCCAGGTCCGGCCACGGCGCAACTCGGCGCGGCGGCGGGCCCGCCCGCGGTCGGGGTCGTCACCGCCGAACGGCGCCCCGTGACCGAGCGGACCGACTTCGTCGGCCGCATCGAAGCGATCAACCGCGTGGACCTGCACGCCCGCGTCACCGGCTTCCTCCAGGAGCGGTTGTTCCAGGAAGGCCAGGAGGTCAGGACCGGCGATCCGCTGTTCCGCATCGAGCGCGCGCCCTACGAGGCGCAGCTCGAGCAGGCCCGGGCCAATGTCGCCTCGGCCCAGGCGACGCTGGAGAACGCCCGCGTGGCGCTCGCGCGCGCGCGCGAACTACGCCAGACCGGCGCCGGCACCCAGGCGCAGCTCGACAACGCCATCGCGCAGGAGCGCACCGCCGCGGCCGGCGTGCTAGGCGCCCAGGCGGCGGTGCGCGTCGCCGAGATCAACCTCGGCTACACCGAAATCACCGCGCCGATCGACGGCAGGATCGGCCGGTCCACCTATTCGGTTGGCAACGTGGTGGGACCGCAGGCCGAGCCGCTGGCGACCATCGTCAGCCAGGACCCGATGCACGTGGTGTTCAACGTCAGCCAGCGCCAGCTCCTGGAGCTGTTCAACCGCTACAGCGCGCGCGGCGGGACGGAGGCGGTGCTGGTGCGCGTCCGGTTCGCCGACGGCACGGTCTATCCGCATCCGGGGCGGATCGACTTCGTCGGCATCCAGGTGGACCGCAACACCGACACGGTCCTGGTCCGCGCGGTGATCCCGAACCCGCCGCGCGAGGGGCCGTCCGAGCAGGGCAGGCTCACCGCCGGCCGCATGCTGATCGACGGCCAGTTCGTCAATGTTTCGGTCGAGGGGGTGGAGCCGGTGCTGGCGGTCGTGATCCCGCGCGCCGCGGTGCTGCAGGACCAGGGCGGCAATTTCGTCTTCGTCGTCGGCGAGGGGAACCGCGCGGAGCGCCGCAACGTGCAGCTCGGCCGCAGCACCAGCGCGGAGCTCGCCGTGGTCGAGGAGGGCCTCTCCGGCGGCGAGACCGTCATCTCCGAGGGCGTGCAGCGGGTCCGCCCCGGCCAGCCGGTCAACCCTGCCCCTGCCGCTCCGACCACCCCGCAGGCGACGGATGCCGGTGGCGGGGGCGGCGCGGCGCCACGGCCGGGGCCCAGCCCCGCCGCCGCGACCGAGCGGCGGGGCTGAGGCTCGGAGGAGGGCCGATGATTTCCTCCGTCTTCATCGCGCGCCCGCGGCTTGCCGCCGTCATCGCCATCGTGACGACGCTCGCCGGCCTGATCGCGATCCTGCGCATCCCGGTCAGCCAGTTCCCGGACATCGTCCCGCCGCAGGTCTCGGTGACCACGCGCTACCCCGGTGCCTCTGCCGCGGTGGTCGAGGCGACCGTCGCCCAGCCGATCGAGAGCGCGGTGAACGGCGCCGACCAGATGCTCTACATGCGCTCGAACAGCGCCAATGACGGCAGCTACACGCTGAGCATCACCTTCGCCCTCGGCAGTAACCCGGACATCAACACCGTCAACGTCAACAACCGGGTGCAGGCGGCGATGGCGCGGCTGCCGGAGGAGGTGCAGCGCAACGGCGTGACGGTGCGCAAGCAGTCCTCCGCCGTGCTGCAATTCCTCGCGCTCTACTCGGAGAATCCCGAGCACGACCCGCTGTTCCTGTCCAACTACGCCACGATCAACGTCATCGACACCCTCGCGCGCGTGCCCGGCGTCGGCCAGGTGAACCTGTTCGGCGCGATGGACTACTCGATGCGCATCTGGTTCGAGGTGGACCGGCTGATCAGCCTCAACCTCACGCCGCAGGACATCATCGCGGCGATCCGGGCGCAGAACGTCCAGGCCGCGGTCGGACGGATCGGGTCGCAACCGACCGGCCCGGACCAGCAGTTCCAGCTCAACATCCAGACCCAGGGGCGCCTCACCTCGCCTGAGCAGTTCGGCGACATCGTCATCCGCGCCAACCCCGACGGCTCGGTCCTGCGCCTGCGCGACGTGGCGCGGGTCGAGCTCGGCGCCGCCAGCATGGACACGGAGAGCCGCCTGAACGGCCGGCCCACCGTGACCATGGGCGTCTACCTCGCGCCCGGGGCCAACGCGGTGCAGGTGGCGCAGTCCGTGCGCGACACGCTCGACCGGCTCTCGCAGCGCTTCCCGCAGGGGCTGCGCTACATGGTCGTGTACGACACCTCCGACTTCGTCTCCCAGACGATCCACGAGGTGCTCAAGACCCTGGCCGAGGCCTTCGTGCTGGTCGTGCTGGTGGTCTACCTCTTCCTCGGCAGCCTGCGCGCGACGATCATCCCGACCATCGCCGTGCCGGTCAGCCTGATCGGCACCTTCGCGGTGCTGCTCCTCGTCGGCTACACGGCGAACACCATCTCCCTCCTCGCCCTCGTGCTCGCCATCGGCATCGTGGTGGACGACGCGATCGTCGTGGTCGAGAACGTCGAGCGGGTGATGGAGGAGCACCCCGACCTCACGCCAGCCGAGGCGGCGCGCAAGGCGATGGGCGAGATCACCGCGCCGATCATCGCCATCACCCTGGTCCTCCTCTCGGTCTTCGTCCCGGTCGCCTTCGTCCCCGGCATCTCCGGCGTGCTGTTCCGCCAGTTCGCCGTGACGATCTCGGTGGCGATGCTGATCTCGGCGGTCAACGCGCTCACCCTCTCGCCCGCCCTCTGCGCGCTGGTGCTGAGGCCGCACCGTGGGCCGCGCCGCGGACCGATCCGCTACGTGCTGCGCGGCATCGACGCGGTGCGCGACGGCTATGTCTGGGTGGTGGCACGCCTGGTGCGCGTCTCGGTGCTGTCGCTGGTGCTGGTCGGCGCGGTGGCCCTCGGCATCCTCGGCCTCGCGCAGCGCACGCCGCAGGGCTTCCTGCCGCAGGAGGACCAGGGCGCCTTCTTCGTCCAGGTCCAACTCCCCCAGGGCGCGTCGGTCGCGCGCACCCGCGCCGCGGTCGAGCAGGTGGAGGCGATCCTGCGGCAGAACCCGGCGATCGAGCGCGTCCTCTCGATCGTCGGCTTCAGCCTGATCGACCAGGGCGCGCAGCCCAACTCGGCCTTCATGGTCGCGCAGATGAAGCCCTTCGAGGACCGGACGCAGGCGCAGGATTCCGTCTTCGCCGCCATCGGCAGGGTGTTCGGCGCGGCGCAGCAGGTCCGGGTCGCCAACGTCTTCGCCTTCAACATCCCGCCGATCATCGGCCTCGGCACCGGCGGCGGCTTCGACTACCAGCTCCAGGACTTCGAGGGGCGCGATCCCGCCGATCTCGGCGCGACCGCGCTCGGCCTGATCGTCGCCGCCAACCAGGATCCGCGCCTCTCCGCCGTCTTCACGACCTTCTCGCCGACCACGCCGAGCCTCTACCTCGACGTGGACCGCGACAAGGCGCAGGCGCTCGGCGTGCGCATCGCCGACATCTTCAGCGCGCTGCAGGCGACCCTCGGCGGGTTCTACGTCAACGACTTCAACCTGTTCGGGCGCACCTGGCAGGTCAACGTCCAGGCCGAGGCATCGGACCGCAACGACATACCCGACATCTGGCGCATCCACGTGCGCAACAGCAACGGCGAGATGGTGCCGCTGCGCGCCTTCGCCGACGTGCGCATCGTCGTCGGCCCGCAGACCATCAGCCGCTACAACAACTACCGCTCCGTGCTGATCAACGGCGCGCCCGCCGCCGGCGTCTCCTCGGGCGACGCGCTCGCGGCGATGGAGGAGATCTCCGCGCGCGTGCTGCCGGTGGGCTACGGCTACGAATGGACCGGCACGGCCTACCAGGAGAAGCAGGCCGCGGGGCAGACCGGGATCCTGGTCGGCCTCGCCGTGCTCTTCGCCTACCTCTTCCTGGTCGCACTGTACGAGAGCTGGACCATTCCGGTCCCCGTCCTGCTCTCGGTGACGGTGGGCGGGCTCGGGTCGTTCCTCGCCATCCTCGTCGCCGGGCTGAGCCTCGACGTCTATGCCCAGATCGGCCTCGTCGTGCTGATCGCGCTGGCGGCGAAGAACGGCATCCTGATTGTGGAATTCGCCAAGGAGGCGCGCGAGCGCGACGGCCTCGGCATCCGCGACGCGGCTGTGGCCGGGGCCCGGCTGCGCTTCCGCGCGGTGATGATGACCTCGATCGCCTTCGTGCTGGGGCTCGTGCCGCTCGTCGTCGCGCAGGGGGCGGCGATGCTCTCCCGCCGCGCGGTCGGCACGCCGGTGTTCGGGGGCATGCTCGCCGCCTCGCTCATCGGCGTCTTCTTCATCCCGATGCTCTACGTGGTGTTCCAGACCGCGCGCGAATGGGCCAAGCGCGGCTTCCGGCGGCGGACGACGACGGAGGCGGAGCGGGAACGCGCCACGGGCGAATGAGCCGCCCGCCGCGCGGCGCGACGGGGTCGGCGGGGCGCGTCACCTCTCCGTGCCCCCCTTGGCGGGGGCGCCGGACCTGCCGATGATGCGTCCGACGGAGATCAATTCATCAGCGCGGGGGGACGAGCGAAGATGGCGAAGTTCGGATTGAGCCAGCCGGTCCGGCGGATCGAGGATCCCAGGCTCCTCCTCGGCCGCGGGCGCTTTACCGACGACATTGCCCTGCCCGGCCAGGCCTACGGCGTGGTGCTGCGCAGCCCGCACGCCCATGCCCGCATCCTGCGGATCGACACGGCGGCGGCGTCCGCCCTGCCGGGCGTGCTCGGCGTCTTCACCGCGAAGGACCTGCGCGAGGAGGGGCTGGGCGAGCTGCCCTGCACCGTCCCGCTGAAGAACACCGATGGCACGCCGCGCGCCGAAACGCCGCGCTACGCGCTCGCCGAGGACCGCGTCCGGCATGTCGGCGATCCGGTCGCCTTCGTCGTCGCCGAGACCTCCAAGGCCGCGCGCGACGCCGCCGAGGCGATCGAGGTGGACTACGAGATCCTGCCCGCGATCACCGACCTCGCCGTCGCGACGGAGCCCGGCCAGCCGCAGGTCTGGGACGCTGCGAAGAACAACGTCTGCTTCGACTGGGACGCCGGCGACAAGGCCAAGGCCGACGAGCTGTTCGCGAAGGCCGCGCACGTCACGCGGCTGCGCGTCGTCAACAACCGCATCATCGTCTCCAGCATGGAGGCGCGGGCCGCCCTCGCCACCTACGACGAGAAGGACGGCAACGGCGGGCGGTTCACCCTCTACACCAACACGCAGGGCTCCTGGCTCGTCCGCAACCTGCTCGCCCAGGCGGTATTCAAGCTGCCCGAGGACCGCTTCCGGGTGATCACGCCGGATGTCGGCGGCGGCTTCGGCATGAAGCTCTTCCTCTACCCCGAGCACGTGCTGGTCTGCTTCGCCGCGCGCCGCCTGAAGCGCCCGGTGAAGTGGACCTCCGAGCGCACCGAGGCCTTCCTCGCCGACACCCAGGGGCGCGACAACATCACGGTGGGCGAGCTGGCGCTCGACAAGGACGGGCGGTTCCTCGCGCTGCGCACGCAGAACCACGCCAACATGGGCGCCTACCTCTCGACCTTCGCGCCCTTCATCCCGACCGGGGCGGGGACCAAGGTGCTGGCGAGCGTCTACGGCTTCCAGGCCGTCCATGCGCGGGTCATCGGCGTGCTCACCAACACCGTCCCGGTGGACGCCTACCGCGGCGCCGGCCGGCCGGAGAGCAACTACCTGGTCGAGCGGCTGATCGACGCCGCCGCGCGCGAACTCGGCATCGACCGGGCGGAGCTGCGCCGGCGCAACATGGTGCCGCCGAGCGCCATGCCCTACGTCACCGCGATGGGACAGCGCTACGATTCGGGCGACTTCCGCCGGGTCCTCGACGCCGCGCTGGCGCGGGCCGACTGGGCCGGCTTCCCCGCGCGCAAGGCCGAAGCGGCGCGGCGCGGCAAGCGGCGCGGCATCGGCCTCGCCTACTACCTTGAGGCGACCGGCGGCGGCCCGACCGAGCGGGCCGCGGTGCGCTTCGCCGAGGACGGCATGGTGGAGGTCGTGGTCGGCACCCAGAGCACGGGCCAGGGGCACGAGACCGCCTACGCCATGCTCACCAGCCACGAGCTCGGCATCCCGATCGAGAAGATCCGCGTCGTGCAGGGCGATTCCGACTCGCTGCCGAGCGGCGGCGGCACTGGCGGGGCACGCAGCCTCTACTCGGAGGGCCAGGCGATCCTCGCCACCACCGCCTCGGTGGTGGAGAAGGGCAAGCAGGCGGCCTCCGAGCACCTCGAGGCGGCGGTGGCGGACATCGAGTTCTCCACCGCGGACGGCGGGCGCTTCACGGTCGCCGGAACCGACCGCACGGTGGACATCCTGACCCTCGCCCGCGTCCAGCGCGAGAAGGTGGCGCGCGGCGAGGCCGCGACCCTGCTCGACGCGGCGGAGGAAGCGAAGATCCCGGCCCACACCTTCCCGAATGGCTGCCACGTCGCCGAGGTGGAGGTGGACCCCGACACCGGCCAGGTCTCCATCCAGCGCTACGTCGTGGCCGACGATTTCGGCCACGCGCTCAACCCGCTGATCGCGCGCGGGCAGGTGCATGGCGGCGTCGCGCAAGGCGTGGGCCAGGCGATGCTGGAGCGCACCGTCTACGACCCCGACAGCGGGCAGCTCCTCTCGGCGAGCTTCATGGACTACGCGCTGCCGCGCGCCGATGACCTGCCCGACATCCATGTGGACCTGCTGGAGATCCCCTGCGAGACCAACCCGCTCGGCGTGAAGGGCGCGGGCGAGGCCGGGGCGGTCGGCTCGCCGCCGGCGGTGATCAACGCGCTGGTGGATGCGCTCGCCGAGGACGGCGTGCAGCACCTGGACATGCCGGCCACGCCCGAGGCGGTGTGGAAGGCGCTGGCGGGCGCGAAACGGGCGGCCTGAGGGAACCGACCGCGGGCCCTGGCTCGCCGCCCGCCGCGGAGGCGGCGGGCGAGCGTGGCTAGGCGTCAGCCGGGCCTCATCGCGGTGCCCCGTCCATCCCCTGGAGCTTCCTGCGAACGGGAAGAGGCGCCGCCGGCCGATCGCACGGGCCGGCGTAACGCTCTCGCGAGCCTTTCCGCTCACGGGTGAAGTCGCCTGTCGCGACGGCGACACAAGACCGCGCCGCTGCGCGGGCGGCCCATCCCGGCCCACCGCATGTGTGAAAGCGGCGGGCCGGGGCG
>ERZ777003.4968-NODE-4968-length-10495-cov-4.848467_pt1 | contig 10495 bp, 6 predicted proteins | sample MGYA00374956_ERZ777003 | MGnify/ENA primary metagenome ERZ777003 (study PRJEB29302, sample SAMN06268252) | bioreactor metagenome | isolation source: Joint BioEnergy Institute, California, USA | place: USA:Joint BioEnergy Institute, California, USA | collected... | reverse complement strand
ACTACGATGCCCTGAACGTCGCGCTGTTCGGTCAACTCGAAGGCCGATGGAGCGACCGCTGGAGCTGGTCGTTCGGATTGCGCGCCGAGCAGCGCGAGGCCGATTACGCAGATCGACGCATCGATGACGAGGGTCCGAGCGCGATGAGCGCGAGTCAGCGTGACCGCATGCTCGGCGGCGAAGTGTCGCTCCACTACGACCTGACGGACGACAAACGCGTATTCGCTCGCTTGAGCCGCGGCTACAAGGCCGGCGGCTTCAATCTCGGTCGAGGCGCAACAGTACGTCCGCGCTTCGATCCAGAGTATCTCTGGGGTTTCGAGTTCGGCTTCAAAGGCGAGTGGCTCGACCGACAGCTCTACACCGACCTCACTGCCTTTTACATGCGCCGCGAGGACATGCAGGTGTCGACCGGCATCCAAGAGGAGGGCGCGGCGGGCGGTTATTGGTTCCTCACCGACAACGCATCGAGGGGTACGAACGCTGGAATCGAAGCGAGCGCCAGTTGGCAGGTCTCCGACCACATCGAGATCGGCGGATCGCTCGCGCTCCTGCACACCCGCTACTCCGGCTATCGTCCGATGGGCGAGGATGTGAGCGATCGCGATCAGGCGCATGCGCCCGAATATCAGCTCTCGCTTCACGCCGTTTGGCGTAGCCCGACAGGCTGGATGGCGCGCGTCGATTTCGCCGCGATCGACGACTTCTACTTCGACGTACCGCCGGCCAATCAGCGCGCAGACGCTTACTCGCTCATGCACCTGAAGGTCGGCTACGAGGGCGATCGCTGGGGCGTCTACGCCTGGGCTCGCAACGTCTTCGACGAGGATTACATCGTGCGCGGCTTTTTCTTTGCGAACGAGCCGCCAGATTGGGAGGACAAGCGCTACGTTCAGCTCGGCGAACCGAGACAGGTGGGAGTGAGCGTGAGGTGGAAGATGTAGCCCCACGCCCCGAGTCCCGAGCCCCAAGCCCCTTGGAGAGAACCATGCATACCGCCATCGAAATCAGTCTCTATCCGCTCGATGCGGACTACATTCCGCCCATCAAGGCGTTCATCGAGCGCTTGAACAAGTATCCGGAATTGCACGTCGTCACGAATTCGATGAGCACGCAGGTTTCAGGAGAGCATCGCCGGCTCTTCGAGATCCTCGCGAAAGAAACCGAAACGACGTTCGCCGAGAGCGGGCGTAAGGTGTTCGTGATGAAGGTGCTCGGCGGAACGGCGCCTGAGCGCGACGGATGACGATCGTGCCGCAGCCGATGTTCGAGATGCTCACTTACGCAGGAACGAGAACCCGTGGATGAGCTGATCGCCCAAGTGCGCGCAACGTCGATGAGCGAGGCGATCGCTGCCGCGCTGGGCCTTGCGTATTTGTTGTTTGCCGTGCGGCGGAATCTACTGTGCTGGTTGTGCGCATTCGTCAGCACGGCCATTTATCTGGCGGTGTTCGCGCGTGCCGCGCTGTACATGCAGTCCCTGCTGCAAGTTTTCTATCTCGTGATGGCCATCGTCGGTTTCATCGAGTGGCGCAAGGGGCGAACCGAGGAGTCGGGCGTGCTCATCCGGGTTTGGACCGCGCGGCAGCATGCGGTGGCAGCACTTGCCATCGCGGCGGCCACGGTGCTGAACGGTTGGTTGCTTGCAACTCAAACCGACGCCGCTGCGCCGTACCTGGACTCATTCGTCACGTGGGGAAGCGTCGTGACGACGTGGATGGTCGCGCGACGCGTGCTCGAGAACTGGCTGTATTGGCTCGTCGTGGACGGCCTGGCGGTCTATCTGTACTTCAGTCAGGGATTGCTCCCGACGACGCTGCTGTTCCTCATCTACTTGGGCATCGTCGTGCGCGGCTATCTCGTGTGGCGGCGCGATTGGCGCGCGCAGACGCAGCTCGGAGCAGCCCATGTCGCCGCGTGACCTTGCCGCTCGCGCGCTCGGCGTCGAACGCAGCGCCATCGTCGCCGTCGAACCTATCCAACATGGACTAACGAATCGCAGTTGGGTCGTCCGCACGCGAACGGATGCGGTCGTGGTGCGCATCAACAGTCCGCATTGGGCGTCCTTGCAGATCGATCGCGTCAGCGAAGCGAGCGTGCTCGATGCGGTCGCTGCCGCGGGCATCGGTGCGCCGCTCGTGGCGCGCGATCTGCAGCAGGGTGTGCTCATCACGCGCTACGTCGGCCCGACGTGCACGGCGGAGCGGATGCACGAACCTAGCTACATCCAGCTATTGGGCGAGCGTTTCAGAGCGCTGCACGCGCTCGATCCGCCGCGCGATGCCCGTGAAGTGCATCTGCCGGCCCTGATTGCAGGTTATCTGGATACGCTCCGAACGCTCGGAGTGCGAAGCCCGCTCATCGAATCGGATCAGAGGGCAAGGGGTCTCGAGATGGCGACCGAAATTGCCGAAACGAGCACGCCGCGCTTGTGCCACAACGACGTACACTATCTGAACGTCGTCGACGCCGAGCCGTTGAGGCTGATCGACTGGGAGTATGCCGGCCTGGGCGAACCGCTGTTCGATCTCGCCTCGGTTTGCGTTTATCACGACTATTCGACGGAAGAGCGCGACCGGCTGTTGTCGGCGTATTTACAAGCACCGCCCGATTCGCATCGCGACCGTTTGGCAAAGTGCTGCTGGTTGTTCGAGTACGTGCGCGACCTGTGGTCTGCCGTGCGTACCGCGATCGACGCGCAGCCCGCGCGCGCTGCCCGGCGCACTTGATGAGCTTATTTTCTACATGCCCACTATCCACGTTACCGACATCTACGGCCAGGAACACACGATCGAAGCGCCCGCGGGCCGCAAGCTCATGGAGATCTTGCGCGAGTACGACTTCGGAATTGCAGCGAGCTGCGGGGGCTATTGCTCGTGTGCAACCTGCCACGTGTACATCGATCCGTCGTGGGTCGATCGGCTGCCGGACATTCAGTCCGACGAAGAAGACTTGTTGTCGATGCTGACGACGTACGACAAGCACACCTCGCGCTTGTCGTGCCAGGTTCAGTTCACCGAAGCGCTCGACGGCATTCGATTGACGGTCGCGCCAGAAGAGTGACGAATCGGCTGTAGACCGTAGGCGGTAGGCTGTAGGAAGCGCGCGGCGGCGCGCACAAATCCCTCTCCTTTGGGGAGGCCCCTCTTACGCATCCTGCGTCCGGGGCACTAGTGCATCCAGCACGACAAGGCAGCGAGAGCGAATGCGTTGCGGTGAGGGGCGCTCGCGATGCGAGCAGAAGCGCGGGCGCGCGGGCACCAACTTCCCCTCAACCGCACGCTCCGCTCTGCGCCCCTCTCCCCAAGGGAGAGGGGTTATTTGAGCGCGTGCATGCTCGGGGGCTACAGGCTACCGTCTACAGCCTGATCACGCTTTCTTCGCTTCCGATTGTCGCGCCACTGCCTCGGCGGCAGCCTTGATCGCTTCCGGATCGCCGAGGAATTGGCGCGATTTCGGTTGGAGGTTGTCGTCGAGCTCGTAGTAGATCGGCACGCCGGTCGGAATGTTGAACTCGACGATGTCGGCATCGGAGATGTTGTCGAGCATCTTGACGAGCGCACGTAGGCTGTTGCCGTGCGCGACGATCAAGACGTTCTTGTTGGCCTTCAGCGCAGGCGCGATGCGATCCGTCCAGAACGGCAGGACGCGCTCGAGCGTCGTCTTGAGCGATTCCGTCGAAGGCAACTGACGCGGATCGACCGACGCATAACGCGGATCGAATCGCGGGTGCATCTTGTCATCGAACGACAGAGGCGGGGGCGGGATGTCGTAGCTGCGGCGCCAGATCTTCACTTGCTCGGCGCCGTGTTTCGCAGCGGTTTCCGCCTTGTCCAGTCCTTGCAGTGCGCCGTAGTGGCGTTCGTTCAGGCGCCACGTGCGCTCGACCGGTAACCACATCAAATCCATTTCGTCGAGCACGATCCACATCGTGCGGATGGCGCGTTTGAGAACGGATGTGAATACGAGATCGAACGTGAAACCTTCGGACTTCAGCAAGCGCCCGGCATCGCGCGCCTCATTGCGGCCTTGATCGGTCAGGTCGACATCCACCCAGCCGGTGAACAGGTTCTTGAGGTTCCAAGTGCTCTGGCCGTGACGAATCAGTACGAGTTTGCCGGGCATGGTTGGTCAGTGTTCGTCAGTTGAAAGGACGCGTTTTATACCAGGGCGACGGGCTACGGGCTACGGCAAGAAGCGCGAAGCGCAGCCAAATGCCTCTTCTGGGGGAGGCTCATCTTGCGTCCGGGGGATAAGTGCATCCATGCAAGTGAAGGCGGCGAGAGCGCAACCGTCGCGGCGAGGGGATCGCGAAGCGCCGTGACTCGCGAAGAAGGCGAGCGCACGTCAACTATCCACCGTCGTCCTTATTGCCGTCGCCCGTAGCCCAAGCGCTCAGCTGCGCTCTGCGATCTTCCTGACTCCCTGCAATGCCACCGACAACGTCGCGAAGTCCGTTTGGGGTAGCGCGCGCATTTCGTTGATCGACTGCCGCAAGGCGTCGATCTCGGCAGTTTGCTTCTCGAGCCAGTTTTCGAGCGCCTGCTGCGGCGTTGCGCGGCCCTTCGAGCGCAGCACTTGCAAGGCGAGTGCGCGCTGCAGGCCGTAGATCGTGTCGCGCAAGGTCGCGCGCGCGACGGCTTGCCAACGTCCCTCGACGGTCAACTGCTCGATGCGGCTGCGCAGCCAATCGAGCGAGAGCGAAGTGCTCAAGCCGAAGTAGACGCGGGCTGCCGCTGCGACATCGAGATTCGTCGCCTGCGCGATTTCGACCAGATCCGGACCCGAGCGCATCGCCGGCAAGAGCGCGATGCGTTTTGCGAGCGTTGCCGGGGCGTTTGCGGCGAGCATGCGGTCGCGTCGTTGTTCGAAATCCACGCGATCCGCACCCGATAGTGCAGAGGGCAGGGCATCGTCGAGCTCCGCCAATCCGCCGCGCAGCCGATGGACTTGCTGCTCGATGTGCAGGGCGTTGCGATGCCGGTGAATGAGCCAGTACGTGACGAAGCGCAGCAGGCGCGTCGTTTCGTACATCATCTCGTACTGGAGCTTCGCCTCGATCGCATTGTCGAGCGCTTCGATCTGGCTCCACGTCCGTCGCATGTCGAAGCTCTCGCGAGCGATCGCATACGCCCGAACGACGGTAGCAGCATCGGCGCCCGTGTCTTCCTGCGCGCGGCGCGCGAAGCTCGGACCCATTCGATTGACCAAGCTGTTCGTCGTCGCCGTGGCAATGATTTCCCGCCGCAGCGGATGCTTGTTCAGATAGCGTCCGAAGCGCCGCTGAATCACCGGCGGGAAGTAGCGCTGCAGCTCGTTGCTCAGGTACGGATCTTCCGGAACGTCCGAGTCGATGAGCCGCTGATACAAGGCCATCTTGCCGTAGGCGAGCAGCACGGCGAGCTCGGGCCGCGTGAGGCCGCCCCGGTTGCGGTGACGCTCGGCAATCTCTTCAGCGGATGGTAGGAATTCGAGCGCGCGGTCGAGATGTCCCGTCAGCTCGAGCGAGCGGATCGTGTGGGCATGCTCGAGCAGATCCTGTTCCGCACGCGCCTCGAGCATCGAGATCGCTTGACTCTGCAGATAGTTGTCGCGCAGCACGTGCTCGGCGACATCTTCGGTCATCTGCACGAGCAGGCGATTGCGTTCGGACAGACTGAGCGCCGCTCGCGGCGGCACCGAACGCAGCATGATCTTGATGTTCACTTCGTGGTCGGAGCAATCGACGCCGGCGGAGTTGTCGATGAAGTCGGTGTTCAAGCGTCCGCCGTGCAGCGCATATTCGATCCGGCCGCGCTGCGTGAATCCGAGGTTGCCGCCTTCGCCGACGATCTTCGCGCGCAGGTCCTTGCCGTTCACGCGCACAGCATCGTTCGCGCGATCGCCGACTTCCGCGTTGCTTTCCTGGCTGCTCTTCACGTACGTGCCGATGCCGCCGTTCCAGAGCAGATCGACGGGCAGGCACAGAATCGCACGAATGAGCTCGTTCGGTGTGAACGTATCGCGAGGCAGTCCGAACGCCTGTTGCGCCTCTTTGGAGATACGAATCGATTTGGCCGTACGCGGATAGATGCCGCCGCCCTTCGACAGCACCTTGCGGTCGTAGTCGTCCCATGTGGAGCGCGGTAGCGCGAACAGTCGCGCGCGTTCTTCGTAGCTGCGCGCCGGATCCGGATCCGGATCGATGAAGATGTGCTGGTGATTGAAGGCCGCGACGAGCTTGATGTGCTTCGATCGGAGCATGCCGTTGCCGAACACATCGCCCGACATGTCGCCGATGCCGACGACGGTGAAGTCCTGGGTCTGCGTGTCGATACCGATTTCTCGGAAGTGCCGCTTCACGCACTCCCAGGCACCGCGCGCGGTGATGCCCATCTTCTTGTGGTCGTAGCCGGCAGATCCGCCTGAGGCGAAGGCATCCCCGAGCCAGAAGTTGTATTCGGCGGAAATGCGGTTCGCGATATCGGAGAACGTTGCCGTTCCCTTATCGGCAGCGACGACGAGGTAAGCGTCATCTCCGTCGCGACGCACGACATGCGGCGGCGGTACGACGCGTCCGTTGACGATGTTGTCGGTCAGATCGAGCAAGCCGCGAATGAACGTGCGATAGCACTCGACGCCCTCGCGTTGAATGTCTTCGCGGCTGCCGCCGACCGGCAACTGTTTCGGAACGAAGCCGCCCTTCGCACCGACGGGCACGATCAGCGTGTTCTTCACGGTTTGCGCCTTCATCAGGCCGAGGACTTCGGTGCGGAAGTCCTCGCGGCGATCCGACCAGCGGATTCCGCCGCGTGCCACATGCCCCATCCGCAAGTGCACGCCCTCGACCCGAGGCGAGTACACGAAGATCTCGAACGCCGGTTTGGGCAGCGGCAACTCGTCGATGGCGCGCGGATTGAGCTTGAACGAGACGTACGACTTGAACGTCGTTCCGCTCGGACCGTCCGCTTCCGGCTGGAAGTAGTTCGTGCGTAGGGTCGCAGCGATCACATTCGAGAAGCCCCGCAGGATGCGGTCTTCATCGAGGCTCTTGACCGCGTCCAGTCGCCTCGCGAACTGTTCGCGCAGCCGAGCCAAGTCCGCTCCTCGACGCCGCGCGTCGAGCGACGGATCGAACTGCGTTCGGAAAATGTCCCAGAGCAATCTTGCAAGCTGCGCATTGGAGGCCAGGACGCGCTCCATGTACGCCTGGCTGAACGTCGAGGACGTTTGCAGGATGTAACGGCAGTAGGCCCGCAGCATCATCGCCTGCCGCCACGTCAATCCGGCGAGAACGACCAAGCGATTGAAACCGTCGTTCTCGGCGCGGCCCGTCCACACCGCGAGGAATGCATCGTTGAAGCGTGGGCCGAGATCTTGCACATCGATGCGCGCGCCGTCCCGGCGTTGCATTTCGAAGTTCTGCAGCCAAATGGCTTGCGCGCCAGACACCGTCAGCTTGTACGGCCGCTCGCTGATGACGGTGAATCCCATGTTTTCGAGAATGGGCAGCGCACGCGACAGTGCGATCGGGGAGGCCGAGCGCAAGAGGCGCAAGTGCAGCGTCTGTCCATCGCCGGGCACGAGACGCATCATCATGCGGTCCCGATCGGCGACGACGGCTAGCAAGTGTTCGATGTCGTCGAGTGCAACTTCCGTACTCGTGTCTTCTTGATATGAAGCCGGGAACGCGCCCGCCAGGCGCTTGGCGAGATCGAGTCCCTCCGCCTCGCCGAGTTTCGCCACGAGCGCTTCGCGCAAGCGATCTTCCCACGTCGTCACCGCATCCGCGATGCGCGCTTCGAGCGCGTCGATGTCGACGCGCTCCCGCAGACCGCTCGGCAGCCGAACGATCATGTGCACGCGAGCCAACGCCGACTCAGAGATCTGCACTTGCGATTCGATTGCCGTCGCGTGCAGTGCCTGCTTGATCACGGCTTCCATCTTCTGGCGCACTTGCGTCGTGTAACGGTCGCGCGGCACGTAGATCAGCGCCGAATAGAAGCGCCCGAAAACGTCGCGGCGCAGCAAGACGCGCACTCGCTGACGCTCGTAGAGATTCACGACGGCGCGCACGATGCGGATCAGATCGGCGACGCTGGCTTGGAACAGCTCATCGCGGGGATACGTGTCCAGCACGTGCATGATTGCCTTCGCGTCGTGACTCGCGGGATCGAGACCGAAGTGAGCGACGACGCGCTCGACCTTCTCTCGCAGCAGCGGAATCTCGCGCGGGCTACGCCGATAGACAGCCGACGTGAATAGGCCCAGGAATCGCTTCTCGCCGGTTACGCGTCCCGATTTGTCGAATGTCTTGATGCCGATGTAGTCGAGATGCGTTGCGCGGTGAACGGTCGCGAAGGAGTTCGCTTTCGTAATCGTCAGAAGTTGCGGATCGCGGGCGTGCTCGCGCATCGCGCCGGTCAATGTCTTCGGCTTGGCAGGTCGGTTGCGCCGGGGGCGCAAAATGCCGAGTCCGGTTTCCGGCTGCGGTTCAGCGAGATCGAATGTCCGTCCGCGCTTCAGCCGGTACTCTCGATAACCGAGGAACGTGAAATTGTTGTCGGCGAGCCAATGCAGAAGCGCTTGGACTTCGCGGCGCTCGGCGGCGGCGGAGGGGGCGGTTGAGTCGTCGAGCTCCCTTGCGGCCTTCAGAGCCGCTTCGCGCATCGGCTGCCAATCCTCGACCGCAAGCCGCACGTCTTCGAGGACTGCAAGAATCTGCTTTTCGAGCGCCCGCTGTGCCGATTCCTCTTCCAGACGATCGACTTCGAAGCGCTGCCACGATTCGTGAATGATGCCGGATTCGTTCGATTCGTCCGACACCAAGGCGAGGAGATTGCCGCGACGATCCCGCTTCATCGGCAGGACCGGATGCATCATCCGATGAATCCGCAGTCCGGCACGCGTCATGACCATGCTCAGAGAGTCGACGAGGAAGGGCATGTCCTCGAGCGTCACCTCGACGATCGTATGCGTGGATGCATAGCCGTCCCGATCTGCGCTCGGGTTGTAGACGCGTACGAGCGGACGGCCGCGAGCGCGCCGCGAGGCAAAGCGCAAATGAGCTATCGCCGCCGCGGCCAAGTCCGACGCAGGCGACGCGCGCAAGTCGTCTTCATCGACGCCGTGGAAGTATTGCTTGACGAACGAGGCAGCCGGAATCGGAGTCCGGCGCATGCCGCGCGCGCAGGCGGCAATATCGGCTATCAGCTTTTGTCGTGCGACTGGAATCGAAGACATGATGCAGCTCGCTCGAAGAATCCGAAAACCTCAACTTGCGGTTCTCGGGAACGAAATGCCGGCCCCGCGCAACGCACGGGACGAAATGGATCTCAATTCGGTCGGTTCAAGTCAGCGATGACCGCAGCCAAGAACCGGCACGCTTCGCCTCCGGTGATGCAGCGATGATCGAACGTCAGCGAAAGCGGAATCCGTGTGTGAATCTCGGGTCCGTTTGCTCCGGCGACGACGTCGCGCTGCAGCTTTCCCGCGCCGAGAATGGCCACGGTCGGCGGCACGACGAGTGGGGTCGCATAACGCCCAGCCATCATGCCGAAGTTCGATAGCGTGAACGTGTAATCGCGCATCTCTTCGGGAGCAATGGCGCGCTCGCGGGTGCGGCGTTTCAGATCGTTGACGGCCGCTCGCAGCTCCGCAGCCGACTTCGCTCCAACATCTCTTAACACGGGTACGATCAATCCATCTTCCGTGTCCACCGCAATCGCAAGGTGCAATTCGCTGCTGATCTTGCGAGCGGGCACGGACGGATCGAACAACGCATTCAATCCCGGCTCGGCTTTCACGCCGGCGACGATCGCGCGAATCAAGCGCACGGTGATGTCTTCGCCCTTGGGCCACGCTTCGATATCGGCGTCGTCGAAGATCGTGCACATCGCGATCTCGTCGCGCGACAGCGTCATGCTGTGCGCCATGGCCTTGCGTGTGCCGCGGAGGCGATCGGCGTCGGTGAGGCCCGGAATCGGCGGCAAGCTCGCACGCGCGGTGGGGGTTCGCAGGTTCGCGACGGCGAGAACGTCGTCGACGGTGATCAAACCGTACCGTCCGGATGCATGGCAGTGGTTCAGATCAACGTTCAATCGCTTTGCCAGCATGCGAACGGCGGGCGCGGCGCGCACGCGCGATCGCGCTGTGCGGCTTGCCGTGCTGCCGATGATTGCGCGATCGACGAGCTCTTCGTCGGTCGAAGCCATGTGGCCGACGACCATGCCTTGATTCGAAGCTGGCGCCGGTTCGCGACCGGCCGGGGCTCCTTGTTTAGGCGCATCCGCAACATCTGCGAAGTCGACGAGCGGGCGACCTACCTGCACAGTCTCGCCGACCTTGGCATGAATCTTCGCGATCACGCCGGTGTACGGACTCGGCACTTCGACGACCGCTTTCGCGGTCTCGACGGACAGCATGGGCTGATCGACTTCGATCCGATCGCCTTCCTTGACATGCCACGTGACGATTTCCGCCTCGGGCAGCCCTTCGCCAAGATCCGGAAGATTGA
>ERZ777003.4966-NODE-4966-length-10496-cov-3.631070_pt1 | contig 10496 bp, 10 predicted proteins | sample MGYA00374956_ERZ777003 | MGnify/ENA primary metagenome ERZ777003 (study PRJEB29302, sample SAMN06268252) | bioreactor metagenome | isolation source: Joint BioEnergy Institute, California, USA | place: USA:Joint BioEnergy Institute, California, USA | collected... | reverse complement strand
CGAGCTCCTTCAGACGGGCCCGCGTACGCTCCAGCACCTTCGTCTGCGCGTCGAACTCGTCGCGGGTGACCAGATCCAGCCGGCTCAGGCCGCTCCTGAGCACGGCCCGGAAGTTGGCCTCCAGGTCCTCCTGCATGCTGCGCAGGGCCGGCGGTACGGCACCCGCGAGGCGGCGGGCCAGATCGTCGATCCGAAACGGGTCTTTCATTCGCTCAACCTCCGCTCTCGCGCCCCGATTTGACGCATGGCCGGCGCACCAGGCTCCAAAATGGTGCGTCCTCCTGCCCCGAACGCGCGCAAGCCTTGGAAAGTTCAATGGAATTCCGGATGGCACGGAATCTGCACCCATGCTGCGCGCTGCACAAGCATACGCACGCTCGAGGCGCGCGTCTGCCGGTGTTCGGTGCGGAAATCGCTCGATACGCCGACCACGAACCACAACCGCATTTCGGGAGAGACCATGCGCACCGCTGCTATGACTTCTCGGCCCCTTCGCCGATCGGCGAGCGTCGCGCTCGCCCTGCTGGCTCCAAGCTTCGCCTGGGCAGCCGATGCGCCTGTGCCCGACAAGGGCGACACGGCGTGGATGATGACCTCCACGGTCCTGGTGATCCTCATGACGATCCCGGGACTGGCGCTGTTCTACGGAGGCATGGTGCGGGCCAAGAACGCCCTGTCCGTGCTGATGCAGGTGTTCGTGGTGTTCTCGCTGATCGCCGTGCTGTGGGCGATCTACGGCTACAGCGTTGCGTTCACCGGCAGCAGCACCTGGTTCGGTGGCTTCGAGAGGCTGTTCCTCTCGGGCGTGACGACGGACTCCATGACCGACACGTTCACCGAGGGCGTGGTGATTCCCGAGTTCGTCTTCATCACCTTCCAGTGCACCTTCGCGGCGATCACCTCCTGCCTGGTGGTCGGCGCCTTCGCCGAGCGCATCAAGTTCTCGGCCGTGCTGATCGCCATGGCGCTGTGGTTCACGTTCGCCTACCTGCCCATCGCCCGCATGGTGTGGTACGGAGAGGGCTTCATGTTCCAGCGGGGTGCGCTGGACTTCGCGGGCGGCACGGTCGTGCACATCAACGCTGGCGTAGCCGGCCTGGTCGGAGCGCTCGTGGTCGGCAAGCGCCTCGGCTACGGCACGACGCCCATGCCGCCGCACAATCTGCCTATGGTGATGATCGGCGCCTCGCTCCTGTGGGTGGGCTGGTTCGGCTTCAACGTGGGCTCGAACCTCGAGGCCAACGCATTCGCCGGTCTCGTGCTGATCAACACACTCATCGCCACCGCGGCGGCAGTGCTGACGTGGACCTTCGGTGAGTGGATCGCACGCGGCACGCCCACGATGCTGGGTGCGGCTTCGGGCGCTGTCGCGGGTCTGGTCGCCATCACCCCGGCCTGCGGCTTCGTCGGACCCATGGGCGCCATCTTCATCGGCGCGCTCGCGGGCCTGGTCTGCCTGTGGGCGGTCGCCAGCCTCAAGAAGACGCTGGGCTACGACGACTCGCTCGACGTCTTCGGTGTGCACGCGGTCGGTGGCATCCTCGGCGCCATCCTCACGGGCGTGTTCGTCTCGCCGGCGCTCGGCGGGGTCGGCGTGGACGACTACAGCATGGGCGGACAGGTGCTGACGCAGACGCTCGGCGTGGTAATCACCATCGTGTGGTCCGGCATCGTCGCGTTCGTGGCGTACAAGATCGCGGACTTCACCGTGGGTCTGCGCGTCACGGAGGATCAGGAGCGCGAAGGGCTCGACACCGTCCTGCACGGCGAGCGCGCCTATACCGACTGATGCGAGCCGGCGCCGCGCGGGACGGGAATCAGCCAGGACCGTCCTGCGCGGCGCGGCACCCGCATCGACCGGTCCGGTTTCACGGCAGGCTCGGCCCGGACACGGGCCGAGCCTGAGCTCATGAACAGCCCCCCTGAATCACGGCAACCCGACGTCCGGCCGGACGCCGGCTCGCGACTCCCGGCGCTTGTCCTCCCCTCCCGGCCGACCGATCATCCGCCTTGTGACCGAGTTCAAAGGTCGCGGAACACCCGAGCGGAGATACTGCCGCGGGCTACCGGGGAGGCGCCTGTCATGATGCGCACGATTGCGATCGCAGCCCTGATGCTGACCGCGCCGGCGGCTGCCCAGGCTGCTGAAGTCTATCGCTGGGTCGATGAACAGGGACGCGTGCACTACAGCGACCGCTGGGTGCCCGGCGCCGAGCTGGTCGGCTACGGCCAGCCCCGTCCTCCCGATCCCGAAGGCGATGCCGAGCGCGAGGCCGCCGAGAAGCAGGCCCTCACCGCTTCCAACGAGCGCATCGCCACGCAGCAGGCCGAAGAAGCGGCCCAGAAGGCCGTGCAGCAGGACATGGCCCAGATCCGCGCCGAGCGATGCCGCAAGGCGCGCGAGGACTACCAGAAGGCCATTCAGGCCCGCCGCGTTTACCGCACCGGTCCCAACGGCGAGCGCGAGTACGTCTCCGAGGCCGAGGCCGACGCCTGGCGTGCCAAGCGGCGCATGGAAATGGAGCAGGCCTGCGCCCAGGCCGGCGGCTGAGGCTTCCCCAAGGCTCACCTGCGGCTGCACACCCCTTTCCGGCCCGGGGATCACCCCGCCCCGGGGGCTCCGCGCCGGCAGGCCGAGCCCTGCCGGTGGACTTGCACTATAGTGACGCCCCGTGGCCGCTCTTGGCCGCATTCGAGTGGAGGGGCGAAAACACATGCGCGTGGGGTTCATCGGCCTCGGCGCCATGGGCATGCACATGGCGCGCAATCTCCACCGGGCCGGGCTGCTGACGGCAGTCTGGAACCGCACCGGGGAGAAAGCGCGTGCGCTCGCTACGGAGCTCGGATGTACCGCAGCGTCCTCTCCCGAAGCCCTCGCCCGCGAAGTCGATGTCGTCGTGATGTGCGTGTCCGCGGATGCGGACGTGCTGGAAGTGGTCCAGGCCATGGTTCCGGGTCTTCGGGCCGGAAGCATGGTGATCGACTGCTCCACCGTCAGCGCCGAGACGGCCCGCAAGGCTGCGACGCTGCTGCGCCCGCGCGGGGTCGAGTTCCTCGACTGCCCGGTGAGCGGCGGAGTCGAAGGCGCCCGCGACGGCACGCTCGCGGTGATGGTCGGGGGAAGCGCAGAGGCCTTCGAGCGGGCAAGACCGGTGCTGGAAGCCTTCGGCCGCACCATCACCCGCTTCGGCGACTGCGGCAGCGGCCAGGCGGCCAAGGCCACGAACCAGATCATGTGCGCGGGCATCATCGAGGCGGTCGCCGAGGCCATGGCCTTCGCGAAGGCTCAGGGACTGCCTCTGCCCGAGCTGGTGGAAACGCTCGGCAATGGCGCCGGCTCGAGCTGGTACTTCGTGCACCGCGCTCCGAACATGATCCGCGGCGCCTTCCCTGCGGGATTCCGAGTCCGTCTGCACGCCAAGGATCTCGCCATCTGCCGGGAGATGGCCGCGCGCCTCGGCGTCACATTGCCGGTGGTCGAGCGCATGCTCCGCGACTATGCGGAGCTCATCGAGCGCGGCTATGGGGACGAGGACATCTCCGCGACATTCCGGCTCAAGGCGGAGATGTTCGAGCAGGCGACCCGTCCGCCTGCGCGTGATGCATGAAGAAGCGCACCCGCAGGCCCGACGCCGGCGGGTCACCGGACGCCTTCTACCTGCCGGACTTCTGCACCCCGCGCGCCGCCCTGGCGATCGTGCTGGTGGTGGAGCTCACCGCGCTCGTCATTGCGCTCGCCCGCACTCCTGCGACCGTCGGATTCTGGACGGATCTCGCGCGAACCTCGCTGTTCCTGCTGTGGATCGGACTGGCCGGCACGGCGCTGCTGTGCGCGCTTCGGGACCGGCTGCGCCGCATGAGCGTCGCACGGGGCTCGGTTGCCGTGCTCGCTCTCATCACGACACTCGTCGCCGCCGTATCGGCCGCCACGTACCTTCTCGGCCGGACAGATGCTGCCGCGCTCCTGGATACCGTGGGGCTCTTTCCCAGGGATCCCGCGGGCTTCATCGCCCGCAATGTCGCCATCGGCTTCGTGGTCACGGCGCTGGCGTTGCGTTACTTCTACGTGACCCATCAATGGCGCCGCAACGTGGAGATGCAGACGCAAGCGCGCGTACATGCGCTGCAGGCGCGCATCCGTCCGCACTTTCTCTTCAACAGCATGAACACCATCGCGTCGCTGACGCGCACCGATCCGGCGCTCGCCGAGCAGGCCGTGCAGGATCTCGCCGACCTGTTCCGCGCGAGCCTGAGCGAGAAGCGCCAGACGATCACGCTGGAAGAAGAGCTGGAAGTCGCCCGCATCTACCAGAGAATCGAGCAGCTACGCCTCGGCGAGCGTCTGCAGGTGGTCTGGAACGTCGGCCAGCTTCCCAGGCATGCGCTCATTCCCAGCCTGATGCTGCAACCTCTGCTGGAGAATGCGATCTATCACGGCATCGAGCCGCGGCCGCAGGGCGGAACGGTGACGGTCACCGGCGAGCTGTCGGGCGGGCTCATCACGATCGTCGTCCGCAATCCCGTCGCCGAGCGGCAGAACGAGCGCGAGGGCAACCGGCTCGCGCTGGCCAACGTCCGTGAGCGTCTCGCGCTGATGTACGGTGAGCGGGCGCTCGTCAAGGCAGGTCGCTTCGATGAGGAGTACATCGTGACGCTGAGATTCCCTCATGTCGAAGACCGTGAGAGGCTCGCGAGCACGGGGACCTGACGCATGAAGCTGCGGGTGCTCATCGTGGACGACGAGCCGCCGGCGCGCGAGCGGCTGCGCAGCCTGCTCTCGGAAATCGACGGCGTGGAGATCGTGGGTGAGGCCGCAACCGGGGAGGCGGCACTGCAGCTTGCCGTCGACCTGACGCCGGACGTGGTGCTGCTGGACGTGCGCATGCCCGGCATGGACGGCATCGACGCCGCGCGCCATCTGGACTCGCTCGGCGAGCCGCCCGCGATCATCTTCACCACGGCCTACGACGAGTACGCCATCAACGCTTTTGATACGCAGGCGGTCGGCTATCTGCTCAAGCCCGTCCGCAAGGAAAAGCTGCAGGCCGCGCTCGCCAGGGCCGGCCGGCTCACACGGCCGCAGCTTCAGAAGCTTGCCGCCGCCAATACGACGCCGACGCGACGCACGCACATCGCCGCGCGCCACCGCGAAGGCGTGCGCCTGATTCCCATCGAAGAAATCCAGTATTTCTTTGCGGACCAGAAATACACGACCGTGAAGCACATCCGTGGCGAGGACCTGATCGAGGACTCGCTGCGCTCCCTGGAGGAGGAGTTCGGCCCGGACTTCGTCCGCATCCACCGCAGCGCGCTCGTGAGCGTGCGCTACCTCGAAGCCATCGAACGCAGCCCGGAAGGCCAGTACTTCGTGCGGCTGCGGGGATGCCCCGGACCGCTCCAGGTGAGCCGGCGCATGGCCGGCGAGCTGCGCGAGCGCTTCCGGATCTGAGCGTTGTCGCTGCGGCAAGAGGATCGATTCCCGCACAGGCTCCCGGGAATCCGTCCGACAGGTGCACGGACGGCGTGCCGGCCTCCTCAGCCCTGCTCTGCCGTCGCATTCAGGACGGTGAATCCTGCCTGCTCGAAGATCTTCCGGGCGGCGTCGGAGCGCAGATATCGCAGATATTCGGCCGCCGCCGGACTTGCGACCGCGGTGAGCGCCACCGGATAGGTAATCGGCGCGTGCGACGTCTCCGGGAACTCGTCCACGACACGCACCCGGTCATCGGCCAATGCGTCAGTGGAGTAGACGATACCCAGAGGCGTTTCCCCTCTCGCGACATACATCAACGCGACCCGAACGTTCTCGGCGCGCACCAGTCGAGGCTCGACGCTCGTCCACAGCCCAAGCGCCGTAAGCACTTCCTTGCCGTACCGGCCTGCCGGGACATGATCCGGATCCGCGATGGCGAGCCTGCCCGATGGACCCAGGGCCGCGAGCAGCGGTGCGCCGGGCTTCAGGTCGACGGAAACTCTGCTGTTGCGGGGCGCCACGAGCACCAGGCGGTTGCCGAGCAGATCGATGCGGGTGGCCGCCTGGATCAGCTTCCGCTCCTGCAGGTAATCCATCCACTCCCGGTCCGCCGAAAAGAACAGATCGGCGCGCGCCCCGGCTTCGATCTGCCTCGCGAGCGTGGAGCTGGCCGCGAACGACAGTTTGACGGGCACGCCCGATGATGCGGTATACGCATTGCTGATCTTCTGCAGAGTGTCCGTCAGCGATGCCGCCGCGAAGACCATGAGAGGTTCCTGAGCGCGCTCCGCCGCCAGCGCCGGAGCCGAGGCGAAAACGGCGAACAGAAAGAGCCATCTGCGCAGGGTTTTCATCTTCGATGCCTGCCGGAAATCGGAGCCCGGATAGCTTGTAACCGCCGCCCCGGAGAGACAATCGATTTCGAGCGCACGTACTCCATCGGGCCGGGGCGACAAAGAATCGAAGCTGACTCCGCCTGGTGACGGGCGAGTTGTTGTTTCGTGCCGGACGCTCTGCCGCGAATCATCGCGAGGAAGTCACGCGCGATCCGAAGATGACGCTTTCGAGTCCGGCGCGTAGTCGAAGGAATCGAAATACAGCCGATCCTCGGCCGCGCCGTGCGACGGAAAGAGCGTTCGGATCGCCCCGATCATCTCCGGAGGTCCGGCGGCGTAGATTTCGAACGACTCCAGTCCGGGATGATCGGCAAGCACCGCCTCGTGCACCCAGCCGAGGCGGTGATGCTCCCGCTGCACCTGTGATGCGGCGGAAAGCACGGCCGTGTAGCGCAGGTTCGGACATTCGCGCACCCAGCTCGAGACGAGGTCATCCTCGTAGACATCCGCCGCCGTGCGGGCGCCCCAGTAGAAGTGCACCTCGCGCGGCATGCCCCGTTCCAGCTCGTGGCGCAGAATGGATTTCAGCGGCGCGAAGCCGGTACCGCCGCCGATCAGAATCACGGGACTGGGGCCCTCGCGATAGACGAGCTGCCCGAGCGGACCTTCGATCCGCAGCAGCGAGCCTTCGCTCAGCCGCCCGTCGAACAGCCTGCCGGTGAAGTCCCCTCCAGGCGCGTGCCGAACATGCAACTCGATGAGCGCGTCCTCTCGCGGAGGACTGGCGATGGAGAAGCTGCGCCGTCGCCCGCCTTCCAGCAGCACGTCGAGATACTGCCCCGGCCGAAAGCGCAAAGGCTCGACGGCGGGCAGTCTCAGGAAAACCTGCATGACATCCGGCGCGAGTCGGCGCAGCCGGGCGATGCGACAGGGAAGCGTCTTGATCTCGACCTCGCCCACGCGCTCGACGAGCCGCGCCTCGATCGAGAGATCCGACTCGGGGCGCGCCTGACACAGCAGGACATAGCCCTGGCGCGCTTCGTCCTCGGTCAGGCCGAGCGGCCGACCGTGCGGGTAGCGGATCCGCCCGGAAACGAGCCGCGCCCGGCACGAGCTGCAGTGACCGGACTTGCAGCTATGCGGCAGGTTCAGCCCGGCGGCGAGGACGGCGTCCAGCACCGGGCGGCCGGCGTCCGCGGACACGACCCGGCCGTGAGGATGGATGCGCACCTGGAACGGGTCATCCGGACGCTCATGTCTCGACTCGCCGCTCATCGTGCATACACTAGGGCATGTTCACGAATCCGTCCCCTGCGCAGATCGAGCAATTGCTGCGCTCCGCCCGCACCATCGCGATCGTCGGCCTGTCCGCCGATCCCGCCAAACCGAGCTACGGCGTGGCCCGCGCCCTGCAGGGCTACGGCTACCGGATCATTCCGGTCAATCCGACGCTCGCCGAGGTACTCGGCGAGCGGGCGGTGCCCGACCTCGACCACGTCCGAGAAGTGCTGGGTCCGGGGGAGCAGGTGGACATCGTGGACGTGTTCCGGCGCCCGGAGCACGTCGCAGCGATCGTGGACGACTGCATCCGGCTGGGCTTTCCGTCGCTGTGGCTGCAGGACGGAGTCGTCGACGAGGCCGCCGCCCTGCGCGCCCGACAGGCCGGCATCTTCACGGTCATGGACCGGTGCATCTACCGGGACCGGCGCGCGCTCGAGCAGCGATCGGGGCAATGAGCCTTTCGCCGGCGCCGCTCCCGGCCGCGCCGCGCTGAGGTATGCTTTAGCGCCATGCGCATCGAGTTCACGAAGATGCACGGGCTCGGCAACGACTTCATCGTGCTCGACGCGCCGGCGCCTTCCGCCGAACAGCTACGCAGGCTGGCCGACCGCCACACCGGCATCGGCTTCGATCAGGCTCTCGTGCTGGAGCCGCCCAGGCGGGCGGATACGGCCGTCTTCTACCGCATCTTCAATTCCGACGGCGTCGAGGTCGAGCAATGCGGCAACGGCGCCCGATGCATTGCCGCCCTGCTCCACCGCCGCGGTCTGGCTCCCGAGGGCACCTTTCTCATGGACAGCCCCGGCGGACTCGTCCGGGCCCGCATCCAGGGTCCTGAGCTGGTCTCGGTGGACATGGGCGTTCCGAATTTCGACCCGCACTCGCTGCCGTTCGAGGCGGAGTCCGAGGCGCCGGTCTACAGGATCGACGCGGCCGGCGAACAGGTGGAGATCGGCGCCGTGTCGATTGGCAATCCGCACGCCGTGCTGACGGTGCCGTCGGTCGACGACGCTCCCGTGGAGCGTCTCGGGCCCGCGATCGAAAGCCATCCCCGCTTTCCGAAGCGAGTCAATGTCGGCTTCATGCAGATCGTCGACCGCAACCACATCCGGCTGCGCGTGTACGAGCGCGGCGCCGGAGAGACCATGGCCTGCGGCACCGGGGCCTGCGCGGCGGTCGCGGTCGGCCGGCGGCACGGTCGTCTGGACGAGAGCGTGCAGGTGAGCGTTCGGGGCGGCGACCTGCGGGTAAACTGGGCGGGCCCGGGCGAGCCCATCTGGCTGACGGGACCAGCCGTGATCGCCTTCGAAGGGCGCGTCGAAGTCTGACGGAGAGCAACATGACCACACGAGAGGTGCGCGGCCTGACCGCGATGGAAGCCGAGGAGGAAGCGATCGCCCGCTATCTGCAGCACAATCCCGACTTCTTCGAGCGTCACCAGGCTCTGCTCGCGCGGCTGCGTCTGCCGCACATCCGCACCGGCTCGACGGTCTCGCTCGTGGAGCGGCAGGTCGAAGTGCTGCGGGAAAAGCATGCCGCCCTGGAGCAGAAGCTCGCCGACCTGGTCAGCGTGGCGCGCTCGAACGACATCATCGCGGAGAAGCTTCACCGGTTCACGAGACGGCTGCTGCGCTCGACCGGCTCGCGTCAGGCCGCGGTCGAGCAGATCGAGGCGAGCCTGCGCGAGGACTTCGACGCCTTTCACGCGACCATGGTGCTCATCGGGCCCCAGCCGGATCTGACGGAATCGCGCTTCCTGCGCACGGTTCCGGCGGACGAGCCGAGCCTGAAGTCCTTCGAGACGCTGTTCAACTCCGGCAAGCCGCGATGCGGACAGGCGCGCGATTCGCAGCGACAGTTCCTGTTCGGCTCCGAAGCCGATGACATCGCTTCCGTGGCGCTGGTGCCGCTCGGCGACAAGGGTTCCCTCGGCCTGCTCGCGCTCGGCAGCCCGGACCGGGACCGCTTCCACCCGGGCATGAGCACGGAGTTCCTGGCCCGCATGGGCGATCTGATCTCGGACGTGCTCTCGCAGCGGCCGGGAAATCCTCCGGTACTCACCGGGCGCGCGGACAGCAGCGCGGCCGGATAAGGGCATGACGCCCGAAGCGCTAGACTGGATCGCGTCCTTCCGGCGCTTCCTTCGGACGGAACGGCGCCTCTCGCCTCACACCGAGGACGGCTACAGCCGCGAGCTGGCCGCGCTGGTGCAGTTCTGCGACGCGCAGGAGCTGTCCGACTGGCGGCAGATCGACAGTCAGCACCTGCGCGTGTTCGCCGCACGCTCGCATGCCCAGGGCCTGTCTCCCCGCAGCGTCCAGAGACGCCTGTCGGCGGTGCGCAGCTTCTTCGAGTACCTCGTCCGCGAGAAAGTCCTCAAGAGCAATCCCGGACGGGACGTGCGCGCTCCCAAGGCCGCCCGGAAGCTGCCCCGCGTGCTGGACGCGGATCAGATGGCGCAGCTCCTGCAGCTACCCGCCGGCGACGACGTGCTCGCCGTGCGGGACCGGGCGATGATGGAGCTGCTGTACTCGTCCGGGCTGCGGCTCGCGGAGATCCTCGCCCTGGACACGACGCATCTGGACCTCGTCCAGCGCGAAGTGCGGGTGGAGGCCGGCAAGGGCGGCAAGTCGCGCATCGTGCCGGTCGGCCGCATGGCGCTCGAGGCGCTGAATCAGTGGCTTGCCGTGCGCGGCTCGGTCGCCCGCAGCGACGAGACCGCTCTGTTCGTCGGACGGGACGGGCGGCGGCTGGGGCCCCGGGCCGTGCAGAAGCGCGTCGCGCTCTGGGGGCGGCGGCAAGGATCGAGCGTGCATGTACATCCACACCTGTTCCGCCACTCGTTCGCCTCCCATCTGCTGGAGTCCGGCGCCGAGCTGCGCGCCGTACAGGAGATGCTCGGCCAT
>ERZ777003.4964-NODE-4964-length-10496-cov-13.681257_pt1 | contig 10496 bp, 6 predicted proteins | sample MGYA00374956_ERZ777003 | MGnify/ENA primary metagenome ERZ777003 (study PRJEB29302, sample SAMN06268252) | bioreactor metagenome | isolation source: Joint BioEnergy Institute, California, USA | place: USA:Joint BioEnergy Institute, California, USA | collected... | reverse complement strand
CTTAAGAAGAAACTGCAAGACGAAATCGCAGCACTGGAGTACGAACTGCGCAACGAGCTGCCGAAGGAGATCCTGAAGGCGCGGGCGCACGGAGATCTCCGCGAAAATGCCGAATTCCATGCCGCCAAGGAACGGCAGCGTTTCGTTGATGCTCGTCTCGCTCAGTTGAAGAAACGGCTGAGCGAACTGTCCATGGTTGACATTTCGAAGATCCCGCGGGACCGCGTTGGACTGGGATCGGAGGTTGTGGTCCTGGATCTCAAGAAGGACGAGGAGTTCACGTTCAAGCTGGTGACCAGCGATGAAGCGGACGCCTCCAAGGGATTGATTTCCACAAGCTCTCCGCTTGGCAAAGGATTGCTTGGCAAACAAGTAGGTGATGAGGTTAAAATCCAGATTCCAGGTGGAGTACGGGAGCTCGAAATCCTTCGCCTCACCACCATCCATGACGGAGCTTGACCTTCGAGCGAAGTTCGGGCATACAGTACGTCCATGACGATCACGCGAGCCATTGGCTGGGGCTGTAACAAGATCATTCAACTGATCGTTCGTGCGCTGGCCTTATCGCGCATCCACCCGAACTTCCTCACATTCATTGGCCTGGTCATCAACGTCGGAGCAGCCGTGCTGCTCGGCGTCGGCCGCTTTTTCGAGGCTGGCCTTGTCATTACCGGTGCGGCCATCTTCGACATGATCGACGGCCGCGTCGCCAGAGAAACCAACCAAGTCACCCGCTTCGGGGGCTTCTTCGATTCCGTCCTGGACCGCTACTCTGACCTTGGCCTGCTGATGGGGCTGCTTGTCTACTACGCCTCCATCGGGCGCAATTTCTACGTGGTCCTGACTGCGGTGGTGATGACAGCTTCCGTCATGATCAGCTACACGCGGGCCAGGGCGGAGAATACGATCCCGAGCTGCAAAGTCGGCTTCATGGAGCGGCCGGAACGCGTGGTTCTGCTCATTATCGGGGCGCTCTTCAACCGCATGGCTCCGGTGCTGTGGGTGATTGCCGTACTCGGCAACCTGACGGTGGCTCACCGGATGATCTACACCTGGCAGGAAACGAAGCGGCTCGAAGAAGCGCAGCTCGGAGGCGTCCGTCGAAAGTCGGAAGTCACGCGGTAACTTGCGTGCAGCTAGATTCTGTGAAAGGCCCGGAGGATATCTCTTGTGCCGTAACGGAGTGCAATCGGGCGCCCGTGCGGACAGCTCATCGGGTTATCCGTCTTTGAAAGCGCATCGAGAAGGTATTGCATCTTGGCCGCGTCGAGCGGCGTGTTGATCTTAATCGCCGCGCGGCACGCAACGGTCGCAGCGAGTCCGCGGCGCAGATCATCAAGCGTGAGCTTGCGGAGTTCCCCCTCGCCGATCTCCAGGATCTCGTAAATCAGCTTTTCTACGTCGCTCAAGGCAACCCCGGCAGGCACGGCTTTCACGGCGATCGTGCGCGTGCCGAAGGGTTCAGACTCAAATCCGATCGCGTTCAGCTCCGTGGCGATACGGGCATACTCAACCTGCTGGCTTGGAGTGAGTTCGACGAGGATGGGCATGAGCAGGCGCTGTGTCTCAGCTCTTCCCGCGGCCCTTTCCCGCAGGACCTTCTCAAACAGAATGCGCTCATGGGCGACGTGCTGGTCGATGATCCAAAGTCCATCGCGGCCGGCGGCGACAATGAAGCTGTCATGAAGCTGGCCGAGAGGACGGAGCTCAGGCAGGGACGTGAGAGAGCCGGTGTCGGTGAACAAACCGGCCGGGAAGCTCCCGTGAGTATCCGGTACTCGCAGACGCAGGGGAGGAACGACAGGAGGCGGGGGTTCCGACCCGGGAAACGTGACAGGATCAGCGGTGAAATCCAATCGGGGCACGGGTCCCGGCTCCGCCCGTAGCGTGAACTCCGGCAACTGCTGCTCATCAGGAACAGCAGGAGTGGAAGCTCCTGGTTCACGAGCGGGCGGAACGGCTTCCAGGTCCGGCTCCAGCCGGACGTTTTCAATCTGCTGTGAAAACTCGGAGTAGGGGAGCCTCGCCCCGGGCTGGGGGGCGGGCTGCGGTGTGATATGGCCGACAGGGACGCTCGCCGCCGGCCGCGCCTCCATCAGCGTCTCCCGTATCGCATCCCTCACGAAATCGTGAACAACGGTGGCGTTTCGAAAACGGACCTCCGTTTTGGACGGATGAACGTTAACGTCGACTTCCGCTGCATCGCAATCGAGGAAGAGAAGCGCGAACGGATAGCAGGCAGGAGGAATCAGGTTGTGATAAGCCGAAGTGATCGCATGCAGCAGCAGCCTGTCTTTGATCAGACGCCTGTTGACAAAGAGGAAGATGGAGTTTCGATTTAGCTTCTGAACCTGGGGACGCGACACGAATCCCCGCAGAAGGAACACGGGTCCTGACTCGCCCGGTTCAGCACCGGGAGGAGCGGGCAGCTCGCGCTCCTGCGTGCCCAGATCGACAAGGTCTTCCAATATGCGGCTTCCGAAGACCTGGAAAACGCGCTCCCGGAGTTCCTCGACCGGCGTCACACGCAGAAGGTCATTGGCCCCGTTTCGCAAGTGGAAGCTCTTATCGGGATGAGCGAGGCTGTAATGGGTAACCAGAGAGGCGATATGGGCGAGTTCGGTTTGCTCGGTCCGAAGAAACTTCCTTCGCGCGGGGACGTTGAAGAAGAGATCCCGGACGGTGATCACGGTACCGGGTGCGAGCGCGGCTTCCTCGCAGCTCAGCAGCTTCCCTCCGGCTAGCTCGACGCGCGTGCCAGTCGCTTCTTCACACGTCCGCGTCTCGAGCACAAGCCGCGAGACCGCGGCGATCGATGGGAGAGCTTCCCCGCGAAAGCCAAGCGTCGCGATCGCCTCCAGGTCCTTAACATCGCTGAGCTTACTGGTCGCATGCCGCTCGAACGCAAGGAGCGCGTCGTCGCGCATCATTCCGCATCCGTTATCGGTCACTCTGAGGAGACGCCGGCCCCCGGATTCCACATCAATGCGCAAGTCCGTTGCGCCAGCGTCCAGGGAGTTTTCGAGCAACTCCTTGACTACCGACGCAGGACGCTCCACGACTTCGCCGGCCGCGATTTTATTGGCAACGTTGTCGGAGAGAATTCGAATCCGGCCCATGGATGTCGAAGCGGGCCGGCGCGCCCGGCGCGAGCCGGGCGCACAAGCAGAAACAGCCCCTTAATGTTGTAGCACGATGTTGCGCTCTTCAAACAGCTGGCCAGTTCGCTGCAGAAGATTCAACAGGTTGCGGCGGTACTGAACCGACTGTTGAACGAGGTCTGCCTGGGCTTGGATCAAAGCCCTTTGGGCGTCGAGGAGGAAGAAGATGTTGATGGTCCCGAGGTCGTAGCGCTTCTGATCCGCTTCCAACCTCTTGTTTGCGAAGTCTACGGCAATCTGAGCAAGCTTCACACTTGCGCGGCTGTTCTCCACCTGGTTAATGGCGTTCAGCACTTCAAGCCGTATATTCTGCTCGGTCTGCCGGACGCGAAGTGCATCGAGCTTCTTCTGCACCAAGGCATCGGCAAGATCCGCCGAAGCCCGGCGGTCGCGAAGGGGCAACTGAAGCTGCAAGCCAAAATTGAAGACTGGAAAGCCGAAGCCGAAGAGCTGGTTCAAAGAAGAACCAAAGCCGCCGGTGGAGACCAGGATGGGGTTCTCGTCGCCAAACTGACGCTCAAAGCGATTCCCGCCGAGCCCCTGCGTGGTGTAGTTCGCGACAAGGTCGAACTGGGGACGAAGGGAATTGCTGGCCGACTTGATATTCAGGTCGTCCACGTCGAGCGCCTGGCGAGCAGCCAGAAGATCGGGCCGCTTGCTCAGTGCAAGCTCCACCAGCTTTTCCTTGTCAAAGTCGGCTTCGTCGGTAGGAGGCAGAACACTTTCCGTAAGGACAATCGGCACATCCCGGAAGCGAGGATCGAGGTCCGCTCCCATCTGCCGCCGGAGGGCATCCTCCGCCTGCGCCAGCCGGTACCTTGCCTGTGTCACGGCAATTTCGGCCGTTGCATAAGTCTGCTGAGGCTGGAAGACCTCAAGCTGCGAAGTCGCGCCCAGCTCCAGCTCCCGCATAGTCCGTTTGAGCGACTGGTCGGCCAACGCAAGGCCCTGTTCCTGGACCTTCAGCGATTCGCGCGCTTCCACAACCGCCCAGTACGCGTTTTCGGCCTGGACCAGCAGACGCATGATCTGGTCTTCGACGTTATACTCCGACGATCTCAGCCGGCTACGCGCAATATTGATCTGAAGCTTTGTGATCTCATTCCCGCGATTGCGCATCAGCGGCTGGGTAAAGCCCATCCGCCAGTTCGAGCGGATCGCCGGATTCATAACCTGGAACGCGCTGTTTGTGGAGGTCTTGGTCCAGCCGAAGTTCGTGCTGACTTGCGTTCCGGTCGGCAGGAGCTGCTGGAATCCAACGCTGAATGGCTGGTTCAGGTTCGAAACGGTCTGAGCGCCGGCGAGCTGATCGGCTGCAGGGGTCTTGCTGCGCGTGGCGGAAAAGTTCGCGTTAAACAGCGGATCAAAGACACTGAAAGCGCGCTGAATCGCATTCTTGGGCATCTCTATGCTCAGCCGCTGAATTTCAATGTCGGTGTTGTTTGCCATGACCAGCTCAAGATAGGCTTTGAGCGACAACTCCAGCTTGCCGTCGACCAGGTAGTCCTCGAGCCGGGAAGGCGCTCGCAATTGCACCCTGGGGTTTGGATCCTTGAAGACGCGGTTGAAATAGGCTCGGGTACCGACCCAGGGAGCCGTAAACTCTTCGGAGGCCGCCGATGGCTCCGATACCTGTGCCGCCAGAGGCAGTACGCCCAGGATTGCAAGAAAGATTGCCAAAATGCGCATGACCATTTACTCGTAACGAATCGCTTCGATGGGATCGAGCCGCGCAGCCTGCACGGCAGGGTAGATGCCAAACAGGAGTCCAATACCGACCGAGACGCCAAACGCAACCGCAATGGAGCTCCAGGTCACGACCGTGGACCAGCCTGCCGCGGCAGCAATGATCCGGGAAAGGCTGAAACCGAAAGCAATACCGATCAAACCGCCTAAGATCGAGATCAACACGGCCTCAGTAAGGAACTGGCGTATGATGTCGGCCTGCCTGGCGCCGATGGCGCGCCGAATGCCAATTTCCCGGGTACGCTCGAGCACCGTCGCAAGCATGATGTTCATAATGCCGATACCGCCCACCAGAAGCGAGATACCGGCAATACAAATCATGACCACGCTGAAGATGAACTGCGTCCGCTTCTTCTGCTCCAACAAGCCGGCAGGAACCGTGATCGTAAAGTCGCCGGCGTCCTTGTGGGTCGCGTTCAAAATGGCCGTAACTACGGACGCGGTCTCGATGGAATCGGTGCCGGACGCCACCTTGATGTAGATCCCGTCGATCTCATCCTTGAGATAGCTGTTGTTATCTTCAAATCGGCGCATCACCGTGTTCAGCGGAGCGATGACCAGGTTGTTCCGGTTGACGACTTCAAGCCCTTCAACCTCGGTATCCGCCGTTGCCTGCTGCGCCAGAACGCCAATCACCTGCAGCCAGGTGTCATTGATCTTGATGTACTTTCCGACCGCTGGTTCGTATCCCAGCAGATTGACCTTCGCCGATTCACCCAGGACACACACTGCCGCGGATCGCTCGTTGTCGTCGTCGTTAAAGAACCGGCCCTCTACAACACGCAGATTATTAATCTCGAGAAAGTTTGGCTGGACGCCGATCAGCAGCGGCGGATCGGCTGCGGTCTTCGGAAGAATCTTCAAGGGCTTGAATCGCTTGCGAGGCGTCAGCGCTTCGATCCCGCTGACGTTTTCCGCAATCGCCCGGAAATCACGGAACGTAAGGCCGGGAGAAATAGCTCGCCGGGCCTGAAGCTCATTACGATCCACTGCCTCCTTGGCTTCCACGATGATGTTGTTGACTCCCAGAAGGTCGATGTAGCTCATCATTTCCTTCTGCGCCCCGGCCGTAATCGAAAGCATGGCGACAACCGCGCCAACGCCAAAGATCATGCCGAGCATGGTCAACAAGCTTCTCAGCTTGTGTACCAGGAGGCTCGAAAGCCCCATGTAAAGTTCAGGTAGGTAGCCGGCAAATGCTGACATTCTCTTTCCTATCTCCCTGCTCCACCGCCGGCAGGCATGCCACCCAAGGGGCTACCGCCGCCATTGCCCTTTGATTCGGATTTCTTCTTCTTGCTGTTCGGTTTCTCGTCCGGATTAGAAAGCGCGATCACCTCGCCTTCCTCAAGGCCCTCCTGAATGATGGTCGTGGATTCGCTGCGCTTCGCGATCTTGATCGGGCGTGCCTCGAACCTGCTGCCCTCCTTGACGTAGACGACCGGCCTTCCGTCCTTCTCAAAGACCGCCTGGTTGGGTATATGCAGTGCCTCCGGAATCTTTTCGACAATAATCTCCACGTCCGCGAGGAGCCCAGGACGCAACAGAACGTCTAGCTGACTGTCTTCTTCCGGAGGAGGAGGCAGTTTTGCATTGGCGAGTTCGCTTTCGGTGTAGGGCGACCTTAAACCAAATGGCCGTCCTCCGAGAGCGTCCGGTCCGCCTTGTCCGCCAGGACCCGCAAAACCAAACCTCATGCGCTGTCCGCCTTCCGGCAATGTAACGCCTGCCTTCTTGGCGGCCTCCTCCATCACCTTGCGTCGCTCTTCGGGGGAGAGGTCACGCATGTTTCGCCCGGCGAGAACCTTTTGCATTGCGTCGCGCATCTTCTGCGCATCCTCGGGCGACATGTTGCCGAAAGCACCGCCAGATCCCCTCCCACGCATTCCGCCGCCCTGACGACCTGCGCCGGCAGCACCATCCGCTCCGCCCTGTGCCACAGGTCCCGCCTGGCCTCCCATCATTGGACCGCCGCCCGGCCCTTCGCCTGAAAACCCACCGGCCGGAAGGAACGCGGGCCCCTGGGACGGATCAAAACCAGCCGGCGACATCGAGGCCAGCGTCGAGGCGATCGGCTTCTTGCGATTCTCCTCTGCAGTCGCCATGATTCGCGCCACCTGGTCGGGCTTGGCCCCCAAGGCGGAGAGAAGCTGGCGCATGTCAATGGAGAAGATGACTTCAAACTTTTTCTGCGGGTCCGACGAGAACATATTCGCGGTCGCGGTACCGCTCATGGCCTTGATTTTGCCGTTGAACTTCTTTTCGGGGATCGCGTCAAGGCTCAAAAGGACTTCCTGGCCTTCCCTGAGGTTGGCGCGGTCCAGCTCCGGCACGCGAGCCACGACTTCGAGTTCGGAGAGGTCAAGGATTTCCGCTATCGGCATTCCAGGCTGCACCTGATCCCCTTCGCGGATGTCGGGCACCTGCATGCCGAACATTCCAAATCCCGTGCGATTTTGCTTGATTGCGACCAGGCCGCTGATCGGCGCCAGAAGCTTTACCTGGCTCAATCTCGCGCGCTCGCGGTTCATTTCAACCAGAGTCTTGTTGCGCCGCTCACGGAGCACGGCGAGCTCGGCCTGTGCCTGCTCGCGCCTGGACTTAATGTCGCTTTCGAGCTGCTTCAGGCGGCGCTGCGCCTCTTCGAGACTGAGAATGTTCTTTTTCGCATCAATCGCCGAAACCAGCTCATTGCGTTTCACCTCGAGCTCGGCGCGCCGGACTGCGTAACGGGCGCGCAGCAGCTCGACCTCGTCCTGGTTGTTGCGAATGGCCAGATCGGCCTGAGCCTTCTTGATCTGCTCGTCAGTCTGGTCCAGTTCGAGCTGCTTGTCTTCCAGACGCGACAGCACCTCGGCGTCGTCAAACTCGACAATCAGATCTTTCTCGCGAGCGAACGAACCGAGCGCCGCCAGCTTGGTGACCTGCACCGTCCCAAACAGGTTGGGTGCGGTGAGCGTTACCGATCGCACGGCGCGGAGCTCGCCCCTGGAGTAACTTCGGACGACGACATCGCCACGCCGGACGCGTGTAACGGGAATCTGCTCCTGGCGCTCCGGCAGCGCTTTCAGGACCCGGTAGCCGCCCCAGACAGCAGCACCCACGACCAGCACGAGGGTCAAACGAATGAGAACTTTTTTCATGTGAGCAACTTGACGCTATAATTTCTTGGCGCGCTTCGCCGCCTCTTCCGGGTTCTCGAGAGTCACCATCTCTCCCTCTTTCAACCCGCTGAGAACCACCATGTCGGTGTCGTTCCTCTTGCCGACTTCGATCACGCGGATCTCGAAATTCTGGCCCTTCTGAACGTAAACCGCCGGCTTACCCTGATGCATGAAGCTCGCGCGGATCGGAATGAGGAGGCGGTTCGGTTCGCTCTCAATGATGATTTCGGCTGTGGCGCTCATACCTGGCCGAAGGCGCGGGTCGAGATTCTTAAGCGTAGCGCGAGCAGGGAAGCTCTTATCGGACATGCCAAAGCCCCGGAAGGCAACCGAAGCGATCGGGCTGATCCAATCGAGTTCGGCGAAGAATTCCTTATCGGGAATGGCGTCGACGCGAACGCGAATCTTCTGTCCCAGCTTCACTTTGCCTCGATCCACCTCTTCGAGCTTCAGCTCAACGCGCATTTCAGAAAGATCGGGAATTTCTGCGATGGCGGCGCCGGTCCAGGCACGATCGCCCTCCTTGAATGGAGGCGGCGTCTGCCCCCAGGCTCCTTGCGTCCGGGAGTTGGGCAGGATGTTGACGATACCGTCGCTTGGAGCACGGACCACCATCTTGGACAGATACCCCTTGGCACGCTCCACATCCCGGATTGTCTTGTCCTTCTTCTGCTGGAGCCGTTCGAGGTCTGCGTTTTGCGATATGTCGTGCGATTTTACGGCTGTCTGGACCTGCTCCAGTTCACCCTTCGAGATTCCGACGTCGATCCGGTTCTTTGCGCCTTCGATCGCCGAGAGAATTTCCGCCTTGCTCGCTTCGAGCTCCGCGCGCTGGAGGTTGTACTGCGCCGTCATCAGGTTCATCGCGTCGGATTCGTCGATGATCCGGTGCGAGGCAGCCATCTGCACGATTTCGCTGTCAACGGTGCGGACCGAAGTCGCGTATTCCAGGTAATTCTGCTCCTGCTGCGCTGCATCAAACTCGATTACGACATCGCCCTTCTTCACCGGCTTGCCCGATTCGGCCAGCCGGACGATGCGCGGATCGGGAACCTGTGGCGCGGTCAGAATGACCGAGCGCGTGCTGCGCACTTCGCCGCGAGCCTTGATCGAGATCACAAAATCAGCCACACGAGCCCGGGCAACCGGCACCTCGACCGGCGTCGTGCCGCCATAATGCATGGCCGCATAACCACCGCCGCCCAGCACCGCAACGACGGCGGTCCAGGTTAAGATCTTCCTCTTTCGCGATTTCGGAACCTGGCCAATACGCTGCTTCGGTTTGACGTCTTTGGACATGGAAAACCTCCTACTGGCGCTGCACTCCGGCAATTTGCTGCTTTGGGCCAAAGCGCGGCGGCTCCAGCGCGACGACGTCGCCCGCACGCAGCCCCTTGGTTACGGCAACGGAAATGTTGTTTTCAAGCCCGAGTTCGACGGGCCGCTTCTCAAACGTATTTCCCACCCTGACCCAAGCATAAGGTTCGGATTTAGGACCGTCGCGGAAGATAGAGGCAAGAGGCGCAATGGTGGCCTCCGGCGCGGTGTCGAGGATGATGTCCGCGCTTACAGAGAGGTCGGGGATGACGCGAGGGTCCATTTGATCGAGCTTGAGGAAGATCGGAACTTCCTTGTAGTAGGCGGCGCGTTGCCCGCCTGGCTTGGTGATTGCCCCGACGGCCGTGACGTGGGCTGGAAGTTCAAGACCGGGATAGGCATCAAACCGGACTCTCGCCTTTTGGCCCACTCGAATGAGTTCGACATCCACCTGGTTGATTGAAGCGTTGACGACCATCGAAGAGGGGTCGACGATCTGTGCGAACATCTGTCCCGGGTAGAGCTGGTCCCCTTGCTGGATCGGGCTCAGCTCGCCGCCGCGGATGATATTCTGCATCACCAGCATGCCGTCCATCGGCGCCCGTACCACCATGCGCTCGGCGTTACTCTCATAACGCCGGAGTTCATTCCGCGCTTGCTGCAGTTCAAGCTCGGCCACACGCAATTGTGACTGCTCCGAGATCCGGACAAACTTCACCTCGGCGAGCAGTTGTTTGTAGCGCGCTTCCGCTTCCTCCAAAGCCAGCTTCAACCGTTCCGTGTCGATCTGCGAGCGCACCGGCGCTGTCTTCATATCGAGCCGTGCTTTTTCAACAGCACCCTTGGCGACTTCGATCGAGTGCTCATGCGACTTGCGCGTGACCTCCTGCTCCGCCTGAAGGTTACGGAAGCTCGCTTCCGCCTGAGCGATCGTAGCGCGGAAGTCGTCGAGCCGGTTCAACATGTTCTGACGGTCAAATTCGGCGACTACATCGCCCTTCTTGACGATGGAGCCGGGTTTGGCAAGCTCCTGGAGGACCTGCATGAAATCGTTCGCGCCGCCGATCCGGCCGCCTCCGCCCCCCAACCCGGCGCCTAAGCTGCTCGC
>ERZ777003.4963-NODE-4963-length-10499-cov-7.676369_pt1 | contig 10499 bp, 6 predicted proteins | sample MGYA00374956_ERZ777003 | MGnify/ENA primary metagenome ERZ777003 (study PRJEB29302, sample SAMN06268252) | bioreactor metagenome | isolation source: Joint BioEnergy Institute, California, USA | place: USA:Joint BioEnergy Institute, California, USA | collected... | reverse complement strand
CTGTCAAACACGAGTGTCTATTTGCCGTAGCCATCGGCTTTTCGGCTTTCCGGCGCAACGTCGCGGCCGACGCTTATGACGCCGACGCGCCAGTTGCGCCGGGGCCGAGCCGCGCCAGCCGCGCGCGGGCCGGACCCGCGCCCGCCGCACGACGACGGGGTCTGGCGCGCCGAGCTCCGGCCCTTCAACGACCGACGGCGCGGCCCCGTCCGGTCGGATGGACGGGACCGCGCCGTGGCGGTCGGGAGGGGCGGGCGCGGCGGGGATCGCCGCCGCGCCCGCGCGCGTCAGCGCCGGCGGGCGCTGGCTGCCGGCCTCGGGCAGCCGGCGATCGACAGGCGCTGGCGCACCTGCACGAGCCTGCCGCTCTGCGCCCGCATCCCGACGCGGGCGATCGAGCGCTGCCTCGTCCGCGGGTCGCAGAGGCTCGCGACCGCGCCGACCGGGCCGTTCCTGCCGGCGACGAGATCGAGGCGGAACATGTCGATCGGCACGTCCGGGATCCCCTCGAACTCGGTCCGCAGGGTGAGGTCCCTCGGCACCGTCACCTTGCCGACGAGGTCGATCGCGACGCCCGCCCCGCGGCCGGTGCCGCGCAGCGCGACCATCAGGTCCGGCAGCCTGCGGTCCGGGTTCCTGACGAAGTACGCCGGGCCGCGCAGCGGGTCGCGCAGCAGCGGCGTCGTCGCGACCGCCGTGCCGACGCGGCGGGTGCACCTGCCGGCCTGGAACTGCTCCAGCGTGCAGGCGTCGTTGATGACGGGCAGCCGCGCGTTGATCGTCTTCGGCAGCGTCACCGCGATCGCGCGGTTGTTCGCCTGCCCGGGCGCCATCCGCAGCGTCGCCGACAGCGGCACCGTCAGCCCGCCGCGCGTGCGGCCCCTGCCGCCGACCCGCAGCTGCAGCCGCGGCCGGTACGGCAGCGCCGCGCAGCCGCCGACCTGGAAGCGCGAGCCGACCTGCGCGACCGCGCCCTCCGCCGAGCGCAGCGTGCCGTCGATGCGGCGCTCGCGGCAGGAGGTCGGGTTGAGCATGAAGCCCGGCCGGTCGATCGCGACGTTGACGGTCTTGATCCGCAGCGGGATGCCCTGCAGGATCGTCGGCATCGGGTCGGCGACGATGCGCAGCGAGGCGTCGCGCCGGTCGATGTGGACCGCCGCGCGCACGACGACGGTGCCGAGGTCGTACGGGCCCGCGAGCGCCGGCACGACGATCGCCAGCCCGAACGGCGCCCCGCCGTACCCCTCGGTGATGTAGGCCCGGCCGGGCAGGTGGAACGGCGCGGCGCCCTGGCCGGCCCCGACGGTGACGGTGCCGATCCGCGCGCCCTCCGGGCAGGCGCCGGCGTCGGCGAGCGCGTTCGCGCACAGGTCGGCCGACGCGATCGTGCCGGTCAGGCCCGGCGGCATCGCGATCGTGACGTCGCGCAGGTCCTGGTCGCCGTCCCCGCGGCCGAACGTGAGCGTGAACGTCGAGGCGGTGCCGGCCGCCGGGTTGACCATGCCGGCGCGGAACGAGGGCGCGAAGCCCAGCGGCGCGCACGGCTGGCCGTCGGGGCCGCGGTCGATCGCGAACGCGCTCGTCGAGGTCGCCCGCTGGCCGGACCACGAGGCGACCTCGGCGACGGTCGTGTACGTCCCGCACTGCCGCGGCGTCGTCAGCGGCGCGCGCGGGCCGTCGTTGAAGCGCAGCGTCAGCAGCGAGAACGGCTGCTGCGGGTTGTCGGAGAACGTCGCCGTGATGCGGCCGGTGGCCGGATCGGTCCTGATGCGGCCCTCGAGCTTGATGCGCACGCCCCGCGCCCTCGTGAGCACGAAGATGCGGATCATCTCGCCGCTGGGGCCGTCCATGCTCCTCGGCTGGCCGAGGTAGATCCCGCCGCGCAGCGGCTCCGGCAGCGCCGGCGTCTCGATCGTCGCGGTGCCGATCTTCGAGGCGGCCGGGCAGGCCGGCTCGTTCGCCGTGCCGAAGCCGGCCTGCGCGTCGGTGCAGCCGACGAGGCCGTCGGAGGCCGACGGCGAGATCGCGACGCCCTCCGGCAGCGTCACGACCGCGTCCCGCACGAGCGGCGTCGCCAGCGGCGCGCCGACCGGCGCCTGCGGCAGCGTCAGCCGCGCCTCGAAGCCGGCCGGCACGCCCGCGCGCCCGCTGTCGGGCCGCAGGTCGAGCGTGGGCGCGAACCTCAGCTCGCCGCACCCGGTCGGCGCGCTGGAGGCGTGGTACTCGGCGGTCGCCCACTCGTCCGGGTGCTGCCAGGAGCTGACCCTCAGCCGCGACACCGGCACCGGCCCGTCGCACTGCGCCGGGGTCGTCAGGAACGCCCTGCGCGGCGCGCCGCTCGGCGCCCCCCACTGCTGGCCGGTCGTGAAGGTCCTCGGCCCCGGGCCCTGCAGGTCGGCGGGCACGCCCCAGAGCGTCATCCTCGAGCGCTCGATCATGAACCCCTGCGACAGGTCGCTGAGGTCGGAGACGAGGTTGTAGCCGCCGTCGTCGCGGACCGTCATCGTGACGATCACCGACACCGTCAGGAACTGGAAGCCGACCTGGGCGACGACGCCGTCCGGCGGCTCGAGGTTGTAGACCGGCAGCTCGACCGTGAACGGCTCGAAGCCGGGCGACACGAAGTAGGACAGCGCCTCGACCCCGACCATCGACAGCGGCGAGCAGGCGCTGACCTTGAAGTCGCGGTGCGAGCACTTCGGCGTCGCCTCCGGGTTGCCGAGGAAGCCGGGCGGCAGCTCGATCCTCACGTCCTTCATCTGGCCGCTCGGCTGGTCGGGCTCGCCCGCCCTGCGCGTGAACCTGAAGTCGACGGTCAGGTGCGCGTGCGCGCCGGCCTGCGTGACCTCGACGAAGTCGTCGTCGTGGGTCATCGCGGTGAAGCTCTCGATCCCGAGCCTCGCGTGCGCGGTGCCGCTGAGCACGAGGCCGGCGAGCAGCGCGAGCGCGGCGCAGAGCGCGAGGCGCCATGCGCGCGCGATCGTGGTCGTGGACATGCTGGGGTTCGCCCCTCTCGTTCGCGTCATCGGTGCCGTCACCGCCGGCCTCCCTGGTGCCTGGCGGGCCAGCGCAGCGTCAGCCGCGCCTGCTGCGCGCCGCCGCCGGCCGAGTAGCGGACGGCGATCCGCAGCGGCAGCGCGCCGTGGCGGCGCAGGTGCCTGCGCGCGGCGCGCGAGAGCGTCAGCGGGACGCGGACGGTCCCGCCCTCGCGGGCGGTGCGCGCCGCCTGGGCGACCCGCACCCACCGCCTGCCGATGCGGCCGCGGACGGTGGCGCGGACGGTGCCCGCCCGCGAGACGCGGACGCGCAGCGTCACGCGGCCGCGCGTCGCCCACGTGCGGCGCTGCCTCGCGCTCAGGCCCGCGACGCTCATGACCGCGGCCGTGCGCGGCTGCGCCTGCTCGTCGACGTCGCCGGGGCCGACGAAGTCGATCGTGCCCGGCTCCGGCACCGTCGGCGGCACGTGCGGCGGGCCCTGGCAGTCGTGCTCGCACTCGGGCGTCGGCGCCGGCGCCGGGTAGCCGCCGCCGACGCGCACGGCGTACACGTCGGCGACGCCGTTGTCGGTGTCCTGGGCGGCGAGCCTCTCGTTCGTGACGATGAAGGCGGTGTCGCCGTCGCTGGAGGCGCCGGCGAAGGCCGACGGCGCCGGGTCGCGGCCGCTCGTGAGCAGGTAGAGCCTGCCGTCCTGCAGCAGGTACGGGTCCGGCATGCCGTTGACGTCCTCGGGCACGAGCGGCTCGTGGCTGGTGAAGAAGACGCGCCTGGCCCCGGTCGACAGCGCACCGGTCATGCGCACGTTGCTGAGCGAGCCGTAGTCGTTGCCCATGCCGATGCTGATCTTCTGATCGAGCTGGCCGTCGCCCTGCGACAGCCTCCCGTCGGGCCGGCAGGAGACGCACCTCGGCCTCTCGCCGCTGTCGGCGTCGTAGAGGTAGACCTGGGTCCTCCCGTTGGCGATCGGGTCGGTCCCCATCCTCGCCTGGAACAGCAGGTAGCGGCCGTCGGGCGAGGCGACGAAGTTGTACGCGCTCGGCGCCGTCGTGCCGACCTGGCCGAGCCAGTCGATCCTGCCGTCCCGGAGGGCGTACAGGTGCGAGCCGCTCTCCGCCTGGCCGACGAGCCTCGCGTTCGTGACGAAGTAGAGGACCGACAGGTCCTCGGCGGAGGCGATCCAGTTCGTGTTGTTGAGCGCCGCGCCCGCGGTGGCGGCGATCGCGGTGAGCCTGCCGCTGGCGACGTCGTAGCGGTACAGGCCGCCGTTGGCCGGCGCGTCGTCGGTGAGCCTCATCGCGCAGCTGAAGACGGCGCTGCTGCCGTCGGCCGCGGCGGCGAGGAAGCGGGTCGTCGCCGTCGTGGGGCAGGTCGTCCCCTCCGTGCCGGTCGCCTGCGAGACCGACAGCAGCCTCGTCCTCGCGGCGGCCGGGTCGAGCGCGTTGACGCGCACGTAGACCTGGTTGTCCCTGTCCCTCTTGAAGAAGACGACGTCGCCGTCGGCGGCGAACGCGGTGCGCTCGAGCCCGCCGACGACGGTGCGCGAGCCGGTCGTGTCGGCGCCGTTGCCGAAGGAGGCCCCGCCGGCGATCGGCCTGCCGTCGTCGTCGGCGCTGACGAGCCGCACCCTGCCCCCCTCGTTGAGGTACAGCTGCGTCGTGCCGGGCGCCTCCGCCTCGACCTCCGGCAGCAGCGGGCGCCTCGTCTGGAGCAGGATCCGGCCGAGGTCGCGCGTGGCCGCCTTGTAGTCGGCGCCATCCGCGCTGGGCCTCGGCGGCTCGCCCGTCGAGATCCACGGGAAGGTCGTGCCGTCGGACAGGTAGACGTCGTCGGTGCGCTCGTCGTCGCGCGGGTCGACCGGGTAGGTCGTCTTCAGCAGCACGCGGCGGAAGTCGTCGGCGACGTCGGCCGGCCACCACTGGTCGTTGGCCGTCGCGTTGCGGTAGAGCGTCGGCGGGTTGACCGCCGTCGTCGTCCAGCCGTCGGCGCCGCGGTGGGCGACGAAGTCGGCCGTGAGCGAGCTGAGCGAGCCGGGGAAGGCGCCGATCGCGACGTAGGCGATGCGGTCGCCGCTCGGGTGGACGGCCCACACGCCGCTGACGGCGTTGCCGTTCTTGTTCGGCGGCGAGACGAGCTCGTAGGCGCGGCAGTCGGGCAGGTGCGACGCGCCCTGCTGGGCGCGCAGCGCGGCGTTGGGGCAGGGGTCGTCGGCGGCCTGCGCCGCGGGGGGCGCGATGGCCGCCGCGAGCGCCAGCGCCGCGGCGGCAGCCGCGCCTCGCGCTGCGCAGGCAGCCGCAGCGAGACGGGGTGCGACCACGTTCCTCATCCTCATCCTCTCTCCGGGGAGCCGCGCGCGGCCGAGACGATGGCGCGCGCGCACGACGCCGGCCACCATAGAACGGTGAGTTTTTGATTGTCAAGCGGCTGCTGACGCTCTAGTCTCGGGCCATGCACATGGCTCCCGTCAACGACCACCTTGGCACCGACGACCTCACCCCCGAGGATTTCGCCCGATATCAAAAGAAATCACGACTTTTCAGCGCACTGGCCGAGGAGGTCGCGCGCCGCGGCTACGCGAACACGAGCGTCGAGGACGTCCTCCGTCACGCCGGCATGTCGCGAAAGACGTTTTATGAACTGTTCGCGAACAAGGAGGACTGCTTCCTGCAGGCGTACGACGACGCCGCGCAGCGCGCCCGCCACGTCGTCGGCATGGCGTACCACCGCGCCGACCACCTCCCCCTGCGCGCGCGCGTCGAGCACGCGCTCGCCGCCTTCCTCGAGGCGTGCGCCGCCGAGCCGGCGCTCGCGCACATGTGCATCGTCGAGGTGCTCGCCGCCGGCCCGGCGGCCCGGGCCCGGCGCGACGCGGCGCTGCAGGAGTTCGCCGCCTTCATCGAGCACCCCCGCGCCGAGGCGCGCGGCGCGGCGGCGCCGAGCCTCGTCTCCGAGGCGATCGCCGGCGGGCTGTACGGGATCCTCTACACGCGCATCGCGCGCGGGGAGGCCGAGCGCCTGCCCGCCCTGCTCGGGGAGCTGATGGACGCCGGCCTCGGGCAGCTCGTCGAGCGCCGCGACGCATCCTGACGACGAGGTGCCAGAACGAGACGCGGACCCCGCGAGCGACGCCAACGGCTTCGGTAGCATGGACCGCGGTGAGCGCGAGATCGGACGTCGGCTGATGGCTGCGGGTGGGCGGATCCAGCAGCAGTACGCCGGCCAGCTTCCCGCTGGCCGCCATGGGCTGCCTCGCGACTTCGTCGCGCGCTCCCAACGTGCGCGCATCCTCGCGGCGCTCGTCGAGTGCGTCGGCGAGCGGGGCTACCCGGAGACGCGCGTCACCGACCTGATCGCGCGCTCGGGCGTCTCGCGCAAGACCTTCTACGAGCACTTCGCCGACAAGGAGGAGTGCTTCCTGGCCGCCTACGACGAGGCGGTCGCGCTGCTGATGGGGCACGTCACGGCCGCCTACGAGGCGGAGGAGGCGTGGGTCGACGCGATCCGCGCCGCGCTGCGCGCCTTCCTCGACTTCCTCGCCGAGCACGCCGACCTCACGCGGCTGTGCGTCGTCGACATCCACGCCGTCGGCAGCCGCGGGGTCGCGCGGCGCGACGCCACCATCCGCAGCTTCTACTACTTCCTCGACGCCGGGCGCGCCGACGCGCCGCGCGCCCTCCCCGGCATCACCGCCGAGGGCGTGACCGGCGGCATGTACGAGATCATCTACGGCCGCGCCGTGCGCGGCGCGATACGCGAGCTGCCGCGGCTGCTGCCCGAGCTCCTCTACTGGGCGGTCATGCCGTTCCTGGGCCACGACCGCGCCGTCGCGGAGATGGAGCGGGCGCGCGCGGAGACGCAGGCGGCGCCCGCGGTCCCGGCGCCGGCGGTGATCCCGCCGCGGCGCAGCGGACGGCGCCCGAGCGCCCGCGCGCTCGACGGCGGCGACGGGGCCGACGCGGTCGTGGCGGTGCCCCCGCGTCGCAGCGGGCGCCGGCGGGCCGACAGGCGCGACGACGCCGCGTCGGGGCGCCGCTCCACGGCGGCGCGCAGGGACGACCAGGCCACCTAGCCGGATCGCGCCGTCCAGGAGACGGGCTCCGCGGCGGGCCGGATCTGCCGGCGCCGTGGGAGATGGCAGATCAGCGGGCCGCTTCCCTGACCGACCGCGGGGTCCTGCGCGCGACGCCGACGCACCCGCTCAGCGCCTCGGCGAGGGACGACATCAGCTCCCGCTCCTCGCGGTCGTAGTCCCGCGGCGCGTCGTGCAGGGCGACGAGCACGCCGCACCCGCCGATGCCGACCCAGCAGCCTGACCGCGCCCCCTCGATCCCGCCGCGCGCGCCGGGTTCGAGCTCGGGGACCGCCACCGGCTCGTCGCCCGTCAGCGCCAGGGCGGCCGGCGAGCCGAGCATCGGCACCCGCAGGCGGCCGATCGCATCCGCCGGCCAGCCGGACCCGGCGCGCAGCAGCAGCGTGCCGTCGCGCCGCAGCTCGAGCACGCCCGCGCGCCAGACGCCGAGCACGTCGCGGACCGCCTCGGCCGCGCGGCGCAGCAGCTGGCCGGGGTCGTCGCCGCGCAGGACCCCGGCGAGCAGCCTCGCCAGCCAGCTGGCGGCGTCGACGCGCAGCCGCAGGTCGATCTCCAGCCGCTTGCGCTCGGTCACGTCGTGAAGCGTCGTCAGCGTGCCGCGCCGGCGTCCGCGCCCGTCGACGAGCGGCGTCGAGCTCGTCTCGACCCACCGCACCTCGCCGTCGGCGCGGTGCAGCCGCCGGTCGCCGCGCTCGGGCTCGTCGGCCACCGCGCCGACGATCGCGCTCGGCGGCGGGTCGAGGAAGTCGCTCATCGGCAGCCCGGCGATGCCCCCGATCGGCACCGCGACGAGCTCGCACAGCGCCGGGGTGACGGCGAGCGTGCGGCCCTGCAGGTCGGTCGCCCAGACGGCCGCGTCGGAGCGGTCGCGCAGCTGCGCGGCCAGCTCGGCGGCGAGCTGGGCCTCGTCGTCGGCGGTCGGACGGGGCGCGCCGCCGAGCTCGGGCGTCGGCTCGGCGGCGATCACGCGCGCCAGCAGCCGCTCCAGCAGCACCTGCTCGCGCAGCGCGTACGGCGCGCCGCCGCGGTCGCGCAGCGCGACGACGGAGCCGACGATGCGGCCGTCGGCGCGCAGCGGCGCGAACAGCAGGCCGGCGAGCTGCGCCGTCAGGTCGACGTCGCGGTCGGTCATGCCGACGAGCCGCGGCACCGCCGCGACCGGCAGCCGCACCGGCCGGCCGGTGAGGACGACATGGCCGCTCCAGCCGCGCGTGACCGGGCGCCGGGCCCCGACCGCCGCCGCCAGCGCGGCGTCGCGGTGGTCGACGGCGACGATCGTCTGGGTGGCGCCGTCGTCGTCGAGCCGCAGCACGACGCAGCCGTCGCCGATCGCCTCCGCGACGCGGTGCGCGATCTCGCGGGCGTCGATCCGTGCCGCGCTCCTCATCTCGTGTGCCTCCGCCGGCGGGGGCCGCCGACGACCGCACCCTATCCGACGCGCCAGCTTCGTGGCGGGGGCGGGGGAGGTAGCGTGTCGTCGGCCATGCCCGCCGACGTCCCCGACCAGCCGCCGCGCGACGACTTCGCCTCCGGCGAGAGCGGCATCGTCGCCGGCGTGCGGCTCAACGTCCGCACCCGGCTCGAGGACGCCGCGCTCGACGCCGCCCGGCTGGCGCGGCTGGAGCCGTGGCGGCTCGCCCGCGCCGCCGCCGCCGCGCCGCCGCGCCGACGGGTGCTCGCGCTCGGGGTCGAGCGGGAGGACCGCGCCAACCTGATGGCGGCCGCGTGCGCGGAGCTGCGCCGCTCGCGCCACGACGTCGCGATCGCGACGACGGCCGTCGGCGGCCGCGGCAAGTTCGAGAACCTCAACGCGCTGCTCGACGCCCACCCGCCCGACGGCGTCGACTGGCTGCTCGTGCTCGACGACGACGTCGCGCTGCCGCGCGGCTTCCTCGACCGCTTCCTCTTCCTCGCCGAGCGGTTCGGGCTGCGGCTCGCCCAGCCCGCCCACCGCCGCCGCTCGCACGCCGCCTGGCGCGTCACCCGCCGCCGGGCGCGCAGCGTCGTGCGCGAGACCGGCTTCGTCGAGATCGGGCCCGTCTGCGCCTTCCACCGCGACACGTTCGCGACGCTGCTGCCGTTCCCGCCGCTGCGCGCCGGCTGGGGGCTCGACGCCCACTGGGCCGCGCTCGCGCGGGCGCGCGGGTGGCGGATCGGCGTCGTCGACGCGACCCCGATCCGGCACGTGGTGCGCCCGATCGCCGACGGCTACCGGCGCGACGACGCGCTCGCGGAGGCGCGCCGGTTCCTCGCCGACCGCCCGTACGTGACCGCCGCGGAGGCGCAGCGGACGCTGGCCACGCACGCGAGCTGGTGAGCGCGGTGCGCGTCGCGATCGTCGCCGAGTACTACCCGCGCGCGGCCGACCCGGTGCTCGGCGTCTGGGCCCACCGCCAGGCGCTCGCCGCCCGCGACGCCGGCGCCGACGTGCGCGTGCTCGTGCTCCACCGGCCGCTGCCGCCGCTGGCGGCCGTCAAGCGCGGCGACGTCGGCGCGCTGCGCGCCGCGCTGCGACAGCCGCCGCGCGCGACGCTCGACGGGATCGAGGTCCGCTACGTCCCGTACCTGTCCCCGCCGCGCCCGTGGAGCTACGCGACCTGGGGCGCGTGGGCGGCGCCCGCGCTGGGGCGCGCCCTGCGGGAGCTGCGCGCGACGTTCCCGTTCGAGCTCGTGCACGCCCACTACGCGGTGCCGGCCGGCGACGCGGTGCGGCGGGCGGCGCCCGACGCGCCGCTCGTCGTCTCCGTCCACGGCGGCGACGTGCTCGCGACCGCCCGCCGCAGCGCCTACGCCCGCCGGGTCGTGACGCGCGCCTTCGCGCACGCCCGCCTCGTGCTCTGCAACAGCGCCGGCACCGCCGCCCGCTGCGACGCGCTCGGCGCGCCGGCGACGACGGTCGTCCACCTCGGCACCGACCTGCCGGCCGCGCCCCGCCCGGCGCCGCCGCCCGGCCCCGTCGACCCGGCCGCGCCGGCGACGCTCGTGACCGTCGGCCACCTCGTGCCGCGCAAGCGCCACGTCGACGTGCTCGAGGCGCTCGCGCGGCTGGCGCCGCGCTGGCCGGGGCTGCGCTGGGAGGTCGTCGGCGACGGGCCCGAGCGGGAGCGGCTGCGCGCCCGCGCGGCCGCGCTCGGCGTCGCCGACCGCGTCGCGCTGCGCGGCCAGCTGCCGCCGGCGGCGGCGCGCGAGCGCGCCTGGCGCGGCGACCTGCTCGTGCTGCCGAGCGTCGACGAGGCGTTCGGCGTCGCCTACGTCGAGGCGATGGCCGGCGGCGTGCCGGCGATCGGCTGCGCCGGCGAGGACGGGCCGGAGGAGATCGCCGCCGCCGGCGACGGGCTCGTGCGCGTGCCGCCGCGCGACCCGGCCGCGCTCGCGGACGCGATCGAGCGGCTGCTGCGCGACCCCGGCCGGCGCG
>ERZ777003.4960-NODE-4960-length-10507-cov-6.386146_pt1 | contig 10507 bp, 6 predicted proteins | sample MGYA00374956_ERZ777003 | MGnify/ENA primary metagenome ERZ777003 (study PRJEB29302, sample SAMN06268252) | bioreactor metagenome | isolation source: Joint BioEnergy Institute, California, USA | place: USA:Joint BioEnergy Institute, California, USA | collected... | reverse complement strand
AGGGCATCTTTTTTGAGTTCTCTCTTGCAGCACACCCACATGTTTCGTCAGCGCACCGTGAAGAGCGTAGTTCGTACGACCGGCATCGGCCTGCACTCTGGCCGCCGCGTACATCTCACGCTACGTCCGGCTGCCCCTGACACTGGTATCGTTTTCCACCGCATCGACCTGCCTCAGCCCGTCGACATCCCGGCCAAGGCCCACCTCATCGGTGACACGCGCCTCGCTTCGGTGCTGCAGAAAGACGGGGTGCGCGTTTCCACGGTCGAACATCTGCTTTCGGCGTGTGCCGGCCTGGGTATCGATAATCTGCATGTCGATCTCACGGCCGAGGAAGTGCCCATCATGGATGGCAGCGCCAACACCTTCGTGTATCTGCTGCAGTCCGCCGGGCTCGAAGAACAGGCGGCGCCCAAGCGGTTCATTCGCGTGAAGCAGGCGGTGGAGGTGCGCGAGGGAGATGGGCGTGACGCAAAATGGGCGCGGCTCGAACCGTACGATGGTTTCGCGCTCGATTTCTCCATCGATTTCCGTCACCCTGCCATCGAGGCTACCGCCAATTTTGCATCCATCGATTTCGCGCACCAGTCGTATGTCCGCGAAATCGCCCGCGCCCGTACTTTCGGTTTCGTGAACGATGTGGAAGCGCTGCGCTCCATGGGCTTGGCACGTGGCGGCAGTTTCGACAATGCCATCGTCATGGACGAATACCGGGTGCTCAACGGAGATGGTCTGCGCTACGACGACGAGTTCGTCAAGCACAAGATCCTCGATGCGATCGGTGATCTTTATCTCATTGGACGGCCCATCATTGGGCGCTATGTGGCGCACAAGTCGGGGCATGGCCTGAACAACAAGCTGGTGCGGGCGCTGTTGGCCCGTGAAGATGCCTGGGAGCTGGCTACCTTCGAATCACCGGCTGATGCACCAGCCGGTGTTCGAAGCGAGTGGGCGCTCGCCTGAGCGTCCGTACCAGCCTCGCCGCGCCGCGTCCGGTGCTCGCCGGGCTCTCGCTGATGTCTGGCGGGGAAGCGGTCTCAACGTAATCGGTTACCAACCAGCCGTCGAACAGCGTCCGCAAGCGGACCCTCGCGGAGCTGTCCCTGCAACTCCGCAAATGCGCGAAGCCCCTCGGGGGGAATGTCGCGTGGGGGATGGCGGGGCGTGTGCGGCAGTTGCAAGGGGCGGGCTTGAATTCGCACCCTGATCTGGTTAACCTGCCACCCATCGGCTTGTAAACGATTTGCCAAGCGTGGTAACAATTGGCGAAGTTTGGTCGAGTGCGCGGCGGTAGGCACGCCCAGGGTCAGGGTCTCGTCTTGCCATTTCAGAACCTGGCATGCCGTGTCAAGGGGTTCGGGCAGGCTGCGCTCGATGCTCTGCTGCAGCTGCATGAGCCGGACAGCGGTTGCCACCAGGCTGGCTCCGGGTCCGGTGCGGTTCAACCACGTCAGGGCGTCGGGTGTCATGGTGTGTCCGGCGTCTTTCCAGTCTACGGGTAATTTCCAGGGCGATTATTGCGTGCAAATCATTATCAAGCATACACGGAGCCAGAAGGAGCGGGTCATCAGGCTCGATCGCCGATACGCGGGCATGGCGGTGCGCGCCCTCGTGGCTGCTGGCGCGACGCTCTGGCTCCTGCACCACACGGTTTCCACACACCATGATGTCCCCGTGATTCCGGCCACGGTGCCAACAAGCGCATTCGTGGTCGACGACGCCAGGGCATTTGTCGACTGGCCCATTGATGGCAATGCTGCCGTAGTGGCTGGCAATGCATCCGCCGGGCCGATGCCGGGCACAGCGCGCGGTGCTGCAAGTCCAGTGACTTCATCCGTGCTTGCCGCGAATGCCGATGTACTCTTCGCAATAGACGTGCCTACCGATGCAGGAATGCCGGCAAGGGCCATGGATCTCGGTCTATCGGGCTGGCCCGTGCCGGTCATGCCCTTCGCTTCCAGCGCCGCGCGCGACTTCCGTGTCAGCTCCATCGCGTGGCAGGTTGCTTCGCGCACCGGCGTGCTGGCCAGCATGCCGGCGGGCAATGTCGCGCTGGCAGACCTGTCGGTCGCCAGCCTGATGCGTTCAGTCGCCAGCGGGGGTAGCGGCGGTGTCGCGCTCGACCCGGCGCGGCTGGTGACGTTGTCTGCACCCATTCCCAATGTTCTGCCAGCCTGGGCCCCGGAACCCAACGGCCTTGCGACGCGGCCCGAGTCCTCCGCCTTGCTCGCCTCGCACTCGACAGACGCGCGGATGGGGCCGACACCAGGCCGTCGTGAAAGTGTGCTCGAAGACCGCAGCGCGGCGGCCGAGTCCATCTGGACTACCAGCAAGCACTGGCTGTCCGCGTTGGCGGCGCGGTGGTATGGGCAGGCGGCCGACGACGCCGCGTCGGCTCGTTCAGGCGAGGCCCTCGCAGATGGCGGCCCGCGGGTCACACTGTATCGTTCCACCGCGCAGCGTGTGGCAAACGCCGACCCGGCGACGCGCGAACAGCTTGAGGTGCTTGCCCGCAAGATAGGTGAACTTGAAGCACGCCTGCTGCAGCTGGATGCGCTCAGCGAGCGGCTGGCCAACGTGGCGGGGGTGACGCCCGAAACGTACGAGTTCGAGCATCTCTCGGGCGGGCAGGGGGGGCCGCTCATCGAAGACGATTCTCCCGTGTCGCTCCACCTGCTTGACGCCGAACTCGACGCCCTGCAGCGCCGCTTTTCGGAACGCACCGATTTCCTCAGCGTGCTCGACCAGCGCCTGACGATGCTGGCGGCGGCACGTGCGCTGACGCCATCGACCATGCCGGTCCGAGGCTATGCCTACGACACGTCGTCATATGGTCCGCGGCGTGACCCGTTCACACGGCGTCGGGCCTTCCATGAAGGCATCGATTTCGCCGCGCCGCGCGGCACGCCCATTCTGGCCGCGGCCGGGGGTATCGTAACGTACGCTGGGCGGCTCAGTGGATATGGCAATCTCGTGGAGATCGACCACGGCAATGACCTGGTCACCCGTTACGCCCACGCCTCGAAGCTGCTCGTCAAGCGTGGCGACCTGGTCTATGCCGGGCAGAAGATTGCCACCGTGGGCTCTACCGGCCGGTCCACCGGGCCGCACCTGCATTTCGAAGTACGGTTGGCCGGGCGCGCCGTCGACCCACGCCGCTTCCTGGCGCCCCCGCAGCAGGGTGCCACTCTGGCCAGCAAGTAATCGGGCCGGGGAGTTCCACGCAGCCCTCCGCGTCTAACCCGGAGCGAGTCTTTACAGAGCGTAGCGACTGGGTGATACACTGGATGGCTTGACACCAAACTTTCACCCTGGGCGTCACTTCCGTGACAAACTAGCATTACGGCCAGCGTGCCGGAGTCGTGCGTAGATGGCTTTCAACCTGCTCAAGAAAATATTCGGTAGCCGGAACGACCGGCTGCTCAAGCAATTTCGTGCACAAGTTGCACGCATCAATGCGCTCGAACCGGAAATCTCCAGACTTTCCGACGACGAGCTGAAGGCGAAGACTGCAGAGTTTCGCCAACGCCACGCCAACGGCGAGTCGCTGGATGCCTTGCTGCCCGAGGCCTTTGCGGTAGTCCGCGAAGCCGGCAAGCGCGTGCTTGGCATGCGTCATTTCGATGTGCAGCTCATGGGTGGCATTGCCCTGCACACCGGGCGCATTGCCGAAATGCGCACGGGTGAAGGAAAGACGCTGGTGGCAACCCTGCCCGCCTACCTGAACGCCTTGACGGGCAAGGGCGTTCACGTAGTCACGGTAAACGACTATCTCGCCACGCGCGATGCGGAATGGATGGGGCGTCTGTACCGCTTCCTGGGCATGTCCGTCGGGGTCGTGGTGCCGCACCAGCCCAATGAAGAGAAGCAGGCAGCATACGCCGCCGACATCACCTACGGTACCAACAACGAGTTCGGCTTCGACTACCTGCGCGACAACATGGAGTACCGGGTGCAGGATCGGCGCCAGCGCGGGCTGCACTACGCCATCGTCGACGAGGTAGACTCCATTCTCATCGACGAGGCGCGTACTCCCCTCATCATCTCGGGGCAGGCGGAAGACCACACCGATCTCTACGTGCGCATGAATGCGGTGCCACCACTGCTCAAGCGCATGGCTGCCGAGCCCAAGCCGCACGAGCCCGAACCCGAGGGCGATTACTGGGTCGACGAAAAGAACCGTCAGGTTTTCCTGTCGGAAGCCGGACACGAGCGTGCCGAGGCCATTCTGGCCGAAATGGGGTTGCTGCCCCCGGGTGAATCGCTCTACGATCCGCGGCGCATCATTCTCTTGCATCACCTGATGGCCGCCCTGCGGGCACATACCCTGTTCCACCGCGACCAGCACTATGTGGTGCAGAATGGTGAAGTCATCATCGTCGATGAATTCACGGGGCGCCTCATGGTGGGGCGGCGCTGGTCCGACGGGTTGCACCAGGCGGTGGAAGCGAAGGAAGGGGTGAAGATCCAGGCGGAAAACCAGACGCTGGCCTCAATCACCTTCCAGAATTATTTCCGCCTGTACGAGAAACTGGCGGGCATGACGGGTACGGCCGACACCGAAGCCTACGAATTCCAGCAGATATACGGACTGGAAACCGTCATCATCCCCACCAACCGGCCCATGATCCGGGTCGACCAGAACGACCAGATCTTCAAGACCGCCAAAGAGAAGTACGCGGCCATCATTGCCGACATCCGTGACTGCCATCAGCGTGGCCAGCCCGTGCTGGTGGGTACCACCAGCATCGAGAATTCCGAGCTGCTGTCCGACCTGCTTACGCGCGAAGGACTGCCCCATCAGGTGCTGAACGCGAAGCACCACGCGCGTGAGGCGGAGATCATTGCCGAAGCCGGCAAGCCAGGACGCATCACCATCGCCACCAACATGGCTGGCCGCGGAACCGACATCGTGCTGGGCGGCAACATCGACAAGCAGATCGACCTGCTGCGTGCCGACGATACGCTTGGCGAAGAGCAGCGCCAGGCCCGCATCGAACAGATGCGCAAGGAATGGCAGCCTCTGAATGAACAGGTGAAGGCGGCGGGTGGCCTGCGCATCATCGGTACCGAGCGGCACGAGTCGCGGCGCATCGACAATCAGCTGCGGGGTCGTGCGGGCCGCCAGGGCGACCCGGGCTCGTCGCGTTTCTACCTGTCTCTGGAAGACCCGCTGATGCGCATCTTCGCGGGAGACCGCGTGCGTGCCATCATGGAGCGGCTCAAGCTGCCGGAAGGCGAACCCATCGAAGCAGGGATGGTCAGCCGGTCGATCGAGTCCGCCCAGCGCAAGGTCGAGGCGCGCAACTTCGACATTCGCAAACAGCTGCTCGAATACGACGACGTTGCCAACGACCAGCGCAAGGTCATCTACTCACAGCGCAACGAGGTGCTTGAGGCCGAGAACATCAACGAAATGGTGCGCGGGCTCCTCACCGCCACCATGACCGAGATCGTGCGCGAGTATGTCCCTGCCGAGTCGCTGGAAGAGCAGTGGAATCTGCCGGCGTTGCAGACGGTGCTCGAAAAAGACTGGCAGGTGCAGGTTCCGCTGGTCGAGATGCTCGAGAAAGAGCCCAACCTGTCGGATGACGAAGTACTTTCGCGGGTGATCAATGTGGCCCTCGACGTGTACCAAGGCAAGATCGATCGCGTCGGCAGCGAAACCTGGAACCAGTTCGAGCGCTCGATCATGCTCCAGGCGATCGATACGCATTGGCGCGAACATCTGGCGGCGCTCGACCACCTGCGGCAAGGGATACACCTGCGCGGCTATGCCCAGAAGAATCCCAAGCAGGAATACAAGCGCGAAGCATTCGAGCTGTTTTCCGACATGCTCGACCGCATCCGTCGTGATGCCGTCCGGGTGTATCTGACGGTGCGCATCCAGTCGGCTGAAGAGGCGCGTGCCGCGGAAGCGGCTGCCGAGCCGCAGGTGCAGAACGTGCAGTATCAGCATGCGGAAGCAGGCGATGCGGCAGCTGCCAACGCCGATCCCGCCGCTGCGGCGGCAGCAGCCGCCCAGGAGGAAGCAGCCCGCCGTGCCGTGGCCGCCATCCTGGCAAGCTCGGTGCCCAAGGTGGGCCGCAACGAGCCTTGCCCGTGCGGCAGTGGCAAGAAGTACAAGCACTGCCACGGCGCACTGGCATAGGAGCGCCTGCAATTACCCGGTGGCCTCGACCACCCGGCAACTGCGCCCTGCTGGCATCCGGCAGGGCGTATTCGTTCTTGCGGTACTCAAAGCAGGAACAGGCTGGCCAGGCCCAGAAAGACCAGAAATCCGAGCGAGTCGGTGGCGAACGTCAACAGCACCGATGAGCCGATGGCAGGGTCCTTGCCGAAACGCGCCCGAAGCAGCGGCACGCCCATTCCCACGATGGACCCGATCAGCATGTTGATGATCATGGCTGCGAGCATGACTGCCCCCAATCCGACCGAGTCCGAAATGGCATAGGCAAACAGGGCGGCAACCATGCTGCCGCACACGCCCACCAGCAGGGTGACGGTGAGTTCGCGCCGCACCAGGCGCCAGATATTGTTGGGGTGCAGGTGGGTGGTAGCCAGGGCGCGTATGACCAGGGTCATGGTCTGGTTGCCCGAATTGCCGCCGATCCCGGCGACGATGGACATCAGGAAGGCCAGGATCACGATCTGGCTGACCGTATCTTCAAACCGAGATGCGATGAACGCCGCGGTACCGGCCGTGAGCAGATTGATCAGAATCCATGGCATGCGATTGCGCACGGAACGGCTTACGGGGGCGAAGATGTCTTCGTCGTGCAGACCGGCCTGCGACAGTTGTTGCTCTTCCGAGGCTTCCCGGATGACGTCGAGCACGTCGTTCACCGTCACGCGTGCAATGAGTCGGCCCTGCTCGTCGATGACGGGGGCCGAGACCAGGTCGTAGCGTTCGAATGCCCGTGCCGCGTCGGCCGCCTCGTCGTGCGGACTGAGCGTGAGCATGTCGCTTTCCATGATGTCGACAACGCGCGTGTCGGGCTCGGAAATGAGCAGCCGCGTGACGTAGATGGTGCCCTTGAGGCGCTCCTGCCGGTCGACCACGAAGATCTGGTCGGTATGGTCGGGTAGTTCGGGCAGGCGCCGCAAATAACGCAGTACCACTTCGACCGTGACATGGTCGCGCACGCGGACCAGGTCGTAGTCCATGATTGCACCGACCGAGTCGTCGGGATAGCTCATGGACGCCGTCAGTCGGGCGCGTTCGGCTTCGGTGAGGCTCTGGTGAACCGCAGCCACGACATCGTCGGGCAGCTCGTCGGCGAGATCGGCCAGTTCATCGGCATCCAGCGTTTCTACCGCGGCGATCAGCGACTCGCGATCCATTGCGTCAATGAGCGAACCGCGCACGCTCTCGCTGGTTTCGAGCAGGACGTCACCACGGTCCTCGACCGGCACCAGTTGCCACACGCGTTGCCGCTCGTCGAGCGGCAAGGCCTCCAGAATGAAGGCGAGGTCGGCTGGATGCAGGTCAGCGAGCAACTGCCGTAGCTCGGCCTCGTGCTTGCGCTGGATGACGCCTTCGACGAGGGGCGCGCGGTCATCGCCCTCTTCCTGCCGGTGCACGAGTTCTTCAACCAGCCGCTGTCGCTGCAGCAGCGCCTGGACGCCCGCCAACGCCTGCAGGGCGTCCTCGTGGTCCAGGCGTCTGACAGTTTTAGAAGCGATTTCCGTTGAACTCATCGGCACTCAACTACCATGAAGGGATGCGTCCGCCGTGTGGCGGGTGGGCGGCAACGGACCGGTACCGCTGACCAGGCAAGAGGACACGCGAGGAAGGCGGCTGACGGGCGTATTCCGACGCCTTAGATTGTATGCGTTGACTCAGTGCCGTGCTGGCGTTCAGACCCGATTCCGTTGCAGGCAGCGCTGCAGGAATTCTTGGGCGGCGCCGCTGAGTGCATGCGCATGTGGCACCAGTACCGAGATGTGGCGATTGAGACGGTACGGGGGGGCGACGGAAAACGCGCAGAGCGCTGGATCGCTGGATCGCATGGCCATGATCGAGACGAACGCGATGCCCAGCCCCGCACGGGCCCCTTCCAGTACGCCTTCCACGCCTGCAAGTTCCAGTGCAACACGGGGTTCGAGCCCGGCCGCATGGAACGCCTGGGCCACCTGGTTGCGCACGCCGGAGCCGGCCTCGCGCATGACCACCGGATACTGCGCGATGTCTGCAAGCGTAACCTCGGCGAGCACCGGGCGGGATTCCAGACGATGCATGGCTGCTGCCGGGAAACCGGACCGCATCGAGGGTGGCTGGATTGCGGCAGGGTCCGGTGGAGTTGTCAGCCCTGAAGCGCAGGCGTCGGGCACTTCGTATGGTAGCGCGCTTGCCTGCAGGCGCATCGCCAGGGGGTGGTCGCGGCGCATGACCGCAACGACTTCATCGCGATGCCAAGCGTATACCTGGATATGGGTGGGAAGGTCAGGCGGTATGGCGCCTTCGACAAATGCCAGGTCGAAGCGGGACAGCTGGTGAATGATATCAGAGGTGTTGCCGGTGGCCAGGGTGACGTGAATGGTGGGAAAGGCGCCCCGGAACTCGGCAATGAAATAGGGCAACAGGTAACTGGCTGGCGTGGTGCTGGCGCCCAGTGCCAGCGATCCGGTCTTCAACCCGGCAAGCGCAGCGCGCAGGTCGCGGGCGCGCTCGTATGTCTGGCGCAGCTGCAGCGCCAGCGCGGCCAGTTGCTCGCCCGTCGCCGTGAGTCTGATGCCACGCCCCACACGCCGGTATAGCGGCTGCGCGAATGAATCCTGCAGGAGCTTCAGCTGCCCGGATACGGCAGGCTGGGTGAGATGGAGGGCGTCGGCAGCACGGCTGATACTGCCAAGTTCGGCGACCGTCGCGAAGGTGAGCAGCTGATCTGGCGTCATGGCCGAAAAATGAAGGTGGTGCCCTGAATATAGGGCAAACCTATATGTTTCATCATGAATTGCGACTATTAATATATAACGATGGGAAATAACATTGCCGGAAACCGTCTTGAATGCTTCCGGCAATGAGCGCAGTCGCCAGCCCCTCCGAATCGATGCTCCATCACCGCCGTGCCTGGTGGGATGGCCTGATCTTCGTTTTCCTGCTCGCTGTCCTGGCATACCAGGTGGCCGGCATCCCGTGGTTGGCAGCTGCTGGCATCAGTCCCCTCATCGTGGCCATCGTTCTGGGCGCGTTGTACGCCAACGTGCTCCCGGGTACGATGCCGGCGCAATGGTCTGCAGGGGTGAATTTCGCAGCGCGGCGCCTGCTGCGCATCGCCGTGGCCCTTTATGGACTTCGCATCGGTATCCAGGAATTGCTGTCAGTCGGGGTGCCGGGTCTTTCCGTCGCCGTGATCATGGTGCTTGGTACCCTGGGGCTGGGTGTTTTGCTGGGCCGCCTGTTGCGGCTCGATCGTGAAACGACGCTGCTTGCTGCCGCTGGCAGTGCCATTTGCGGAGCCGCTGCCGTGCTGGCCTTTGAATCCACCTTGCGGGCGCGCCCGGAAAAGAGCGCGGTTGCAGTGGCTACGGTCGTGCTGTTCGGTACCCTGTCGATGTTCCTGTACCCCGTCCTGTACCACGCGGGGTTCTTTCCCATGAGTGCCGCGGCTCTTGGCGTATTCATCGGCGGCAGCGTGCACGAGGTGGCCCAGGTGGTGGCGGCTGCCAGCGCCATCGATTCCAGCGTGGTGCAGGCAGCCACGATCGTGAAGATGGCGCGGGTGGCCATGCTGGTACCCTTGCTGCTGTTGCTCGGGGCGTGGCTGGCACACAAGGCGGAACAGCCGGTTGCGGAGGCCCGGGCCGGCGCCGGCAGCGCGAATGCTCAGCCCCACGGCAAGGCGCAACGGCCAAGACTGCCCATTCCCTGGTTTGCGCTCGGGTTCCTGGCCTGCATTCTGCTCGCCTCCAGCAGGGTGATCCCTCAAGACTGGATCCAGCACATCAATCGTATCGACACGTTCGCGCTTACCATGGCCATGGCGGCGCTGGGTGTGGAAACGCGGTGGTCGAAGATGCGGCAGGCCGGCCCGCGCGTGCTGGTGCTCGCAGCCCTGCTATTCGTGTGGCTGCTGGTGGGCGGGTACTGGGTGACTACTTTCGTGATGGGCGCCTGAGCGGGCCTGTTCCTCGCGCAACACGCGCCGCAATATTTTCCCCACGTTCGATTTCGGCAGCTCATCGCGAAACTCGATGTAGCGCGGCACTTTGTAGCGCGTCAGCTCGTGCTGGCAGTGCCGGCGGATGTCTTCCTCGCTGACGTGCCGGTGCTTGCGTACGATGAACAGCTTGACCCGGTGCGCGGCAAGCCTCGGCCTTCAGGCCGGGGAAGGATAGCGGGGACGCCGTAGGCGTCCTTTGGGCGGTCAGTGTGGCGTCTGCTGCTGTTCGATGTACTGGCGGATGATCTCGATGGGTGCACCGCCGCAACTGCCTGCGAAGTAGGAGGGCGACCACAGCGCGCCTTTCCAGTAGTGCTTCTGGATGTCGGGCCGTTCCTTCC
>ERZ777003.4955-NODE-4955-length-10522-cov-4.980892_pt1 | contig 10522 bp, 9 predicted proteins | sample MGYA00374956_ERZ777003 | MGnify/ENA primary metagenome ERZ777003 (study PRJEB29302, sample SAMN06268252) | bioreactor metagenome | isolation source: Joint BioEnergy Institute, California, USA | place: USA:Joint BioEnergy Institute, California, USA | collected... | reverse complement strand
GCGATCAGCAGGTGGAAGCGCTGGTCCCAGTTGGTGAAGCTGTCCGGATCCTCTGACGCCTCGAGCTGCTCGACGGCGGACGCGAGCAGCGAGATGTCGCGGATGGTGGCGTTGCGCACCGCGAGCTGGATCATCGCCGGCTCGATCACCTGCCGCACCTGCACCAGCTCCAGCGGACTGGTGATCTCCGCAATGTCCGCGTCCGCGGGCTGGCCGGAGAACGTGACGAAGGTGCCGCTGCCGACGCGGCGCTCGATGAAGCCGTCGGCGGCCAGGTCTTCCAGCGCCTTGCGCACCGTGCCCCGGGAGCTGCCGAAGGTCCTCGCCATCTGACGCTCCGCCGGCAGCCGCTCGCCGAAGGCATAGACGCCGTCGATGATCGACTGGCGCAGCTTCAGCTTGATCCAGGCCGCTCCCTTGCGGTCCACAGACATGTCGTCGCGCACGACGGACACGCTTTCGTTCATGGCAGCTTCCTTGCCGGAGGTCGATTCGTTGACCAAATTGGACCGGATTATGAACCAGTTTGGACCGAATGCAAGCTTCGGTACAGGATTGGGCTAGTCAGAGGCACGAATTCGGCTTAGTGTCACGAAAAACAGCATTGCCGTTCGTGGAGGTTGCCCATGGCGCTGCCGTCGAGTTCCCGGTTCGTCATCATCGGCGCGGGAATCCACGGGCTGAGTACCGCGATGCACCTGGCCAAAGCGCTGAAGGCGAAGGGCCAGGGCGGCGGCGAGGACATCGTCGTCCTCGACAAGACGGGGATCGCGGCCGGTGCCTCCGGCATCGCCTGCGGGGTCATCCGCAACAACTACTATCAGCCGGCGATGCGCGAGCTGATGGCCCACTCGGTCTCGGTGTGGGAGAGCGACCCCAAGGCCTACAGCTACCACCCGGTCGGCTACATGCAGATCAGCCCGGAGGTGATGCACGAGCAGGTCGCCACCATCTTCGAGCAGCAGCGGGCGATCGGCTACGACTCGGACTTCATCGAGGGCGAGAAGGCCTGCACCGCCTACATGAAGGAGATCCTCCACGACTGGCGGGCCCAGGGCATCACCAGCGTCCTCCACGAGAAGAAGGGCGGTTACGCCAACAACACCGCCTCGATCTACGGCCTGGCAAAGAAGGCCGAGGACGAGGGGGTCCGCATCATCACCGGCGTCAAGGTCGTCGGCTTCAAGTCGGGCAACGGCTCCGGCGCGATCACCGCTGTGGAGACTGACCGCGGCACCATCGGCTGTGACTATGTGGTGGTCGGCGTCGGGCCCTGGGTGAAGACCATCTGGGACATGCTGGAACTGCCGAGGACCGTCGACATCCGCAAGCCCGACGGCGACTTCGCCCGCGGCATCCGGATGTGGACGTACTGGAGCCTGCAGGAAGGCACGCTCGGCGTCGATCCGGAAGTGCAGAAGACCAACGACGGCAAGATGCCGCCAGTGATCCACGTCGATACCGACGCGCCGCTCTATTCCGACGTCGACGGGTCGCTGATCACCGACAAGCTGTGGGGCATCTACTACAAGCCCGACTTCAACTTCGGCGGCGTCCAGGGCGGCGCGATGCCGTACAAGGTGGAGCGCGACCCGGACGAGGTGGCGGTCGATCCCTACGGGCCCGAGTCGCCGGAATTCGTGGTGGACGATCAGTTCGCCCACATGTGGTGCTCGGCGCTCGCCCACTGCCAGGAGCGCTTCTCCGGCCAGATCGGGCGCTACAAGAAGGAGCCCTCGGGCGGTCTCGGCTGCTTCACGCCGGACAACTTCCCCGTCTTCGACGTGTTCCGCGAGAACGTCTACATCATCGCGGACTCCAACCACGGCTACAAGATGATCGGCGTCGGCGAGCTGGTGGCCAAGGATATCCTCGGCGAATCGAGCCGCCTGCTCGAGCCGTTCCGCTTCAGCCGCTACGCCGAGGGCAAGCTGCACCCGACGTCGAACAGCCCGTTCCCGTGGAGCTGATGCACGGACCTGCGGGCGCCTGACTGCGGGGTTTGCCCGGCCCGCTCCTTGCTTCGGGCCGGGCCGGTCAGGCGGGCGCGCGATGGTGCAGGGAATGGCTTGCAGGCGCGCGCCAATTGGTTAGAGTTAGGTCCATACTGGTTCAGAATTGGGCCAAACAATGGTCCGGAACATCGGGAGGGGCGTTCCAATGAGTCGCACTGCGACGATGGACATAGAGGCGTTCGTCGAGGCAGAAGGCCGCGCCGAGCTGGTGAAGCGGGTACGCGAGAAGATCAACGCGCTCGGCATCGAGTATCTGTATCTGCAGTTCGTATCGATAACCGGCCGCGTCGTCGGCAAGGGCATTCCGGCGGACCACTGGGAAAGCGTCGCCGAGAAGGGCTTCCAGCTGGTCTACGGCTCGACCGTCAATCTCTTCCTCAACCGCCGCGGCGAGTACCTGGGCTTCGGGCCGCAGGACAAGGAGCTGGTGGGCATTCCCGAGCCCGAGACCTTTGTCCAGCTGCCCTGGGACAAGCGGATCGGCCGCGTGTTCTGCACGCTGTTCCGCAACCGCGAGGAGCGTGAGGAGCCGGGCGCGTTCCTCACCGCCGACTGCCGTGGCAACCTCCGGCGCATCCACGAGCAGTTCCAGAAGGAACATAACGGGCTGCACATGCGTCACGGCTGCGAGCCGGAGATGATGTGGCTGAAGAAGGATGAGAACGGCCGGCCCGCCGGCGGCGTGACCAAGCCGCACTGCTACCACATCAACCAGTTCGAGGTCCTGCGCCCGGTCTACATGAAGGTGATCGAGTATGCGCGCGCCATGGGCCTGGACATGATCCAGGGCGACCATGAGGACGCGCCGGGCCAGCTCGAGCTCAACTTCATGTTCGACGACCCGCTGCGCACGGCGGACCGGCTGACCACCTACCGCCAGATCTGCGCCCAGGTCGGCCGGGAGTTCGACCTTATCGCCTGCTTCATGACCAAGCCGTTCATGGGCGTGTCGGCGTCCGGCTGCCATCACAACATCTCGTTCTGGCGCGGCGGCGAGGACGTGGTCGTGCCGCTGCGGAACGATCCGCTGCCGGGCATGGAAGAGGTGTTCACCTATCGCCGCGGCGGCGAGAACACCTTCATGCCGGACACCGACGATCCGCAGATGCCGGGCAAGACCGGCCTGCAGGTGGTGGGCGGCATCGTGAAGCACCTCGGGGCGCTGACCGCTATCGGCTGTTCGACCGTCAACAGCTACCGGCGGCTGTGGGATACCGGCTTCTGGGCGCCGGTGTTCGCCGACTGGGGCTACCAGAACCGGACCACGGGCCTGCGCATCTCCGCCCCCGGCCGCTTCGAGTACCGCGCCGTGGACTCCATGGTGAACCCGCACCTGATGGCGGCGGCGATCCTCAAAGCGGCCGACGACGGCATCAAGAACGACATCGATCCGGGCCCGCCGGAGGACCGGAACATCTACCAGGCGATGGAGGAGGGCAAGCAGGTCAGGCGGCTGCCGATGAGCCTCGGCGAGGCGCTCGATGCCCTTGCGAAGGACGAGGTCATCCAGTCCGCGCTGCCCGGAATCATGTATCGCCTGTACGACGAGTACAAGCGGGACGAGTGGGAGCGGTTCATGCACACCACCACCGAGTGGGATCTGAATACCTACCTGGACTGCCTGCCGTAGGGACAGGCCTGCCGTAGGGTCAGGAAGGAGCAAGACATGTGCGGAATAGCCGGATTGATACACCGGGGCGGCAAGAGCTCCGGGATCGGCGCCGAGATGACGGCGATGCTTCAGGCCCTGAAGCATCGCGGCCCCGACAGCACCGGGTTCGCCATCTATGGCATGCCCGACGGGGGCGAGCTCGTCATGCGCTTCAAGGTCGCCGAGCAGGAGGACCTGAACAGGGGCCTCGCCATTCACCAGCAGGTCAAGGAGCGGCGGCAGCAGGTTGACCGCCGGCTCACGGACCTGGGGGTCGAGATCGTCGATGCCCAGGAGGCGACGCCGTACGCCTTCCGCTACGAGCTCAAGTTCGACGGCGACCTGAAGCTCCTCGCCCGGCATGTCGAGGACGTGGAGGGAGCCGAGATCCTGTCCATCGGCCGGGGTCTCGAGCTGATCAAGGACCTGGGCGATGCGCAGCGGGTGGCGGGCCAGTACCAGCTGGAAGGTTTCCGCGGCACTCACGGGATCGGCCACACCCGGATGGCGACCGAGTCCGACGTCGACATCCGCTCGGCCCACCCCTACTGGGCGTACCCCTATTCCGACATCGCGGTGGTCCACAACGGTCAGCTGACCAACTACTGGACCAAGCGGCGGGAGCTGGAGCGCAAGGGCCATCGCTTCGTCTCGAACTGCGACAGCGAGCTGCTCGCGGTCTACACCGCCGACAAGCTGGAGAACGGCTACTCGCTGGAGGATTCGCTCCGCCAGTCGATCGAGGAGCTGGACGGCGTCTTCACCTATCTGGTCGCCACCGCCGACTCGCTCGGCATGGCCAAGGACGTGATGGCCGCCAAGCCGATGGTTCTCTACGAGAGCGACGACACGGTGGCGCTGGCCTCCGAGGAAATCGCCATTCGCAAGATCTTCCCCAGGGAGATCGACACTTTCGACCCGTATGAAGGGGAGGTCCGGGTATGGAAGACCTGAACTCGCAGGTCCAGCGCAGCTATGAGATGGGGCTGCATTCCGAGCAGCTCCGCGGACGGACCCAGCAGCGCTTCTTCGTGCCGGACGAGGCCGAGAACTTCGTCTATCCCGATGCGCCCGACGTCGACTTCAACCGCCGCGCCGAGTTCGACGCGGCGGAGATGACGACCTCGGAGATCAACCGGAAGCTCCGGTCGCTGATCAACGAGGGGTATGGCACCATCGTGGTGAAGAATCCGATGGCGCGCCACTCGCTGGGCGTCGGCATCCTCAACCGGCTCAACCTCTATTTCGAGGGCAGCCTCGGCTACTTCGGCTGCGGCCTGATCGACGGACCGAACGTCCGCATCTCGGGCCGTGTCGGCTGGTCGTGCGCCGAGAACATGATGGCCGGGACGGTGGTGATCGAGAAGAACGCCGGCTCCCAGTTCGGCGCCGCGATGCGCGGCGGCGACCTCGTCTGCAAGGGCCAGGTCGGCGCCCGTACCGGCATCGACATGAAGGGCGGCACGATCATCGTCGGCAAGTCCACCGGCGCCTTCTCCGGCTTCATGATGCAGCGCGGGCGCATGGTGATCTGCGGCGACGCGGGCCCCAACCTCGGGGACTCGATGTACGACGGCATGATCTTCGTCGGCGGCAAGATCGCCTCGCTGGGCGTGGACGCGGTGCCGGCGGAGCTCACCGACGCCGACCGCGAATGGCTCACCCGAAAGCTGAAAATGTACGACCTGCTGCCGCCGCAGGGCGTCGATCACTTCCAGAAGATCGTCGCCGGCAAGCAGCTGTGGAACTACGACAACCTGGAGCCGGCCGAGAAGAAGCTGATCCTGTAAGGGCGCTTCCGGCGCCGTCATCGCGAGCCGCCGCCGGCGGCGTGGTGATCCAGGAACCCCCGAACCCGTGTCGGCGGGCACAACTGGATTGCTGCGTCGCCGCGCTCCCCGCGAGGACGGCAGAGAGGGTCCGCGAGACGGAATTGGGAGTATGACGCATGTCCGCTGAAACTAAGCCGGTGCCGGTGGAGCAGCCGACGGGCAAGCAGCCGAAGCGCAATGTCAACGTCCTGGGGCGGAGCTTCATCTTCCCGCCCCACGTGATCGACGACATCCACATCAAGGCCGAGCTCGGCCGCTACCGGATGCGCGGCTTCTCGCTGTTCAAGAAGATCCCGACGTGGGACGACCTGACGTTCCTGCCGGGAACCCTCACCCGCTTCGTGATCGAGGGCTACCGCGAGAAGTGCGAGACGAAAACGGTGCTGGGGCCTCGGGCCAAGCGGCCGCTGGAGCTCGACATTCCGGTCTACATCACCGGAATGAGCTTCGGCGCGCTCAGCTACGAGGCGAAGACCGCGCTTGCCCGCGGTGCGACGATGGCAGGGACGGCCACCTGCTCCGGCGAGGGCGGGATGATCCCCGACGAGCGCCGCTATTCGTCGAAGTGGTACTACCAGTGCATCCAGTCGCGGTACGGGTTCAACCCGCACCATCTCCGGCTGGCTGACGCGGTCGAGTTCTTTATCGGCCAGGGCTGCAAGGTCGGCCTGGGCGGCCACCTGATGGGCCAGAAGGTCACCGACCAGGTTGCCGAGATGCGCTCCCTCCCGGCAGGCATCGACCAGCGCTCGCCGGCGCGCCACCCCGACTGGCTGGGGCCGGACGACCTCGCGCTCAAGATCGAGGAGATCCGCGAGGCGACCAACTGGGAGATCCCGATCCAGCTCAAGCTCGGTGCGGCCCGCGTCTATGACGACGTGCGGATGGCGGCGAAGTGCGATCCGGACATGATCTACATCGACGGCATGGAGGGCGGCACCGGCGCCGGTCCGCACCTCGCGACCGAGGAGACGGGGGTGCCCGGCATCGCGGCCATCCGGCAGGCCCGCCGTGCGCTCGACGACGTCGGCAAGTCCGGCGAGATCAGCCTGATCTACGCCGGCGGCATCCGCAACGGCGGCGACGTGGCCAAGGCGCTGGCGCTCGGCGCCGATGCGGTGGCGATCGGGCATTCGGCGCTGATGGCGCTGAACTGCAACAAGGCGATCCCGGAAGCCGACTTCGAGAAGGAAGTCGGGGTCGAGGCCGGCTACTGCTACCACTGCCACACCGGCCGCTGCCCGGTTGGCGTGGCGACCCAGGATCCGGTGCTGCGCAAGCGGCTGGATCCGGACGAGGCGGCGGAGCGGGTGTACAACTTCCTGCACACGCTGACCATCGAGTGCCAGATGCTGGCCCGCGCCTGCGGCAAGACCTACGTGCACAGCCTGGAGCCCGAGGATCTGGCCGCGCTCACGATGGAGGCCTCGGCGATGGCGGGCGTCCCGCTGGCAGGGACCGACTACACGGTCGGGGTGGCGGACTACCACCACCTGTAGGGACGGGTGCCAGGGGCAACCCTGGACGAGGACATCATGGCCGGGCCAGCCCCGGCCATCTCTCCGGGCCTGGCGTGCAGCCCGCGCGTCGCGCCCGGACGGTCCCTGTCGTCATGGTGAGGCGGGACCGGCGAGGATGATGCGGAACAGGCCCGGCAAGCCGGGATCTAAGGTACGGAGGCGCAAAGGATGGCGGGCAAGGGCGGTTACAAGGGCAGCGGGGAACAGGGTGACGTTGACAAGTTCCTCGTGTCCGAGGGCCTCGAGACCGAGCGCGAGAAGGAAATCGGCCAGCACATCGGCTACCGGTATGACGTGAACCTGCTGCCGGACTACAGCCGGCTGACGCCGTTCCTCAAGAAGTACATCGAGACCATGGGGTGGGAAGACCTCAACTGGCTCGAGGACGTCCACATGGGCTACGAGGAAGGCCGGCCGGCGGTGTTCGACCGCAACGTCAACGGCTGGGTCACCATTCCGGACAACATCACGCTTCCCGACAACCAGCAGGATCGCGACATGCTGGCGCGCGAGCTGCTGATCAAGTTCCAGATGTCGCCGAAGCACCCGATGGTGACCCTGAACAAGGCCTATCGGAAGTTCTGATCGCGTGCGGGAGCCGGCGGGCGTCGCTCAGACCAGCCCGCCGGCTTCCAGACAGACGAACGCGCCCAGCACGATGAACAGCGCGGCTGCGGCGAGGCGGATCGCCTTCAGCGGCAGCCGCAGCGCAACGAAGTTCCCGGCGAACACCGCCGGGGCGTTGGCCAGCATCATGCCCAGCGTGGTGCCGGCGGTGACCAGCACGAGGTCCTGGAACTGGGCGGCCAGCGCCATGGTCGCGATCTGCGTCTTGTCGCCGATCTCCACCAGGAAGAAGACCACCACCGTGGTCAGGAACGGCCCGTAGCGCGGCTTCGCCGGCGCCTCGTCGGCGTCCAGCCGGTCGGGCTCCAGGGTCCACAGTCCCATCGCGACGAACGAAAGCCCCAGCGCCCAGCGCAGCGCCGGGCTCTGCAGCCATTCGGCGACGGCGACGCCGGCGAGCGCCGCCAGCGCATGGTTGGCGAGGGTCGCGACGAGGATGCCCGCGACGATCGGCGCCGGCGCGCGGAACCGCGTCGCCAGCACCAGCGCCAGCAACTGGGTCTTGTCACCGATTTCCGCCAGGCAGACGACGCCGGTCGAGGCAGCGAACGCTTCCATGATGCGATCCCGGGGCTGGCTGCGCACGAGCCCGCCGCCCGTCCAGCCCGAGGCCGGAACGGCAGGCCCGTGGTCTCGCCAGGCCGGTGGGCCGGACGCGCCATGGCGGCGGGACGGACCCGCCGCCAAGTCTGTTGACGCGCCCCTTCCTGGAGACGGAAGCGGCTACTCCCCAAGGGAGCCTTGACCCTACGGGCCCGCCCCGGGCCGCGCAAGCGGCAACGCGGTACCTGCCCCTGCGACGCTTGGTCTCGAACGCCCCAGGTCCGCCCGCGGTGCCCGGCCGCGGTTGGCGCGATTCTTGTTTGTCTCCGCTCCGGGGCCCGTGCCGCATCCAGAGAGCCTCCGAAAAAGGGGTCGAAGCGGCGCGGAAGACACAGGACAAGGAGGGGTGAGATGGCCGGCGCCATCAACATGGAGATCTACTACTACTGGTGCACCGCGCTGATGGTGCTGATCCACATGGGCTTCCTCGGCTACGAGATGGGAGCGTCGCGGGTGAAGAACGCACTGGCGGCGGGGGTCAAGAACATACTGGCCTTTGCCTTCACCGTTCCGGCGTTCTTCTTCGTCGGCTGGTGGATCTACAACACCTGGCCCCGCGGGCTCTATTCGCAGGACTACGTCGACGCCGCCGAACTCGGTGCCTATGCCGCGCCGTGGGACGCCTCGATGGGGCCGAACCTGGCCGACAACGCCACCGGTGTCTTCTGGGCAGCCTTCACGCTGTTTGCGGCCACCACGGCCTCGATCTATTCCGGGGCGGTGATCGAGCGGATCCGGCTCGGATCCTTCGTGCTGCTGGCGGTGGTGCTGGGCGCGGTGGCCTGGGTCGTGGGCGCTGCCTGGGGGTGGCACCCGGACGGCTGGCTGTCGACCGACTTCGGCTACCACGATTTCGCCTGCTCAGGCGTGGTGCACCTGATTTCGGGCGCCTTTGCGCTGGGCGTGCTGATCAACCTCGGGCCCCGCATCGGCAAGTACAACCCCGACGGCTCGGTCAACACCATCCCGGCGCACAGCCTGCCGCTCACGCTGATCGGCCTGATGGCGATCATCGTCGGCTTCTTCGGGTTCCTCGGCGGCTGCATCATCTACAACACCGACGGGGCGCTGGAGGTCAGCCAGTGGACCACCATCTACGGTACTCCGGCGACCCTGTCCGGCATCGCCTTCAACACGCTGATGAGCTTCGCCGGCGGCGTGATCGGTGCCTATGTGATGACCCGCGACCCGTTCTGGATGATGTCCGGCGGCCTCGGCGGGATCATTTCGGCCGGCGCCGGCCTCGACCTGTACTGGCCGCCGCTTGCCTTCCTGATCGGCTTTGTCGGCGCCTTCGCCATGCCGGCGTTCGCGCGCTGGCTGGAGACCAAGCTGCGGATCGACGACCCCGTCGGGGCGGTGGCCGTGCACGGCTTCTGCGGCCTGTGGGGCGTCATCGCCGCGGGCATCTTTGCCGCCGGCTATCCCGCGGCCGACGGCTCGGGCCTGCCGGGCACCTCGTTCGGCGGCCAGCTTGCCGGCGCCGGGGTGATGCTGCTGCTCGGTTTCGTGCCGGGCTACCTGGGTTCGCTGGCGTTGAAGGTAGCCGGCGTGCTGCGGGTGCCGCCCAAGGTCGAGATCATGGGCCTGGACGTGGCCGAGATCCCGAGCCGCGCCTATCCGGAATCGGCCCCGCCCCACTCTGCGCCGGCCGCAGGGGCCGCCGCGGGGACGGTGCCTGCGGAATGACCACTGCGAGCTGCCAGGAAAGGAGACATGACATGGGAAGCCCGATCGAGGCCTGGGAAGGCGTTGCGGCCTACTTCACCGGCGCTGGCGGCGGCATGCCGCTGGTCTGGATGCTGATCGCCCTGGTCGTCACCGTCGCCTCGGCGCTCAGTGCCTTCTTCCACGAAAACAAGTCCTACCGCGACCACCGCGGGGACCCGCACTGACGCTGTCACCGGCAGCGGGAACGGAAGGGGCGGCCGCAGCGGCCGCCCCTTCGCATCCGGGGCACCGCAGGCTGTGCCGGATCGTCGGCGCGAGCCCTGACCAAGTCGATCTCGCCCGGCCAGGTGGTCGGTTCATGGACCGGTACAGTCGATCTGCGAATCAGTGCACAAATATTCATCAATTGTCCAATAATCGTTGCCTGAATCGCGACTTTTTGCCACGTTCGTGCTGTGCGAATGCGTCGCCTATGGGGCGACCGGGCTCGACCTCAGACAACGAGAACCCCGACGGCGCCGCATGATGCCCGGGGGGCCAAAGCCTGCGCTGGTCATTTGGGGCCTCCCCGGGCCAAGGGGAGGAAAGGTCCGCATGACCGAG
>ERZ777003.4953-NODE-4953-length-10526-cov-3.784834_pt1 | contig 10526 bp, 6 predicted proteins | sample MGYA00374956_ERZ777003 | MGnify/ENA primary metagenome ERZ777003 (study PRJEB29302, sample SAMN06268252) | bioreactor metagenome | isolation source: Joint BioEnergy Institute, California, USA | place: USA:Joint BioEnergy Institute, California, USA | collected... | reverse complement strand
TGGACCGCGTGCTGGGGGTGACGGTGCGGGGAGGCAGGCAAGGAGGGACGGAGGGACGGAAGGACAAAGGAGGATCCCGCCCTTCACTTCCCTCAGATGCGGGTGTTGGCGACAGCCAGCAAGGAGAGTTTGACGGTGCGGCGGTGTCGGCGGGATTTGTGCCGGGTAGTGCGATTCTGATTGGGGGCGATCCGGGGATCGGCAAGTCGACGCTCATGCTGCAGGCGGCTCACGCGCTGGCGAGTGGCGCCGGGTCGGGTGAGCCTTACCGCGTGCTGTATGTGACCAGTGAAGAGTCCGCCAGTCAGTTGCGGCTGCGGGCTGCACGGCTGGGGGTATTGGCCAATGAGCCGAACGAACTGTTCGTGCTGGCGGACACGAACGTGGCGCGAATCATGGAGCAGGTTCGCCGTACGCAGCCACGGGTGCTGGTGATCGACTCAATTCAGATGATCTACAAGGGCGACCTGCCCGCCGCACCGGGCAGCGTGTCGCAATTGCGGGCGTGCTGTCTCGAACTGGTTTATCTGGCGAAGGCGACGGGTTGTACGGTGGTGTTCGTCGGGCATGTGACGAAGCAGGGTGAGCTTGCCGGGCCGCGGCTGATCGAGCACATGGTCGACACGGTGCTCTATTTCGAGGGCGATCGTTATCACAGCCATCGCATTATCCGGGCGACGAAGAATCGCTTCGGCACGACGCTGGAGGTGGGGCTGTTTGAGATGACGGATGGGGGGCTGGCCGAGGTGGCGGATGGCTCGGGGCTGCTGGCGGCGGAGTATCAGCCGCGCAGCGGGTCGGTGGTGTGTCCGGTTCTGCAGGGGTCGCGATGTCTGCTGGTGGAGATTCAGGCATTGACGGCCACGGGATTTCTGGGGTCTGCCAAGCGCAAGGCAACGGGGCTGGATGCCAACCGACTGGCGATGCTGATTGCGGTGCTGGAGAAGCGGGCCGGGCTGCGACTGGCGGATCAGGACATCTTCGCCAGCAGCGTCGGGGGAATGAAGATCGTCGAACCGGCGGCCGATCTGGCTTTGGCGCTTGCCATTGCCGGGGCGCACTACAACCGGCAGCTTGGGGCGGGTACGTGCGCGGTGGGTGAGATTGGTCTGGGCGGTGAGGTGCGCCATGTGCAGCAGATGAACCAGCGGATCAACGAGGCAGCCCGACTGGGGTTTACGCACATCATCTGCCCGCCCGGGCCGGTGAAAGCGCCGAAGGGGTGTGAGCTGGTGCAGGTGAGGACGCTGGATGCGGCGGTGCAGGGGTTAGGGTGAGGAAGACGGGCACGCAGACACAGAGGCACGATGGGAGTATTAACACCCGTCGTGAGCGAATCAAAGGGCGGGGTCAGCGAAGGCGGAGAAGTGGCTGAGATTCTCCGGAAAGAGCATCGGCGCGGATAATGCACGTGAACGGTTCTTCAGGTGAGCGCAGGTGGAGTACGGGGTTGATTGCGGTGTTGTGCCTCGCGCTTATGCTCGCGTCGGATGCGCGGGGGCAGATTCTTCGTGGAGACTGGGTCGATGCGTCGCAGGCGGCGATCGAACAGCATCGCAAGACCGATCTGCATGTGATTGTTCTGGATGAGGCGGGGGAATACGTTCGAGCGGCTGAAGTGCATGTGCTGCTGGAGCAGCACGCGTTTGACTGGGGGATACATCTGTCTGCTGAGGCGTTCGCGGAGGGCGCGGCGCCAACATGGAATGCGGATACGCCCGTGTGGCGATGTCTGAACGCGGTGGCGCTGGATGATGCGTCGGCATGGACTGCGATGCAGCCTGTGGCAGATGAGCGGCGGGAAGATGCGCTGCGGGCGATGATCGACTGGTGCCGGGCACGGCGGCTGCGCATGCGGTGGGGTGGTGTGGTATCGGCGGACCCGGAGCATCTGCCGCGATGGGTGGGAGAACTGGAGGATGCGCAACTTCGGGCGGCGATCGAACAGCGCATCGAACATGTGCTGACGCGATATGCGGGTGTGACACGCGCGTTCGATCTGCATCCCCACGTGGTTGATCACCGTTTTGTTGAAGCGCGGCTGGGCACGGCGATGGTGCGGCACATGCACGAATATGCCCGGGCTCTTGCGCCCGATGCGCGGATCGGCTTCCGCTTTGAAAACTGTCTTGTCAGTGGCCGACTACAGGCGGCACTGCAGCGACTGACCGAGTTGCGCGAAGCTTTCGTGCCGGGTGACTGCATCGTGCTGGATGATGAGGTGACGGGCACCGTACTGCCGGTGCCGTTACAGCGGGCGATGCAGTGGCTGCGTGGGACTGGGCTGCCGGTGGTGGTAGGACGGCTGGAGGTGTCTGGTGGCAGTGCGACGGGGGCAGCGGTCAACATGGAAATTCTGCTGCGCATCCTCTTTGCCGAGCCGACCATTGAGGGCATTTATCTGAACGGTATCACAGCTGATCAGGTGACGCATGAGCATGCGGCCCTTGTGGATACCGAGGGTGAGCTAACCGTAGTTGGGCGTACGTTTGAGGGGCTGGTGCGCGGTTTGTGGTGGACCGATGAGAAGGCAAAGACGGATCAGCTTGGCAACGTGCGGATGCGTGTGTTCGCTGGGACATACCGGATCACCGCGACGATGCCGGATGGCTCGCGTGTGGTGATGCGCACGAATGTGCCGCGTGCGGATGAGCCGCGGTTGGTGGTGGTGCAGCCGATCGGAGGGAAGGCGGGCGCGGGGGATCATGCTGCGGACGATGTTGAAGCGAAGACGCCAACGTCGGAACCGGAACGGGAGCCAGCGCAGGATGAGGAGTCATTGCAGCCGTGACGCAGGCTTACGATGTGATCGTGGTGGGGGTGGGCACGATGGGGGCGGCGACGTGCTATGAACTGGCGCGTCGCGGCAAGCGCGTGCTGGGGCTGGAACAGTTCGACATTCCCCACACACGCGGTGCGCATCATGGCTTTTCGCGGCTGATTCGCCTGGCCTACTTCGAGCACCCGGACTACGTTGCGCTGTTGCGGCGGGCGTACGAAAACTGGGAACGGCTGCAAAGTTTGACCGACCAGCGACTGCTTTTCATCACGGGCGGTGTGTATATCGGGCTGCTCGACAGCGAGCTTGTCGCAGGATCATTCCGCGCGGCCCAGGAGCACGACCTGCCGCACGAACTATTGGATCACGCTGCGTTGCGCAGGCGTTTCCCGCAGTTTCATGTTGCGAAGGAAATGGTTGGCTTCTACGAATCGCAGGCGGGGTTCGTCTCGCCTACGGATGTGATGGGCACCTATGTGAACCAGGCGCTGCGGCATGGTGCGGAACTGCACGGGCATGAACCGATCATCGGGTGGGAGGCGACCGATTCACACGTGGTGGTTCGCACGTCACACGCGGAATATGAAGCGGGGCGGGTAGTCTTCTGTGGTGGGGCTTGGTCGGCGCAACTGGTGCGTGATCTGGGCGTGACGCTGACGGTGACGCGTCAGGTGATGGGCTGGGTGGCGCCGCTGCGGCCGGAGCTGTACGAACTGGGACGCTTTCCGGTGTGGGCGCTGGATGAGAATCGGGCGGGCGCGTTCGCGGGCATTCACTACGGCTTTCCAATGACGTCGCGGGAGCCGGGGCTGAAGATCGCATTACACAATCCTGCACAGCCGGTCGATCCTGACAACGTCGAACGTCTGCCCATCGAAGGCGATGAGGCGACCTTTCGCCCGATACTGCGTTCGCTGCTGCCCGAGGCGAACGGTCCGCTGCTCGCCATCCGTACGTGCCTCTACACCAATAGTCCGGATGGTCATTTCATCATTGACCGGCATCCGAAACATGAGAACGTCATTCTCGCCTGCGGCTTCAGTGGTCACGGCTTCAAGTTCGCCAGCGTGATCGGCGAGGCGCTGGCGGATCTGGCCAGTGACGGTGACACACGGCTGCCAATCGGCTTTCTTGGGCTGCAACGGTTTACAGAGAAGGCGTGACGGTTCGCGCAGCATTCATGCGGGCGGCTGGCCGAGTTGTTCGAGCAAAGGCGGCAGGTCGGTCAGGCGATCGATGCGCGGAGCATCGAGGCTGGTCGGCGGAATCGCGGTCACGTGAGGCGGGCGTTTCCAGATGGATAATAACCCCGCACGGCGGGCACCGTACACATCCGCATGCAGGTTGTCCCCGATGAACACCGCTTCATTCGCTGCGACACCCACCGCATCCAGCGCGAGCTGGAAGATGCGTCGATCGGGCTTGCGATAGCGCACATCGCAACTGTAGATGCGGTGGGGGAAGAAGCGCAGCAATCCAAGTTGTTCCAGGTGCGCATCGAGCACGTGCCCCGGCACGAATGTGTTGCTGACCAGGCCCAGTTTGTAGCCCATCCGGTGAAGCTGGCGCAACATCGACCGTGTGCCCGGCTCGATGGTGCCGACTTCCTTTAGCGGGCTGTACCAGGTGTGCATGAGTTGGCGGAAAAATGCGTGGTTCCCCTCCAGCCAGAGCTTGCGGCAGGCACGTTCGATGTACCGCTGCGCATCCATCTCCCGGCGCAGCAGCATCTGCTTGAACAGGCCCCAGTACATCGCGAACCACTGGTGCAGGTAATACCGGCGGTAGCCCGGCATGCGCCGCTGCCGCTGAGCCCAGAGGTTGTACGTGCGCTGGGCCGCCTGGCGAAACAGCGCCTTCTTGTCGATGGGGCCGTACTGGATGATTGTGTCACCCAGATCGAACAGAATGGCGCGGAGAGCGGACATGGTGTGCAAAGTTCAAAGTGCAAAGTTCAAAATGCAAAGGTACATGGCAGAAGAAAGTTATGCTTTTTTCATTTTCAGCTTTGCTCTTTGTATTTTGAACTTTGCATTCATTCATACGCTTCATACAGCAGTGTCACCGGGTGCACCACACGTAATGATAGGCCCAGTCGTTGGGCTTCGGACTGGATTTGCATGGCACAGCCGACGTTGGCGGTGACGCAGGTGGTGGCACCGGTTGCCTGGATGTGACGCAGCTTGCGTTCAGCCAGGTCGCGTGCCATGTCGGGCTGGGAGAGGTTGTAGGTGCCGGCTGCGCCGCAGCACATGTCCGATTCGCACAGGGGAATTACCTTCAGGCCCGGCACCATGGCGAGCAACTGACGCGGCTGGGAAGTGATGCGCTGAGCGTGTGCGAGGTGGCACGCATCGTGGTAGGTCACAGTCCGCTCCATCCGGCGGGTCGGGGGTTTCAGTTCCAGTTGCACCAGCAGTTCGCTGATGTCGCGGGTGATGCGGACGAACGCCTCGGCCTTGGAGGCGTAGTCAGGGTCATCGCGCAGCAGATGGGCGTAACCCTTGAGCATCGCACCGCAACCGGCCGCGTTGTTCACGATGTAATCGACACCAGCCGCGGTGAAAGCTTCGATGTTCGCCTTTGCCAGTGCCACGGCCTCATCGATGTGGCCGCCATGGTGGTGCAACGCCCCGCAGCAGTTCTGGCTCCGCGGCACGACGACCTCGCAGCCGGCAATCTGCAGCAGCCGAATCGTCTGGCGATTCACATCCTGAAAAAGCACACTGCCGACGCAGCCAGCGAGAAGCCCGACCACCGCGCGCGGTTTGCCTTTGATCAGGGCCGAGGCATCGGCGGGGTAACGTTCGTCAAGCGACGATTCCCACAGCGGACCGGTCTGTGGCAGCATCTGCTGCATCTTGTCGAGCTTGGCCGGTAGCCATCGCTGCACCGTGCGCATCAGTGGACGCCATACCCCGATCTTCTGCAACAGCCGCGGCGGCAACATCGCCAACTTCAGGCGTGTCGGGTAAGGGAACACGCGATAGAACATGAACGCCACGAAACGATCGATCAGTGATGGCGGTGTCGCCGGCGGCAGCTTGGCACGCGTTTCCTCGATCAGCTCGTGATACACCACACCCGATGGACATGCGGTTTCGCACGCCCGGCAATCCAGGCACAGGTCCAGATGCGCCCGTACCGCTTCAGTTGGCTCGATCACACCATCCGCCAGACCCTTCATCAGAAAGATGCGGCCACGCGGTGAATCGGCTTCCAGGCCGTTCTGCGTGTAAGTTGGGCAGGCCGGCAGGCACAACCCGCAGTGCACACAATCCAGCGCCCGGGCATAGGTTCGCTTGTCCAGCGACAGCACCGGAAGTGAGGAGCCCTTGTGACGGACCGGCTGCTCATATTCGCCCAGGCCGGAGATGATGCGCGGTGTGGTGGTGGTCTGGCTCATGCTGATTCACCGCGTGGGCATTCTAGCCGCGCAGATAGCGTCCCGGATTGAAAATATTGTGCGGGTCCATGGCTGATTTGATGCGGCAAAGCAGGGCGTAATCGCTTTGAGGCGGCGCGAAGGGGGCGATCAAGTCAGCATCAGCGAGACGATTGTACCAGACGCGGAAACCCCTGCCCCCCAGCGGCCCGTGCGTGTCGATCGTTTCGTTGATCGTGCGATCCAGTCGCAGCGCGTCGGCCGCGTTGCCTTCGCCGCCGACGAAGATGCAGCCATGTACCGGCAGAGCATCGATGCGCCAGCCACCTTCACGCAGCAATGCCGCCACGCTGCCGGTGAGTGCGGGAGGTGTAACTACCTTGACGAGCAGGTCCGCCTGCCGTCGCCAGGCGCGCTCGGCCGTTCGCGCGGTTTCATCGGCTTCCGGCGTCAACGTCTGAACCGATTCCACGCGCGCCGTATCGCCGGCAAGTTCTGTCAGGCGACGTTCCAGATCCGCCTGCTGCACGACGCAACCGCCGTGTGTGTTGCAGTAGCGAAAGATAGCCCGCCAGCCGGAGGCATCGCCGTGTAGCGATAACCCCGTTGGGCTGGCATCAGTGAGCAGCAGATTGGTGATGTTGCGGCTGAGTGTGTCAGGATCGGTCAACGCGACCGTGACCACTCGCACCTCTTCGGGCACCGCATAGGTGCGCAGCGTCACTTCGTAAACGATGCCCAGTTCACCGAGGCTGCCCACCATCAGCCGGCCCACATCGTAGCCCGCCACATTCTTCACCGTGCGGCCGCCCACATGGATATCACGCCCCAGACCATCGATATATCGCAGCCCCAGCAACAGATCACGCCCCGAGCCATAACCCGCACGCAGCGGGCCATACACATCGTGCATCAACACTTCGCCGATGGACAGATCCTCATCCGCATCCAGCGGCAGGAACTGATGTGTCGGCCGCAGCGCTTCGTTCACCTGTCGCACCGTTGCCCCGGCTGATACGCGCACCGTCAGATCACGCGTGTAATGTTCGATGATGCCATCCCCGCCCGCGGCGATCGTCTGGCAGAACCGCGTGTGCACGGATGGTGGAGGATGGCCCACCCCTTCATGCACCCGGCCGTAGTCCACCAGCGGCACACTATCGGTAAGGCTCTGACGCACCAGTTCTGCCAGCGATTCAGGATCGGCTACCTCCGTGCACATGTTTGCCATTGTCATCCGCGCATCCAAATCAGCTCACTCATCCTTGCTGCGTTCGCCGCTGCTCACAACGCCCCGCCCGGTACGTTCGCCGCCGTCGGCTTCAACAGTTCGATCACCACGCGATTGCTGGGGATCAGCTTGCCATCGTTCAGCCGACGCTCCGGGTCGAACGCCTCCTTGATTCGGTTGAACGCATCCAGTGTGTCACTGCTGAACATCTTCGGCATCAGGTGCAGCTTCTCCACACCCACCCCGTGCTCACCGGTGATCGTTCCCCCCACGGAAATGCAATACTCCAGAATCGCCTGACTGCACCGCAGTGTGTTCTGCACATCCTCCGGATCATCCTCATCAAAGAGCATGATCGGATGCACGTTGCCATCGCCCGCATGAAACACGTTATGGATCGACAGACCGAAGCGTTTGCCGATTTCCTTGATCTCCCGCATTACGGTCGGCAGCATCGACCGTGGCACACACGCATCCTGGGTGCAGTAACTGCGTGCGATTCGCCCGATCGCGCCGAACGTCTTCTTGCGGGCGCTCCACAGTTCCGCCCGCCGTGTTTCATCAGCACACTGCTTCACCGTGGTCGCGCCGTTCTCGTGACAGATAGCCACGATGCGCTGCAATTGATCGTCCAGCACCTGATCGATGCCGTCGATCTCGATAAGCAAAAGTGCCTCAGCATCGGTTGGAAACCCGAAGTGAAACGCTTCCTCGACGACGCGGATCATACTGCCGTCGATGATCTCCATGCTGGTTGGCACAATGCCGGTGGCGGTGGTGTCACTGACCGTCTTGCACGCGCCTTCCAGGCTGCTGAACACTGCATAGATCGTACGGAAATGCTTCGGTGCGGGGGCGAGCCTGCACCAGATGCGCGTTACGATACCCAGCGTCCCCTCCGAGCCGCACATCAGACCGCGCACATCCGGCCCGATGCCATCGTACAGCCCGTGATCGCGCGTTCGCACAACCTGACCGTCCGGCAGCACGAACTCCAGCCCGAGGATGTGATTGGTGGTGACACCATGCTTGAGCGTGTTGATGCCGCCCGCATTGGTCGCGACGTTACCGCCGATCGTTGCCGCCCGCTGACTGGATGGATCGGGTGAGAAACGTAGTCCCGTGCCCGCCAGTGCCTCGGTCAGCGCCAGGTTCCGCACACCCGCCTGCACCACCGCCACCCGGTTGGCAATGTCGATCGACTCGATCTTCGTCATGCGCGTGGTGACGATCATCACCCCGCTGCCGTAAGCCACCGCGCCACCCGCCAGCCCCGTGCCGCTGCCGCGTGGAATGATGCGCAGGTCATGCCGCTTCGCAGCCAGCACGCAGTCGACCACCTGCTGAGTCGTCGTCGGAAAGACCACCACCGTCGGCAGCCCGCGTGCGATGGGAAACCCGTCACATTCGTACACGAGCAGTTCATCGCGGTCCGCCAGTACGCCGTCCGCGCCGACAATCGCCCGCAGCTCATTAATGACGGGATGCGCAAGGCTCATCGGTGAATTGTATCGCCCCGGTGTGATCGCTTCAGAACCGTATTCGCTTCATTGTCCGCTTGCTTTCGCCTGTGTCGGTCTCTTTCGCCGCCGTTCGCGGATTTCGAGCCATGCGGGCATCAGTACCCAGCACGCCAGCAGCACCATTGCCAGGCTCAGGCTCAGCGTGATGCCCAGCGAACGGATGCCCAGGTGACGGGCCGGGATCATGCTCGCGAAGCCGATGATGGCGGTGAGTGTGGTGATGGTGATCGCCTTGCCCGTGCCGGCAGTCAGGCCCAGCGGTCGCTGCACCGGATCCTGGCGATAGCGGTGGATGATGTGCACCCCCGAATCGACGCCCATACCAAACACCAGCGGCAGCACGATGATGTTTGCCGGGTTCAGGTCCAGGCCGACCAGTCGCATGATACCCAGTGCCCAGACGAAGCCGATCACTACCGGTGCCAGGCTCAGGAGCGCATCCCAGATCGAGCCGAAGTCCAGCAGCACCAGCACGAACACCGCCGCGATCGCCAGCAGCCCCGCCAGTCGATACGAATCCCAGATCAGATCGCCGGACAGGTGGAACTGCGGACTGGCGCCGGTGACCTCCGGATCGATCTGCTGCAACGCTTCGACAAACCGGCGCAGGAAAACTGGTTCCAGTGGATCGGTCTGGCCCGGCGGCAGGTTGGGATAAATCTCCAGCGCATATACGCCTTGTTCCGCGTTGTGGTACATACCCCGGATGGATTCGGGCAGTGCTTCGATCGTCAGCGGCTGCGTGCTCAATGCCGCATCGATCAGCCGTGCGTTTTCCTGCCGCCAGGCGCCCCATGCGCTGCGCAGACGGGCGATGCGCTGTTCCTGTTCATCACGGGGCAGGTCGCTGATCGCGGCTACTGCCCGGCCGATCGCCTGACTGACGCCGTCCATCGCCGCCAGTATCGCCGCTGGCGGCCGCTGATTCGCGGGCGCGAGCCGGGCGAACGTGAAGAACGTCCGCACTGCCGTCATCTGCTGGATCAGTTGCGGCTGCTCCGCCAGATGGGGCGTCTGCCCCGGAACACCGCTGGCCGGGGGGCTTTCCAACTGGCCGGGAAGGGCGGGACTGCCCGGTTGTTCCGACGGCGTCGCCCCGGGCACCGGCTGCCCCTGTACCGCTGCCGTCAGAGCCGGCTCCAGTGCCGCACGGGTCTGCCGGATCAGTTCCAGCTTCTCCGCCTCATCCTTTGGAAAGAGAAGGCCCACGCCGCCCACATCGTCCACCACATCCAACCTGCGGTACTGCTCCGCCAGACGACGGGCCTCATCCATGTCGTCGACGATGCTGACCGCGTACCAGAGCGTTCGCCCGCCGTCGTTGATGAGCCGGGCCTGCCATTCCACGCTCGACACGCCCTGTGGCACGAGGTTGAGCAGGTTGTAGTCGAAGCGGATTTGCGAAGCGCTCACCGCCGCCGCGGCTGTCACGATCGCCAGTCCGATCAGTGTGGCGATGGGGTGCCGTGCAAAGGGCATCACCCAGCGCACATCGAATACGATGAACTTACGTTTGGCGACAGGGAAGATGTGTCGGTGCCGCCGTTCGTACCGTCGCAGCAGAGCGGGAAAGAGGGTGAGCATGGCGACGAGACACAGCATGATGCC
>ERZ777003.4952-NODE-4952-length-10526-cov-12.650559_pt1 | contig 10526 bp, 10 predicted proteins | sample MGYA00374956_ERZ777003 | MGnify/ENA primary metagenome ERZ777003 (study PRJEB29302, sample SAMN06268252) | bioreactor metagenome | isolation source: Joint BioEnergy Institute, California, USA | place: USA:Joint BioEnergy Institute, California, USA | collected... | reverse complement strand
CGCCGCCGCGTGGCCGGATTTTGCACCGCCGTTGACACATATCCCGCATCACGGAATTATTTTTCTGTATTTTAGAATTCCTGGACTTGGTTCGGTGACACTTGCGTCGTTCATCTTGTGTGAAGGCAAACGATTGGATATTCCGGATTGTGGGAAATCGCGGATTCTCAGCTATGCCCAGAAGGAAAACACCGTCAAGCAAAGACAACCTCAAGTCGCTTCACAAGTTATCGACGATCCTTGACTGTTTCTCGACGGTGCATCGGGCGCTGTCGCTTGCGGACATTTGCCGAATGACGGGTTACCCGCGCAGCACAACTCATCGACTATTGGCCTCCATGAAGGAGGTGGGGCTGCTTGACCAGGATCGCGAACGCGAGCGCTATCGTCTGGGCATCAAGCTTTTCACCTATGGCAACATTGTTCTTGCCAACATGGATCTTTATCGAGAGGCGCGACCCTTCATCGACGCGCTTGGCCGCATGACCGGCCTTTCGGTGCATCTTGCGGTGTTCGGCGGTGAACGCGCGGTCGTTGTCCATCGGGCCGAACCTTTGCCCGGAGGCCATACACCGATCAACCTAGTAGAAAATGCGCCAATGCATTGCACCAGCATTGGCAAGGCCATACTTGCCTTTCAACCAGAGACGTTGGTGCAGCGCGTGATTGATGCCGGCTTGCAGCGTTTTACCGACACGACCATCACCGATGGCGATAAACTGCGCGACGAGCTCTCCCTGGTAAGGCAGCGTGGTTACGCAGTTGACAATTCCGAGCACCAACCGGGATTGCGTTGCGTGGGAGCTCCGATTCGCGACCAATTCGGCCGCGTTATTGCGAGCATCAGCGCCAATGCTGCCGCGCTACACTTGCCTCCTGACCGTGACGCTGCCGTGGCTGCAATCGTCATCCATCATGCGATGCAGATTTCCAAACATCTAGGCTATGAGGAAGACACTACGCAGTCGACTTGACACATCCGAAAAACTAGATGATGTTCCGGAATACGGGATTTGTTGCCCGAGGGGTGTGCCAGTTTCTGTGAGCATGCCAATGACTTCCATTGGGAGGAGAAGCCGGAATGAACAGATTCGTCGCCAGCCTAGCCGCCTTGCTGACGGTGGGCTCGATCGCCAGCGCGCAGGAGTACAAGATTCGCTTGCCGAACGTGGATCCGCCCCTATCCCACGTGGGCGACATGACTTATCCAAATCACACCTACGCCATGATGCGCACCTTTAAGGATTCACTGGAAGGACTGTCGGGCGGCCGCATCGCTGTCGAACTCTATCCGAGCGGAACACTTGGCGATCTGCGTGAAAACCTGGAGGCCGTACAGGCAGGAATTCTTGAAGCTGCAACACCCAACGAGGGCACAGTCTCTGGATTCTTCCCCAAAATCCAGCTGACCACCATTCCCTACGTGTTCCCGAACGCGGTGGTGGCGTGGGATGTGATGGATGGAGAATGGGGTCAGCAGCTTCTCAATGAGATGGCTGAGACAACCGGAATTCGTGCCATCGCGGTTGGAGAGAACGCCGGTTTCCGCATCTGGGCCAACAACATTCGCCCTGTCACCGAACCGAAAGACATGAGTGGTCTCAAGATCCGCACCATGGAGATCACGGCTCACCAGGAAATGGTCTCGAGCCTCGGCGCTCTGCCCACCGCCATTCCGTGGCTTGAAGTCTACAATGCACTTCAGACGGGTGTTGTCGACGGTGCCGAACTGCCGGTTATCGGTACGCTCCAGCAGAACCTGCAGGAGGTGCTCAAGTACGCCACGATCGATCAGCACGTTTACAGTCTCGTCTTCATCGTCGTGAACGAGGACTGGTATCAAGCGCTGCCGCCCGACCTTCGCGAAGCCATCACGATTGCCGGGCGCCAAGCTTCCGTTGCCGGTCGGGGTGTTTCGCAGACACTGGTCAGCGACGTGATCGATGAGTTCCGCAAGCGCGGCGTGGAAATCACGACCGCCAGCCCCGAGCAGATCGCTGCTTTCCGTGAGGCAGCTCAGCCCAAGGTCCTCGAATGGATGGAAAGCCAGTTCGGCGAAGAGGAAGTTAACAAGTTCCTCGACGCCGTCAAAGCTGCGGAAGCCAGGCTGGCTGCCAACTGACGCCCGAGTGGTTCCGGGGCGGGTTCGGGAGGATCCGCCCCATTTCCAATGGGCTAATCATATCAACAAGGTGGAGGGATGCGCATGGCTGTCTTCCTGAAGGCTGCCGACTTCTTGCTTGCGCTGGCCAAGCTGCTGACCATTCTAATCATGACCGCAATGGTGCTGTCGGTTCTGATCGGCATATTTTTTCGGTTCGTGATCCCAGTGCCCATGGCCTGGCCGCCCGAGGCTGCACGTTTCCTCATGGTTGCAGTGACGATGATTGCCTCGAGCATCGCCATTCGGCAGATGGACCACGTTGGCATAACCTTCATCGTTGATACCCTGCCGATGCGCCTGCGTGGCGTCATCTACATCGTTGGCAACCTGCTGATTGCTGCGTTCCTCGTCATCTTCATCTGGTACAGCTGGCGGATGACCATCGAGATGGGCCCGCGCCAGATTTCTTCGTCCCTCGGCATGAACATGGCTGTGGCCTATGTCGCCATGCCGCTTGGCGGCCTCATGATGCTGGTCCAGACGATCGCGGTCTCGATCGAAGGATGGCGGAGGGCGATACGGCAGCAGTCGCCTTTTGTACCGCCGACCTTGGTCAGCTGAACGCGTCCAGGAGTTCTTGATGGCACTTGTAGCGATAGTATTTGCCGTTCTGATGCTGATCGGCATTCCGATCGCCTTCGTGGTTGGGATCATTTCAGTCTGGCTCCTGTTCGATGCGGGAGGCTCGCAGTTCCTGCTGCTCGTCCCGCAGCGTGTCTTTGCTGGCCTCAACGTTTTCACGATCATGGCAATCCCATTCTTCTTCCTGGCTGCCGAGCTGATGACAGCATCGCGGGCCATCGAAGACATCGTCAAGCTCGCGGATGCGCTTGTCGGCTGGCTGCGTGGCGGACTCGCCCATGTGAACGTGATCGGCAGCGCACTCTTTTCGACCATGTCAGGTTCGGCCCTTGCGGACATTGCCACCCTTGGCTCAATCGAGATCACAGCGATGGAAAAGATGGGCTATGACAAACGCTTCGCGACTGCGCTCACCGTAGCCTCATCCATTATCGGCGCGATTATCCCGCCAAGCATCATCCTGATGCTTTATGCGTCGGTCGCCCAGGTTTCCGTGGCAGCCATATTTCTTGCCGCGATCGTTCCAGGGCTGCTGCTTACGGCGCTGCTGATGCTGGTGGTCGTTTTCCTGGCTCGCAAATATGACTTCCCACGACGCGAGACCAGGATCAGTCCCCGCGAATTTGTCTCCATAACTGTTAACGCCGCGCTTCCGCTGCTCATGCCCGTCATCATCCTTGGCGGCATCATGAGCGGTATCTTCACCGCCACGGAGGCCGCAGCCGTTGCGGTCGCCTATGTCCTTATCATTGGTCTTTTCATCAAGCGCACGCTCAAGTTCTCGGACATCCCCGGTTGCTTACTGCGAGCGGGCATAATGACCTCGACCGTCTTCATGGTATTAGCCACCGCGAATGTCTTTGGCTGGTTCATCGGCCTCGAGCGAATCCCCGAAAATATCGCCAAGTTCCTTATCAGCCTCGCTTCCGATCCAGTGATCCTGCTCCTCCTCATCATCGGCGTGCTTCTTGTTGTCGGTATGATCATGGATTCCGGCGCGGCACTCATCGTCATGGCACCGATACTGGCTCCGGTAGCCGTGAGCGGCGGCATTGACCCCGTCCATTTCGGCATTGTGATGGCACTGACGCTGGTCGTTGGTCTCACCACTCCGCCTGTGGGTCCATGTCTCTTCGCCGCCGCAAGCGTGAGCCGCCTCAAGATCGAGACGATCTGCGTTGCTATGCTGCCTTTCTACGCCGTGCAGGTGGTCTTTCTCCTCATCCTGGCGCTGGTGCCTGAGGTCTCGCTGGCGCTGCCGCGTTGGGCTGGTCTCATCAACTGAACTGAAATGCAGGTTTTGCCATGAAGAAACTGATTAACGACCCGCGCAATCTCGTCCGCGAGGTTCTCGAAAGCCTGGTCGATACGACACCCGGACTGGCTCTGCTCGAAACGGAGAACGTGCTCATCCGTTTGGACGATAGGCCCGCAGAACAGCGTCCCGTTGCTGTCCTTTCGGGTGGCGGCAGCGGCCACGAGCCCGGCCATGCAGGCTATGTGGGTGATGGCATGCTCTCCGCCGCCATCGCGGGCGATGTCTTCACGTCTCCAAGTGTGGATGCCGTGCTCGCCGGCATCAAGGCCGTGGCGGGTCCAAGGGGTGCGGTACTGATCGTCAAGAACTACACCGGGGACCGGTTGAACTTCGGACTGGCCGCTGAAATGGCCACCGCTCAGGGAATTCCCACGGAAGTCGTCGTTGTGGCCGATGATGTGGCGCTGCGCGATACTGTGGCACCGGAACGCCGCCGCGGCATTGCAGGCACGGTGCTCGTTCACAAGGTCGCAGGCGCCGCCGCATTACACGGCCATTCTATCGGTGAGGTTGCCGCGCTGGCCCGCGAAGCCGCCGAGGCTGTAGGCACCATGGGCGTCGCGCTTGGCCCATGCATCGTCCCTTCGGTTGGCAAGCCTGGCTTCACTCTTGGGGATGACGAGATCGAAATTGGTCTCGGCATCCACGGCGAGAAGGGTGTCGAGCGTATGAAGATGCAGCCAGCCGACATGCTGGTGGACCGTCTGGTCGATACCATCGTCGCAGACAAGGCCCTCAAGGCTGGCCAAAGAGTGGCCATTCTCGTCAACGGCCTCGGCGCAACTCCGCCCATCGAGCTCGCAGTAGTCGCGCGGCGAGCACTTGCACGGGCGCGCGAGCTTGGACTGTCAGTGGAGCGACTTTACACGGGGACCTATCTGTCGGCGCTCGACATGCCCGGCTGCTCGGTCAGCCTCCTCGCACTTAATGATCGGCTTCTGGATGCGCTCGATGCCCCCACTACTGCCCGCGGCTGGACCAGCGACGGTCGTATTGCCGACTGCCGCCGTCTGGTTCCGACGCCTTCCACCTTCAATGCCAGCTCATATTCGGAGCCTCGAGGTCCTCAGGCTGACGAAATCCACTCGGTGGCCCTTGCCGTTGCCGCGCGTCTGATGGCCGAGGAACCTCTCCTCGCAGATCTTGATAGTCAGGCGGGCGACGGCGACCTGGGAGCCAGTATGGCTCGAGGCGCAGAGGCGATCCGCGCCTTGCCACCGGAAGCGTTCAATACGCCGGCAAGTGCCTGCCGGGCCATTGCGGACGCCCTGCGCCGCGCGATTGCCGGCAGCTCCGGCCCATTTTATGCGGTAGGCCTGTTCCGCGCCGCAGCCGAGCTTGAGGGCAGGAATGCCGCCTGCGCGGAAGACTGGTGCCGGGCCTTTTCAGCGGCTGTCGCTTCCGTTGAGGAACTGGGAGGCGCCCGCGTCGGCAATCGCACGATGGTCGATGCTCTGCGTCCGGCGGCCGAGGCATGGGCCAAGGCGCTCAGCTCCGGCACCGATCCGGTAGAAGCCTTTGCAGCCGCTGCTTCTGCTGCACAGGCAGGTGCTGCGGCAACCGAAGCCATGATAGCGACCCTTGGACGCGCCAGCTATCTCGGCGAACGCGTGAAGGGTGTGCAGGACGGTGGCGCAGTGGCCGTTTCCATTTGGCTGGACGCCATTCGACAGAGAATTTCTTCCCAAACGTGATTTGATCCCTGGTGGGGCCGTCTTCCGGCGGCCTCACTTCTGTTTCAGGATACGCAACGGGCTGCCCCTCTTGTCTGGAACCACGGAAGTTGGGGGTGGACCGCAATTCCCCCGCTTCCAGGAAACCTCGTGATGGGCCGGTCCCGCAGTGATCGTAAATCCGGCCCCAGCGAGTATCATCGCCGTTACTCTGACCACGAGGTGGTGCTCGTCCACGTCTTCCTTTGGTGCCGCCGCCTTTACCAGCTGTCTTTCGCGTCGCACCATCCCTTGTGGACACTGAATAACGCTCACCCGCATTCCCGCTTTATTGACACAAGTCCTACAATCCGGGATAACCAATTTGCGGTTGATGCGGTGGAAACGCAGCTTTCCGCGGGGTGTAGAGGCAGCTTTCTGGGAGGTTAAGAATGAAAGTGTGGAAAACTTTGGCGGGCGGAGCTCTGGCCATGGTCCTGTCGGTCGGGGCTGTCGTTGCCCAGTCCTATCCTGACCGTCCGATTACCCTGATTGTGCCGTGGGGCGCCGGTGGCGGTTCAGATGCGACTGCAAGAATTGTGGCACAGCTGCTCGAGGCGGAACTGGGCCAACCGATCAACGTCATCAATCGACCCGGCGGGGGGTCCGTGATCGGTCATACCGAGATCTCCACCGCAACGCCTGATGGCTATACGCTCGGCAATATCACCACCGAACTGTCAATGTTCCATTGGCTCGACCAAACCGAGCTATCCTACAAGGACTTTACTCCAATTGGGCTGTACAACGCCGATTTCGGAGGGTTCTTCGTGGCAGCCAACTCGCCTTACAAGACACTGCAGGACCTGGTTGATGCCATCCGTGCCGATTCTGGCTCGATTCCCGCCGGCGGCGCCAACACCGGCGGCGTAAACCATCTGTCGTACGCTGCACTCGTTCAGGCTGCAGGTGGCGACAAAGTGTTCTGGGTCCCCAGCGAAGGTGCTGCTCCTGCCTTGCAGTTGCTGACCTCTGGCGCCATCCAGGTTGCCGTCGTGCAGTTCCCGGAAGCCAAGGCACTGATGGACGCAGGCGAGATCCGCGCGCTCGCGACACTTGATACGAAGCGCAATCCGTCCTTTCCGGATGTGCCCACCGTAGCCGAGGCATCTGACGTCAATGTCTCAATGAGCGGCTGGCGCGGTCTGGCTGCTCCGAAGGGTCTACCAGACGACATAAGGGCCAAGCTCGTCGCCGCGCTGGAAAAGGTGGTAGCCAGCGACCAATACAGCGAGTTCATGGCCGCGCGCCAATTTAGCCCTGCTTGGGCTGGAGGCGACGACTTTACCACCTATCTTGCCGATCGCGATGCCTCATTCGGTGAAGCGCTGAAGGCGGTGGGGCTGGCGAAGTGATGGCCGGGGAGACTGAAACCGCCAACGCCGTCCCGGACGAGCTGGACACGCCACCACTCATTGATCTTGGGCTTGGAATCGGTTTCGTCGCCCTGGGTGCCGTACTCTGGTGCGGCGCCCAAGGTTTCCCGGTATCGATACCCAATACCGTAATTGGGCCAGGCCTTGTACCGTCGGTCTGCGGGGCGGTATTCATGCTGGGCGGGGCAGCTCTGGCCATCCGCGCATTCATAAATGTTCGCGCGGGCAGGAAGGGCGTCGAGGCGGAAGACGAGGGGCCAGGATCGTTGATGTTTTCGGCGATCGTCCTGGGAGGCTTGCTGTTCACGTTTCTGGTCATGCCCTATCTCGGCTTCACGCTGACCACGGGCATTTACGCTTTTGCCGTCACGCTTGCCGGATGCACGAATGTCATGGGCGCAGCTCTGTCATCGGCGCTGATTACGGGAGCCACTTATACGCTCTTCCATATCCTTATGCGCGTGCCCTTGCCCACGGCAGGCCTGTTCTAGGAGGCTGCTCGATGGAGACATTTGCTCAGGCGGTCGCACTGGTCGCAACCCAGGAGGCGTTGCTTGCCATTGTGCTCTCGTGCATGTTCGGTCTCTTTGTCGGTGCAATCCCGGGTCTGACGGCGACAATGGCCACGGCTATCCTGGTCCCGTTCACCTTCTACATGTCACCCATCCCGGCCATAGCGACGGTCATTGCATGCACCGCCATGGCGATCGCTGCAGGCGACATACCGAGCGCTCTGTTGCGCATTCCCGGCACGCCTTCCTCAGCGGCATATACCGAGGAAGCTTATGCCATGACCAAGCAGGGACGTGGCAGCCAAGCTCTGGGAATTTCCATAGTCGCGTCCTGCATTGGTGGCTTGTTCGGCTTTGTGGTGCTGGCCATTACGGCGCCCATGCTTGCGAAGGCGGCACTGCGCTTTTCAAGCTTCGAGTATTTCTGGCTGGCCGTGCTTGGCCTGTCCTGCGCCAGCCTTATCTCGTCCGGCGGACCGCTCAAGGGTCTGCTCGCCCTTTTCCTTGGCCTTTCGGTGTCGACCATCGGCATGGATCCGCTGACCGGGACGCCGCGATTTACCTTCGGCACCGTCGACCTCATGGGAGGAATTTCTTTTGTCCCGGCCATGATCGGCCTGTTTGCTATCGGAGAGATGCTGAAATACAGGCCCGGAGCAACAGCGCTAACTGCGGCAGCGCAGGTTAAGAACCCCTACAAGGGGATTGGTGCCATTCTGCGCAAGTATCAGGTCAACCTATGGCGTGGCTCGGCTTTCGGTACCTTAATTGGAGCGTTACCGGGGGCAGGCGGTGATCTCGGAGCATGGATTTCCTACGCCATGGCCAAACGATTCTCCAAGACACCGGAAAAGTTTGGCAAGGGACATGAGGAAGGTCTGGTAGAGGCCGGTGCCTGCAACAACTCGGCCCTTTCGGCAGCGTGGATTCCCGCGATGGTGTTCGGCATTCCCGGTGATGCGGTCACGGCAATTGCCGTGGGAATTCTGTTCATGAAGGGCCTCAATCCCGGTCCTCAGCTGCTCACCCAAAACCCACAGAATTTTTATGCGGTGATGCTGATCTTCCTGATCGCCAACTTGTTGCTAATACCCCTCGGCTGGCTAGCAGTGCGGGCTGCAAACAAAATCTTCAGGATCTCACGGGCCTATCTCAACGGAGGCATCATCGTGTTCTCAGTGGTTGGCGCGTACGCGGCTGAGAACTCGGTTTTCGGCATTCTGGTGATGGGTCTTTTCGGAGCTTTGGCCTACGTGTTCCACCGCGCCCGCTTCCCTGTTGCCCCTATCATTCTGGGCATGGTCATGGGACCGATGCTCGAGCACAACTTCACAACTTCAATGATTATCTCGCAAGGCAATCCGCTTGGCTTCTTCAGCCGTCCGCTTGCGGCCACGCTGGGGGCGATTGTCATCCTACTTTGGATTAGCCCTCTCATCGTACGGCTGCTCAGGAGGCGGTCTCCAGCTCAGGCAGCGGGTCCATCAGTCTCCGAGTAATTGCCAAGGCGTGGCCAAAGTCCAAGGGCGGCGCTCAGGTGCCGCCCGTTTTTCTTCTCTGCCAAGGAAAGCGCTAGACGCGGTGAAGAGACAACAGCGTCTTGACCGGCGAACAATAACGGGCGACCCGAAGGCCGCCCGCCGATCAAACAGGCTGGAGACGAAGGCCTCAGATCAGACCATCAAGTGCCTCGTCAATGCGCTTCTTCTGCGCATCGCTGACCGACTCCATTGGAGCGCGTGGCGCGAACAGAGGTAGACCCTGCTGATGCTGGATGTATTTCACGCAGGCGGGCAAGTTGCCGTGGCTCATGGCATTCCACACCTTGTTGAGCTTTCTGTGGATCTCCAGTGCCTCTTCATGCCGGCCCTGTTCTGTGATGGTGAAAAGCCTCGACGTAATGCCCGGCAAGGCAGCGGTAAGAGCGGAAATGGCGCCATCCGCACCCAGCGCGAAAGCCGAATAAAGAAGGGCGTCGATACCGGAAAGCACGATGTTGTCGGAGTGTGCGCGCTGGACCAGATCGGAAACCGACTTCAGGTCCCCCGACGACTGCTTCATGCCGATGACACCTGGTACCTCTTCCATGATGCGTAGCATCAGATCAACCGACAGATAGTTCCACGGGATCACATTGTAGATGATCACCGGAACGCCAGTTTCCTCCCAGATGCGGCGAAAGTGCTCAACGGTGGCGTCTTCGCCAGGCTGGAAAAGGTAGTGGACCGGCGTGACCTGGAGCGCGTCAACCTGGAGGTCGGAAATCAGCTTTGTTCGCTCAATCGCCTCTCGAGTCGAGTTGACGATCAGGCCGGCGACGAATGGCACCCGACCGTCGACCGCCTCGGCGGTTGCCCGCATGGCGTCCACAAACTCTTCGGTGGATAGCGTATGCCCTTCACCGGTGGAGCCGCCGGCAACGACGCCGCTGGCACCAGCCTTGATAGTCCAGTCGATCTGCTCGGCAATGGCATCGGCTTTCAGCGCGCCATTGGCGTCAAACGGCATGGTGACGGGCGGCAGAATACCCCGCAACCTCTTCTTGAGTGCGGCCTTATCGATCTGTGGCAAGTGATCCTCCAATTCATGTCCAAGATTGACGCTTACATTATCCCTTATTCCGGGATGACATCTCAGAAATCGAGCCTATTAACCGACACCGGCAATGTCAAGCTTGAGAGCCGGAAAGGGCGGATTATCAGTGACTTTTAGCGATCGCCGCCGGGCGGAGGTTGAGATCGAACGGACTTTCAAGGTTCAGCACCTTCATGCCGGCTCTCGCGGCAACGACGGACCTGTCAAAGGCTAGAGCGGTTTAGTTCTTTTTGGGATCCGTGAACCGCGCCGGGTTTGCCGGAGGCT